>Ga0055584_100002051_pt1 | contig 19831 bp, 19 predicted proteins | sample OSDHelmetaG_FD_58716 | JGI IMG/M metagenome (GOLD analysis project Ga0055584, IMG submission 58716) | Pelagic marine sediment microbial communities from the LTER site Helgoland, North Sea, for post-phytoplankton bloom and carbon turnover... | ecosystem: Environmental > Aquatic > Marine >... | reverse complement strand
AAGTACTTCGCGAGCCTGCGTGAGCGCGTTGGCCGAGGTTCTGAGCAACTCGAGATCGATGGAGAATTAACCGTCGCCGGGTTATGGCAGCAAGTGCTGTCTGGCAAGCTGAAAGGCGAGCCGATCAGTGACGACGATGCCATCTTGGCGGCGGTCAATCACGACTACGTAGAGCGCGACCACCCGCTAAAAGATGGCGACGAAGTTGCATTCTTCCCGCCCGTAACCGGGGGCTAGCGCGATGGCCGAACTGACCCATTTTAACACAGCCGGGGTAGCCCACATGGTCGACGTGGGCGCCAAAGCAGTTACCCACCGGGTGGCGGTCGCAGAGGGACGTATCGAAATGGCGCCAGCGACGCTTGAGCTGGTTGCGAGTGGCACCCACAAAAAGGGCGATGTTATTGGCATCGCCCGCATCGCCGGCATCATGGCCGCCAAGCGCACCTCGGACTTGGTGCCATTGTGTCATCCGATGCCATTGACCCGTGTGGACGTGGAATTCACATTAGACGCGGCAACCAGCTCTATTCATTGCCGAGCGCAGACCGAAACGGTGGCACGAACCGGGGTCGAAATCGAGGCTTTAGGTGCAGTGCAAACCTGCCTTTTGACTATCTACGACATGTGCAAAGCGGTCGACCGAGGTATGACCATCTGCGGCGTTCGCTTGCTCGAGAAGTCCGGCGGGCAATCCGGGCGCTGGCAGCGCGAAACCTAGAACAAACAGCGTGTGTCAGGCAAGTGGCCAAGCCCTTGAAGTTTGCACCACAGCTCTAATTTGTATGCAGTGCTAGTCGCGCAACGCTTCGCTATAGCGCTTGCAAGATCGCAATAGCGGCCACACCCCACTCTAGGCGCCGGTGTATACTGACGCTAAATTTGTGCACTGCAACGGAACACCTCTGATGCTGACAGGTACACCAACGCCGATCGATTCTCGACTCGACTCGCTAGAGGGCCACCTCAAGCGCGAAAACCCAGCTCTGCTGGAAGTCGTGCGTAGCTACCGAGAACTCGACAAAGCGGCGTATGCGCTGGGCATATTGAGCCGCAACGACTCGTTGGCGACACGGGTTCCGTGGTGGCCGTTGATTGCAGTGCTCGGGACTTTTTCGTCGGGCAAATCCACTTTCATCAACCGCTATGTCGGCGGTTCGCTACAAACGACGGGCAATCAGGCAGTTGACGATAAGTTCACTGTTATTTGCCAATCAGCGGATGGCGAGTCGCGCACACTTCCAGGCGTTGCGCTGAATGCTGATCCACGCTTTCCCTTCTATCAAATCAGTAAAGAGATCGACGACGTCGCGCTCGGCGAAGGTCATCGGGTTGACGCCTACCTGCAACTCAAAACGGCCCCTACTGAGCGACTGAAGAACAAAATAGTCATCGACTCACCCGGCTTTGACGCGGACGCTCAACGCACTTCGACGCTGCGCATCACCGAACACATCATAAAGTTGAGTGATTTAGTGCTGGTGTTTTTCGATGCGCGCCACCCGGAGCCGGGCGCGATGCAAGATACCCTCAAGCACTTGGTAGCTGGCACCATCAACCGCCCGGATTCGAACAAGTTCCTGTACATACTGAACCAGATTGACAATACCGCGCGTGAAGATAATCCCGAAGAAGTATTTGCCGCTTGGCAACGCGGTCTCGCGCAAACCGGCCTGACGGCAGGCCGCTTCTACCGCATCTATGATGCGCAGTCTGCGGTACCAATCGACGACCCAAGCGTGCGCAAGCGTTTTGAAGAGAAGCGCGATGCTGACCTCGGTGAGATTCACCAACGCATGGAACAAGTCGAGATGGAACGCGCTTACCGAGTTGTCGGCGTGCTCGAAAAACTCGCCAAGCGACTAGAGGGTGAGGTAGTCCCGCGCATTACCCGTGCCAAACAGACCATCAAACAAAAGGTGCTGTGGGGTGATAGCATCGTATTCCTAGCACTGCTAGCGGTGATCGGGGGTCTGGGCTTGCAATTCGGCTTTGACTGGACGCAATTGCGCGATTTGTGGCTCGGCGTACCGATTGGCGCAGCGCTCTTGGTCGTGTGCGTCTACCTACATGGTTTAGTGCGAAAATGGGCGGTCGGGCGCGAATTGAAGGAGCTTGAAAAAGAGCCGGATGCGGATTTGCGCGAGTGGCTGGTACATAGTTTGAAACACAACACTAGCCGCTGGCGCAGCATTATGCTGACAACACCCGCAGGCTGGGGTGGCGGCACGCGCAAACGGATCGCAAAAGTCTTGCGCGATGCAGATGGCTTTGTGCAGAACCTCAATGACCGCTACGCGAACCCATCCGCGACCAGTTTCAAAGCGGACCCTGTAGATGAAGCTACTGAGATTGCTGAGACTCGACCGAGCGCTCCGCCGGGCAGCCCGCCTACGCAGGCGGCAAGCGCTTAGGCCGCAATCATAAACATCAGGCTGGCGACAATCTGCCACTGACGACAAATTGTCTAGATGGCGCGTCTAAAGGCACGGTGTCGCGCTAGTATGCAGTTTTAAGCAGTTCAGGTGAGCCGCGCCTGCTGTGATGGAGGGAAGCGCGATGGCATTAAACCGACGTGAATTCTTGCGCCTAATGGCGCTCGCTGGTGCTGCCGGGCTGGCTGGCCGCGGCACTGCCAAGTCACTTGACGATCGGCTCTACGACGCGAGCTTCAAAGGCTCCGTACGACTGCTCCACATCACCGACAGTCATGCGCAACTGCAACCAATCTACTTTCGTGAGCCAAACGTCAACATCGGTCTTGGCGCGGCACGCGGGCGCCCGCCACACTTGGTAGGCGAGCACCTGCTGACACACTTCGGGCTCGAACCGAACTCGCTCATTCAACACGCGCTGACCCATCTCGATTTCACTGCGGCAGCACGCCGCTATGGCAAAGTTGGCGGGTTCGCCCATCTCGCGACGCTAATCGCTGCGCTGCGTGACGGTGCAGGCAAGGATAAGAGCCTATTGCTGGACGGCGGCGATACTTGGCAAGGCTCATGGACTGCGCTGCAAAGCCGCGGCCAAGACATGGTCGCCGCGAGTAACTTGTTGGGCGTAGACGTGATGACCGGTCACTGGGAATTCACCTACAAAGACGCTGAGATCCTAGCTAATATCGAGCGCTCCAACTGCGAGTTTCTGTGCCAAAACGTAAGGGTTACAGAAGACGCACAATTCGACGGCGCGCCGGTGTACGACGAAAGCAGCGGGCGCGCCTTCAAACCTTACACAATCAAGGTCGTAGCTGGAGGTCATCGCATCGCGATTATCGGTCAAGCCTTCCCGTATACGCCTATCGCCAATCCTTCTCGCTTTATCCCCAACTGGACCTTCGGCATTGAAGAAGAAGCGCTAAGCGCCCTGGTAGCGCAGGTGCGTAGGAAAGAGAAGCCCGATGCGGTCATCCTGCTTTCCCACAATGGCATGGACGTTGATCTGAAGCTGGCAAGCCGCGTGGCCGGAATCGACGTCATCCTCGGTGGCCACACCCACGATGGCATGCCAGGCGCGATCCCGGTACAGAACTCCGGCGGTAAAACTCTGGTTACCAATGCGGGCTCGAACGGAAAATTTGTCGGCGTAATGGATCTTGAGCTTTTGCCCGGTCGCGTCACGGGTTACCACTACCGCTTGCTGCCGGTATTCGCGAATCTGCTGCCGGCGGATCCGGCCATGCAAGCGCACATCGACAATGTACGGGCGCCTTACCGGGCCGCGTTGGGGCGCGAACTCGCCCACACCGAGAGCTTGCTATACCGACGCGGCAACTTAAACGGCACATTTGACCAAGTTATTTGCGACGCTCTGCTTGCCGTCAATAACGCTGAAATAGCCTTGTCTCCAGGCTTTCGCTGGGGGACGAGCGTACTACCAGACTCGCCCATCTTGTTTGAGAATGTGACCGATCAAACCTGCATCACCTATCCAGAAACATACGTGCGGGATATGTCTGGAGCAGATTTGAAGCTTATATTAGAAGATGTTGCGGACAATTTGTTTAACCTCGATCCGTATCGCCAACAAGGCGGCGATATGGTGCGCGTCGGTGGTATCCGCTATACCATGGACCCGGGCGCCGAAATTGGCCAACGCATTCAAAATTTGCAAACCTTGGATGGCAAGCTGGTATCGGCAGACAAAACCTTCCGTGTAGCTGGCTGGGCAACGGTCGGTAGCGAATCCGCCGGCGCACCGATTTGGGATCAAGTAAGCGAATACCTCAGCAACAAGAAAGTTGTTAACGTAAGTGCACTAAATGCACCGCGGTTGGTCAATGTTGAAAACAACCCCGGAGTCAGTTAATCAGCGCGAATAGACCCAAGGTGCAAAGCGCATGCGTCACGCCAGCCCGAACAACATTAAGTAGAAGACCAGCTCATGCAAGAACACACCAAAATTATCGTTGTCACCGCTAGCCTAGCGATCAGTTCCAGCAGCCTCGCAGCGGGTGATGCCGCGCTCGGCAAAGCCAAATCAATAGTGTGCTCGGCTTGCCATGGCCCCACCGGCGTCAGCGCCAATCCGCAGTGGCCGAAGCTCGCTGGCCAACACGCAAGTTATTTGGCCAAAGCGCTAAAAGACTTCCGCCGTGGCGTGCGCAAAGATCCAACCATGTCCGCGATGGCGAAGCCACTGTCAGACCAAGACATTGAGAATTTAGCTGCGTACTACGCGAGCCAAGCTCCGCGCTAACGCGCTCGCTACGCTTGTACCTAGAACGCGGGGCCGAAGCGCTTGGCTTGCGTTGTCCAGGCAGCGTCTCGCTTTGCCGCCATAACTGCCACATTTCCGCTAGTAGCCATTAGTGGCCGAAGATTACGCCGCAGCGCCGCGCATTCGTGGTGCAAAGGTCTTAGCGTGAACTGAGTCGGCGGGTTAGAATATAGCCCCGATTGCGCTGTTCGACCTTGCAGCTGCAAACTATCAAATTGGCGCGAGACGACGATTATGTCCGAATTGGACGACGACTGGCACGACGTATGCGCGGCTGACGAACTCGACGAAGAAGAAGTGCTGCAACACTGGATAGGTGACGATGTACCTATCGCCATCTACAACATCAATGGTGAGTTCTACGCCACGGCGGACAAATGCAGCCACCAACAAGCATTTTTATCCGACGGCTTCATAACTGACGAGTTAATTGAATGTCCCCTGCACCAAGGCCGCTATCATGTTCCTTCTGGAGCGGTGCGCGCCGGCCCTGCCTGCGAGGACATTCCCACATATTCCGTCCAAGTTCACGAGGGTCGGATATTTGTGCAGTATGCGGAGAACATTGAGTGAGTAACGCAAATTTGGAAGCTCAGACAACGAACATGGACCGAGCCCGTTTCAACATGGTCGAGCAGCAGGTTCGCACCTGGGAGGTGTTAGACCAGCGCGTGCTTGATCTGCTGCACAACATTGCTCGCGAAGATTTTGTACCGGCGGCGTATCGAGGCGTCTCCTATGCGGACACCAGCATCCCATTGGAAGATGGTCAGTTCATGCTGCCGCCGCGTGTTATTGCACGCATCATGCAGGCGCTTGAACCACAACGCATGGACCGTGTGCTTGAAGTCGGCACCGGTAGCGGCTATTTGACCCGCATGCTCGCCAGCCTTTGCGCGCATGTGGTCAGCGTTGAGTGCTCGGCGACCTTGCACGCCCAAGCCGCAGCTCGAATTAAGGCTCAAGGCATCAGAAACGTAACCTTGGTACACGGCGATGCGCTGCGCGGCTGGGAATCAGATTCTCCTTATGACGCCATTGCCTTAACTGGTTCTGTACCAGAACTTGACCCCGCCATACGCCAACAATTAAAACTCGGCGGTCGTCTATTCGCGATCATTGGTCGCAGCCCCGCGATGGAAGCGGTCTTAATTACTCGAGTAAGCGCTGATGAATGGTCAACCGAAAGCCTATTCGAAACGGTAGTAGAACCGCTTTCTGGCGCTGAAGAACCTCGCCGCTTCCGTCTCTGAGGCCGAGACACCTCCGACTGACCTGCTAGGGGCCCACAAAGTGTAGCCACCTCAGCGCGAGGATTGCCTTTGCCCGAATTGTTTGAGCACAAGCGCTTGTGCTCAAATGGTCACAGCTCGCGCGAGCAAAAATTGGCGTCAGCAGTCTTAGCCCATTGCCTAGCGAGCGCGACAATAAGGGTAAATCAGGCGATTTGGCCTAAGTCTGGCTGCACCAGCTGCGCAAAAGCCAAAACCATCGATCGTTCCCGCGAAGCGACGCTAGCGGCGTGAATCCACGAATTACTGGTACATGCATGGCTCTGATAACAAGGAATCATGCATCGCCTAGTCTATACAAAGAAAACACATTAACTAAAAAGCTTTAAATAGATCCCATATGTGCTTAATATATAGCAACATTATAAAAGAACACTTATTCTTCTATGCGAGGAAAAATGCTCAACCCGCCGAATCACGCACTCGTCAGAGTCGCCTGTGTGGCCATTACCCTGGTTTTGGGAAGCGCAGGAACTACGCACGTCTACGCCTTAGACAGCATCGATCTGGTCGGTGCATTCCGCCAAGGCATCATTAACGACCCTATCTTTTTGAGTGCAGGCGCCGCCAACCGCGCAGCACAAGAGTTGATCCCACAGGCCGAGGCCGCGCTGTTACCCGAGGTAAATATGAGCAGCGCTTTGCGTGCCAACGCACGTCGAGATTATCGCGCTGGCTTCAGCTCCCGCTCCAGCCCCAAGCGTGACACATTCTTTACAGGCAATTTAACGCTCAATTTGACCCACCCGATCTATCGCCAGGATTTGCGCATCCAGGTTAATCAAGCCAATACGCAAGTTGCACGCGCCGACGCACAGTTCGCGTTTTCACTTCAAGACTTAATTGTTCGCGTAGCAGATCGATATTTTGGCGTGCTCGCCGCTGACGATGCACTTGAATTCGCCCAAGCCGAAAAGACCGCAATCGAGCAACAACTAACTCAAAGTCAGCAGCGATTCGAAGTAGGCCTTATCGCAATTACGGACGTAGAAGAAGCTCGCGCTGGATTCGACTTGGCGACCGCTCAAGTTATTGCCGCCGAAAACAATATTGCTGGCGCTTATGAGGCGCTGCGCGAGGTCACTGGAACGTACCAGCGCGCTCTTTGGCAGCTCGGTGAAGACATGCCGCCACTGGTTGTCCCTCAACCTAACAACATTGATGCGTGGACCGAGACCGCTCTGGAACAGAATCGAGAGCTCGAAGCGGCGCGATTACAAGTTGCCAATCAACGCGACGAAATACGGCGGGTTGAAGCTGGACATTTGCCGACCGTCAACGTGGTTGGTAGTTCTGGCGTTAACTTTCAAAGCGGTAATGCAAGCTCGAATTCGCGGCGCTGGGATTCTTCTTTTGGCTTGCAGCTCAATCTGCCCATTTACCGCGGCGGATTAGTCTTGTCGCAATCGCGCGGCGCCCAACATCAACACCAACAGGCACTGGAAGATCAAGAACAGCAGCGACGCGCAACGCAGCGCCTAGCGCGCGATTCGTTTCGCGGTGTACTGTCCGGAATCTCGCAAGTAAAAGCGCTAAAGCAGGCGGTCAAATCTGCTAACAGTGCACTAGAAGCAATTGAAGCAGGATTCCAAGTTGGTACGCGTACATCGGTGGACGTGCTCAATGCGCAGCGAGAGCTGTTCAGAACTCAGCGTGACTATTCACAAGCCCGTTACGACTACATCTTGAACATCCTTCGGCTAAAGCAAGCGGCGGGAACATTGGCGCCACCAGACCTAGTGCAAGTGAACGACTGGTTGCGTTCTGATACCAAAAGCTAGTCCTTAACCGCCTGCATATAACGTGCAAGCTCGGGATTCGTGCGCTCGAGCTCCGTAATCACGCCACTGCGGTCATCTGCTCCGCGATTTTGGTTGAGTTTGAACTTACCCAGTAGCTCATCGATCTCGATCTCAAACGCGACAATATAATCGAGCATGTTGCGCCTACCGTCTTCATCTAGTTCGAGCTTCCAAGGCGTCTGTTGTTGTGACTCAAAGCGTTCCGTCAAGGCGCCGACGGTACTGGCGCGCTGCTCCGGCGAATCGCTAACACGCAAACGACCGCGCGCATGTACCGCCACGTAGTTCCAGGTCGGCACCAATTTGGGGTCTGCATACCAGCTTGGCGACACGTAGTCATGCGGGCCTTGAAACACCACGAGTACCGGAGTCTCTGGGCCAATCGATTGCCAGTGCGGATTTGCCTTAGCCATGTGTGCTTGCAACACACCGTGTTTCCCACGTGCGCTGTCCAGTAACCACGGCAAGTGCGTCGCATAAGGCCCCTGCTCCGTTGCACTAATCAGCAGCCCAAACGGATGCTGGTTGATTACTGAGTGCAAAATAGCGGAGTCTGTGACCGAAAAATGGCGCGGTACGTACATCAAAGTGTTCCAACAACAATTAGGCACATGAGATTCGCCGATACTAGCGCATTAATGACCCGGAGACTCGGGTAATCGATGCGCGATCTTATGCGCACCGGCGCATGACCCAGACAGATTCGTAGCGCACGCGCCCTGCCCCAGCCAAACTGCGCTGGACAATCTGTTGGCTAGCGATAAGCACGCATTTGCCCCACCACAACACCTTGTATCGCAACCCTACCCGGACTGTAGTGCATCGCCTCCATCGTACTATTGGCTGGACACAGCACAATTTCTTCTGGACGCTGCAAGATCCGTTTGAGCGTCGCCTCATGACCATCAATTAACGCAACTACAATTTCACCGTTACGGGCGTGATCACGATATTCGACAACGACATAATCGCCATCGAGAATACCCTCGTCGATCATCGAATCCCCACGCACCTGTAACACGTAACAAGGCTTCGCCGAGCGCAACATCGGAGGCACGTCCAAGGTCTCGCCAGTATCCAGCGCCTCAATTGGGCGTCCGGCGGCGATGTACCCGTACAATGGCAACTCATCGTCGCGCGGCGGTGATAGTGACTGATTGGCCAGACGTACGCCGCGCTGTTTACGGTCCATCGGCTCCACTAAGCCGACTTCGATCAGCGCCGTGATGTGTTTATGCATGGAACCGCGAGAACTCAGGCCCAACACATCACAAAGTTGCTCAAGCGTCGGCACCTGCGTTGGATGGTCGAGCAGGTGCTCATAAATTTCTTGCTGACGGCGCGTCAATCGATGCTCCGGGCGCAATCCATTATCAGTCATCATGTGTATTAGACACTCGGCGCCACAGCAATCACATTAACCAAAGTCAACACAGCCACCACAATTGCTAGCCCTGCACCGCCGATATCAAGCGGCACCGATGCGCGACGGGGTTCTTCAGCCATGATGGTCGCAATAGGCGTGCGCAACTGGTCTCGCATAAAGAATCGCTGTTTTGCCACAACAAAATCCTCTTTCGCTTCTACACTACATAGTTATGAATAGAGTATCAGGTCGATGGCCAGAGTTTGCCCCACCAAGCCCACTTTCATTCTCTATTCGTTCTCTCCAGTAACGAATTATAGAACCAATAGAGAACATGTCCAGCAAATTTTAGATTACGCTGACAGCAGATGCCGCGCGCATCGGGCAGATATAGATATAATATAGTTACTTAATTACGAAAGGCTGGTGCCGCTAGATATACCCATTACTTTTAGGCGGGCGCGATGGCGACCGTATCAGTGCGTTGCAACAGGGACCCGAAGATGTCGGATACTATTCTCACGATCAATCCTGCTGAATTTAATCACTTGCCGTTGTTCAAATCGGTCAGCATTTTTGATGTAGAGGACATTCTACTGAAGTGCCCTCTGCTCAGAATTGATGAAGGCCGAGTAATTATCGCGGCGGGTCAAGCGAACGAGCGCATGTACATTGTTTTGCGCGGTGAGGTGAGTGTGCGCCTTGAGTCGCCAGACAATGCGCCGGTTGCAATTCTCGGGCGCGGCGACGTTTTTGGTGAGCTGTCAGTAATTGATGGAGAGCCAACGTCCGCATTCGTAGTCGCGGAGCAACGCTGCCGATTGCTAGGACTAGACCGAGATGCATTGTGGGAACTGTTTCGCCGTACGCCATATATGGCAAACAACCTGTTGACCATCCTCACGCGCCGCATTCGCAACAGTAACAACCAGTACGAAGAATTGCAGCGCCGCGTCAGCGGTGTTGCACCTGAGCTCGATCAGGACCAGGGCCTCGAAATTTTCTAAAGCCCTAACCGGCGTTCAAGTCTTACCACTCCAAAACGCTTGCGGCGTACTCTTGGGGCGGTAAATAGCCAAGTAATTCCAACAAGGTGGCGGCAACATTCGCCAGGCCAGCGTCATCCAGGCCAGTACGTATTTGCGGCTGAATGTCAGCGCAACTAAGCACGTAGAATGGCACCGGGTTGAGGGAATGAGAGGTGCGCCAATGCGGTCTACCTGCAGCGTTCAGCTTGGCGCTACCATCTTTGCTCCGCTCAACCATATCATCCGCGTTGCCATGGTCCGCGGTTACCACCAGTACACCCTTTTGCCGCACTACAGCCGCCAGTATTCGCCCTAAAGCCAAATCAACCGCTTCCACTGCCATCGTCGTCGCGCGAACATTGCCAGTGTGACCAACCATATCGCCACCAGCAAAGTTCGCGCGTATGAAACGCTGTTGTGCGCCATCGATCGCGTCAACTAATGCATCCGCCGTCTGCGCAGCTTTCATCCACGGGCGTTGCTCAAACGGCACTGTATCGGATGGGATCTCTAGATAACATTCAGTGTGCTCAGAGAATTTTCCTGAGCGATTACCGTTCCAAAAATAGGTTACGTGGCCAAATTTCTGAGTTTCTGCGCACGCAAATTGAGTGACCCCAGTTGCACCAAGATGCTCGCTGATGGTGCCATCAACCGTCTCTGGCGAGACCAAGAATCGCGGTGGCATGTTGAGATCACCGTCGTATTGCACCATACCGACAAAATCTACCTCCGGGACCCGCTCACGTTCAAACGCAGTGAACTCGGCACCTTCGACAAAGGCGCGTGCGATCTCCAAGGCACGGTCGCCGCGAAAGTTGTAAAGGACCACGCCATCACCATCGTGTATGGCACCAACAGGGTTATTATCCGTATCAGTTACTACGAAGCTAGGCAACCATTGGTCGCTGATTCCAGGCTCATCCGCGCGAAACTTAGCGAGCGCCTCAAGCGCGCTGCCAAAGGCAGTACCCTGCCCTAGCACATGTGCGCGCCAACCTTGCTCAACCACACGCCAGTCTGCCTCGTAGCGATCCATGGTCGTGGTCATACGGCCACCACCCGAGGCGATCTTGAAATTGCATCCATGCGCGGCATTGATTTCAGCTAGCCAGCCTTCCAGTTGAGTCAAATAAATCTCAGCGCTGGGATCGGGCACATCTCGACCATCCAGCAAGCAGTGCACGCATGCGCTGGTAACACCTTCTTCGGCGGCCTTACACAGGAGCGCATGTAAGTGCGTCATGCTGGCGTGGACATTGCCATCCGACAACAAGCCCAACAAATGCAATGCAGAGCTCCGGGCGTTGACGCCATCCACCAACTCGCGCCAGGTCGAGCCCCAAATCGCACCTGAAGCCACCGCCGAATCCACACATTTCGCGCCCTGATCGAAAATGCGCCCAGCACCTAGAATGTTATGCCCCACCTCGGAATTTCCCATATCACCATCGGACGGGAGACCAACACGCACGCCGTGTGCACAAAGCTCTCGGTATAGGCCATCAGCGCGCAATTCGTCGAGCGTTGGCGTGTGCGCATTGGCGACCGCGTCGAACTCATCACCAGCACCAACCCCAACGCCATCCATTATCACGAACACAACTGGCCCAGTAGGCGCTATAACTTGTGGGTGCGGCGCCAAGGGAGCAAATTTAGATGTATTCACGGCTTTCTCTTCTCTTTAATTGACGCCAATATCGCTGCCGCCAGTGTGTTGCTCTACACCAACCTAGATGCGCTGTGTAGCTTGGCCAAGGCCCATCTCAACTGCCAGGCGGCGCTGCCTCGGGCAGGCAGTTCAAAACCAGCTCGGTAGAGTGAGCCAGTGCACCACGATTAGCCGCAACAAATTGGCGGCCATTCTCACCTTGCGCATGACGCTGATTGGCGTCAGCGAGTAAGGCCTTCACGCACTCGGCGAGTTCCTCAACGTTGGCAACTTCAGTGGCCGCACCGGCCTCACATAGGGCGTGCGAAATTTCTGCGAAATTGTACAGATACGGACCAAATACAACAGGCAATCCAAGCGCCGCCGGTTCCAACATATTGTGACCGCCGATGTTGACCAATGAGCCGCCGACAAAGGCCACATCTGCGCCAGCGTAAAGCACCGGCAATTCGCCCATTGTGTCGCCGACATAGACGTCTACGTCGCTGCAGTCTTCGGGATGCTGCGATCTGAGCACGACGCGCAAACCCCTACGTCGCACCACCGCCGCAACCTTGCTGAAGCGTTCCGGATGGCGCGGCACCAATACTAAGAAACAATCCGCATGAGTCGCGCGAATGCGAGCAAACGCATCCAACACCAACTCATCCTCTCCGTGATGGGTACTGGCTGCGATAAAAACGCTGCGGTCGGCGCCCCACAGTCGCCGCAAGGCCTGCCCACCTTCATGCAAGCTGGCAGGTAGATGAACGTCGAATTTAATACTTCCAGTGACACTGATCGGTATGGTTGCACCCAGTGCCCGGAACCGCTCTTTGTCGGCATCGCCTTGCGCGCCAATTGCGGTAAAATAGTTGATCGTCGGCGTGATCAATCCAGCAATGCGTTGATAGCGCGCGGCACTGCGCGCCGACAAGCGCGCGTTGGTCAAGATCACGGGGATCTTCCGTGCCGCACACGCGGCCAGCAAATTAGGCCATATCTCGGTTTCGAGAATGACCAACATACGCGGCGCTAAGCAGTCAAGGTATCGGCCAAGCACCATCGGCAGATCGTACGGAGCAAACTGCACCTGCACCTGCGAGCCGAACACTTGTTTGACGCGGTCCCGGCCAGTTGGGGTCGTGGTGGTCACAAAAACATCAAGATCTGGCCGCGTTTGCAACAAGGCCTGTATCAACGGTGCCGCTGCTTGCGCTTCACCGACCGAAACCGCGTGCACCCAGATCACGTTCTGACGCAGCGGACGCTTGCGTAGTGCGCCAAAGCGCTCTAGCCAGCCTCGGCGATAGCCTGGATTGGCATAGCCACGCCAAGCGAGCCGGATGAGCACCGCTGGCATCGCTAGCCACAGCACAAGGCTATAGAGGGTTCGCAGCATTGTGATGCGTAATCCAGTCCAGATAGCGTTGCACACCGTCTTCAACAGCCCGAAAATCGCCGCTATAACCGACCGCACGCAACGCGCTCAAGTCAGCCTCGGTGAAGCTTTGATAACGCCCGCGCAGGTGCTCAGGAAAGGGGATGTATTCGATGCTACCGCGCGCATGCCAGGCAATAACTGCGTTAGCGACGTCATTAAAGCTCTGCGCCCGGCCGGTGCCGAGATTGAAGATACCGCTGACGCTTGAGTTATCTAAGACCCACAGCAAGGCCTTGCAAATATCGTCAACGTAGACAAAGTCGCGCAACTGTTCACCAGGACCATAGCCATCAGTTCCGTCAAACAGTTTGACCACGTCACCGTTGGCGAGCTGCTGATGGAAATGCCAGGCAACACTTGCCATGGAGTCTTTGTGCTGCTCGCGCGGTCCGTAAACATTGAAGAAGCGGAAGCCGGCAACTTGGCTGTCGCTCGGGTGACGCCGCACGAACTGGTCAAACAAGTGCTTGGAGTACCCGTAGACATTCAGTGGCGCTTCGTGCCCGGCGGATTCGTTAAATTCCGTTCCGCCGCCATAAACAGATGCGCTCGATGCGTACAGAAACGGAATTCCTTGACTGGTACACCATTGCCACAAGGTTTTGGAATACTGGTAGTTGGTGTCCATCATCAAGCGCCCGTCCCACTCGGTGGTACTAGAGCATGCGCCCATATGTACAACCGCACTCGCCGCAGGCGCGCGCGCAGCGTGTGAAAGGCTCGCCAAAAACTCGTCCTTATCAAGATAGTCAGCAATATCGCAGTCAACTAAATTGACAAATTTGCGCCCGTCAGTCAGATCATCAACAACAACAATGTCGTCGCGTCCGCGCTGATTCAGCGCGCGCACGATATTGGAACCAATGAACCCGGCACCGCCGGTCACAATGATCATGGCGCGGTCTCATCCGAGTCGTACTCGCTTACAGCCTGCGCACCCGAACTTGCGATCAGCTTGGTGGTCGACAATCCATCAATCAGCTTCAAGGTCACCACAGAACCGCCATTCGCACGCACACAGTTCGCACCAGCTATGTCTTCGATAGCGTAATCACCGCCCTTAACAAGTACGTCAGGCAAGGCCTCACAAATCAGCAGCTCGGGCGTGTCATCAGCAAAACTCACGACCCAGTCTACCGGTCGCAGGGCGGCCACCAGGGCTGCACGCTGCGCCAGCGGCACAATCGGCCGGCTAGCGCCTTTGAGGCGTGTCACAGAGGCATCATCGTTTAACGCGACCACCAGCCGGTCACCGAATGCGCGCGCCTGTTCGAGGCTATCCAGATGGCCTGCGTGCAGTAGATCGAAACAACCATTGGTCATAACAACCGTTTCTCCTGTCGCTTGCGCGGCCCGTATCTTGGCGATCAACTCAGCCATGTCACAGACACCGCGTTCGATGGCTGGTGCCACCGATGGCTGCCCCACCGACAACAGCTCAGGCGCACTGACGGACGCGGTACCAAGCCGGCCAACCACAATGCCTGCAGCCGTGTTTGCCCGTTGCATCGCCATCTCGACTGGGTCGCCGGCGGCCAGAGACGCCGCGAATACGCCTATAACGGTGTCACCAGCGCCGGTGACATCAAATACTTCGCGGGCCCGAGCAGGCTCGTGCTGTGCGCCGCCGCGCCCCAGCAAAGTCATCCCATCTTCGCCGCGTGTCACCAGCAAGTGGCTCAAATTCAGCTGACTACGCAGTTCTTCCCCGCGCGCTTCGATCGCTTGCGTATCCGCGCACCGACCGACCACGGCTTCAAATTCTGATCGATTCGGAGTTACACAAAAGGCGCCGCGATAGCGCTCAAAATCGTTGCCTTTGGGGTCAACAAGAACACGTATCCCACATGCTTTAGCGCGCTCTATCAACGCGCGCGCCTCACCCAAGGCACCTTTGGCATAGTCAGAAAGGACTAAGATGTCGATATCGGGCAATAGCGAGATGGCGCGCTCACACACTTCATGCGCACATAGCAGCGCAGACTCAGGTTCTTCAGTGTCTAGCCGGATGAGTTGCTGATGTCGGCTGATGACGCGCATTTTGCAAATGGTCGGCGCACGCGGGTTCACCACAAACTCACTGCGCACGCGATGATTGCCGAGCGTAGTGCGCAATTCATCCGCGGCAGAGTCAGTACCAACCACGCCAATCAATATCGCTTGCGCGCCAAGGGCTGCAACATTGACCGCAACGTTGGCGGCACCACCAGGGCGATTCTCAGTACGCTGAACGTGTACCACCGGCACCGGCGCCTCCGGAGAAATACGCGTGCTATCGCCGTGCCAGTAGCGATCAAGCATCACGTCGCCAACGATGAGCACAGTGGCGGATTCAAATTTTGGATTAGAGTGCGTCATAAGGCGGTCGCGAGCTTATCATAGCGTTTGATTGGAAGCGCCAGGATGGAAATATGCGACGCCCGGCTCGGCATACATTTCGTGAATTAGGTCTATTCATCGTAGTTGCGATGCTGTTCAGCGCCGCAAGCGCGATCACCGCCGCGAGCGAACTACCGCAACCATTCAGCGCGCGTTTCACGGTCACCGCAATGTCCGCGGAAGTGGCCGAGACACACTGGCAACTCAAACATGTTGCCGGGACTGCAGTGTGGAGCGCGCGCACATCCGCGCTTGGTCTTATGGCACTGATTCGCAATCAACGAATTGAGGAAAGCACGACACTCGCATTGCACAACCAACGCCTGCGCCCCAGGCATTACGCCCACTCGCGCCGCAAAGGCGAGCGAAACACGCGCACGGAAATGACCTTCGACTGGTCTGCAGGCGTGGTACGTGGGCTTGCTAAGAACCAGCCGTTCGAGGCCTCGGTGACGCCCCAAGCACTGGATCCACTTGGCTATTTGCTGGTGCTGCGCAACGACCTCAGCCGCAGCAATGGAGCCTTGCGCGCGCGCTACAGCTACCAGATCGCAGATGGTAATCGCGCCAAATCGTATACGTTTACGGTCCTCGGTGATGCCCAACTGGCCACACCCTTGGGCACATTCGAGGTGGTGAAACTGCAGCGCCGTGGGCGCAAACACCGCGTGACGACATTATGGTGCGCGCGCGCACTCGGCTATCTACCTGTTCGTATTGACCACACTGAGAAAGACGGTGACATCGTCACCATCCTAATTCAGGAATTGTCAGGCCTCGCCCGTCGGTAGTGCCATTCCATAACAAGCAATGCGCACATGCCTGGCACGCTGAGCAAGGCCTCGCGGCCACGCTTGAGTAGGGCCAGAGCGAGCATTGCGGTTACCGGAACACCGAACACGTTAGCAAGTGCGAGCATCGTCACTTCTTGCACGCCAACGCCGGCCGGAATCAAGAATGCGAAGCTGCGTGCCGTTTGCAGCAGACTCTCAAACATTAACGCGGTGACAAACGACACTGGAAACCCCAGTAAGCGCAAGCCAAGCCAAATTTCGACCGCGCCAGCGACCCAGCCAATAAAATGCAGCGCGCTTGAGTGCGCAAACCGCCGCCAACCGACGCTTTTGACCTGTGCTAAGAGCTGACTCATCAGCCGTGTGCACGCCAAGGCGAAACTGTGAAGCGATTGCTGGGTCTTGGAGCAGCGTATCCAGTTCGGCGCAATTTCAGGCCTACGCACGCGCCACAACACGACGCCAGCGGCGCTCAGCGCCAGCAGACCGCCCACCAGCGCAAGCACGCCCACCCAGACATCGGCGGAGATTCCAAAGCCAACGTCAAAGTTGATATCCGGGAGATGCCACGAGTTCGCGGTGGGCACGAATTCGGCGTAGAGAAACACTCCAAGAAGTGCAAACGGAAGCTGCGCCAGTGCTGTCGCCAGTACGTCGAGGCCCACAACAAGAGCTGCAGCTTGCGCCGGATGGCCGGCACGATGCCACAGCCGCGCACGCACGACGTCGCCGCCAATTTGTGCAACCGGCAATAGCGTATTTACCGATTCGGCAATCCAGCGCCATGCAACCGCAGGTGCCACGGCGAGCGCGTGCGGGCACAGAGCCCGCCACGCGTATGCGTCGATCAGTACAACACCCAAATGCCAAAGCGCGAGCGCAGGCACCGCATACAAACTAGCTGCTTGCAGAGCGTCCCAAGCTTGGGCCCACTCGAGTTGCTGCAGCGACATCACCAGCAACAGCAGGCCGACCATAAGCCCGCCAGCGCGCAGCCATCTCATAGCGCCGGTGTGGTCTGGGCGGTGGTGTGCACAAAGCTCATTAGGCTGCGACATACATCTGCCGGTTTGGTCCGGTCGATGCGCGGATGCCACGGCACCCACTGAAAGCGTTGGTAGAATGTGCGGCCCGAATGCGGCGGTGTCGAATAGTCATAGCGCGCGAGCGGCCGAAATCGCTCTACACGGGTGCCTACATAAGACAAGTTGCCGCGCTCGGAGCGATACCTGGCCAGAAGCTCGCGCTTATGCGCTTGTTCCAGCGTGCTCAGGTGTAATTCACATACAGCATCAGTGTTCGACACAAAGGTGTTAGTGCGCACCCGTGCACCGACAAAATTGTACTCGGCAAATTCCCATACCCGGGTGTGTAAAGCGAGGTAACTGGCGAGGAAGTTAGCCGCATCGTGGTCCTGGTGGCCGCCTTCGTAGGCCGGCACCCAGACCGTCTCGATTGCGCGCTCGTGTATACATTTACGTATACCCAGGAGTGTGCTTTGCAGGTTGAAGCGAAGCGAACGCGTCGCGATTTTGCGTGCGCAGACCTTGCGCAGACCCAACGCTTGCGCAACTTGGGCGGCCTCCTCAAGGCGCACAGCAACACGCTCAGGGCGATGTTTTACGGCCCACGGCCACATTAGCTCAGCCGCCGGGACGCCATCGCTCAGGTAAGCGACATACACCTCGGAGCCAGCCGCTCGAGCGCGCATTATCGCTGCGCCCGCACCTACGACCTCATCATCGGGATGTGGCGCTAAAACCAATATGCGTTGCGCGAACACTAGCTCAGACTTTGCCAGCGAAGACGCCGGCGCTCAGCATCGAATCTTTGCTGGAGCGACGTCATGCACCGAACAGTGCCGTGCCTCGGGTACGCGCATGCGTGGTTTTCGCGTCATAGTACCGATGCCAAACTTGCGCGAGATCGTGGCTCAGTATTTGCGACCAGTCTGGCACTAGCTGGTCTGACAAAGCGCACGCAGCAGCGCCGATTTGGCGCATGCGCTGCGGGTCCTTGAGCAGCGCTTGGGCCGCGTCAATCCAACTCTCATCACTATCTTCAACCACCAGCCCGTCGTAACCAGAACGCTGCACCAAGGCGCCGCCACCGCGCGCATCAACCAGCACCGGCACGCCGCATGCGCGCGCTTCAACCACGGCATTTGGCCAAATTTCTATTTTCGATGGAAACAGGAATAAATCGCTGGCGGTGAGTATTGCGGCAAGCTCCGATTGCGCCACATAGCCGAGAAAATGACCCGCCGCCCCGAGCTCTCGACTGAGCGACGCGCGCGCAACGCCATCACCGGCAAATACCGCGTGCGCATCAACGCCGCGCTCGCGCAAGCCGCGCACCACGGTTGCGACGCGGGCCACATTCTTACCCGCCGACAGCCGGCCACTAAAGGTCAGAATCTTTGCTTCGGCTGGCAAACCCAAGCGTGCGCGCAGGCACGCTACCACTTGTGGTTTGAATATTTCTCGGCGCAGGCCACGGCGAATTTTGCTGTGCGGTACGCTCGCGGCTAAGTCTTGCAAATCGCCGATACCCCGCGGGCCTACCATCAGCCAGTCACTAGCGAACAAGTGCCGGCGAAGCTGGCGCTGCATGCGCTTGGACATTTTGTCCGCGAGCCAATGCGCGCAGCTGTGACGCACACCGGGCGCGCCACCTTGCAGCATCCGTTGTAGCGCTAAGCGCGCGTACAGGCGCGCGTAGGCGACAGCATCGGTGTGCAGACTCGTCACCAGCGGCTTGCCAGTACGAGCGCAAAATCGTCTCGCCGTGCTCGCAAACGCGAACAGGCCATCAGTACAGTGCACGATGTCGGCTGCGCGTAAGTGTGGTAACAATCGTGGTTGCCATGGCGACAGGTCGCAATGATCAGGCATCTCGGCAAGGCCCGGAATTCTTGCACTGGAAAACACCGCCGGGTGTTCGTAGATGGTGACGCGATCAGATAACACTTCAGTGCGCGCGTGCGGGCCCTGGAAATGCACATCCAAATCAAATTCCAACGCCGAATTGGCCCCAGCATGCGCGACATTTTCCCAGAACTTAACGTGGCCGCCAGCGGTCGGTCGTCTTTCCAGATCGACCAGTACTGCAACGCGCGGCTTAGTCACGCCGCTTCGACGCCGCACCACCCGCAGGTGGGCGCCAACTGAAGACTCACTCATCATGATGGGGTTGGACACTCGCCGATGGGCAAGCAATCAGCCTTAGCGAGAGCGTTGACAGTTGCGGTGAAGCCATGTGTTTGCAGGTGTTGGAAGTGGAAGTGATGATTAGCGATAGGTCGATACAGAGCATAAGTGCAATGCTTCACGTATCTGCAGGTAGGGTCAAGGCCG
>Ga0055584_100002050_pt1 | contig 19837 bp, 21 predicted proteins | sample OSDHelmetaG_FD_58716 | JGI IMG/M metagenome (GOLD analysis project Ga0055584, IMG submission 58716) | Pelagic marine sediment microbial communities from the LTER site Helgoland, North Sea, for post-phytoplankton bloom and carbon turnover... | ecosystem: Environmental > Aquatic > Marine >... | reverse complement strand
ATATCACTGGGCCGTTTTTCAACCGGGCCACCAGTAGTACCCAACGCCTGATTAGCGATCGCGGCTATTGCAGCTGTATCTGGAACTCGACTACCGCCCATAGGCTCTGCAGCTGCAGGCTTTGCAGCAGCGCCACCCATCTCGCTGGCCGTTTCTTTGGCTTTTGTCTCCGCTAAGACGTCAGCTAAATCGATTTCATCGATGACCGCGGCCTGAAACCATGAGTGACCACAAGTCGCACATTTAAGGCTTCGGCCCTTACGGCCAAGCAGCTCCGTTGGTATTTCAAAACCTGCGGTACAATTCGGGCACGTGATACGCATGCAAGGTCCTGTGTTGGATGCCGTTTAAGTATACCATATAAGGTATTTACCCTGGTATACCTTGGCGTAGAAACTGGGATAACCGCGTCTGATACTACAGGCAAGACGTTCTTTTTGAGTTAATATATCAGGACCATACAAGCAGGCCTTACCAGTGCAAATTAGCAAATCATCAGAAAGCACCGATCAGACATCTGCTTTAGAGCTCGATAACGTGAGTTTGAGCTATGACGGTGGGCCAAATGTGCTCACAAATCTGAACCTTTCCCTCCCCTCCGGAAGTTTCCATTTTCTAACAGGAGCCTCAGGTGCAGGGAAGACGTCGCTTCTCAAGCTGCTCTATCTTGCTCAACGTCCGACGCAAGGTAGCGTTCGACTCTTTGGCACGAATGTCACCGCCGCTGCACGTAGCGCACTACCGGCAATTCGCCGCAAGGTTGGCGTCGTGTTTCAAGACTTTAGGCTGCTTGACCATCTCTCAGCGTTCGACAATGTCGCGCTGCCACTGCGGGTCGCAAATGCTCCAGAGCCCGAAATCAAAAGTAACGTCTCAGAGTTGCTCTCTTGGGTTGGGCTAGACGAATACATGGATGCCAAACCAGAGACACTGTCCGGCGGGCAGAAGCAACGCGTGGCTATAGCCCGGGCTGTCGTCAACCGGCCCCGCTTGATACTCGCCGACGAACCGACAGGCAACGTTGATGACACAATAGCTATGCGTCTCATGCAGCTGTTTATGGAAATGAATAAGCTGGGTTCGAATGTCATCATTGCCACGCATAACGAGCACTTGGTTGCCAAGTTCGGATTCAATCGGCTGGCCTTAGAGAACCACCGCCTATCGGAATTGCCGCCGCTTGCTGCTAACGGGGCACAAGCATGATTTCCTTGCGCACTGATTTGCCACTGGGTGGGGATAGCGCCTCTCGCTTCATCCCATGGCTTATGGCAATCATGGTTTTCCTTGGCATTCTCTCCGTAAGCGGCGTGGCCGTTTTCGATACCATCTTATCCGGGTGGTCTCGGGCCGTAACCGGAACACTGACCGTGCAGATCCCAGCGCTTTCGGCAATCAATGAAGATTCAGCAAACCAAGCGCGAACAGATAGAGCCGTTGCTGCATTGGAGTCACTGCCAAGTGTACGGTCTGTAAAAGTTCTTAAAAATACTGAAATAGAAGCCCTTCTAGCCCCATGGCTAGGCGACGCCGCCGCGATTAGGGATTTGCCCATCCCCGTCCTCATTGATGTTTCGCTTTCGGATGAATCGACCGCCATCATTGAGGGACTACGAACTGCAGTAACAACGGTAGTGCCAGACGCAATTATTGATGATCACCGCCGATGGTTCGAGCACCTCATAGATCTAACAGAAGGCTTTAGACTATTAACCATCGGGATAGCGCTCATCGTAACGACGGCACTCGCTCTCACAGTCGTATACGCGACCCGCGCTAGCATGGCTGAATTTAGAGAGGTGATCTCTGTCCTGCACCTAATCGGTGCCCGTGATATTTACGTAGCAACGCAGTTTGCGAAAAGAACTCTTTCCGCTGCCTTAAAAGGCTCAGCTGGCGGACTCCTGGCAGGTGTCTTTACTCAAATCGCAATCGGCCTGTTAGCCAGCAATGTAGAAAGCGGCTTCCTCCCCGACATAGACTTGGGTTTTGGATTTTGGATTTCATTGCCATTAGTGTCTCTGGCTGCCGCCGTGCTAGCAATGATTACCGCTTACATCACCGTACTCAGCACGCTCAGGTCTATGGTCTGATCATGACTCCACATATGCCAAGAAAACTACGCCTGGTCATTCTCGGGGTCAGCTTGATGGTGTTGGCTTGGGTGGCCGGACTCATTTCCTATGCCCAGAAGGTTCCCGAATCAGTTCTGAATGTTGCGGAACCTACCGATGCGATTGTAGTTCTCACAGGTGGTAGCGAACGCATTACGACGGGAGTCGAATTGCTGAAACGTGGATTAGCGTCACAACTTTTTATTTCAGGTGTTGCACCCTCAGTGACCGTTGCCGACCTGGTCTCTATTGACCCACGAGGCCAAGATAAACTGAGCGGGAAAATTACCATTGGGTCGGAAGCCGAGGACACACCAGGCAACGCCATAGAAACAGCGATATGGGCCCAAGAAAATTCTGTGCAATCAATTCGCTTAGTGACTGCCGCCTATCACATGCCACGCGCTTTGCTTGAGTTAGAACGCACCATGCCAGCCGCTAAAATAATCCCTCACCCGGTATTTCCCGAACAGGTAAAAGCTGATTGGTGGCGATACCCGGGCACAGCAAGCCTTCTTGCACGCGAATATTCCAAACACTTGTATTCAATCGCAAAACCGTGGTCGCCAGGGCCGCAAAAAAATCCAAAATAGGACTATGCTTTGTGACGTTCTTACGATCTGCACTTTACCTTCTCGTGTTCCTGATATGGACGCTAGGCATCGCAATACTCGGTTTGCCGGGGCTCATTACAAGGCGCAGCGCCTTAGCCGTCACACGATTTTGGGCACAGGGCGTTGCTTGGCTAGCACGCGCGCTCCTTAACATTCGGTTCGAAATTCGTGGCCGCGAAAATCTGCCCGAGGGCCCCTGCATCATTGCGGCACAGCATCAATCTGCATTCGAGACATACATGCTGTTTCTGCTGTTCGACTATCCCGTTTTTATCCTAAAGGACTCGTTGCAATGGATTCCATTGGTCGGCTGGTACATCAAGAGAGGTGGATTAATCCCAATTAATCGCGGCGCAGGAGCGAGTGCTATGCGTCGGATTTTACGAGGAGCCGATACCGCAATCGCGAATGGTGAGACTGTACTTATTTTTCCAGAGGGGACCCGCACAGCGTTGGGGCAGCATGAAGACTACAAGCCAGGAATTGTTGCACTGTATAATCACTGCGACGCGCCGCTTATACCCATGGCTTTGAATACAGGATTGATTTGGGGGAAAACACGGGTCGCAAAACTACCCGGCTCAATCGTATTTGAATTCCTTCCACCAATTCCTGCCGGACTAAAACGAGATGCGTTTTTGACCGAACTCCGTTCGGCTATTGAAGTGGCGAGCCACGCGCTTCCGAAACCAGACGGCGACGTCTCTTCCAAATCAAAGCCAACCTCCTGATTCGCGATAGCTTCATGACCTAATTGTGGATAAGTCTGTGGGTAGATAGAGCCTGCTTGGCGAACCGAACGCCCAAAAGCACAAATCCGAAGCATTATCAGTCAGTTATGTAACACGCGCGTCGCAGCAGCCTGTTTCGAGTCATCATATCGCTGAACATTCGGCGCTACGTAAGCCTGCTTCACGGGCCAACGTGTACGGCCCACTTTTGCGGGACTCTAAGGCGATTCAAGATTATGGTGCCCGCCCTTCGATTCGACAGAGAAACTCTAGGAGCACAAGCATTGGCCTCTATTTCCGCCATAGCCAACGAAATCTGGGACATGAAGTACCGTTTTAAGTCTGCGGACGGCCAGCTTGTGGACAAAACCGTCGAAGACACCTGGAGTCGCGTGGCTGGAGCTCTGGCGGGCGTAGAAGGCGAGTCGAGCACCTGGGAACCTGTGTTTTATCAAGCACTTGCTGACTACAAGCTCCTGCCTGGCGGCCGCATACTGGCCGGAGCCGGCACTGGCCGTACGGTGACCCTCCACAATTGCTTCGTCATGGGCACAATCGGCGACGACATGGCTGAAATCTTTGAGAATCTCAAAGAAGCCGCGTTAACGATGCAGCAGGGCGGTGGCATCGGCTACGATTTCTCGACATTGCGGCCTAAAGGAGCCCCGGTTAAAGGAGTCGGCGCAGATGCATCGGGCCCGCTCTCCTTCATGGAAGTATGGGATGCGATGTGCCGCACGATCATGAGTGCAGGCTCGCGCCGTGGCGCCATGATGGCAACAATGCGCTGTGACCACCCTGATATCGAAGACTTCATTGCCGCCAAACAAACACAAGGCCGGTTGACCAACTTCAATCTATCCGTCCTTGCAACCGATCCGTTCATGACCGCAGTCAAAGACGACGGCACATGGGACCTAAAATTCGGAGACACCGTATACCGAACCGTAAGCGCCCGTGAGCTTTGGGATTCCATGATGAAGGCGACGTATGACTACGCCGAGCCTGGGGTCATATTTATTGACCGCATCAATGCCCGCAACAATTTGGCGTACTGCGAAACAATTGCGGCAACAAACCCATGTGGGGAACAACCACTACCGCCATACGGCACATGCTTACTCGGTTCGATCAACCTTGCACGACTGGTCAAGAATCCATTCACCGATAGCGCGTCCATCGACGAGGACGAACTAGCTGAGTTGGCTAAGACTGCAACACGTATGCTCGACAACGTCGTCGAAGCATCTCGTTACCCAATTGCGGAGCAAAGAAACGAAGCCATCAATAAAAGACGCATCGGTCTCGGCATTACGGGACTAGCAGACGCCCTCATTCTGTGTGGCCTCACCTATGGAAGCCCGGACGCAGTGATCGCCGCTGAACGCTGGGCCGCGACCATTTCTCACGGCGCCTATCGGGCCTCCATTGAGCTCGCAAAAGAAAAGGGCGCCTTTCCTTTGTTCGAACGCGATGCCTATTTGGCCAGTCCAACAATACAAGATTTACCGGCAGATATCCGGGAAGGCATCTACGAACACGGCATCCGTAACGCATTGCTAACCTCAATCGCACCGACCGGAACAATTTCGCTGTACGCGGACAACGTCTCATCCGGGATAGAGCCGGTATTCAGCTTCACCTACACACGGCACGTGGTCCAGCCAGATGGCAGTCGTAAGAGCCAAGAGGTTAGCGATTACGCCTACAGACTGTTCCAAGAATTACATGGCGATACAGAATTACCGGACTACTTTGTCGATGCACAAACGTTGGAGCCGAAAGCTCACCTGGTGATGCAAGCGGCCGTGCAAAAGCATGTCGATAGCGCTATTTCTAAAACAATTAACGTCCCTGCAGACTTTCCGTTTGAGCAATTCAAGGACGTCTACATTTCGGCCTATGAAAGTGGTTGCAAAGGATGCACGACCTACAGACCATCATCTGTGAGGGGCGCCGTCCTAGAAGTGAAATCAGACGCACCAATTCAGTCAGAGGCACCAACGGAACACGACACAACACAGCCCCTCGATCGGCCAGAAGCTATTCCCGGCCACACATACAAACTTCGCTGGCCAGAGAGCGACCACGCCATTTACATCACGATCAACGACATTGAGCTGGAAATGGCCAATGGCACGAACCAACGCCGACCTTTCGAAGTCTTCATAAACTCGAAGAACATGGAACACTACGCCTGGACCGTTGCCTTAACACGCATGATTTCTGCTGTGTTCAGGCGCGGCGGCGACGTCAGCTTCATTGTTGAAGAGCTAAAAGCAGTGTTCGACCCTCGCGGTGGGCAGTGGATGAACGGCCGCTATGTGCCGAGCCTGTTGGCCGCAATTGGCGGTGTCATCGAAGAACACATGATTTCAATCGGATTCTTGGAAACAGAGTCCCAAGAAGACCCTCAGATAACTGACGATGAAGAAAAAACTGCAAATGTTGTGCGTCTTGAAACGCCGCCCAGAGACAAGCGTTTTCGGGCCTGCCCTAAGTGCGGCACTTATGCTTTACTAAGGCAAGAAGGGTGCGATTCTTGCACAAGCTGCGGCTTCTCCAAATGCAGCTAAACGTTCTCCGGAGAAGCCCCTAACGACACGAAGGACGGCACTGTTATGGTCCACGTTTCAGAAAGCTACGAAGCTCGGGTTCAAACCTCACGAGAACGGCGTCGCCTCTCTCAGGTGCGAAAATCATTTGATGCCGGACTCAAACAAAAAGACTCGGGCGCCGACATCCCGCTTGAGTTTTTTTCCGCCTGTGTCACCTACATCAAAGCCTCGATGGACCGGCTTCACGACCAGGACCAGCGGATACACGATTTCTTGAAACCGCACGTCACGACAGGCGATGACCAAGACGCAACGCTCGAGAACTTAGATATGCGCCTCGCAAAAAGCAGAGGGGCACTTGACGCTCTTGTATCGGCGAGCACAACGTACGCAACAGAAGGTGAACCCGGCTGGACTGCATTCAAGGCAGCCGTCGAGGGCTTCATGGAGGTCTACTTCAAGATTCTTTTGGGCGGTCAGCACTCGACACTGACTCTGCAGGAAGAAGTCTTCGATGAAGGAATTTGGGACCAAGTCGCAGGTGTTACGCCCGAAAGTCTTGCCCTAGAGGATAAGCTCTATCTCGCGGTTCAAGGCTTGGCTCCCGCCGATGCTGATCCAGCCTCGTTCATCGGGGGCCCTCCAGCCCCAGGCGCAGGCCCACCGGGACAGCAAGGACGGCCACAACCCTAAGTGCGGCGCGGATAGGCAAACCTCACCCTCTTATACCTACTACCATTAGGTCTATACGCATGCCCCTTTGCGCTGCGTTATGCAGTGCACCTAAAGTCTGACCTTCGCGTCAATCCGGTTGCCATAAGCGCATCGGTAACGCGCGATAATGGGGAAGGGTGTTGTGATGCTGTCAAACGGCAATGTGTTGGTTATTGAAGACTCCAAATTTTTCAGCCAGCTGGTCTGCAAATCTGTTGCGGAACGCACGGGCCTAAACGTCGTCGCAGCCGCGACGTTCGAAGAAGCGCGTGCTGCCGTGGAAGCAGGTGACAAAAAGTTCGATTTAGCGCTCTGTGACATCGTTCTGCCCGATTCCCAGGATGGCGAATCCGTAGAGTACATCTGCGACAAAGAAATTCCCTGCATCGTCTTCACCAGCTTATTTTCCGAAGATCTTCGCGAGCACCTGTTCTCAAAAAATATCATCGATTACGTTATCAAAGACACGCCAGCGAGCCTCGATTACCTCCTGAATTTGGTCGAGCGCCTGCAACTCAATAGTAGAGTTAAAGTCTTGGTCGCCGACGACTCTCGTGTATCGAGGCGGTACGTCAGAGAGCTTCTCGAACTCTACAGATTTGAAGTCATAGAAGCCGGCGGCGGGGTGGATGCACTTGCAGCAGCCACCACAGACCCAGACGTTCGTATGGTTATTACTGACTATCATATGCCTGACATGGACGGGGTTACTCTGACGCGCAAAATTCGTGCTTTGCGGCCTCGTGATGACATCGCAATCATCGGGTTTTCCGCCGGTGGCGGGAATGCCCTGTCGGCACAGTTTCTGAAGAACGGCGCAAACGATTACGTCATAAAGCCATTTCTACGCGAAGAATTTTTGTGGCGTGTGACTCAGAACATTCAATCGCTCGAGATGATGCAACACTTAAAAGACGTCGCAACAACAGACGCTCTCACAGGGATGCATAACAGACGCTTCTTTTTTGAATCGGGTGCAACCATGTTTGCCAGCGCCAAACGGGGTCAGGTTGACCTCACTCTGGCAATGATGGACATCGACTTCTTTAAGAAGGTCAACGACACCTACGGACATGATGCTGGCGATGCCGTGCTCAAGAAAGTTGCAGCTGCGCTAAAGGAAGAATGTAGAGGAACCGACATCGTCGCTCGGCTCGGGGGTGAAGAATTCGCTGTCTTAGCGGTCAATCTCGGCAAAGAGAATGTGCCTGCCTTCATTGAAAAGCTACGTGCGGCGATTGAGAATTTGCACATCGTGCATAACGAGTTTCACATCCCGGTCACAGCAAGCTTTGGCGTATCCCAGATCGCAGGAGAGAGCTTAGACGACATGCTGAAAGCGGCAGATGACATGCTCTATGTAGCAAAAGACAACGGTCGCAACCGGGCTGAATTTCTTAAAGCGGCTTAGCCAACTCAGTCTTTGTAGCCCTGATCAAGCTTGTCGAGTTTGCGGAGGAACCCGTTCCACGCAAGCTGAGGCACTGAAATGTTGTTGGTCGCACCGCCTGCGGTCGTCTTGGGCCGACGACGCCCAGCAACCTGTTCGCGGATTTTGTCTTGAGCATCCTGTGATGGATAGCCAATTTCAACGCCACCAGCCAACGTCATGACTTGCATCGTGCAGGACTTTTGCAGCGAGTACATTTTCGAGAACGCGGCTGCGACCGTCTCCCCCATGGTTAGAAGACCATGGTTGCGCAGAATCACCGCGTTCTTGTCGCCTATATGGTCGACAAGACGATCTCGTTCGTCCGTGTCCAGCGCGATGCCTTCAAAGTCATGGTAGGCAAGGTCAGGCAGGATACTCATGGAATCCTGGTTGAGCGGCAGCAGGCCGTCTTTCTGGCCAGAGACCGCAACACCTTCGTTGGTGTGAAGGTGAATGACGCAGTGAGCATCGTCGCGTGCCGAATGCACAGCGCCGTGAATCACGTAGCCGCCGATGTTGTAGCCGAGGCCTGTTTCGTCCAGCAGGATCTCGCCGTCACTGTCGATCTTAACCAAGCTTGAGGCCGTAATTTCGTCAAAGAACAAACCGAATGGATTGATCAGATAATGGCGGTCATTGCCCGGCAGCCGCACAGAGATGTGGGTGAAGATGTAATCATTCCAGCCGAACAGCGCACAAAGCCGATAACAGGCTGCGAGATCGACACGCAGGGCCCACTCCTCTTCAGAGACCTGATCCCGCACTGTGCCAGATGGTTGGTATGCCGCTTCCGCCATGACGTCCTCCTCTAATGCTGGCCCTAGCGTAACGCGACCAGCAGCGAGGCGGAAGATAAACGCACGCCAGAAGGTGGGCTAGAACGCGTAGCGGACGCCGAGGGTAAAGCTGTGAGCGTTAACACGCTTGTTAAACCCGAAGGTCGTGAAGGCGCCCTGACCGTCGAGCGCGAGCTTGCCCGAGCGGGTCCAGCTGTAGTCGAGCAGAATGTCAAAGGCACCCGCATCATAGCCGACACCAGCCGCAATGCGATAGGCCAGCTCGGTATCGGAGCCATCCAGAAGCGCAAAGTCGACCGTCGCGGCATCGTTCAGGGCCCCAGGTGTAGTCGCTTCTAGATCCGCATCAAGAAGTCCGATCCCAAAACCGAGATACGGTGTCAACGAAGAGCCAGACGTAAAGTCATAGAATGCCATGGCGAAAGCCGTGAGGCCTTCGTATTCCGCGTCGACGGTGCCATTGAGGCAAGGGCTGTTGGAAATCTCACCGCAGGGCACAAAGGTCTGCACGTTCTCAGTAAAAATGCCGTCTAGATCGGCCTCACTGCGGGCGACATCAAGCTCTGTGCGAAAGCCGTTGCCAAAGGCATAACCGAGGGAACCGCCAAAGGTGAAACCGCTGCCGCCGTCGAGGTCCAGGTCGGCTGAGGTTGCATCGTTGAAGGTCATGCCTTCGACGGATGACAGGCCGCCGTAAAGGCGTCCGTAGGCGCCCGGCTCTTGCGCCGCCACTAGAGAGGTCATGGTCAAAAGAAAGGCAAAGGCTGCGCCAGCCAGGGTGACGAGGGAGGCTGGTTTGGAGAAGAAAAACATATGTTCGTCCTTAAGTCTGTTTTGTATTCACAGTTGAAAAGCAGAGGCCGCAGAGAAAGCCCTAATTGCGGCAGGGTTATGGCAAATTCGCCCCAAATCTGACAATGGGGCTCTGTGCATAGCGCCTATACGTCTGCGGCATAGCTAGAGACTTAAAAGATGAAAATGCGGGTATCGAGCCCATGCACCGTTGGTTCGAAGGGTCGACCCCATGCACGTATGATCGGTGGAACGAGCCCATGCACCGGCGAAATACAAACGAGCCCATGCACCAAAAATTTTGGCGCGTAACAACATTTCGCAGGCAACCGCACACTGCGGCAGCCCCCTAGGCAACCTGGAATTCGAGCGCTTTAGTTTTCTCGCTCTGCCGCTGCGGGGTCATCCGCAGCGATCAGCCGCGTCACCTCAACTGGTCGGCGGCTGTGGGGTGTTGTTTTCCATGTAGACCGAGAAGCTTGAGTCATTGGGCTTGCCCCATTCGCTGGCAGCCGGGGCTTCAAGAAACTCGGGGTAATTCTTTTCGATGTAGGCCCGCAGTTGTGCCGGAAGGTTTTCGACCGGCCCTGTCTTGTTCATGAACGAGCGGTACACGATGTGCCCTTCCCGCTGCCCCATAAGCATCCACGGTAACCACGGCCCGATCCGCACCCAGGTGCCGACATAATCTGCACTCATGCTGTCCGGGTCGGCCAGCTCTGACAGGGTCGTCATACGGCTAAACATTTCGGATGTCTTGTTCGTGGCGCCGGCACTTTCCCGCGGCCACTCTTCCGGTGTCATGGGATTAGGGAACGCGGCGTGGAGTTCGAGCAGGCTGAATGCTTTATCGCCTTGAATGGTCCAGGGCGGTTTAAACGGGAACTCAACAATGGTGCCGTCGAAATCCTGTTTGCGGATCGGCGCCACTTCGCCCATCACCTTAAGGTTTTGAATCGGCCAAACTTTGACCCGTTCGTCCGTGTAGGGATTAACCCAGTCGTCTAAATACTCACCCGTCTTCAAATCTTTGTAGACGGCAAACTCGCGATTAAAAACACGATAGACATTGTTGCCCTGGGGCTCGACACGGTTGACACCCAGGCCCTCGACACCCACGAGCGGCACCATCTTCTCGACACCAATGTTGGCGTAAAGCGTACCGCCGAACCAGCCGCAGGTCTCGACGGAGGGGTCCAGATTTCCGGTCAGCTTCATGTACGCCCTGAGGTTCTCAGAGGGGTCTTCAAAATCAACGGCATTAGGCCCGCCGCCTGAAGCGGTATCGCCACCAGCCTCGCTATCGGAGCAGCCGGACATCGCCATAGCCCCCAAACCAACAGCCCCGACTCCGGCGGCAGACTTTAAAAATTGGCGCCGACCGGTCAGGTGTTCCGTCAGAGATGTAAAAAGCATGGGGTCCGTCTCCTTTGAGTGCCTTAAGTTGACCGAGCATACGCCGTTGCCTGGTCGCATTGTCCATGGGCGTTTCTAGGTTGGCCGCTGGCTGGTGTCGTTCGCCAGTCTGGCGCGCGATGTGGTACAAATATGGACACATAGCAATCAGCCAAGCGGATCTTGTTCTATGCCCCAAACCACCGGCGTCCTGCCCCCAACCTTCGACCGGGCCGACGGCCATGCCGTGTTTCCACAAACGGACCACGACGAAACCGCGCGGATGAATTTCCTCACCGGGTTGAATGTCCACATTGGCCGCACCCTGTCACCTGGGGTCCGCATCACATATGAAAACCGGGTCAAACCGAAACTTGAAAAAGCCATGAGGGAAAAAGCCAACGGCGGACCAACGACGTCAGCCACCGACATTCGCAAAGCCATGCTGCACGACACCTACTACCAACAGTGGGGCGCGTTACGCCGCAACACTCAAGAAGCCAGCCAACAGGCCAGCCGCGAGATCGCGCTGCGCCAAGTTGATGCCTTGTCCGCGAAGGCCGCTAATCTAAACGAAGGCCGCAACACCTTGTCGCTGGACGACAGCCTGACCATCCCGGCCTACCAAGCGGCGGTTGATAACCATCTCATGCCCGGTAGCTATTACACCGAGGCCGTCCCCGGCGATGTGACTGCTGCGGCCACATACGAGATCAGCTTGTTCCCCATCGGCGGCGCCAGCTTCGGTGCCAAAGGCGATGGCGGCGGCCGGGCCATGGCCAACTTTGTGCGAGACCGCTTCCCAGACCTAAAACCCAAACGCATTTTGGATATCGGCGGTGGCATCGGCGGCAACACTCTGCCCCTCGCCGCCGCGTATCCCGATGCCGACGTGACTGTGATCGACACCGCCGCACCCATGCTGCGCTACGGTCATGCGCGCGCGCAGTCTATGGGGCACTCCAACGTCAGCTTCATGCAAGGCTTGGCCGAAACGGTTGATATTGAACCGGGCAGCGTTGACCTGATTGTCTCAGTGATGTTTTGGCATGAGACCTCAACCAAAACCGTGCGCGACGCCCTCGCCCATATGCATAGCCTGCTCGCCCCCGGTGGCGTGATGCTGCATTTGGAACAGCCGAATTTTGATGACGACACGCCGGTGTTCGAGCGCTTCATGCGCGACTGGGATGCCTACTACAACAACGAACCCTTTTGGCCCAAGCTACACACCCTGGATATGTTTCAAGCGATGGAAGATGCCGGGTTCGACAAGGACAAACTCTTCGACGCCGGCACAGAGGCCGACATTGAGCCAGGCCGGTTTCAGCCTTGGTCGACCATCGTCACCCGCCACCGCCATGAGACGAAGGACCTGGGCGATACAGGCCGCAAGCTGAGCGCGCTGGGCGGGTATAAAGGTGAACGTTGGTGGCTATTTGGAGGGAGGAAGTAGAATGCCTTGGACGAAACAGACCAAGACAGTCCGCGTTATTGCGGACTCGGCTGGTGAGCGTTGTATTGAATTTTTTCAACGCCCAGATGGTACGTTTGGCTTTGAGGAGTACGAAAGAGTCAGCAAAGAAAAAAGCAGTATTAAAGAAGATTGGAAATGCGTTGGCGATTACGATGTGCGCGTATTCGATAGCGAAGACAATGCAATGACTGAAGCGCTTGATAATATTCCCTGGTTTCAACAGTCAATATTCGGTCGAACAGGGTTAGGGTTTGTGTAAGACGGGCTGCAAGCTCAGTGCATTAGGCGGCTACAAAATTGAACGCTGGTGGTTGTTTGGTGCGGCGCGGTAACTAAACCGTCATCACCCCAACAAACAAACACACGGCCGACGCCGCTGATGCAACGGTCCGTACGTGGTTCCAAGCCGTCCACTGTGAAAGATAGATCTGCCAATAGGCCGCGGCTTCGTCGCTGCTGTGGTCCAGGGCATCGAGCCGTTTGTTCATGGGCACATTGCAAACCATCGTGACGGCGATAACGCCGACGACATAAAGCAGCCCGCCAGAGATGACCCATATGGCGGCTGGGCCGGACAGGGTTGCGAAGGCGTACATCGCTATAAACAAGGTGACAGGCGCGAGCCCGAGGAGAAAAACCAGGAAGGCCGAGCCATAGACCTTGCGGTTAATAACCTGCATGGCCTCGATGGCCGGTGCCGTGCTGGTGGCGCGCAGGGCCTTCATCACGAAATCTGAGAAGGCTAAGAACACGCCGGCGACCAGTCCGGTTGCGATGACGGCTGCGCCACAAAGAGTGATAAACCAAAGGGGTGTCATGGTGAGTCTCCAAGTAAGGGGGATAAAGCCGGACGGCAGGCGGGCTCAAGCTGCGGCTTGAGCGCCCAGTTTTCCGGCGCGGGTGATCCAGCCGTTGATCTTCTTATCGCTGGCCAATTTGACGGAGCCAAACTGCAGGACGTTTTTGGCTTTGAGTCCGCAAAAGCCAAAAACCTGGTTTTTGATCACGCGGCGGGCCGGTTTGTTGTAGAGCAGCGTATCAATGAAGGTTGGCGTATCCGCCGTGATGATGGCATCGGCCGTTTTGCCGCTGAGCAGTTTGTCCCATTTTACGCCTTTGCGATGATACTTGTAGGCAAAACCGGGCAGCAACGCGCGGTCGAGCACGGCCTTGGCCTTGGTTGGCATTGCGCCCCACCAGTACGGGTGCACAAACAACACGTGATCAGCCCAGGAGACGGCGTCTTGCCAGGCTTGGAGATCAGGCTCCAGCGGTAGCATGCCTTTGTAGCCATCAAAGGTTGGATCAAAGGTCATGGCGCTGAGATCCATACGGCGGACCTCAGAGCCCGCTGCCTCGGCCCCGGTTTGATAGGCGTCGGCGATGCCTTCACATAAGGATGCGGCTTTTGGATGGGCAACCCAGATAAAGATTTTCTTTGGCATGATCAGCTCCTGAATTTCTAGTGTGATTGACACAGTGTCAATTTGACGGGGCGAGAGATAGCCACTACTTTACACCGCGTCAAGCACGATCGATTATCAAGAACGAGAAAATTTATGGATACCCGGACCCGCATTCTGAAATCCGCCTGGAAACTCCTAGAGGCCGAGGGCGCTAACGCTGTGCGTATGGGCGATATTGCCAAGGCGGCGGGCATCAGCCGTCAGGCGCTTTACCTGCACTTTCCGGCGCGGGCGGATCTGCTGATTGCCACCACCCGCTATTTGGATGAGGTCTACGACATTGAGTCCAAGTTAGCGCCAAGCCGTACGGCGGCATCTGGCCTGGAGCGCCTGGACAGCTTTATCGACGCCTGGGGCAATCACATCCCCGCCATATACGGCGTGGCGAAAGCGTTGATGGCCATGAGAGACACGGATGACGAAGCTGATGCAGCGTGGACTGACCGCTTGAACGCCATACGGCATGGCTGCGAGGCCGCGATTAAAGCCCTGAAAGCGGATAAGGCGCTTTCAACGGACTACAGCCAGAAACAAGCAACAGATATTTTGTGGACGATACTTTCCGTGCGCACTTGGGAACACCTGACTGGCGACTGTGGCTGGTCGCAAAAACAGTACATTGAGAAAACGAAACATATGGCCCGACAGGTGCTTTGCGCATGACATCCATGAAACTGTTCTACTCGCCGTTCCAGGACTTCATTCATAAAACCATCGTGGTGGCGGAAGAGGTTGGGGTGTGGGAGCAGATCGAAGAGGTGCCGGTATACCCGCGCAAAGAGGGGTACTCGATTGCGGCGCTGAACCCGCTGGCCAAAGTGCCAACCCTGGCGCTTATGGATGGCACGGTACTGTTTTGCAGCCAGACGGTCGTGGAGTATTTGGACTCCATAAGCACCAATGGCGTACGGGTGTATCCCGCGCCCGGCCAGGCGCGCTGGGACGCACTGACTCGGCTGGGTTTGGCGGATACGTTTTTTGATATCGTGACGCGGATTATTCATGAACGCCTGTTGGCCAAGCCTGGCGAACACATTGTGGAATGGCACTGGCCAAAGATCATTCGCACCCTCGACCGCATGGAACAGGATGCCGCACGGCTTGAGGGTTTTGATATTGGACAGATTGCTACGTTGCAGGCGCTAACTTTCTTTGAACGCCAAGTGACGTTGACCCTGCCGCCCCCTGCGCCGGAAACATTCGATTGGCGCGAGGGGCGCCCTGCCCTGGCCCTATGGTTTGAATTAGCAATTCAGCGGCCGTCGGTGGCCAACCATTTCAATAAACCCTTCACTGGTGATGACAGCCCGGACCTTTGCCAAGCCAAAGTGGCCGAGGTGTTACGCGCGCAAGGGCGTGAGACTGGAAACCCGGTCGCGCCGCCAGATTTTGTTGCGCCGGAGGGTGCGGCAGAGAGCGGCGCGTTGAAACATTAAGCGCGCATCCTTGTATAAAGCCGCGTTGGCGGGTATTTCTTAAGGTAAGAAATAAACGATACAAACGACACAACGTGACGGGACTCCCGCATCACACAAGAGCCAGACTTTTGCTCTCGCCCGGATGCACATTTGAAGGACACCCAAAATGGGCAAAGGCGACAACCAACGCAGCAACAAAGAAAAGAAGAAGCCTAAGAAGGAAAAGCCTAAGGCGACAGAAACCACATCGTCTTTTGTGCCGAAGAAGGACTACTCTTCGACGCCCAAGAAGGGCAAATAAGCGGCTTCACGCTTTCGGTGGTCGGTTGACCCACAGTGCCCGGATAAACCCCGGCACGGACAACAACGCTGCCCAGACCACACCTGACACTAAGACCAAGACAGCAAACAAGAGCCCCGGCATCTCTCCAAGAGGGATGCCGGTGAGCGCGCTGACGGCGACGAAAGGAAACATTAAAATGTTTCCGAGCCATGGCGAGATTTGTAGGCCCGCAAAAAAGCCGATGAACGGCGCAGCAACCCCAAATAAAAATTTATAGATCAGAGATTTGCGCAACCGGCGTACTTCCGAAATTTATTGAATGATCAATTCCCTGAAGAGTACATCACGGACCGGGGTGGGTTCGACAGAGTTTTTAACGCGATCCAGTAAACCCAAACGAAGCCTATGAATGGCGGCAGTGCCTTGGAGGTCTTCCATGCGCATGTCACGCAAGTACAACTGAACCTTATCTTGGATTCGCGGCATCATCATTTCGACTCTGGCGATGCTGCTGGAGTCGGCCAACTCCAGACTAAGTTTCACTTTCAGGAAGCTACGCCCCCGGCCTTGCTTGCTCATATTCACCAAGAAGTCAGGCAACTCGAAATAGATGGCTGGGCCTTTTGCGACCTCAACCTCAGACGAGCTTTCAGCCGCCGACCCTTCGGCGACAGCTTGGTCGTCTGACAACAGAGCCAAGGCTGAATCCATAAAACCAAGAACATAGGCGCCACCAATGAGGCCAACAATCAAGACCAGCCCCCCGAGTATGAATAAGCGGGCTTTGCTCTTTGGCTCAGGGTCTTCTTTTCCCATATCGATAATATCTTGAGCTGAGAATCGGCTCGGAGCGTCTTCTTCTACGTCGGGCTCGGTTTCGGTATCACTCATGGTCTTGGTCCGCCAATCCGGTTGCACTGTGACTGCGCTTTAGATCAGGACCCGTAGCCCCAATCGTGATCACAATAATACCGGGCGGCGCTGACAAGACTCCGTGAGCAAAGGGATATGATCTTTAGAATTTACGGTCGTGAGTCGCGACAACCTATAAGGATTTGCACATATGGATTTTGTTGCCGGACCGGTCTCGGCATCAACCGGTCGGGATCATTCAGCTGGCTTGCGGAACCTGAGTGTCATGCGGTCGGTCTCGCCAATAGCGAGATAGGTGGCATTTTCCGGTGTGTCTTTAAGACGCGAGGTTGGCGGCAAAGTCCAAACGCCTTCTGGATAGTCTTTGATATCTTTCGGATTCGCGTTCACTTCGCTTGATGCTTCAAACACGAAGCCTGCGGCCTCGGCTAATTGAATGGCGTAATCTTGGTTGATGTAGCCGTTCATACCACGAGGGTCCTGCGGGACCTCAGGGTCACCCCTATGCTCGACCACACCCAGCACACCACCCGGTTTCAGTGCCGTGTACATGGCGGCAAAGAAGTCTTCCACATAACCGTTGATCGTAAAGTTATGAATGTTGCGGAAGGTGACGACCATGTCGGCGCTGCCCGGCGGCGCGATGGTTTGAACGGTGTCTGAAAAAGCTGTGACGATTATGTTTCCGTATAGGTCAGCCCGCTCGGCGTTTTTCTTGGCGAAGTGTTCGATGGACCCAGCGGCTTCGAATGACTTTTCGTTGATGTCAAAGTTGGCGGCGTAGTAGGCGCCCTGATCACGGACGAGGGGCGCGATGATCTCGGTATAATATCGGCCAGAGCCCGGCCACATCTCCACCACGGTCATATCCGTTTCGAGACCGAAGAAGGTCAGCACCTCCTGTGGGTGACGCCAATTGTCGCGCGCCGCATTGGCCTCAGACCGATGATCGCCAGCAATAACCGCCTGAAGGGCGACTGTTGTTGCATCGCTGGAGCCTGCCGAGGCCGAAACACCGGCGAACCCTGGCGAAACCGATAGGAAAACCAAGGGAATTAGACATTTTTTTGACATTCTGATGCGCTCCAATTTAGATCATGAGGCCGAGCCAAGAGTATGACAGCGGCCCAAGCGGCTTACAAAACTTTACAAAAGTCACACAGAAGGATTCAGACTATTCACCTAAAGTTAAAATACTCCGTGGATAATCGTTCAACGATACTCGGGGGATCGGGACTCGCGCAAAGACGAGACCGAATATGAGGGTGAATATGCATTTTTCGGATAAAAACTTCTATGCGCTGCTCGGCACGCGCATCAAGACTCTCCGCACCGCCAACGGTATGAGTCAGGCAGATATGGCCAAAGCCTGCAATATGGCTGTCCGTCAGTATGCCAATGCTGAACACAGTGGCGCTGGATTGACGGTCGATCGTCTCTTCAGCATCGGCCGCTCCCTAGGAACAACGTTCGACCATGTAACTGCCGGCCTTACAGACTAAAGCCGCGTATAGCGTCGATACCGCCGCTACTTAGCCTTCGGTCGATTGGTTTCGGCCAATCCCCAAATGCTCCCTAAGCCGATCGCGGTCAGAACCATCATGTAGACCGGCACGGGCCAGTACGCTCCGCCCGTCATCGCTAACAATCCCGTCGAGACGAAGGGCGCAATCCCGCCGCCGAAAATTTGCCCCACTTGATAACCAAGCGACGCTGCCGTGTACCGCACGTTGGAGGCAAACAACTCCGCGAAGTATGCCGCGATTGGTCCGTATAACGCACCAAGTCCAAACAAGCCCAAGCTCATCGCCACACCAATGGTCAGCGGGTCACCCGTATTGACCAGCCAAAACAGTGGGAACGCGTAGATGAACATGAATATGCCGCCACCAAACAAGACGGGGCGACGTCCAACTTTATCGGATAAAATAGCGAAACCGACGCAGGAGAAAATTTGAACGGCGGATGCGATAAGGACGCTGGTGAGCATGACGTCTCGATCAATGCCTAGCGTGCCTGTCGCATAGGACAGCATGAACGAGATGATGATGTAATACGGTCCACTGACGAGGACAAAGACACCCGTCGCCAGAATGATTTGCTTCCAATACTTGCTCAGGGCTTCCACCAAAGGCGCCTTGGCGGAGGCACTCTGCTCGCGGATTTTCTGGAACTCTGGCGTCTCATCAATCTTCATTCGGATATAGAGACCAACCAGCACCGGCAAGATGCTCAAAATGAACGGGATACGCCATCCCCAGACGAGGAACTGATCGCCACTGATCGAAATCGACAGGCTCAAAACAGCCGTTGCGAGAAGGAAGCCAAAAGGAACGGCAGCCTGAGGGATGCTGCCCCAAAATCCGCGACGGTCTTCTGGTGCGTACTCGATAACCATGAGGACCGCACCGCCCCATTCCCCGCCGTAGGCGAGCCCTTGAACGAAGCGCAAAAGCGTCAACAATATAGGCGCTGCCACACCTATCTGGGCATAGGTTGGGAGAAACCCGATTAACATTGTGGTGATGCCCATGACCGTGAGGGTCAACACCAGCATTGGCTTGCGGCCTATCCTATCGCCGTAGTGCCCGGCGATAATTCCGCCGATCGGCCGCGCAATAAAGCCAACGGCAAAGGTCGAATAGGCCAGAAGCGTTTGGATGATTGGGTCATCAGCCACAGGAAAGAAGAGCTGGCCAAACACCAAGGCCGCGGCGCTGGCATACAAGAGGAAGTCATAGCCCTCTAAAGCCGTACCAATAAAACTCGCCGTCGCTACTTTTTTCATGATGCCTCCCCCTCACCGATCTGGCGCGTAGTTCACCATATCTGAACTCGGATGGCTATTGAGACGAAACGTTTTCTGACCCGCAACGCACAGTGGGGCTGAGAGATAATGCTCCCAGCCCCACATACGCGATGAATTCAGCCTGACGTTAGTCTTCAAACGGATCCGAGAACTTGGGGTCGGTCAGGAAGGACTCATCTGTCAGCGTTTCCATGAAAGCGACCAGCGCATTCATCTCAGCTTGCGACAGATTTAGCTGCTCAGGCTGGCCGTTTTGTTGAAGTTGGTTGGCCAGTTGCGGATGATCTTGAATGCCCGAGTTGTAATGCTCAACGACTTCTTCCAGCGTACCGAACCGGCCATCGTGCATGTACGGCGCCGTTAC
>Ga0055584_100002049_pt1 | contig 19838 bp, 16 predicted proteins | sample OSDHelmetaG_FD_58716 | JGI IMG/M metagenome (GOLD analysis project Ga0055584, IMG submission 58716) | Pelagic marine sediment microbial communities from the LTER site Helgoland, North Sea, for post-phytoplankton bloom and carbon turnover... | ecosystem: Environmental > Aquatic > Marine >... | reverse complement strand
AATATGGGTTATATCAAACCACTTATAAGATCGAAAAAGAGTGCCATTATTGGAGACAGTGCCTTTAAGTTTCGTAACCTACAAAAAAAAGGAGTCGCGACCAGCTCTGTTGGTTCTGGTCGAATTTGGTATAAAAGTAAAAAATATTTCTTTTCATTTGTAGCGTTCGATAAAAAGAATAATGTCCTCAATGATATTGCTATTTATAAATTAAATAACGATTATGCTCTTGAGGAGAAAATAATTGCCCAAAAGGCTTCTTACTTAGAAGGAGAAAACTGGAGGCTAGATAATGTTGAAGTCATTGAAAATTTCTTAGACCCTGACTCTTTTGCCTATCAAAAAAAGAAAAAAAGTATCGTTGTTAATCTAAATGAAACACCAGAGGAATTTAGAAAAATTGAAAGTGATATTACTAATTTAAGTATAAATGGGTTATGGCGATACATTAAAACGCTACGCCATGCAGGTATTAATACTTATGAATATGAGGTCATATTACTTGAAGTTATTAGCTCTTCTATCATTTGTATCCTCTTTAGTATTATAGGCGCCTTATCTGTATTTAACCCCAATAGAAGGGCCTCTACTTTTGGTAGGAATGTTACCTTTGTGTTTATATTTTCGATTTTTTATTGGCTATTATATTCTTATTCTCTTGAGCTTGGACGAAATTCAAAAATTAGTCCTTTTCTGGCCACTTTTAGTATTCCTGTCCTTTGCACAATTTTTTTAACTTTTATATTCTTTAAAAATAGGAAGTTATCTTAATGAGATATATTTGGATCTATTTTCTCATTTTCTTTTTTTATGTTTTTGATCTTGGTAATCTCGATGCCATTCGACAAAGTACTGAAGGCTTTTACCTTCAAATAGTTAAAGAAATGCACCTTAGCGACAGCTTTCTTACACCTCAATATATGGGAGAAAACCATTGGTCTAAGCCACCAGGACATTTTTGGCTTGGGCTTATCTTTAGTAAGGCCTTTGGGCAAACAAATATATTTTTCCCGCGCTTTTCTATGGTTCTTGTAAGCCTTTTAGGTGTTTTCTTTATTTCAAGATGGCTAAAAAGACATTTTTCCATAGCACCGATTCATAGCTTTATTTTTTTAGGTGCCACTATTGGTGTTTTTCGTTACGCCAAAATATATATGATGGAGGCCCCCCTGGCCTTTTTCTCTTTATTAGGTGCCCTTAAATTATATGATTATTTAGAAAGTAATAAGAAATCTGATTTATTTTATGCAAGTGCTCTTATGGCCTACAGTATTCTCATAAAGGGGCCCGTTTCAGTAGTAATGATTGCCTTGGGTCTTCTCCCCTACTATATTCGATATAAAAATTTTTATATTAAAAAGTCCTTATCTCTTATCGGCCTTACTTTATGCATTTCCTCTTTATGGTTTCTGCTCAGTTATGCAAATTATGGATATGAGTTTTTTAAAACCTTCTTTTTAGATCAAAACTTAGGAAAGTTTACAGCTCAAAAGTACCCTACTCGCGTTCTTTTCCAAGGTCTTATTATTTTCTCACTACCTTGGATTCTTTATTTACCATTCTATTCAAATAGAAAATATTTTCGGCAGTTTTCCACAAATCCAACTTTTTTCTTCCTTCTTTGTCAGTTTCTAGGCTTTTTTCTTATTTGGTTTATACCAAATCAAAAGTCCCATCATTATGCCTACCCTGCTTCGCTTATTCTTAGCATGTTATTATCAATCCTAATTCTTAAGGCAAAACAGCATCATACTAAAGAGCTTATACCTGGAAGGATTATTGGTTTTATAGGAATTTTAATCGGGGCCTTAATCTTTTACGGAATATCTGTCTTTGATGAATTTATAATTTCTTTGCCCCACTACTTCTCATTAATTTTTCTTTGTCTCGTAAGCTGTCTTCTTTTTGTAAGCAGGAATATACTTGTTAGGCTTCTCTCACCTTTTCTTATCATGGGAATTATTTATAATTTCTTATTGCCTATATTTTATCTCCCCTATATTCCACAAAAGGCAGTTGATTTGATTGGGCATAGTAAGATCGCTGTTGTGGCAAGAAAGCCTTACTTTATCAAAGAACAAATCGACTCACCTGAAATGGAAGTTCTCTCTCCTTCTACGATTAAACCTTATATATTAAAAAACGATCATCTCTATTTTGTTCATGAACCAGTCTACAAAGGACAAAGCTTAAATGAGGTGACGAAGACACTTCATTCATGGACTATATGGAAGCGCGGAAGACGATTTCATCACATTTGGAATGCGCTTAAAGGAAAAAACCTCTCAAGCCTTAGAGAGAAGGTCTTTCTACTTAAAAATCAATAACTTACCCCCCTATTAGAACTATCTTTCATTGGACTTACGCAAGGCATCTATGCTATAAGGTCCACCATGGAAACGGTACTAGAAAGTAATAAGGAATATGCCCTTGAGGGCGAGAGGTTAAAAATCTTTACCTACCCTTCACCTATTCTAAAAAAGAAAGCTAAAAATGTTGAAGTCTTTGATGAAGATCTTCAAACCTTAATAAAAAATATGCTTTATACCATGTACCTTTCTCCAGGTATCGGACTGGCAGCTCCCCAAATTGGTCTGTCTAAAAGAATCTTTGTAATCGATACCCAGTATAAAAGAAATAAAAAATTAAATGCCCAAGGAAAAGAAGAGATTGAATACTCTAATTTTAATCCTATGGTATTCATTAACCCTGTTCTTGAAACATCTGGTGATATTATTAACTGGGAAGAAGGATGTCTTTCTGTTCCTGGTGTATATGAAGAAGTAAAAAGAAAAGAGTTTGTAAAAGTTCATTACCAAGATATTCATGGCAACCCACAAGTGATCGAGGCAAAAGAACTACTTTCAATTTGTATTCAACATGAAAATGATCACCTCGATGGTATCATTTTTATTGAAAAGTTAAGCCTCATTAAGAGAAACCTTGTGACTAAAAAGTTTTTAAAGAAAAAGAAGTCATAAAATGAAAAAATTCAAATGTGTTTTTTGTGGAACAGCTGACTTTTCTGTTCCTACCTTAGAAATACTGCACCATCACCCCCATATTGACCTATTAAAAGTTGTCACCATGCCCGATAGACCATCAGGACGGGGACAAAAACTTCATTCGCCTGAAGTAGCAGTATATGCAAAAGAAAATAAAATACCTCTTTTACAAACACCAAATATAAATAAAGAAGAAGAATTCCTTGCAGAGATGGAAAAAGATCGTCCTGACTTTTTTATTGTTATCTCCTTTGCCCAGTTTTTAAATAATAGAGTTTTAAAAGTTCCATACAAAGGATGTTTTAATATTCATGGCTCTCTATTACCTAAGTATCGAGGGGCTGCTCCCATTCAATATTCTATTTTAAATGGAGATAGCTCAACTGGAGTGACCATACAAAAAATGGTTAAAGAAATGGATGCCGGAGATATTGTGCGAAAAGATGTCATGGCCATAGAATCTACTGAGACATATGGTTTACTCTATACACGTATGAAGCTTCAAGCTGCTTTAAGTACAAATCTTTTTATAAGACAACTTATTGGAGATGACTATGAGGCCAAAGCTCAAGTTCATGAAGAGGCGACATATGCTCCAACACTTAATAAAGACGATGGGCTACTTAACTTTAAAGAGTATTCAACAGAGGTCATCTTTAACAGGATTAGAGGGTTAAAACCTTGGCCTGGAACATTCTTTTATATCAATAATAAAAGAGTAAAAGTCCTTGAAGCTGAGTTTGCTTATGAAAACTTAGGGCCATCCGAAGTATCGATTAAAAATAATCAGCTCATCATTGGAACGACAGATGGATCTTTAAGAATTACAAAACTTCAACTAGAAGGTAAAAAAGCTACTAGCGATACTGCCTTTCTAAACGGGAATAAGGACTCACAACTTATTATAACAGGACAAAAATAAATGATTATTGCACCAAGTTTATTATCATGTGACTTTCTTAATATTGAAACTGAGCTCAAATACTTTGATGGCATGGAAAATGTATGGCTTCATCTGGATATCATGGATGGTCATTTCGTTCCAAATCTCACATTTGGTCCTCCCATTGTTAAAATGATCTCTGAAAAAACTAATGTTCCTCTTGATGCTCATTGTATGGTGACAAACCCAAGATGGCATATGGAAGCCTATAGCAAAATGGGCGTACATAATTTCACATTCCACTTAGAAGCATGTGACGATCCTTTAGCATTAATTAATGATGCTAAAAAACTTTATAAAAGTGTTGGTATCTCTATTAAGCCTAATACTGCCGTTTCAGAAGTTTCTGAAGAAGTACTCGCAGCAATCGATTTACTTCTTGTTATGTCCGTTGAACCAGGCTTTGGTGGTCAAAGTTTTATGGAAGGAACTTATGATAAACTCGATCAGATTCAAAACCTTAAAAATGAAAAAGGTCTTGATTTCCACGTACAAGTTGATGGTGGAGTCGGTGAGGGTAATTGTAAGAAGCTCGCAGACCATGGTGCTACAAATTTAGTCGCAGGGTCCTTTGTTTTTAAAAAAGGTCCTGAACATTATCATAACCAGATTAATACCTTGAAAGGAGAATAATCCCTTGAAACCAACTGTTGAATTTGATGGTCTTTCACTCGATTTAGTAACTTTAAATGATATAGCTCTTAATAAAACTGAGGTAAAGCTAAACGCTAAGGCCAAAGAAAAGATGCTCACCGCTAGAGAATATGTTCTCAAGATTGTTGAAAAGGGTGAGCCTGTCTATGGTATTAATACAGGTTTTGGGGCCTTAAGTAATAAATTCATCGGAAAGAACGACCTTAAAACCCTTCAATACAACCTTATTCGTTCACACTGCACAGGTATTGGGCAACCTCTTAATCAAAGACTCACAAGAGCGATGATGGCCTTAAGGGCCAATTGCCTCGCTAGTGGTTTTTCTGGAGTCAACCCAGAGATAGTTGAACTCATTTTAGAATTTTTAAATAAAGGTATACACCCCATTATTCCAGAAAAAGGCTCTGTTGGGGCCTCTGGTGATTTAGCTCCTTTATCCCATATTGCCTTGGCCCTTATTGGTGAAGGTGAAGTCGAGTATCAAGGTAAAAAGCAAGAAACAAAAAAAGTTCTTGATAGCTTGGGTATTAAGCCAGCCGAACTAGGCCCTAAAGATGGCCTGGCCCTTATTAATGGGACGGCCTTTATGACGGCCTTTGCTTCAGTGGCCCTCATGGAAGCGGAAAATCTTTTTAAGCTTGCCGATATTTGTGCTTGTTTAACAGTAGACGGTATTAAAGGTAGTATTCGAGCTTATTACCCACATATTAGCCAATTGAAACCACACCCAGGTCAAATGGATTCCGTTTCAAACCTTAATAAAATATTACCTGAAAGTGAAATACTTAATGATCATCACGGATGTCCAAAAGTCCAAGATCCTTATTCACTTCGTTGTGTTCCCCAAGTCCATGGGGCCTGTAGACAAACATTTTACCATCTCAAACAAGTTGTTGAAACAGAACTAAACTCTGTTACTGACAATCCGTTAGTGTTTGTTGAACAAGATCAAGTCGTTTCTGGTGGTAACTTTCATGGACAGGCCCTTTCATTGGCCATGGATTATATGGCCATGGGTTTAGCAGAAATTTGTAGCATTAGTGAAAGAAGAATTGAAAAGATGATGAATCCAACCTTTTCAGAGCTTCCAGCATTCTTAACTCAATCTTCTGGATTGAACAGTGGTCTTATGATCGCTCACGTAACGGCCGCGGCCCTTACAAGTGAAAATAAAACTTTATGCCACCCCGCAAGTATTGACAGTATTCCTACATCTACAGATAAAGAAGATCATGTTTCTATGGGCCCATTTGCTGGTCGAAAACTTTATCAAATTATAGAAAATGTTAAAGCTGTTCTCGCTGTCGAGATTCTTTGTAATACTTCAGCTCTAGACTACCAGCGCCCCCTTAAATCTAGCCCGGCCTGTGAGGCCGTCTATGAAAAGGTGAGGGAGGTTGTTCCAAAAATTACTGAGGATCGAGTTTTCGCTTATGATATAAATAATATTATTGAACTTATAAATAAAAATGAACTCATTGAAGTAACAGAAAAATTAATAGGGGAGTTAAAATAATGGGAAAGATTGAAATTCCTTTACCACCAACGGGAAATCAACTCACATGTAAAGGCTGGCACCAAGAAGCTGCTCTAAGATGCCTTTTAAACAACTTACATCCAGAAGTAGCAGAAGACAGAGATGAACTCATCGTTTACGGTGGGAACGGTCAGGCCGCAAGGAACCCAAAGGCACTAAATGATATTATGAGTGCGCTTAAAAATTTGGAAAACAATGAAACCTTGCTTGTGCAATCTGGAAAACCTGTGGCGGTACTGCCTTCACATCCACATGGGCCAAGAGTTCTTATTGCAAACTCAAACCTTGTTCCTCAATGGGCCAACTGGGATCATTTTAATAAACTCAAAGATGAAGGAAAAATGATGTATGGCCAGATGACTGCTGGTAGTTGGATATACATTGGAACCCAAGGTATTCTTCAAGGGACCTATGAAACATTTATGGCCGCGGCCGAAAAACACTACGGAGAAGGTAAGGATCTTAAAGGAACTTTATCTCTAAGTGCTGGAATAGGTGGAATGGGTGGTGCCCAACCTCTTGCTGTTAAAATGGCAGGCGGTGTTTTTCTAGGCTGTGATGTTGACCGCGAAAGACTTGAAAAAAGAATCAAAACAAAGTATCTCGACGTTATCGCTGAAAGCTATGATGAGGCCATCGAAATGGCATTAAATGCCAAAAAAGAAGGCAAGGCCATCTCTATTTGTGTTGAGGCCAATGCAGCTGACTTTTTCGAATACGTTCTAGAAAAAGGTATTGTTCCTGAGCTGGTTACGGATCAAACATCGGCCCATGACCCTCTCAATGGTTATGTACCACGTGGTATGAACCTTAACGAGGCGCTTGAGCTAAGAAAAAACAATCCACACGATTATACTGAACAAAGTTATCAAACCATGGGTGACCATGTGAAGGCGATGCTTGCATTCCAAAATAAGGGAAGTCACGTTTTCGATTACGGAAACAATTTACGTGCCGGAGCTTTAAGAGTCGGTGTTGAAAATGCTTTTGATTTTCCAGGGTTTGTTCCTGCTTATATCAGACCTCTATTTTGTAAAGGTAGCGGTCCTTTTCGTTGGATGGCACTTTCTGGAGATCCAAAAGATATTCATGTTACTGACCAAGCTTTAAAAGAGCTGTTTCCACATAAAAAGAAATTAATTAACTGGCTTAATAAGGCCTCTGAAATGGTTGCGTTTCAAGGAATACCTTCTAGGATCTGTTGGCTTGAATATGGAGAAAGAGAGAAAGCAGGTCTTATGTTTAACAAGCTTGTTAGAGAAGGAAAGGTGAGTGCCCCTATCGTTATTGGGCGGGATCACCTTGATTGTGGTTCTGTGGCTTCACCAAATAGGGAAACAGAAAGTATGAAAGATGGCACTGATGCTGTTAGTGATTGGCCTCTTCTTAATCTCATGATCAATACAATGAACGGCGCGAGCTGGACAAGTTTTCATCATGGTGGGGGAGTAGGTATGGGCTATTCGCAACATGCTGGAATGGTTATCGTGGCCGACGGAACAGAGGATATGGATGCAAGAATTTCTCGTGTTCTTAATTCTGACCCAGGAATGGGAATTATTCGTCATATAGACGCTGGCTATGAAGAAGCTCTTGCAATGAAAGATAAAACTAATATAAAATTTCCATCTCTATGAAAATTTATAAAAATATATCCGAACTTGTAACTCTCAAAGGTGCTCATCAAAAAGATGGGCGCCGACTTGCCCCTGAGGACCTTGATATTATAGAGGATGGGGCCATTGCTTTTGATCAAGACCAAATACTATGGACGGGAGAAACAAAAAATATTCCAAGAGAATATAAAAGTTTCGAGGCCCAAGATTTTTCTGGAAAAACTCTAACGCCAGAACTCGTGGACTCTCACACTCACATCGTTTTTGGAGGAAATAGATCTAAAGAATACCTCATGAGATTAAATGGAGCTGACTATCAAGAAATAGCAAAAGCGGGTGGGGGAATTCTTCATACCATGGACAAGACAAATGAGTCCTCCATGCAACAGCTTCATGACTCTGCTGTACAAAGGATTCAAAGGCTTAACTCTTTGGGTATTGGAACCATAGAAATAAAAAGTGGCTATGGACTCAATATTGATAAAGAAAGAGAAATTAGTCTTCTTATCGATAATCTTAAAAAGCACTTCTCTCCTAAAATACAAATTAAAAATACATTTATGGCCGCCCATGCGGTTCCTCAGAAGTATAAAAGTTCATCTGATTACTTAGAGCAAGAGGTTATTCCTCTACTTAAAGAGCTTGCTCCAATGAGAATTATTGATGCCGTAGATATCTTCTTTGAAAGGGGTTATTTTTCCCATTCTGATACAGAAGATCTCTTTAACGTATGTAGCGAACTAGGAATCCCCTATAAGCTTCATGCAGATGAGTTCTATGACAACAAAGGTGCTCTTTTAGGCGCTCATAAAAATGCCTTAAGTGCTGATCATCTGCTCTGTACCGATATTGACGGCATTAAGGCCTTAGCAAATTCCAATACAGTCGCAACCCTTTTACCGGGAACAGGTCTTTTTCTTGGAAAACCTCAGGCCAATGCAAGGGCCTTTCTGGATCAAGGGGTTAAAGTCGCCATCGGAAGTGATTACAATCCTGGTTCTTGTCATTTTGATAACCTACTTCTAATCGCCTCTATCGCGGCACCTATTTATAATATGAATGTTGCCGAATTATTTAGCTCTATAACTTTAAATGCTTCTCATGCTTTAGGGATAAAAGATCAGGGTGCATTAGTGAAAGGTTTAAAACCACGCTTCACAGTCTTTGACTGTCCTACCTTAGCGGAAGTTTTCTATAATTGGGGCCAGAACTTTGCTCTACCTTGCTAGAGTTATCTTTTTTTTTGACTTTATAATTAGACCTTCAAACTTTTCGATAAGATCTTTTGCGTAAAAGTTCTTAACTCCTTTTGAAACTTCTAACACTTTGCCTTGATAGTAAATGATTGTCATAGGTAAGGCAGAAACTCTAAATTGATTTAAAATTTCACCGTCTTTATCTGCGTATTGTGGATAATTGAGGCCATACTCTTTAGCAATTTTTTTAATTTGAGTAAGTTGCTTTTGCTCATCACCATTAATACCAATTATGGTCACATCATTAGCATTAAATCTTTTTGTTAATTTATGAAGAGATGGAAATTCCATAAGACATGGCTGACACCATGATGCCCAAAAATTAAGAATGACAATAGGGGATTCTAATTGAGAAAGTTTTAATCGTTCCCCTTCAATAGTATCCAACTCAAGCTTTTGATAAATTTGCTCGTAATGGTTGGCCCTAGATTTTTCTATATTAGAAGGCCTTGCCGATAAAATATCACCTAAAACCTGAATTCCTAGAAATCCCGAAAAGGTTAAAAAGAATATAATGGCCGGAAAATATTTCTTCATTGGTTTGATGCCTCAATTAGCAATAGAATGACATTATGGATGATTTTAATCAAAATGAACAGGCGCAACACAAAACAGATCAATCAGGTCAGACTTTACTAGAATTTGTAATGCTGCTTGTAGTCGTCATGACCCTTTCCTTTGTTATGCTTAAAGGCGTCAATTCTGCCGTGGCCGATAAATGGATTGCTTACGTCAAAGTTATTTCATGGCCTTCCCCTAGTGGTATTTACTTTCGTTAAGTACCTGTCTACATTTTTAAGACATAAATTTTTAAAGGGATAATAATGGGATTCATTTTAAGTATTGACCAAGGAACAACTGGAACTACGGCGGTACTCATAGATTCTTCCTCATTTGAACTTGTAGATAAACTGAATCAAGAGTTTCCTCAAATTTTTCCAACCCCAGGTTGGGTGGAGCATGATCTTAATGATATTTGGGGTACAGTTGAAAATACTGTTCTGGAAATTCTTAAAAAAAATAATTTAAATGGTACGGACATTGATTGTATCGGTATTACTAACCAAAGAGAAACGACTTGTGCTTTTGATAACAATGGGAGTCCATTGGCCAATGCCATTGTTTGGCAAGATAGAAGAACAAGCGAGTTTTGTAAGCATTTAAGAGAAAATGATTTATCTGAAAAAGTTAAAGATAAAACAGGTCTTCCTTTAGATCCTTATTTTTCGGCAACTAAGATGTATTGGCTTCTCCAAAATGATATCAATATTCAAAAAGCTAAAGATGAAAATAATTTAAAATTTGGAACTATTGATACATATCTTCTTTATAAATTAACTGGGGAGTATAAAACCGAACCTTCTAATGCTTCTCGAACTCTTCTTATGGATCTCGAAAGCTGTCAGTGGGATAAGGAACTTCTAGAAATTTTTGAAATACCAAGTGAAACTCTACCTCAAATAAATCAAAGCTTTTCTCTATTTGGTAAAACAAAAAATCTTAAGTTTTTACCAGATGGTATTCCTGTATCCGGTATACTAGGGGATCAACAAGCAGCACTTTTTGGCCAAGCAGGCATTGAAAAAGGTGATATGAAATGTACCTATGGAACAGGGGCTTTTTTGCTTCTTAATACTGGATTAGAAAAACAAAAATCCGACTCTGGGCTTCTTACAACCGTCGCCTATCAAACTGAAAAAGAAACCTTTTATGCTTTAGAAGGAAGCTGTTATATTGCTGGAGCAGCAGTACAATGGCTTCGAGATAATTTAAATATTATTGAAAGTAGTCCCGAAGTAGAAAAACTTGCTGAAGAAGTCACAGACCTTGAACAAATGCGCTACTTAATGTTTATGCCTTTCTTTACTGGTATCGGAAGCCCTTATTGGAATGCTGAGGCAAAAGGTGCTCTACTAGGTCTAACAAGAGATACAAAGCGTTCTCATATTGCAAGAGCATGCTTAGATGGAATATGTCTTTCAATTAATGATCTTGTTGATGCTTTCAGAAAAGATACAGGACTTGCTATAAAAAATCTTAAAGTAGATGGTGGTGCTGTTAGCAATAATCTTCTTATGAATATACAATCAAGTGTTTCTCAATTAGAAATTATTAAACCACGTATCATAGAAACAACTGCCTTTGGTGCTGCTCTTGCCGCTGCGATAGGTTCGGGTATTTGTAAAATCGATAAAATAAAAGAACTATGGCATAAAGATAAATCGTTTGATCAAGAAAAAGATCTTGTTGAGTTTTACAATACTAAAAAGGGTACTTGGAAGGCTACCATAGAAAAATTGTTTAATTAAACCTAGCTAAAAAAAACCGAAAAGAATGAGCTATGAAAATAATCATATTATTGCTCATTCTTTCATCATGTACTCATAAAACGATAAAAAGAACATATCAAAGTGATGTTAGAGCAACGGATTATATTCTTTGTGTTGAGGATCCTATTTTGTTTTCCATACCTACGAAGAAGTAATTTTTTTCATTTCTTCTTCTGTAACAATCTTAATCCCTAATTGGTTCGCTTTTTTAAATTTAGAGGACTTACTATCCGTCTCATTTGTTAAAAGATAGTCTGTGTTTTTGGAGACACTACCCACAACTGTACCACCTGCATCCCGTATACTTTTTTCAACAACGCTTCTTTTCTCACTTAAGGCCCCTGTAATACATATCTTAAGATCTTTAAGGGGGCCCTCTGTTGAATCTTCTTTAAATTCAAAACCAAGCTTTAATAAATTTTTAATGACCTTATTTTTCTCTTTTAAAGAAGAAAGAAAATCACTGGCGCTTTTTTCAGCAAAGGAGTCAACTTCAATTAACTGCTCCATTGTTAGGCTTAGAACTTTATCAATACTTGAATAACCTGAAGACACAATCTTTTCACATTTATTAAAGGCCCCACCCGTAATACCAAGAGAACCTAAAAAGGTGATCAGATCAACATTTTTAGACTTATTAATATTTTCTAAAATTTTAGTTGCAAGCTTATCTTTAACCTTATCAAGAGTAAGCATATCCTTCATTGATAATTTATAAAGATCAGGTATCTCCATTACGAGACCCTTTCGAATCATTTCCTCTAACCTTTTTGAGCTTAAATCATCTATACCAATTTTCTGAATAAAATTGAGAATTCCTTCTTTAATTTGATCTGGGCAATGAGAATTTCTACAAATAAGACGAATGTCTTCAACAAATACTTTCTCCCCACAACTTGGACACTGTGAAGGAATACTAAACTCTTGCTTACTTTGTTTAACAACTTCTAAAAATTTAGGTATGACCTCACCGCTTCTAACTATTTTTATAATGACATCTTTTTTCAATTGAAATTCATTAACCATTCCATAATTATGAAGTGTTACTCTCGATATCTTCGCCCCACTAAGTTCTATAGGCTCAACATCAGCAACTGGAGTTAAAATACCATTACGGCTTACGGACCAAATAATCTCTTTTATCTTTGTATCAGCGGCCATGCCCTGGAATTTAAAGGCCATCTTAAAGCGTGGATGATGGGCCGTAGAACCTAGCTCCTCATGCAGGTTTATGTCATTATAAGTAAAAACAAGACCATCGATTAAGAAGTTACCATTACCCATAAAATCTTTAGCATCATCTATAGATTCTTTTAGTGTGGCCTTTTTAATATGGTGAAAAAAGTCAGGAACAATAAAGTTTTCTTTCTGCAAAAATTTTAATTTATCCAGTTCTGTTTTAAAATTTGTCTCTCGAATACAATCAAATGCACTAAAACTAATAAACCTAGCAAGTTCCGCATAATCTTTTCGAGAAAGGATACCCGCGACAATATTTCTAAGAGAATTAGGTTTTTCTAAACCCAGTTTTTCCATCTCTCTCGACAATTGTAAAAAATCTTCCTCTTTACAATAAAGCTCACCCCTAACCTCAAGGTCTTCTTCAACTGACAACATCTTAGGAATATCATCAATCCATGTGATCTTTGTGGTTATATTTTCACCAAAGCTTCCATCACCTCTCGTTTTCCCTAAATGTAATAATCCATTTTTATATAAGATTGAGCAGCTTGAGCCATCATATTTATAAGTAGATATAACATCATGCTTATCTACCCAATTTTCCAACTCTTCCATTTTATAAGTTTTCCCAAGACTAAGCATTTTAGTGTCATGGGCAACCTTACCTGTTTTAACGGTAGCTCCAACCATTTGTAATACTGGACTTGATGGTTCTAGAGATTGCAGTTGATTTTCTAGTTCGTCATAAACCTCATCTGGAATTGTTTTTTGTCCTGCATAATATAAGTGTTTATATTTAAGAATGAGGCCCTCTAAACGCTTTATCTTTTGAGTTCCTTTTAATTTATCTATTCCTTCTAAGCTCTGCTCTAAGTGACTCATAGAGTGATCCTCTCCCTTTTTTGATAAGGGTTTTATCAATTTTTTTAGCTCTTTTTCAATTGATTTACTCATGATGGCCTAGAATGTGAATTTTGCACCCACGCGAAAGAGGCTTTCTTTGTATTTTACTTCTTTATTAGTACTTCCAAACTCGGCACTTGAAGAAGATGTGCTATAAGACCCTTCAATGCTCATATTCTCCGCATAAACGTAATCAGTACCAAATCGAATTTGATAATAAGAAGTGCCATCTGCTTTTCCATAAACTTGAATTTTCTCTGTATAGCCTGGAGAAGGCATAAACTCTAAGTTTAAGAAAATTCTAAATAACCTATGAATTGGCATAACTCCTCTAACACCTAATAAAAATCCAGCAAAAGTTGTTTCTACAAAGCCATCATTAGTTTGTGTGTCTAATCCATATTTTCTTCTACCATAACCAAAGTAACCATCAACTTGTGGCCCGTAGAAAAAACCTATTGGAAGATATTTATAACCAAACTTCCACTTAAAAAGACTATTACTAACTGAATTGTCTCCTCGTGATTGAATATTACCTTCATCAGCTGAAAAGGTACCAAAATGCTGACCTAATTCAAGAGAGCTCCAAAATTCTCTGGTCACCCATAATTCACCCTCAAGATCAATCCCACCAACAAGTCCATTTATTTTTCTAATATCTGTACTTGATTGAGTTGAAGTTGCGGAGCCTTTCCCAATATTTAAAAATAAGCCTAATGTTCCTAACTTTCCAAATGAATCTCTATCTACAGGTTTAAAAGGAATTGAATCTGCTCCTTTTTTTGATTTTTCTTTTTCTATTAAAACCCAATCACCTATTCTAACTTTTTCTTTAGAATGAAAGTTCAAAGCTTTTCCGTGAGATTGAGAGCTCGTAACGTGAAATAGCTTTCCATCACCTATAGAAATTTTCTCCCACTCTACAATTTCTTTTAATAAAGGATGTTTCTTTTTATATTTAGGTCTATATATTGTTACCTTATTTTCTGGATATACTCCAAACTCTTGACCTATATCTATTGTAAACTGATTACCTAGAACACCAACGATACGCCCATCATATGGAATTGTTCTTGAGTATATCTCCAACCAATTCATAATAGTTCGCGTGATTATTTCTATATCATTAGTCTCAAGAAGAGTTTTTTCTTTAAAGTATAAATCACGGCCATTATCAGCGATAACCCAAATTTCAACCTCAATACCTTTAACATGTGGTATGAGATCGACCTTTATAAGAGATCCTGCTTTTGTTCGATCAGATATAACTTTTAATACCTCTGTATTGGCCAAATGAGTTTTTAAGTTCTTTTGATAGGCACCAAGTATATTAAGAATTTCAGAGTTAGATTTATAATAGCACCACTTACTGTTTTTAAGGTAAAACTCAAGCTTTTGAAAAACTTTAAAGCTTACTGCTCCCTTTACATCGTCAGTAATGGGTAAAAGAAGACACCTTCTCAAACTAAACTTGGAATGCGCCGATACTGAAAACAGTAAAACAAATATTAAAAAAATAGCTCTTGGACTAATTAGATTCATTTACTTGGTTATCTCCTCTCATATTTTTTTCATAAAGATCAACCAACATTTTAAGATCATTATTTTCTTCTCTCATAAGCCTCAACTGCTCTTTAAGCTGTTCATTTTCGGCCATGAGGTCTTGCTGGTTGTTTTTTTTAATAAAGCTTACTGAGTCTCTAGGAAGATAAATTAAATATTTCCCTCGATCTAGCCTGTTTTTGATTCTATTGGCCTTAATATAGCGACGCACCGTTGAAATAGATATATTTCTAACCGTTGCGTACTCAATAATGGATACCCATTGACCTTCTATCTCTTCCATAAGTCTCGTCCATCCTGAGACAATAATATGAAATTATATAATCTTGTGCAATCTTTAACGATTTTAATTAATTATGGTTTATACTATAAGTATGCAACGAGTTGATTTAGAAAATTTTAAGAATAAAAAAACGGCCCTTGTCCTATCTGGTGGCGTTGTTAAGGCTGCGGCATGGCATATTGGAGTAGCTCTTGCCTTAGAGGAGTTAGGTTTTACATTTAAATCCAATAGCTCTGTCACCAATAGTGACCATGAAATCTCGACTTATGTAGGATCTTCTGCAGGCTCACTTGTAGGACTTTTCTTTGCTTCCGGTTTTGGGCCTCAAGATATTATTAAATCAATGCTTGAAAAAAACTACAAAAGACTTCCTCCCATTACTTATAAAGATATGATGACAGTAAGAAGAGTTATGGGGAAACCACCTCGTGGCCTATTCTATGACCCATTTGAATCTCTTCCATTTTTCTTTAAACAAGTATTAAGACCTCTTAGAAATATATCTGGCTTTTTTTCTACGGGTGGACTTCATGATTATATTAAAAGAAATGTACTTATTTCCAATTCATTTGAAGACTATGCCGCTGATTTATTTATAATAGCAACTCAATTAGACCACTCTAGAAAAGTAATATTTAGTAAGTACAAATATCCAAATCCAAGACATGACTCAACATCAACTTACTATGTTGGAATGCCAGTTGCTGAAAGTGTGGCCGCGAGTATGAGTATCCCTCCATTCTATTGCCCTTATCCAATTTGGAATTCAAAAACTGAAGAAGTGGATTATTATATCGATGGAGAAATTCGAGACACTCTATCAACTCATGTTGCTGTAGATAATGGCTGTAAAGTCATAATAAGCTCTTGGACGCATACTCCTTATCACTATCATGATGAAATTGGTTCGCTCGTAAATCATGGTATCCCGGCCATTGTTCTACAGGCGATACATCTTACCATTCAAAAAAAGATTGTTGAGTCTAGAGCGAAAAGAAAGACTGCTGAAGACATTATAGAGACTGTAAGTGATTTTATGAAACGAAATAAAATGACCGATTCTCATAGAAGAAATATTTTATCGATCTTAGAAAGAAAACTTAATTATAAAAAAGACGTACATTTTATAGATATTTATCCCAAACATGAAAACTATAAGGTCTTTTTCAAAAACTCTTTTTCTCTGGATCCTAAAACTAATACAGAAGTTGTTAGTGCTGGCTATTCAAGAACCATGGAAATTTTTAGAAATCACGAATGGGAAAACTAATACTTATCTTTCTAGTTTCATTAAAGGCGATGGCCATCTCCCCAGATAATATATTCCAAGATGATTATACTCTTCTTAATAAAATTATCTTAAGTAAGCCATTAAGAAAGCTTCAATTCAAACCATTACCAACTAATAAAAAATTTAATGAAATTAAAAAGGATGCGGCCAACAGGATTCATGAGTCTTTTCGTATACCAAAATATTTTTTAAGTAATACAAAATTTTGGTTTGATATTTATACGCAGTATGACTCCAACCATGTCATTATTCATGACAAGAAAAACCTATCTTTTGTCTTTGATGTTGTTGATTTTAGACAACTTACTCATTCTATCAAAAATAAAAATATTATTTATTCACTTCAAGCAAGTCTTATAGAAGATCGAATCAGTGAACTTCGAGATGTTTTTCATCGCCTGATTAAAAAAACTCATTCTTTTAACAAACAAGAAAAAAGTGTCCTTAAGATTTTAAAGAAAAATTCTATTCGCATTCCAAAAGATCCGAAAAAAAGAAAATTACTTTTTAAAAATCTTGCACAAAACCTAAGGTCTCAAACAGGCCAAAAAAATAATATTGTACAGGGTTTACGAAACTTTCAGGCCTTCAAACACCCTATTAAAAGCTTCTTTAAAACCTTTGATGTTCCCTATGAAATAAGGGCCGTCGCTTTTTTAGAATCCAGTTTTAATCTTAATGCTAAGTCTAAAGTGGGGGCTACTGGTGTATGGCAATTTATTAAGTTCATAGGCAAACACTTTATGAGAATAAGTAAAACTCAAGATGAAAGACTAAATCCAATTATATCTACTTTAGGAGCACTCCATCTTTTAAAACAAAATTATAAAATATTAGGTCGCTGGGATTTGGCCGTAACGGCGTATAATTCTGGTACAAAACACCTCTTAAAAGCACGTAGAAAGCTTGGTCTTAAACGTCCACGCTTGGATCAAGTTATAAGAAGCTATAAACACCCTCATTTGGGCTTTGCTAGCAAAAACTTTTATGCCTCTTTCTTGGCCCTTGTACATGCATTGTCCTACCAAGAAGAGCTCTACCAATTAAAGTTTCAAAAAGCGATTATAAGTGCTAACTATAAAAACCTAAATATCTATGTCAGTCATTGTGATACAAACCCGAATGAGTTTTTTAAAATATTGAAAAAAAGTTCAGTAGATTTAAGATACTTTAATAACCATATTATCAAAAATAAAGTGACTCTTCCTAAAGGCAGTATCATTGTTAGTGATGTTAACTTGACAAAAAAGCGTTTCACAAAGATCACTGGTAACAAACTTAGAAAGCTATACCCCAAGAATTATTTTAAATATAAAGGTGAATGTATTCGCTAAAGCTGCTCGATAAGTAGAGTACCTGGTGAGCAGTATGTTTGCAGATAGTCATAACGTCCATCTAAGTAGCCTACTTTTATATTAAAGATCCCTGCACCCTCACCATAAATAAATGCATGAGTCGTTGAAGGATTAATATCACGTCCAACCTCTCCATCTTTATCTAGAAAAAAGAGTTGATAAGCTAGATCCTCCGTTCCTTTATCACCTGTCGTAATAAAGTTATCTGGAATATCTTTAAAATTAACCTGTATTAAGCAAGCCTCTCCTAAGTGAGGAACTTGTAAATGATTTAGCAGCTCATTAAATAGACCTTTACTGGGTAATGTAATCTCACCGGGCTTTGAGCTTCCAAAGAATATTGATTCATTGAGGTGAGTTAATTCGAAATAATCTCTCGTTCCCTCAACCTTATCAGGAGTCTGTAGAGAGTAACTATTAACCCCTATTTTTTCTGAAAATATCTTGGAATTAAAAACTCTAAAGTCATTGGCAAGAATACTCAGCTGACTATTCACCTTACCTAACAGGTTCATTTCATTGAGTTCAAACTCCATTTTATCGCCACTAACTGTACTAACCTCTGTAAAAAGAAGCTCTTCTTCAGAGATTTGCACAATCTTTTCCGCCATTTTTTTGCCTAAATCTAAAGTAAGCAGGGCATTGCCAGGACGGACACCAACAAAAAGAATGAAAGGTGCCGGTGCACCCTCGACAACCTTGAAGTTTTTATCAATATAAATTTTGGCCGCATATGACTGATCAATATCTGCATCTTTTACTCTTTCACCAACTTCAAGTAATAAATGACCACCAGAAGTATCCACATTTTCTTTTTCCATAAACTTATAAAATGAGTACTCATCTAATAAAGGTACGTTCAAAAAGCCTGACTGGTTTGACTCTAGATGGATATCCAGCTTGGTTCTCATATAACCTTTTGCTAAAAGAGTACCTCGCATGAGTCCATAATCACCATTTAAGTTGGTTTCTACCTCAATCTCTCCATCATGATTTGAATTGAGAAGCTCAGACTTGTCATATTCCATAACCATATCCATACCATCTACAGCTTCTTCAAAACCTTTATCTATCTGAGTATGAGTGGCCACAATCCGATAACTCTTTTTATCTGTAGCATCGGCCTTCATGAGAGCTTTAATTCCTTCAAGCGTTGGATTCGCATTAAAGGCAATAGGGTTTATAGGGACTGGAGTAATTTGGTCTGGCCTATCAATTTCTCGATTTAAGGCCAGCTTAACTGACTGAGATAGGGGTTTAAGGTTAGGCTCAAGAAAGACATTATTTTGAATATCCACATTTTCAGTTTTAACTGGAGCACTAAGAATTGTTTTAACTTCATCTTTATTAACAACTTCAGCTATTTTTTCAACAGGTAGTTTAAGTGAGTAGTCAGACCATACTATTGTTGGGTTTTCCTGAACTGACTCAAATACAATGGAGGAAATAAACTCATTATTATCTATTTCATTAAAATCACTTTCTATATTCAGATTTGTAATAACAACCTTAGTATTTAAAAACTCTGTTTTTTCTAAATCCTTGTGCTTCGTTATATTCTTTTTAACCTTAGCGAAAGTAGGTACTTCATTTAACTTTTGAATTTTTTTAGTTTCTTGATTTATTTCTAGGGCCAAGAGTTGATTAAGTAGTTTATTTGTTTTCACACTCTTATTTAGAGATGCCTCTACAAGCTGAGAAACTTGTTTGTAAGGCGTTAGAGAGACTTTGATGTTGATAGGAGTTAATAATTTATGACCTATGGAAAAACCCATAAGAAATAAGGCAATTGGAATGGAAACTAAAAAATATTTCATGTCTCTAAGATCAATTTTCTAATTAACGAGATTTGATTTCAAGAGGTACAATTTGCCATTCGTTATTTTTTAGTTAGTCATCAGCTGAGTAGTCATTTTTTTT
>Ga0055584_100002048_pt1 | contig 19848 bp, 20 predicted proteins | sample OSDHelmetaG_FD_58716 | JGI IMG/M metagenome (GOLD analysis project Ga0055584, IMG submission 58716) | Pelagic marine sediment microbial communities from the LTER site Helgoland, North Sea, for post-phytoplankton bloom and carbon turnover... | ecosystem: Environmental > Aquatic > Marine >... | reverse complement strand
GATGCCGTCCGCCGGTGCTGACTTGTAGCGCCCAGAGACCAACACGGCGACACGCCCTTGGGGCGCGGCCTTAACCTGCTCCAGCAGCCGGTTGGCGAGAATGAAGTGGCCCAAATGGTTGACGAGGAAATGCTTCTCGATCCCGTTGACCTGCTCCAGTTCCGGCAGAGCCATGATCCCAGCGTTGAGGATCAGCATGTCGATAGGTGTGTTCATGGCTTGGACCGTCTCGGCACAGTCCACGATGGTGTCGAATTCAGTCAATTCACAAACCACGGGCGTGGTTTGTCCTACGACGCTGTCACACGCGGTCTTGGCCTTTTCCAGCGTGCGCGCGGCGCCGATAACATGGGCACCGCGAAGAGCCAGCACCCGCATGGTTTCATAGCCAATGCCGGAATTGCATCCGGTCACCAAGGCGGTCTTGCCAGAAAGGTCCAAACCAGCCGTGACCTCTTCCGCCGTGGTCGCATCACCAAAGCCGTTTACCGGCACACCGCCCCGACCGGCCACGCCTTGGGAGGCCTGTTGCGCGAGCGCTCCATTACCAAGAAGCGTCAATCCAGACAGGGCAAGAGCAGAACTTCCTTGAGTGAATCGGCGGCGGTTCATGGAGAGTGACATGGCTTTTCCATCCTCGATTAACAGGGACTCGATTGATCGCGGGCGTCCAGAATCTCAGTTCTATATGAAACTGATTCCTATCATGAATTATCGCGGCTATTCGCGCGTAATAATGTTGTGCATGGGCTCGTTTGTATTTGCCCCTAAGTCATTGTTTATAAAGCAACTCTGAGTCGCTTCTGGGGTGGTGCATGGGCTCATTCCACGCAAAATCACGCGCGAGAACTCAAGCCTTTGATTTTTAACGACCTTTTTGCAGTTTTCCTGAGAGCGACTTAGAACGGATCGGCGCTAACGCGTACCAATTGTTTGCCCTGATTTTTGCTGTCGTAGAGCCGGATCAGCCCCTCTGGCATACGCTCGATGCCATCCAGAATGTCTTCCTGGTAGGTCAGCTTTCCATCCTTGATCCACGGGACCATATCCCTCTCGGCCTCATCAAACCTGGGCGCATAGTCGTAAATGAGGAAGCCCTGCATCAAAGCGTTGAGTCTTCCGATCTTATAGGCGTTCTGAATCGGTCGCGGACTGCCATCGCCAATGTACTGGCTGATCTGCCCACATGAGACAACGCGCGCGTACTTGTTGATCCGCGCCAGGCCTTCATCGAGGATTTCGCCTCCCACATTATCAAAAAACACATCGATGCCATCCGGACAGGCTTTATCCATCTGTGCGCCGATGTCGCCGCTATTGTAATTGATTGCCGCGTCATACCCGAGTTTCTCGACAAGCAACTTACATTTCTCGTCAGACCCAGCGATACCAACAGTTTTGCATCCCAGAATTTTCGCGATTTGTCCTACGCTTGACCCGACGCCGCCCGCTGCGCCCGAAACCAAAACCATCTCGCCCGGTTTTGGTTTTCCAATATCGAGCAGTCCGAAGTAGGCTGTGAACCCCGTCATGCCAAGCACGCCAAGTGCAGTCGAAACAGACACAATCCGCTGGTTGACCTTGAACATCAGGTAGTACGGCGAGCTGTCTGCCACCGCGTATTGTTGCCATCCCATCTTGCCGTGAACGATATCGCCCACCGCATAATCTGGATTTTTAGTACGCACCACTTCGCCAACGCCACGACCGCGCATGACGTCTCCAATTTCTAACGGCTCTTCAATTCCCGCTCCGTCGAGCATGTAGAACCGCATGACCGGAGCGAGCGATGAATAGATCACTCGAATAACAAACTCGCCATCATTCGGCTCAGGGATCGGCGCTTCGTGAAGCTTGAAGTCACTTTCTTTTACAGCCCGGTCAACAGGGCGTTCTGCCAAAAGCCATTGCAGATTTGTCTTTGGGATCTCAGTCATGATCAAACTTTCAGCCGGTCTGTCGTTAGTCGACCAATGAGGTCCGCACTTTCACTTCGTTCTCCAAAGTACGGTGCACAGGGCATTTGTCGGCAATCTCGAGTAGCTTGGTGCGCTGCTCATCAGTGAGATCACCGGTTATCGTAATCTCCCGGGTCATCTCATCGATCTTGCCATCTTTCGTTTCACAGTCAGCACAATCATCCGCGTGAATCTTACTGTGCTTGAGGACAACTGAAACCTTATCCAGCGGCAGCCTCTTACGATTAGCGTACATGCGAAGCGTCATCGACGTGCAAGCCCCTAGCCCAGCTAAGACATAGTCATAGAGCGCAGGACCTCTGTTATCTCCGCCAACACTCGGTGGTTCGTCCGCTACCAATTCATGTGCCCCGACACGAACGGATTGCGTGAACTGCCTTGTGCCAGCTTCTTCGACGATAACTTCACCATCGGGCAAGGGCTTCGCTTTTGATGCCTTCTCTTCCACGTCACCAATGTATCGAGACACCCATGCTGCAATGCAGCCGGCCGCATAAATAGAATCGCTTTTCTTGCTGAGCAAATGATCTGCACTGTCCAGAGACAAGAAACTCTTGGGGTGCTTTGCTGCCACAAAGATATCTGTCGCGTTGCTTACCCCGACCGTTGCGTCGAGCGGTGCATGATAGACCAACAGTGCTTTCTTCATGCCCTTAACAGCATCGAGCACATTCTGGCCCGCGATGTCGTCTAAGAACTGTTTCTTGATTTTAAAAGTTCGGCCAGCGAGTTGAACGTCCGCTTCTCCATCCTTCGCGATTTCATCCAGCTTAGCCCCAAAGTTATGAGCGACATGCTCTGCGTCGGCGGGCGCGCCGATCGTCACGATGGCTTTGGCTGATCCGACGTGCGGCGCAGCAGCTAACACTGCGGCGCCACCAAGCGAATGCCCGATAAGAATCGCTGGCGCTTCATGTTCGGCGTCCAGATAGGCGGCGGCTTGAAGGAGATCTTGTACGTTTGATGAAAAATTCGTGTTCGCGAATTCACCCTCTGACGCACCGAGACCCGTGAAATCAAACCGCAGCACGGCAATTCCAGCGGCACTTAGTTCAGAAGCGATGCGAGATGCGGCAAAGATGTCTTTTGAGCAGGTAAAGAAATGGGCGAACAATGCGAAGGCTTTAGGCGCTCCATCAGGAAAATCGAGGCGTGCGGCCAAGGTCTCACCAGAATGACCGGGGAATTCTATTTTGCGGCTCTCTGCCATCGTAGAGTATCCTTCTCTTCTGTCGTCAATGTGAAACCGAACACGCCCCCAAACCCTTGGAGGACTTGCATCATAATCCTATGATGACTCCTATCATCGCTTATCCCAGGACAGAACCATGAAGACGCCCGTACACGGAGATTTTATTGATGCCGTTGGCAATACCCCGCTTATTCGCCTCAAATGGGCGTCTGAGATGTCCGGGGCGAACATCTACGGCAAAGCCGAGTTCATGAATCCTGGCGGGTCGGTCAAAGACCGGGCCGCCCTCTACATGATCCGTGATGCCGAAAAGCGCGGGTTGATCAAACCGGGTGGCATTCTTGTTGAAGCCACAGGCGGTAACACTGGCATAGGTGTTGCCTTGGTCGGCAACGCCCTGGGGTACAAATCAATTATTGTGATGCCAGACACCCAAGCCCAGGAAAAGAAGGACACCGTCCGAGCCTGCGGCGCAGAACTTCGTGAAGTCCCTGCCGTACCTTTCAAAGACCCCAACAACTATGTTCATGTTGCACAACGCCTTGCTGAAGAGGTCGGTGGCTACTTCTGCAACCAGTTTGACAACACCGCAAATAGAGACGGACATATTCAGACGACCGGTCCCGAAATCTGGGACGCACTGGATGGCAAGGTTGATGCCTTCACCACAGCCGTTGGAACGGGCGGCACACTAGCAGGCATTTCCATCGCCCTAAAAGAGCGCTCAAAATCGGTGCTCACGGTGGCAGCCGACCCAGGTGGCTCCGTCATCCATGACTTCATCAAGACTGGTGAGCTCACGACTGAGGGTGGCTCAATTACCGAAGGCATTGGTCAAGGCCGGGTGACGCTGAACCTTAAGGATGCGCCCATAGACGATGCAGAGCGCGTACTCGACCCAGAGGCACTGGACGCCATCTACAATATGGTTCTTCATGATGGTCTTGTGATGGGTGGCTCAACCGGCATCAATGTCGCTTCGGCCATTCGGGTCGGTAAAAAGCTCGGAGCCGGTGCAAACGTAGTCACGATTTTGTGTGATCATGGCAGCCGCTATCAAAGTAAGATATTTAATCCAGACTTTCTGCGCTCAAAGGACTTACCCATCCCGCCGTGGATGGACTAGCGATTACACTGAAACGGAAGACCACTATGGATTATGTGAACACCGATGCCCTCGTATCAACAGAGTGGCTTGCTGCTCATCTTGAGGACGACACTGTAGTCATCGTTGATGCCTCTTTCTTTGTCCCCGGCGGTACCGCCCCCGCACAGGAACAATACAAGGCAGGGCATATACCAAATGCCGTGTTCTTCGACATTAACGACATCGCGGACCGGAACGCGACCCAGGACCACACCGTTCCATCTTCGACCGTATTCAGTGTAAAGGTTGGGGCTCTTGGCATCGACAACCAAACCCACGTGATTGCCTATGATGCCATGGGTGGCGGCTGTGCTGCAGCTCGCGTGTGGTGGATGTTCCGCGCCTACGGCCACACAAACGTCTCCGTTCTCGATGGCGGCCTTACCAAGTGGAACGCAGAAAGCCGCGCCTTAGAAACATCAGTGCCGAGGCCAGAACCAAAGCCCTTTATCGCCAACCACGAAGCATTGGATAAAGTGCGAAGCAAAAATGAAATAAGAGCCAATATTGAACAGAAGGCCTATCAAGTTGTTGATGCTCGGTCTGCCGGGCGCTTTACAGGCACCGAGCCAGAGCCAAAATCCGGGCTCCGATCAGGACACATACCCGGGAGCCTTAACGTACCGTTCGGCAGCTTATTTAATCAGGAAACAAAAACCTTCAAAACTGCCGATGAGCTCAAAAGTTCTTTCGATGCGGCCGGAGCTAACCTCGCAGAACCAATGGCTACGACCTGTGGCTCAGGGGTAACGGCTTGTACAGTTGCTCTCGGCGCCTACTTACTCGGCAAAGATGATGTCGCAATTTACGGCGGCTCATGGGTAGACTGGGGCAGCGACCCGGACACACCCGTTGCAACCGGACAAGATCACTAATCAATACACAAAGGACCGCATCATGCCTCGCATTGACCCTCTACCACTCGAATCCCTTCCCGAAGAGTTTCAAGAGCGCATGAAACAAGGCCAAGAGAAAATGGGGTTCAGAGCGAATGACGGCCTTACATTCGCGCGCGTTCCAGGTCTGATGGAAGGACTGGGCGGTTTGACTTGGGCGATCTACGGTAAAGATGGTCTCGTCACCAACGAGCTTAAGCGGCTCGTATCAATCATCACAAGCACAGCGTCAGGCTGCACTTATTGCCAGTCACACACTGTGCATGGCGCCGACATGGCGGGCATTGACGAAGAAAAAATAAAAGCGATCTGGGAATACGAAAGCAGTCCATTGTTCAGCGATGCAGAGCGTGCGGCCATGCGGGTTGCTCAAGGCGCCGGCCACGCCCCTGTCGAATGCACAGATGCAGATTTTGACGAACTCAAGAAGCACTTTGACGACAATCAGATTTGCGAGATTGTGAGCGTCATTGCTCTATTTGGCTTCCTCAACAAGTGGAACGCGACGCTCGCCACTGAAATAGAATCTAATCCCCTAGCCGCCTTGAATAAATTAGGGCCAGCCGCCAACGCCGCATAAGAGAAACAGCCTTATCTGGCTTTCGTTTTTATCCCCAGCAGGCCACAATGCGCGCCACTACGTTGGGGGATAAATCGATGGCGGCCGATAAAGGCAAAAAGCATCAGGACACGCGCCTGGTTCATGGCGGCTCTCATCCAGAGCTGTTTGATGGTGCCGTTAATCCGCCGATCTTTCGAGTGTCCACTGTCGTTTCCGCCAACGTTGACGAAATGCGCGAGCGGTCAAAGCATCCTCCCGGGAAGTTAGCCTATGGCCGCGCTGGAACGCCGACACACTGGGCTCTCCAAGAAGCCATTGCAGATCTTGAAGGCTACAAGCACTGTCTCGCCCTACCGAGCGGCTTATCCGGAATTCTCATTTCGATCCTAGGTCTATGCGGCAGCGGTGATCACATCCTTGTGGCTGATAACGTGTACGGCCCTATTCGGCTTGTCTGTTGTGATCGGCTTGCGGCCTGGGGCCTTGATGCCGAGCTTTTGGATGCCTCTATCGGGGCCGGTGTTGCGGACCTTATTAAGCCAAATACAAAAATGATCATTGTCGAAAGCCCGGGGTCCTTAACCTTCGACATGACCGATATACCCGCCGTTTCGGCCGTTGCCCATGAGCATGGCATTCTGGTCGTTGCTGATAACACTTGGGCAACGCCCTTGCTCATCGATTCACCCGCGCTTGGTATCGACATCTCTGTGCATTCTGGAACCAAGTACATCGGTGGCCACTCCGACGTCGCTGTTGGGACCCTGAGTCTGGACGATGACGATTTGCATCAAAAACTAAAGTGGACTGCTCTCCTCTTCGGCTATGGGCTAAGTCCTGATGACGCCTACCTCGCCCTTCGTGGCCTAAGAACGCTGAGTGTGCGACTGCAACGCCACGAAGAGAACGCAAGAATCGTCGCTGAATGGCTGGAACGACGCCCAGAAATTGATCGCGTACTATGCCCCGGACTGCCATCCGATCCAGGACATGCAATCTGGAGCAGAGACTTCACTGGCATGAACGGTTTGTTCGGGTTCATATTCAAAAGCATGATCACGCAAGACGCTACGGATCGATTCGTCAACGCGCTAGAGGTCTTCCTGCGGGGATTCAGTTGGGGCGGATACGAAAGCTTAGTGATGGCGAACTCTGTTGATTCCATTAAGCGCCCTGTTTCAGGTTGGACTCCAGCAGGCCCGTCAATTCGGCTTCATGTCGGACTAGAAAACCCAGAAGATCTCATCGCTGACTTACAGCAGGCGTTGGCCGCGATGCCGGACGCAGTCGCGGCGGAATGATTGAATGTTCGGATTCTCATCCCTTGAATTAGAAGCATTGCAGATCAGCCTCAAGGTCTCCTTGTGGAGCGTATCGCTCTCTCTTCCACTCGCAATGGGCGTTGCTTGGCTATTGGCTCGTAAAGAATTCCGCGGCAAGGCTGTTCTCAACGCCGTGATACACCTTCCGCTTGTCGTGCCACCTGTCGTTATTGGTTACCTGTTACTGATTCTTTTAGGCCGTAAAGGAATTCTCGGATCATTCTTGAATGATTGGTTCAACATCGGCCTTGTGTTCACTTGGCAAGGGGCTGCGATAGCGGCATCCGTTGTCGCGTTCCCCCTCTTCGTGCGCCCAATTCGCCAAGCCTTAGAAGGTGTTGATCCTCGCCTGGAGGAAGCTGCAATCACCTTAGGGGCTAATCGAAGACAGGCCTTCTTCGCGGTCACTTTGCCAATCGTTATGCCTGGTGTTTTGACGGGCGCCCTATTGTTCTTCGCCCGCGCGTTAGGCGAATTTGGGGCGACGATTACTTTTGCTGCCAACATCCCTGGCGAGACTCAAACGTTACCGCTCGCACTCTACGCAGCGACACAAACACCGGGCGGAGATCCCATTGCTCTTAGACTCGTCTTCCTCTCTCTCGTGCTCGCTATGGCGGCGCTGCTAACCTCCGAGTGGCTATCCCGCAAAACCCACTTCAAAGTTCGTGGGAGGTGAGAGCATGCTGACAATTGAAGCGGGGCATCGATTTATTGATGGCACGAATGTTTTCCGAGTTGATGCAAGTTTATCTGCACCGGATACTGGCGTTACGGCAATATTTGGGCGATCAGGCGCCGGAAAAACGACGCTACTAAAAATTGTCGCTGGGTTGTTACGCCCAGACTTCGTAAAGATTCAGGTCGGCAGTACGGTTCTGTGCGACACGCAGAACGGTGCCTGGGTTCCACCTGAACAACGACGTATTGGTTATGTGTTCCAGGACACCAGGTTATTCCCCCACCTAAGCGTCAAAGGTAATTTGATGTTCGGGCGCAGGTTTAACCCTCTTCCCGACAGCCCTGACCTATCCTTTGACGCTATCGTAAACCTTCTGGACCTTGAGCGACTTCTAGATCGCAGCATCCATAATCTTTCTGGAGGCGAAGGTCAGCGTGTAGCGATAGGGCGCGCGCTTCTTGCCAATCCAAGACTACTCCTGATGGACGAACCGCTCGCCGCTCTGGATGCGGATCGGAAGTCGGAAATACTACCCTACCTAGAAGGCCTTCGGCACAGCCTGAACCTGCCAATCCTCTATGTTTCGCATAGCCTCTCTGAAATACGCAGACTGGCAAATTGGCTTGCCGTTCTCGACGAAGGGCAAATCAAAGCCTTTGGGTCTGTAGAAGAAATTACCGGACAGATGGACCTATCTCCTCTCACAGATGATGGAGATACGGGTACTGTCCTCGCCGCAACCGTGACCGAACACGTCAATGCTCACGGCTTGACCAAATTATCAGCCGCGGGGCAGCCCCTATTGGTGACACAGCTAGATTTACCTCCAGGAGCGCATGTTCGGGTACAAGTGAGACCCCAAGACGTATCTTTGGCGCTTGAGCGACCGGAGAACCTAAGTATTCTCAATATTATTCAGGGCTCAATTAACTCCATTCTTGAATCGCCAAGGCGCCCCGTCGTTGATGTGCAAGTCAATATTGGATCAAGCAAACGCCCTGTTCACCTGTGGGCGCGCATTACACGCCTGGCCGCCGAACGACTAAGCCTGCAGGAAGGCATGCCAGTCTTTGCGCTTATTAAAGCCGTATCGTTGGACAAGGATCGTGTCGGTCTGTCGTAAGGCAACCCAATCGACCTATCCTGATCAGCTTTCGGGCGCCGTACCCCCGAGCTTTCCGTAGCCGCAATCGCACTTCACACTTGCCTTAACCATCCGTGCAACCAAGGGAGATGCCTTTGCTGATGGATCACTTGCTTCCCATCGAAACGAAGCACCGCACTTGCGACATTCTTGTAGGCCGGGTAACTCAGGGACTGAATTCTTAGGATTATCTATCATGGCTCTTAGTTTCGATATCCTTGGCTTCGGAAGCAAGCGGAAATGGGCTTTTCAGGCCCTAGATCGCGAATGGATCGCTCTGGATGTGGATATTCGCCGCATCGATGGCGGCGTGCGGCAATTATTGTACCAGTGGGCCCAAGAATCAGGCGACAGTAAGCAAGCCCTAGACCCTACTCTTATCAGCATCGCCAAATTCTCTGGATATCTCATGCTCGGGCCAGAACTTGGTGCACGACCATTCGGACGGGATGGGTTAACTGAAATGTCGAGCCTCTTTGATGCAGCACTGAAGGCGGACAGCACACTAGAAGATAACCAGGACCTTCCCCTGGAGGTCCGTATCGTTAGGCTTATTCTGGCGACTGGACTTGCAGACAGAGATATAGAGGCTCTCGTCGAGCTAGAAACAGATAAGGACTAGGTGTCAGTCCCTATTCCTTTGGGGCGCGCTCTTTGAGCGCCGCTTTAGTACCAAATGCAACCGCACGGCATTGGACCTGCATTTTCCCACCCTTGTCTGACTTTGGCATACCCATCACGACAGATGGGGTGACTTCATAGAGCCGATTGACGATCTGCGGCAGCCAAAGCTCATCTGACATCGGGCGGTCAGCCAATAGCTCAAAGTCTTCCTTAGATGAAAAGAAAGTCGCCGGCCCTCCCCCAATTGCAGGGTGTCCGACAATAAGCGCTTTAGGCCAGCCTGGATGATCCATGTATTCGTCACCGGCTCGAATAACGATCCCAGCGTCATCCTCGGCATTCTCGATAACGACAACGCGTGGTGTTTCACGCTCATAGCCATACTTATCGCGCACCGCGGCAGCTGCAATCCAGCGCACATTATGCCACGTATATTGCTCACCCATTGGGTCAGCAAAAACCCGCCAGAGTTGATCATGGCAGAATTGCCGTCGAACTTCTGAAGTGTCGTTTTCTTCATGTGCCAAGGCGATTGCTAAAAAATGGTCTGCAGCGGCGGCATAGGCCTCTTCATCAATATAGGTGAAGCCGAACCCCTTCTCGCCCGTAAAGCGAACAAAGATGGCATCTGGATGTATTCTGCGGGAGGTTCCCATTGAACTCGCGCCCCTTTTAATTTTGTATCACCAAGGTACCGGTGCGCCGAGAACAGCGCAAACGGAACATTCTAATCTTTAGCCAGTCGAGGCTACATCTTCACTTTTTTCAAACTCAAGCCCGAGAGCTTCCTTCATTTGATTGATGACAGGCGCCAATTCTTGCTTGAGGTCTTTGTAATTCTTGATCTCTTTATCCGTCGTTTTCGCATCGTGCTGGTATTTGAAGTGATTATTCACCACGCCAGGTACAGTGCTCCATATCTTAACAGCCGCCTCATCTTGAATTGCCCGCTTGACGTCATCTTCCGACAATTCTTCGCCAAGCATCTTGATAAGGTCTCTTCCGATATCAGGGTAGTTCATTTGAGTAATGGCCTTCGATACCTCGACATCTACGTATCGCGCATCCCGGCCAAGTTCTAACGCAACATTCGGGGGACAGTTAATAACATTCTCCACTGCCCCTTCCTCTGCCAATACAGTCCACGTCTCATCATTGAACAACGGAGCAAGAGACCTAACAACCGTCTCCGCGCCGGCTTTGTGGCGTTCGACAAAGCCGATACATTCAATATGATTATTCAGGAAATCGGCAAAAACCACGGCCGCCCGAATTTTAATTTTCGCAATGAGTTCTTTGTCTCTGCGCAGTTCATTAATGTTGCGCTTGCGGCCTCCATCCTGTCCCGATGCGTTTGCAGCCGTGAAGATTTCCGATTCAGCAAAGGCCTGCGCACATCCCCGCGCACTGGTAAGCCCGTCTGGGCTTAATCGACACGCAGCTTTTAGGGCCGCACTAGACCTTAAGTTTTCAAAGATATCGCCAATCACTATTGCACCTTTGGTGCTGAGGTCCGCGTAATCAGGAATATATTTGAACTGGTCAATATGCATTAGGTAAGGTTTTAGAGTTTGATAAAGGCCCCTGCCCGGATACAACGCCCGCACAGCGTCTATGTTCACCTTAATTTTCATACCGACCATACGCCGCAGAAAATTACCGAACCCACCTATCGCATCTTTTCCGAGACCTTCCGGTTTCGCCACTCTAGCTTTCACCCAATCATTCTCACGATTCATAATGAATAAGCGGGCAGCTCCGAAGAGATGAGACTGTATTGTGTCTGTGTACGTACGCCCACATGGACGAATAGGCTCATCTTTATTACTGACGAGGTTCTCTTCGTCATTTGCAGATCCAAAGAACGGTTCCAGCTCAGGATTATTTCTTAATTTCCATATCGATTCCAAAAGCGCCCCGATCATCTCGGGTTTCTTGCGCATGACATCCTCGACCATGGGTTTATCTGCTAAATCGTCGGCAATATCTGAGCCACCATGATCTGCAATCATGGTCCTCAGAGCGTCATAAGCTTCCTGCGCCCGCTGCCTAAATACGGGCGACCCCCGGCGTTCTTGCTCTGCCTTTTGCTGCGCTGGCTTGTCGGCCATAAACTTTTCCCCACTGCCACAGGCCCATCGCTCAGGCAGTGGCATCCTTTTCTCATCAGATGCTCGCTCAACGCGCTTAAGAAGGGCTTAAAGATTATAGTTTCGACACTAAAGTATTTATGTCGGTGGCGATAAATGAATGATTATCGGATAGCGTGCGGATCACTCACCCCGCCGCATGGCATTGTCAGCAAAAAACCCTTCAATTCCGGGGTTTATGTCGTGTTTCACAGTGCTCTTTCGCAACCGTAAGCCCCCACAAAACGTTATTACATTGTCTAGAACATACAACATGTGGTGACTGAAATGACGAATGCAGCGAAGCCAATGGTGACAACAAGACAGGCTGCCAAACAATTTCTCCATGACGTCGTCGAGGTCGTAGAGAAAACTTATCCTATTTGGGAGAAACGTTTTTCCAGCTTCATTGATGAAACCCAGTTAGATATTGATGAGAAAAGAAAGCTGCTCGAAATCCATCCCGCTCGGCATTATTTCTACGCAGCCGTTGTGGGAATTGAAGCCGCTAAGATTAAATCTCTCTTCCAACCGGAATTGGCGGAAGATCTCCTCGCCGATATCAACGATATGGTCGACGAGATATCTGGTCGTACAGATCAACTGGTGTCTGACTTGATCTTTGACATTATTCAGAGAGTTAAAGTTACTGACTCTAACGAGACAATCAAAGCGCATGACATCGCCCTGAACCGTATCAACGATTTAATTCACATCACCAGTATGGATGCGACGAAGGAAATGGCTAAAGATGTCGTATTTAGGCAAGAGTTGGCACACCCCTTAGCTGCATCAGTCCACCATTGGTGGAGTGCACTCAAGAACAGTGGGCAACTAGAACAAACTGTACCATCCCCAGAACGCACTCATAACTCAATCAGTACCGATGGAAATACGTTCAAAGTTGAATCTGCAACTTGGTAGACGCTAAGGCGATACGGAGCGTCCAGCTTGTTTACGTTCAGCTCTTTTGAATAAGGCGAACGACGCCAAAGCAAGCAAAGCGGCACCAAACATCGACAACGCCATGGGGTTCGGGGTTCCATTTTGGAGACTGCCAGATACCTGAGCAAACACGGCAGAAATTCCAAGCTGTATAAAAGACGTTAAACCAGATGCCGCGCCTGCGAGTTCTGGATAGACACTCAGTGCACCGGCGCTCGCGTTTGGCAGAGCCATTCCATTCGCCGTCCCCATAATGGTAATCGGAATAAATATGGCTAATGGGTGCCACATCCCCGCCAGCATAAGAAGCGCCACCAGAAATGTAGACGCTACCGCGGCACTGGTCCCAATCCATACCATCCGGTCGATACCAACACGCTGAGAAATTCGGTTTGCAATCATTGCGCCTGCCAAATACCCAAAAGTAGACAGAAGAAAGTACAGCCCATATCCCGTAGCGCTAACATCCATAACGACCATTACCGCGTAAGGCGCAGCGGCAAGGAAGACGTAAAAAATCGCGATCATAAATGCACTTTGGAAAGCGTAAGCACGATAAGCCGGGGCCGCTAACAATTTACCGAAACTGGAGACCATACTCCCAACACCAAACGACCCAGCGCTGCGATTGTGATGTGTTTCTGGAAGATAGAAAATTACGAGCGCCAGGAGCACGCCAGAAAATATAACAGTTGCGGCAACGTTTCCTCTCCAACCAAACCAGTCCACGAGAAACCCACCCAGTGTAGGCGCGATCATTGGCGCAACCACCATGACCGCAACTAAACCGGCAAGAACAGCAGCCGCGCGTTCACGGCCGTATAGGTCACTTACCGCAGCACGAGCGATAACCACACCAGCCGCACTTCCAAGAGCTTGTATAAATCGACCAAAGATCAGGGCCAAAATAGTAGGCGCAAATAAACACAGCACTGTTCCAACGAAGAACAGTGTCATGCCTCCGATTAGAATTGGTCGCCGTCCATACCGATCAGACAAAGGCCCATAGGCAAGAGTAGCTAATGCGGTCACAAGAAGTGGCAAGCTAATGGTGAGTTGGACCTGAGTCGCAGTCACATCAAACGCTGCTTGAACAGTCGGCAGCGCCGGAAGAAATATCTGGATGGTAAAAGAACTCGCCGCAATGGTTGTTGCCAGAACGGCCTTTATAAGCCGCTCGTTTTGTATCGGCGGACTCTCATGAGATGGCCGAGCCGGTTGCTCAGCCGTATCCAAATTTACCATAGTAGGTTGGTGCTTTCGTGCGTTAGAAACCGCTTACTCAGCAGCCTCTTGGGCGATAACGCACACTTCACAGTCACCACCTAGATCAAGATTCCCCTGCCCCGCAACCAAAGCGCCGACAGCGTCTAAGTTTGACGGATCAGCTTTGGGATAAGCTGTGTGACTATGTTTTACATTCAGCGCCAACATGGCCTCGACAGTTTTGTATCCAGTCCGCATCGATTCTAGTACTGGAACTGGCGCTCTTTCTGCCACCAAAGGCCCAATAGGGGCCATGCACGTACACCCAAGCATAATCGTATCTGCACCATCTTCGTGGATGGCTTTTTCAATCTGTTCCATTACTCGATCAACGATGGAGGCACTCCCATCTTTTAGGGAGGTAACCGCTGCCCCTGCCCCTTCGAGACCTTCAACTTCTGCATCAGACAAGACATGGCGAACAGATGCACATCGCGCTTCCATACCAGTGCTACGCAGCCGTTCTTGGTAAATAAAGTTTAACTTTGGTGGCCATATCGTGACGATGGAAAATCGGCGACCCGTATTACAGGACATCGCCATAGTTGCTTCACCAGCGCCTACTACAACCATACTCGTGGCGGACCGCATCTCGTCAATGCCGTAGTCCCCAACCGTATTGATAAAAACGGCATCGAACCCAGCTTTCTCTGCCTCAATAGCACAATCAACGTAGGCCAAGACTGTCAAACCACGGTCGTAAGGAGTCATTGGAAATGTGCGCAACCGGGTTTCTATCAGTTCTGGTGCAAAGCCTTCACTGGCGAGCTCAGCAATCGGTGCTGGCGGCACCGACGTGTTGCCAATCCCAGCACCTGTTCCAATAACTCCAATGCGATACGCCATTCAACTACCCCTTATAATATTCGCGCAGAGCATAGGAAAAACGTCCCATCTGCTCAACTGTTCCCATGCTCACTCTGCACCACGACCGATAGGGCGCGTATGAGCGTCCTACAAGAAGGCCCTTTTTCCGCATGGCCAAGGCGAAGTCTCTGACGGAGCCACCGGTGTCAAAGAGAACGAAATTCGTGACCGACGGCGTATAAGGTAAGCCTAAGTCTTCAAAAGCAGATTGCGTTACCGAGAGGCACTCTTGAATTTTATTTTTGCTAAAAGCTTGAAATTCAAGGTCCTGATAACTCGCAATTGCTGCACGTGCTCCCATGCAGTTCTGGAAGCTCATTTGAAGTGGACGAAGTCGCTTTATGATATCTGGCCGCGCAATTGCGTACCCAACGCGAAGACCGGCCATACCGTGAATCTTAGAGAATGTCCTGGCTATAATGACATTTTTTCCTGCCTTGACCTGATCCACCATCGCATTGCGTTTCGGGTCATCAAGGAGATCAACATAGGCTTCATCGACAAACACAGCCGCGCGCGATTCGACGCCATCGATAAAAGATCGAAGATCGTCCGCTTCTAACATTGTGCCCGTAGGGTTGTTAGGATTACAGATGTAAACAAGACTTGTATCCTTGCTTACTTGAGCCTCTATAGCGGAAAGGTCATGACGCATATCTTGATCAAGCGCGACTTCCTTGACTGTTGCGCCCGTATCCCGAGCATAGGCAACTAACATCGAGAAAGTCGGTTTCGCTGCAACAATTTCACCCGCCATTCCATAACTGAGACCGGCCATCTTGAGTAACTCACCCGAACCAGCAGTGATGAGAATATGGTCTTCGCCAACACCTTCTCGTTCTGAAATCATTTTCTTCAGAACGCGTCCTTCAGACGTGACATACATCCAGCCATCACCGAGAGACTCTGACATAGCTTTCTGTGCACTTTCTGATGGGCCGTACGGGTTCTCGTTCGCAACTAGTCGCACCGGATCATTGCTTCGCGCTGCTGCGGTCGGTCGGGATGCAACCCCAACGCCCCCGGTAACAAGCCCAGCCGCTACCAGTCCACTTGACTGAAATAGCTGGCGACGGTTTAAGCCCTGAAGGTTGGGTAAGCGCATTGCTCGTTTCCAATCACTGTATCCATGGTTTCTCAAACACGTATTCTGGACGATAATTACAGTCGTCCCGACAATGCCAGAACCGACAGCAACCGACAATCTGCGGATTACTTTAGCTCTAAGTCGTTATTTTGATAGGAAACGGACTAAAGCCTAGGCCTTCACCCATGCACAGAAAGCCCGCGGGCTCACCCGCTGCGCCGGCTTGAATCGGCACAATTATCCATACCTGGTGACGGTCAACGGCCATTGCCTCATCACGCTTTGACGGCATAGCCAACCCGTTGGGATGGGAGTGATAGTGACCGACGATACGGCGTTCTGTCCCTCGCAGCGTACGCATCCAATCAAATTGGACTTGTGGGTCGATGAGGAACCGGTCAGATGATTCGGCGAGATTGTCGGCAGCTACCACATCCGTCACTTCTATAAAACCTGCCCCCTGGCCAATCAATAGACCACAGCATTCATCTGGGAACGCCGTCTCAGCTTCCTGCTTGAGCTGCTCTAACTGTTGTTCTGTAAGCCCTAGCGACAAAACTGGGGCTACTCGGATGCGCCGCTGGACACATTTAACAAAATGCTACCCTTAACAACACCACTGCGGGCATCAATGAGGATGACACGTTGAGAGACTCCGCCGCCCGATACAGTAACGGCAACTTGACCATCAGAAATCGCGACATCGTCGATAACACTGCCGTCAGGTTGTTCTAAATTGACAAGCCCTATCGATTCACCCGTGCTCGGTGCTGGACCGACGGCCTCGTCATCCAGATGCCAGCCTAAAGACAGCCCAACAACAAGAACCCCTACCCCAGCTATGAGCAAGCCAGACATCACCAATACAAGTATTTTCGCCGAATTCACCGTGACGGTTCCCCATAGCAGACTGTTAGACTACAAACTCTAGCACGTACGCTAACGTTACACCCCTAAGTGTGGATTTTTCTGTGCCTGAAAGTATGGTCGCTATCCTTGTTGAAGGCGAAGATTCTGGCCAAAGGCTTGATCGCTTTCTAAACAATCATTTATCCGATCTCTCGAGAACGAGGATTAAGTCTCTTATTGAAGCAGGCTGCGCCTCGATCGACGGAAAAATTATTGGTGATCCGAATCACAGAGTGAAATCTGGCGCTAACATTAGCCTAGACGTTCCTGCACCCGTCGAAGACCGACCTGAGCCACAACATATTCCACTAAACATCATTCATGAAGACGACCACCTCGTCGTTCTCGACAAGCCAGCGGGAATGGTCGTTCATCCCGGTGCGGGCAATCCAGATGGCACACTGGTCAACGCCCTGTTAGCACACTGTGGCGACTCTCTAAGAGGAATAGGCGGTGTAAAACGACCAGGTATTGTCCACCGGATAGATAAAGACACCTCTGGCCTGATGGTTGCAGCCAAGACTGAGGTCGCCCATCACGGCCTTTCTGAACTGTTTGCATCTCATGACATAGAGCGCCGCTACGACGCTTTGACCTGGGGAGTCCCTTCTCCGCTCTCTGGAACAGTCACCGGCGCAATTGGGCGGAGTTCAAGAAACAGAAAGAAAATGTCGGTTGTCGAGTTCGGCGGTAAGCACGCTATTACCCATTATCGGGTCGCATCCTCATTTGGCATGCTTGCCAGCCACGTTTCATGTGAGCTCGAAACAGGGCGCACCCATCAGATTCGCGTTCATATGACCAGCCTAGGACATAGCCTGATAGGTGATCAGCTCTATGGAAGGGCAACCAAACGAGGCGCACCTGAGGCCGTAGGAGCTGCCGTTAGAAATTTTAATCGCCAAGCCTTACATGCAGCGACTTTGGGATTCAAACACCCGGTTACGGAAGAAGTATTGAAATTTGAGGCACCACACCCCAAAGACTTTCAGCTGCTGATAGGCGAACTCGAAAATTACGCCAGACCTAAATGAACCCAGACTGGCTCTAATCTTTATCGTCCGGTTCATAAACCGATTCGACATCAGGCCCCCATTTTAGAACAAGCTCTTTCTGCTGGTCCTTAAGAGCAGCGATACGCCGGCCGGCTGTCATTGTCATATACGTCGAGACAACAGAGGGCGTAATCGCATAGATGGCCCAGCCAAACGCCGCGCATCCATATATAATGAGAATCGCAAAAACGTCAGTGAGAACGGCAAAAGCCGCCTCGACCGTATGGTCTTCAAACCAAAGGTCAACCAGATACGGCGATGCCCCCGCTAGGTTCATTGCCCCGACACATACCCCGCCATACACGCCCTTGCCACGCTCCATGACGAAGGCCACGCCGCTGGGAAGTAGAGCAAACATCAGCACTATCATCGTTGGAACGATCATCAAGCCGATGGGTATCGCGAGCATCATATATAAAAATACCCGGCTCTTATTCACCTTTGTTCCAGGTGGAGTCTGTTGAGCTGCCATGCCTTAAAATGCCTTGCCAAGGAGCATCACAGCGTAGGTCAGTAACATGATGACAACGGCAACACCTGCCCCAGCTTGCCGCCCTGCACGTTGCGCGTTTTCATCCCGAACAATTTGACCATTCTGCAAATCAAACATTTGCTTTTCAGCACCCGCGAATTCAGCTTTGGCCCAGGAGAATCCTTCTGCATCACGTTGGCGTTCTTCGGGGTTATCAAGGAAATTATAAAGCTCCGGAAGGTTTCCCTTCCGTACAAGTTTCGGAATTTCCTTCTCAATCTCTTTACGCTTTGGCCGATTCTGATAGCTATTAATGATCGGTCCCATCAGACCTCCCACCCAACTCGCCAAACCGAACACGGCCTCCGGTCAAAGGCGCCATTGAACGATAGCCAATACGCTAAGCATTCCAGTTGTGGCTCGATCAGGCTTTTCATCATTCATCGCGTCGATCTGTGTTCCAGTTCCTTTGGCATACCGCGCTCGCAAAAACGCGGCGATATGCCGATCGACCGGCCACATCTTTGTATTGGCTGTCTTAGACACAATGTCCAATGCTGGCAGTATGCTCTTAACTTCCAAGACATACTGGCTTCCGATTAAGGGACTCAGGCAATACAGCCATTCATTAAGTTCATAAACGCAGCGCTCAATACCGGCCCCTGAATTCGTGTCTTTGAGATAGTTCTTCAAATCTTTGAAGACACCTTCCCATTGCGCATGATCAGGATGGAAAACTTTCTGAGCCGCCACCCAATAACGCCACAGATCTTTGTTAATAAAGTCTATGAAAGGCTGCATCGATTTTTTTTGCAGCATTGCGATCGCAAGCGCACTCCCGAAACCTTCCAAATGCGTGCAGAATGTTCTGTATCGAATGGGTGCTGCTGGATCCATAAGCATCAAAACGCGCGCGACAAGAAGGTCATCCGCCTCCTTCTGATCACCAGGCATGGCTTGCGTCGTCTTCGTGACTGCGGCTATTGAGTCGGCGAGCTCATTCCGCTCAAGTCCGCGGCGGACCCATATTTCAAGTGATCCATCATTAATGACTTTCGCAGCATCATCCCAATGGCGATGCATCTGTACTGACAGAGGTCGACAGGAGAAAAATTCTTGTTCTGCAAATTTAAACGCGCGCTGAGAATGGGTTTCAGCTTTTGCCTGGACGGGCGTCAGCCGTTTTCCGTTAATCCAAAGATCAATGTTCTCAACAGCCCACCGTTGCTCGGGGTCATCCGTCATGAGCCCACGCATACATTCGATAAGTGACATCGGAATGCGCTCGTCACCAAGCAACGAGGCGTATGAGCCTTCTTTCATCTTCTTGTCGATTATTTCTTCGTTAGATTTACCCGCTAGCGGGTTGCGCCCTATAGCAAGCATTAGAAGTGTCACACCGAAGGCATACATATCATCGGCATACATTCCCGAACCACGGCCATAAGCCCCGCTCATTCCGGACTCTATGGATTCTAGAACTGTTGGTTGGTCACTAGCCGCAACTGAGGTGCAACAATCGCCTAAGACGATTTTCTGCCGTCCCTCATCCATGAAATATAAATTATCT
>Ga0055584_100002047_pt1 | contig 19857 bp, 11 predicted proteins | sample OSDHelmetaG_FD_58716 | JGI IMG/M metagenome (GOLD analysis project Ga0055584, IMG submission 58716) | Pelagic marine sediment microbial communities from the LTER site Helgoland, North Sea, for post-phytoplankton bloom and carbon turnover... | ecosystem: Environmental > Aquatic > Marine >... | reverse complement strand
AACCAACTGCCGCACTTTTCGTCCGCCCTGTGCCGCACTATTGGAACGGCGTTTACACCCACGATGTCCAATTCATCAAACTCAGTATGCTCGACATCGCCCCCCCGCTTGAGCGCCTTCTTTCGCCGCGCATTCTCCACGAGAATCCGGCGCATCGCCTCAGCCGCGGCCGCAAAGAAATGCCCCCGACCATCCCACTGCTGATCGTTCCCATCCGACAATCGCATCCAGGCTTCATGCACGAGTGCCGTCGCCTGCAACGTCTGGCCCGGGGCTTCGCCCGCCATTCGACTGGCCGCCAGTCGCCGCAATTCCTCATAGACCATCGGCATCAGCTCATCAGCAGAAGCTGAATCGCCATGGCTCAGGGCATTGAGAATCTCGGTGACTTCGTTCATTTCGACGTGGCGAATTCTGCCAGCAAAACCTCGAAACTCAACGATCATGCACCTAGGGAAACCACCGATCCCGTCAGCACCCTTGTGGGCCGATCCATAAAATTCTAATTATCCAAGCTCCGCCGGGTCTTTAGATGCATGAAAATTAAAACAATGCCTCGAATCCAGCTCATTCGCGGCTCCATCACGGCAGCGGCAATTCTCCTGATGAGCACAGCCGGATCGGCCACCGCGCGGAATCCACACCCACCTGTCCCGAATGCGGCCGCCCTCAAATTCGACCAACAGTTTGATCTCCCAGCCTACTCGAAGCCGATCACCATCGGCACCGAGAAGCTCTCCGTTGTGAAGATCGGCCGTGGGACGTTTCATCTCGACGACCAGGGGCATCTGACAGGAACCCTGAAAGGCGGCGTCCTGCAATTCCACAAGATGACCTATTGGATTCATGCTGCCGTGTTTGATGCCACCGGCAACCTGTTGGGTGTGGCCGCCCATAAGTTACAGGTTCGGAACATCCGAACAGGAGCGATCATCACCCTCCTCGCGGAAATGCCGATGGACTTCGGAATCTCCGATCGGTTCGAATCTGCCCGGTATGTTGCGGCAGGCGTGAGTGACCACACACCCTGACCGCAGCGGGGGAAGCTACCGGTCCCCCGATTGCCGCATCGCGCCGGGTCCGCTGTTCTGAGATCCAGATGCCCCACTCGTTTTGCCACCACCAGCTTCAATCGTCTGGGCGCTTCCTTCGGCCGTCTCGATATCACCCGCCTCGATCAGCTTCTTCAAAGCCGGACGCTGCAGGGCTTTCGGCGTCACCTGCCCGGTTTTCCCCGGACCCAGAAACAGTTTCTTCCCGCCCGGCAAGGGCAGACTCAAAGCCTTTTTCGTTTTGTTCGTGATATCCATGATCGCCTGACGGCAAACTCAGAATAGCTCGGCAGTCGCCACGTCACAACCCACTAAGCCGGGGATCAGAACTCCAGAACGAAGCAATGATCGACGAGCGAGATCACGCACCGATAATACTTGCGGTATGAGCGCCCAACATGAGAACGATCCCCTGCACGGCATCACGCTGGAGAAGATCGTCGTCTACCTCGTCGAGCACTACGGCTGGCGAAGTCTGGGCGATCAGATTCAGATCCGCTGCTTCAACAGCGATCCCTCCGTCAGATCCAGTCTCAAATTCCTCCGCAAGACCCCATGGGCCCGATCGAAAGTTGAATCGCTCTACGTCGCTACGTTGAAACGCGAAAAGAAATTCTTCGACGAATCCTCAGCTTGAGACCTCCGGCCTGAATCCGAATCTGCTTGCCAAGCGCCGCACCGCATTATCCCGTCACGGCATGAACATTTCCTTCCGCATGCTGGCGACGCTGATCGGAGGCATCCTGCCCGCGACAGCTGGCGACCCTCTCTACTCAATCGAACACACCGTCGCTACGCAGGGCTTTGACGGAAAAATGTGCTGGGTCCATGCCCGAGCCGGAGCGATCCCCCGCGCCAACAGTCCGCATCCGTCGGTAGTGATGACCCTGCAAAAGCTTCAGCTTTCGGGCTCCGACGTTTTCTACGCGCTGAATGAAATGCGAACCACCGACGGCGGAGCGACCTGGAGCAAGCCAAGGGAACACGATTCATTTGCCCGCGTACCTTTTACATGGAACGGCGAAACGAATCTGCAGATCACCGTCTGTGATTTCTGGCCGCGGTGGCATGCCAAGACGAAACGCCTCCTCGGCACGGGGCACACCGTGGTTTATGAGAAAAACCGGGTCATGCATACGCGCCCTCGCGGCACGGCATACGCCGTCTACGAGCCCGACAAACAGGCGTGGTCACCATGGAAGACCGTCAAGATGCCCAAGCTGCCAAAGTTCGAGAACTCCGGGGCCGGCTGTGTGCAGCGATACGACCTCCCGAACGGCGACATCCTTCTCCCGACCTATTTCAAAGTTCCCAACACGAAACAATACTCAGCCACCGTGATGCGTTGTCGTTTCGATGGTAAGACTCTCCGCTATGTCGAGCACGGCAGTGAACTGACGGTACCGGTCAAACGCGGGTTCCCGGAACCTTCTCTCACGGAATCCAACGGCCGGTTCTTTCTCACTCTGCGCAACGACGACGATGGCTACGTGGCCGTCAGCAACGACGGACTGAACTATTCGAAACCGAAGAAGTGGCGCTTCGACGACGGCACAATTCTCGGCAACTACAACACCCAACAGCATTGGGTCAGCCACAGCGACGCCCTCTTCCTCGTCTACACGCGGCGAGGAGCTGACAACGATCACGTCTTCCGTCACCGCGCCCCGCTCTTCATCGCCCGGGTTGACCCCGACAAATTGCACATCATTCGCGACACCGAACAGATCCTCGTCCCCGAAAAAGGCGCGCGCATGGGCAACTTCGGCGTGACTGAAATCAGTCCGAACGAAACCTGGGTGACCGTCACCGAATGGATGCAAGGTCCGGCTCCCAATCATCACGATCCGACACCGCTGATCAAACGCGGAGCCGACAACCGCGTCTGGGTCGCCAAGCTGAAGTGGAAGCAGCCGAACAAAAACTTCCGGTAGGCGATTTCTCGTAGCGGAACTCGTCAGAGTTTCGTCTCAGCACATCCACGAACACCGAAACTCTGACGAGTTCCGCTACCCAGCATCATCCCGCTGCTGTTGATAGATCTTCCAGAACCGACCCCAGAAACCTTCCCTCAACGGGTGCATATTTGGATATCCCGCAACTACACACCCGGAGAATTCCCAATCCGAACCAACTGCCCCCAACCCTGCTCGAACAGGGTTATAAACGATGTAGCAACTCACCTCTTCAAACGCAAATCGTTGGGATTCCTTTTCATTCAACACATGATCATACGGTTGTTTCTCCAATCGGAATCCACCATTCGCTTTACCAAGAATCCGATTTAGTTCACGGCGAAAAAACTTCACGGCGTTCCGTTGATCCGTGTCCTTTCCGTGTCCTTCGCCAATCCACCAAACAGAAAGTGCATATGGTCAGGCATCAGGCAGTAGATCGGACAGATCAATCGATATCGCGCCAATATATGGACCAACGCTTCACGTATCCGCGAATGCGACAATTCGGAAAGCCACCCAGACTTTCGCCCCTCAATCGTCATCACCCAATGCACCCAAGCATCTCCGCGATACGCCTCAGGCTCCAACCGTCTCAATCTCCCGGCATGCTTCTTAGGCTCGTACCCCATGTAGCGGAATTCGTCAGAATTTCGTCCCCTCCAAACTCATGAAACTCTGACGAGTTCCGCTAACCGATGCGCTACTTTGTCGGTTTGTAGTGCGCGCCGATGGTGTCCAGCACCTTGGTGATCACCGTATCCGGATTCACGATGCCGGCCACGCGGTACAGCACCTTGCCATTTTGATCGACCAGCACCGAAAACGGCATCGAACCCGACCATTCCGGATCAAGCGCTTCTGCCAATTCATCGAGATTGGCACCAGCATAGAGATAGTTGTTTGTCGTCCGCCCTTCCGCATCGACTGAAGGGCGCAGGCGTTTGCCGATCACGGCACGATGTTTGCCGAGGAATCGTTCCGCCTTCTTGATGTCCTTCTTCTCATCGAGCGAGATGGTGATCAGCTCGAATTCCCGACGACTGAAGCGTTGGGCGATGGCGGTGAGATCTGGAAACTCCTGAACGCAGGGGGCGCAAAAAGTCGACCACACATTGATCAGCCGAACCTTCTTAGTTCCGTTTCTCCGCAGTTTAGCAACGGTCTTGGCATCAATCTCCTCGATCGTTGCCGGAATCATCCCCCAGGTCGCGTTGACCTTCGCCACGTGAACGCTGCGCTCCTTCCACTTCGTTGAACATCCGAACGGACGCGTCTTCGCCACCGGAACCGGCTGGTCCACCAACAGCGCCTCGATGGCATTGCGGGCATCGTGATGCTTTACGGTCGAAAGATCGGCATAGCGCGAATCATCAAACCGACCGTTGTAGCGCAACTTGCGGTCCTTATCGAAGATGAACACATGCGGCGTAGCCAGACAGCCATACGCACGTGCCGCGACCTGTTTGTCCCCGTCGTACAGATACGGAAAGGTCCAACCCAGATCCTTGGCGTAGCGCTTGGAATCCTCAAAGGTCTCCAGATAAGCCGTGTAGCCCAATCCATCAGGACTGAGCCCCGATTCATGATTCGGATTGATCGCGACGATGCCGAAGTCCTTCCCCTTCATGTCATCAACCAAAGTCTGGAGACGTTTCTCGATCCCGTGTGAAACCGGACAATGCGTCCCGGTGAACAGAATCATCAACACCTTCGGCTTCTTGAAATCGCTCAGCGTGTAGCGTTTGCCATCAGTTCCCGGCAGGTCGAAACCCGGTGCTGCTTCACCGATTCGCAGGTGTTTGAAACCTGCCGGCAGACTTTTTTGGGCAATCGCGGTGGAAACCACGCAAAGACTCAGCATGCACAATAGTTTTTTCAAGAGTTTGGTTCAGTTGAATTTCTTAAGACGAATACGGCGGTATTCCATTTGCCCCCGATCTCCTTCCAACCCGATCGGGCCGGATGCAGGAACGGGCATCTTGGCATTCAGGATTTCGCCATTGCAGGTGCAATGCGCCACCCCGCCCTTCACAGTCACAATCATTTCGTTCCAATCCTGCGGCTTGTATTTCTTTAGCTCGGTATACGGGCCGGCCAGACGATAGTCGCGACACTGCAACTGAGGTTTGCGAATAAAGACTCCCGAATCTGCATACGGGGTCGCGCGAAACTCCAGCTTGAGAATGAAATCACTCCCAAACTCTTCGGTGGTCCATAGCTGCTGAATCCGCCGCCCTTCCGCGGGTGTAGTGACAATCAACCGCCCGTTCTTCGCCACATAGCGACCGTCACTGCTCACCGTCTTGCCGTCGAAAGCGACTGCTTCCTTGACGACGGCAAACACCGGGCGATTGGGGTTGGGCTTCTTCGGTTTGCGCCGTGGAGCCGTCTTGCGGTAACCCCACCCGCTCAGGTCCTTGCCGTTGAAGAGCGATTTGAAACCGGGCTCGAGCTGGAAATCATCCGCTTCGGTCTCGAGAAAACCATGAGTCGCCAGCACGGGCCGCAGGCTCGCCGCCCACATGTCGTAGCCCTCTTTGTTCAGATGCAGCAGATCCGGCATCACCGCCTTGGGCGCATCTCCGTTTTCATCCGCATACAACATCCACGTTTCCAACACCGTGATCTGCCCGTCACCTTTCACCATCGCGGCCACCAGTTCGTTCACCTTCTTGATCTTGTCGGCCGGACGCTTCTTGGTGGCCGAACTCGGGAACATCTTGCACAGGATGATCGGCATCTTGGAATTGTGCTTTTTCAACGCCGCCAAGATCAGCTGAGTGTTGGCGGCAATCGTTTCCGGATCCGCCTTTTCCTCCAGATCGTTCGTTCCGATGAGCAAAACGATCGCCGACGGATTCAATGCCAGCACGTCTTCCTGCAATCGGATCAGGACGCCGCGGGTCGTGTCCCCGCTGATTCCACGATTCGCCTTCTTCATCCCGGCGAAGTACCCGCGAAACTTGTCAGACCATCCCTGGGTGATCGAGTCGCCGAGAAACACAACCGCCTTCTGATCCTGCTTCACCTGCTTCGACCAGCCAGTGCGTTTTTTCAGCCACAGTTTCTGAAACCAGCCATACCGCCGAATCGGACCAGCGCCGGGCAATCCCCTATCGGTCGCCGGAATGGAGTATTGGGACTCAGCGGCGGCGGCATGGGTCGTCGCAATATCCCCGGCAAACAGAACGCCGACGACAGCCATCAACAAAAAGGACACAGTACGCTTCATAGAGTGGGCCGATCGTCTGCGATCCCGATGGGTGAGGCAAGAACGCCGTTGCTACCTCGGTGCTTCCGATGCCGGCATCCCTTCGAGAGGGACAAAGCGGTGACTCAACTCGCGCCTGGTATTGACGTTCCACAGCCGAAATCCCATCGGCCGCTTGTCGAAGTTCTTGCTCGTCGTCTCCCCATTCACCATCTGAATGCCACGGTATGTCTTGGCAATGTGCCGATGGGTATGTCCGGCCAAGAATCCAACCACGCCATTCTCAACACATAATTCGAGGAGTTCCTTTCGCTTTGGAATCGGCAGATTGTAGTAGATTTCCTTCTCGTCGGGCGACTTCAGGAACAACGGATAATGAACCACCACGATCACGGGTGAGCTCTTCGCCTTCGCCGCTTCAAGTGTCTCCTTGAACCAGGTGTCGTGCTTCTCTGATTCACCTGCAAGCGGGGCTTTCCACAATTGCGTGTTGGCAACGACCAGTGTGTAGCCTTTGTGCTCAACCGAGAAGTAGTCCTTGCCGATTGTTTCACGATAGCGCCGCAGCGTTTCCGGAGTGGGATTGTTCGACACGTCATGATTCCCGGGCGCGCAATGGCAGGGCAATTTGAAGCCGGCCCTAATGCGGTTGAAATCCTTGAATGATTTGTCGTTCGCGGTCTGGACCAGATCGCCACAGATGACCACAAAGTCCGGCTTCATCTCATTGATCTGCTTCACCGCCAGCGTGAACGTCATCACATCGTGCTCGTAGCCGCCCATGCCCAGTTGCGTATCGCACATCTGCACGAATGAGAATGCCTTCTGCTTTGCTGTCGCCGCGGGCACATTGTCCAGTCCGCAGACAATCAGAACCAAAAGACACGACAGAATTGGCCGGATCTGAACCGATAGGATATTCGTCATGACTGGAAGGCTAGCATGGGACAGCTCCGGACTACAGCCATCCGCTCATTGCAGGCTCAAATCACAGAATGATCCACGAATCATTTACAAGGCACGCGACCGAAAGCATTCTGTCGCGGCAATGGCACTAAGATTACGACAGGGGCAGATTTGGAAAGGCACGGATGAATTCGTCCGCATTGTTCAACTCGAACGGCTCGAGGTAAAATTCAAGACCATGCCCGATCTCAGCTCGGGCAAGGGAGAACATCGCACGGGCACGAAGAAGGAGTTCTGCCGAATGATCAAGGGCTACACGCTCCTGAATGCCAAGGGGCAGGAACCCGCTCCTGCTGCCGAGGCTTCAGCAGCGGAGGAATCTTCCGCCCCCATCCTGACATACCTCCCCGCTCTTGATTTGTTGCCATGAAGTCATGCTCTCTTTCCCTCACCCTTTCAGTCCTGCTGTTGGGCGCCAGCCTGCAGGCTGCCGTCCCCGCTCCCAAGTCGAAGGATAAGTCGCCCCCCTCCAAGAAAACCAAGAAGGCAAAAAAGAAGCCGGAGCCCTTCAAGTGGATCAACCTGCCGAAAGGCGAATTGCCCAAGGGAGTTGAACATCACACCTATCACAGCCACGCGATGAACGTGGAGATCGGCTACTGCATCTACCTGCCCCCAAGTTATCGTTACCAGAACAAGAAAGCTCAGAGTCGCCGATTCCCTGTGGTTTATTACCTCCACGGTGGCCGTCCCGGGAGCGAACTCAAAAGTGTCAAACTCGCCCCGGCAATCCGCAAACTCCACGCGGACAAGAAGGTAAAGGAAGCCATCTACGTATTCGTCAACGGTGGTCTGGTCAGCCACTACGACATGCCACAACTCGGCTCCTGGGGCGAATGGACCTTCGTTAAAGAACTCATCCCCCACATCGACACCACCTACCGCACCATCGCCAAACGCGAAGCCCGCGGACTCGAAGGCTTCTCTCAAGGCGGCCGCGGCACCGCCCGCATCATGTTCAAGTATCCCGAACTCTTCATCTCCGCCGCTCCCGGCGGCGGCGGTCACGCCACCGAAAAGAACAACTCTGAAACCGGCGGCTGGGAAAACGAGAATCTCAAGTTCATCGAGGGAGCCAATACTTGGGATCGTGCCCGTGAATATGCAAAGCACAAGAACCCCAGACTCAACATTCTCGCCTACGTCGGCGACAAAGGATTCAACTTCGAGAACAATCAGGAATGGTCAGCCTTCCTCACCTCGTTGAAAATCGACCACCGTCTATTGGTCGTTCCCGAAGCCGATCACAGCGCCCAAAAGATCTACGCCACCCACGGCCAAGAAATCATGAACTTCCACATGAACAACATCGCGGCGGCGTTAAACCCATAGCCGCCACAATCACGAAGATCAAAAACTCACATCAGAACTGCCGAATCGATCGCGAAACAGTTCACTCCTGCAAAACCCGGTAAAAGCGACGCGCGCGGAGGTCGCTGAAAGGATCGTCAAACTCGACGATGTTCGTCTCGCTCAGCACCGTATGCAGGCGGAACCAGTTGGTGAGGTCTTCGCTGCCTTCGACAATGATCCGCACGCCCGGCACAGAATTCACGCGCAGTTTAAATCCGCCGTCGGTCGCGAAAACACTGCCCCCCGATTGGCCGACGGATGCAAAATCAAACGGCGGCGCAACCACCAGGGACGCCGGGTTGCTGAATACGGCTCCATTGGTGTTCGACACCCGGGCCCGATAGCTTCCGTTGTGGCCTGAACTCACGGTGTTCAAGGTCAAGGTTGCGTTGGTGCGGGCGAACAAATCGTTCCCGTCCAACTGCCACTGGTGACTCAGATCACCCTCGCCTGTTGCAACGACCCGGAAGGTGACATTCTCTCCGCTGAACACCACCCGATCAGCCGGATGGACTATGACCGTCGGAACCGCCAGGTCGTCGTCCGTGATGGACACACTGGTTTCAATGATGCCCTCGAGAAACGCGCCTCCCGTGGCGTTTTCAAGTTGAATGAAGAAATTCTGGGACTGTTCCGGAATGTTGTCGTTGGTGACCGCCACGGTGACAGATTTGATCGCCTCTCCGGCGGCGAAGTACAGGGTTCCGAAGTTCGTCGCAAAATCGGCGCCCGCGGTGGCCTGACCATTCAAGGTTCGAAAATCGACCGACACCGGCACATTGAGCTTCCCGGATCGAATGACCGGAATGGAGATCAAGCCTTGATTCGGAACGGAACTGGCAGCGATCCGGAGATGCTGAGTGCCAGATCTGACAATTCCACTCGGCACCAATCCCTGACTCTCGACAATTTGATTCGTGGCGGAGGCAAACGACACCATCGGAGGGCCACTGTTGAGCTCGCCGGATCGAATGATGGTTCCCCGCGGCCCCACGTAGATCAGGCGATTCTGATGCAGTACCGCCCCTCTCAAAGCCAGGGATGTTCCCCGGTCACGCGGCGACCACACCTTGCCATCCGGCGATGACAGCAGCGTGGTCAAGAAAGTGCCGCCGGCGTGGATTACGTGAAACAGGGCAGAGGGCGTTCCGGAATCCTCGATGGTCCAGTTGATGCCGTCCGGCGACGTCAGGACCCGCCCGGAATAACCGACGGCGACCCAGGTTCCGGCACCGTAGGCGATGCCCCGCAAATGATCTGTCGTCCCGGACGCGGACTCGGTCCAGTCCACCGAATTGGTTGAGGTCAGAATGGTCCCAGAGTCTCCGACAACGACAAATCGGCCATCCGCATAGGCCACATCCCGATAACGGGTAAAAAAATCTCCGGACACCCGCTCGACCCAGGTCGTGGCATCGGATGAATTTCGAATCGCACCTCGGGCACCAGAAACAACCACGAACATCCCGTTCCCAAACGCCAGTTTCGGTGTTGTCAGAGACGCACCCCAAAAATGGCGCGTCCAGTCGACCGCGTTGGAAGACACCCAGGCGTAGCCCTTGGTGGCAGCAACAAAGACACCGGCATCGTAAAGCACGTCGTAGACATCATCCCTGGAATTCGAGGGCGCCGCCTGCTTCACCCAATCGACGGCGTTGGTTGAACTCAACAGAAAGCCGTTGTCGCCCACCGCCACCAGGTGAGAGGGTCCGGCCGCGATGCCCTCCAGATCATTGGCACTCGTCGGATTCTGGTCCGTCCAGGCAATCCCGTCGGTTGAAGTCAGGATTCTACCGGATTCACCCACCGCCACGGCGATGGCGCCGTTTCCAGTCACACCCCGCAAATTCGTTCGCTTGGCCGAAAGGATGAAGCGGTTCCAGACTGACGCATCCGAGGTCGGCAACCAGCCGATCGACCCGTAACTGGCTGAACCGGTCAGGTCGTCCCCTCCCGCTGCCACGAATTGATTCTGAAAGAGCAGCAGATCCGCGACGCGGGGAGGGCCTCCGAGCCATGGGTTCACCCAACGGTCGGCGAGATCATCGTATTTCAGCCATTGCTTGCCCGCCAGATAATAGGAACCGCCACTGAATACCGCCGCTCGAAATTCTGGAAATATCGGGAGAATCTCCTTGGTCCATACCGTCCCATCGATCGAGGTCAGAAACGCGCCACTCGCTCCGGTAATAAGAAACTTCCCGTTGCCATGGTCCACCCCGTTCAGTCGGATCGTTTCTCCCGATGACCCCGCCGTCCAGGTGGAGAAGGTGGCGTCCGATGAGCTCAGCAAAGTCCCGTTGTCGCCGGCGGCCACCATCACCCCATTGGCAAAGCCCACCCCATTGAGAGTCCGGGTAGTCCCCGACGCCCGCACACTCCAATTCGTGCCATCGACCGAATACAGAATGTTCCCGTCGTCACCGACGGCAACATATCCACCGCCTCCCGCAGCAACGCCGCGCAAGGTCGTGTTGGTTCCGGTGTAACTGCTTGTCCAGTTGGTGCCATCACCGGAAACGAATGCGGTCCCGAACTCGCCGACCGCCACGAATTGATTGTTACCATGGGTGACCGCGTACAGGTCATAGGGTGCAACTCTGGGGTTCTGTGAGGTCCAGGTGGACAACGCACTGCCCGAGCCGGTTTCAAAGCGCGAAATGGTCAGGCGCACCGGAACTGTCTGCGGCGCGTTTCTGGCGTTACCGGTGATGGTGATCTCCCCCAGATGATTGCCCTCCGGCAGTCCGGTCTTGTCGTAGTTAACGGCGATGGTCTGCCGTCCGGTCGAGACGATCCCTGAGTTGGTGCTGAAACTCATCCAGCTCGCATTGCTCGAGAGGTTGAACTCGAGGGGATCCCCTCCGGTATTCCAGATTTCAATCTGCTGGGCCGGGGGCGAATCGGTCGGTTTGATATCCTGCTTCAGCTCCAACGGGCTGAAGGCCAGGACCGGTGGGTTCTCCAGAATCAGCGTCAAGGGAACATCTACATTCATGCGCGCGGGATCATCTGACTGCAGGTTTATCGCTCCCAGATGCTGTCCGAACACAACGTTGGTGGGATGAATCGTGATAATGAGATTGGTGTCTCCATTCACCGCGATGGTGCCGGAAGCCGGACTTGGAAAAATCCAGTCATTGGTGGACGAAGCCGACCACGTCAGCGCACGGGGACCGGCATTGGTCAGATTGAGTGTGGTCGTCTCAATCCGGATCGTATCGAGACCGAAGAACATTTCCCCGGGCGAAAAAAACAATTGTCCCGCGATGGCCCCGCGACCCAGTTTGGCCAGAAAAAGATCCGAACCGCCGCCCGTGATCGCGTGACTCTGACCGTTGATCGTCGCCTGGACCAAATCCCCCAGCACCAGCGGATTGCCGGCCGGATCGACGCCGATCCTGCGCCCAAACTCATCGCTGCGAGATCCGGTGGCCACCAGGGATCCCCAATGGATATTACCCTCCTCGTTGTAGCGAAGGGCGGCCACATCGCGTCCGCCGGCGCTGGTCAGAACAACCCCTGAGGCGTTCAGTGATCCGAAGAAATCAAGCACGACCGAGACCGTCCCCGCACCATCCACCGCCAGGTGAGTTGGGGTATCCAATCCGGATCCCATGCCCGTGCGCAACCAGCGCAATACTCCGTTGGTCTCGAAGGCCGCCACCACCAGTTCCCGATTCTCCACATGAACGAGATTGCTGCCGCCCAGCGTGGAGGCGCCATCATAGGTTCCGGCGACATAGATTCGGTTCCGGGCATCCAAGCCGATGGCGGCAGGTTGTTCGTTGGCCGCCCCCCCGGCACGTTTGAACCAGCCCAAACCTCCTACGGGGGTGTAACTGGCGAGAAAAATGTCATCTCCTCCGGAACTGCTGATCTGCTGTGCCGTATGGAATTTCAGCGTGCCCCCGAAGTAACCAGCGATGACGGCGTTCCCGTTGGAATCAACATCCACCCCGGTGGCGATCGGGTTGGATCCAAGGCCGAGATGGGTCGTCTCCCGGGCCCACTGACGTTGTCCGCTCGCGTCGTAGCGCACGGCGATGATGCCGGTCTCGTTGAGATCCGGATTGTTGAACCAGCCCACAACGTAACTGTTTCCAGCCGAATCCACGGCCAAGTCATTGACCAGTGTCAGGGAGGAACTGCCACGCCCGGCCCGTTGTGCCCAGAGGACATTTCCGTTTGGAGCCACCTTGGCCAGATACACGCCATGTGTGCTGCCGCCACTGGTCAGCGAGATTGTTCCCAACTGGATCGTCCCCTCGAAGCGACCGGCAATGTAGCGGTTTCCGACTCCGTCGATATCCATCGCGACCACGTCGGCATCGCCACTTTCGCCGATCCGATGAACCGACTGCTGAACGCCTGCGTTGTCAAATTGCGCGACGTAGAAATTACGGATCAGCGTGCCATTGGTGCTCAGTGGGAGCGTCACGCCACCAAATATCGCTTCGGCCACATGGTAGTAACCGGCAACATGCGAATGCCCCTCGTCATCGACCGCCAGGGCGGTGGCCCGCGTGACCGCATTGGAACCGGCCTGCCTCACCCAGTCATACTCAGCACTGGAGGTCACGGTCACAGACACCGTGCCGGTGGACCAGAGCTGGTTGGCGTCGTCGTCCTCCATAAGACGGTAGGTGAACTGATCCGTGAAGGGCAGTGCCATGGTCTGATTCGTTGAGCGATAGCCCAATCCTTGCCCCTCGAATGATGCCGCTTCGCCATAGATTGGCATGCTCAGAAGTTGGATCGATGCCCCGGGGTTGTAGTGGTCGTTCGCCAGCACATCAATGATGACGCGTCCCCCCGGTCGGGTGGAGGCCGAGTCATCCACCGCACCGAGAGCTTCCACCGCAATCGGGTTGACCATCACGACAACGGTGCCCTCGGATATCCCGTCGCGCCCGTCCGTGATGACATATCTGAACACCTCGGTACCGAGAAAACCGAGATTGGGAGTGTAGTTGATTTTGCCGGCTTCAAGAACCGCTGTTCCGTTGTAGGGCTCAGTGATACTGGCGATCGTCAGCGGATCATTGTCCGGGCTGGAATCATTCTGCAGCACGTCGATCACCACTTCTGTTTTGTGAACCGTGTTGGGGAAATCGGTAAAGGCCTTGGGCGGAACACCAGGGGTCTGGCCTTTCCCTCGGATCCTGAAGTTGAAGTATGGGTTGCGGGGAGCGTCGCTGCGGATGACGATTGAGGCCTCGCTCCGATCCTGGTAATCGGGCGTGAAGGAAACGTCAAACGTAGCCGTAGCATCCGGTTGAATGGTGGTTGGGCTATTCAATGTGGCCGAGAATCGGAGCGGATCGTTGCTTAATCGACGGACGCTAATGGGTGGCACACCCAGCAGTTCCAAGGGTGCGTTGCCCGTGTTCTTGATACTGAATGTCCGGCTCGTGGCGATGGAGGCGGGGACCGATCCAAAATCTGTTCCGTCCGTCGGCCGCGGGAATTGACCACTCTTTATGATCTGCCCGTCACCACGAACCTCCATGGCGGGTGTTCCCGTTCCCGTGCCCTTGATATAAAACGCATGGAGTGTCGTTCCCGGCCGGATCGATCGGTAGGTGCGCACGGATGTCAGGGTCTCCCCGATCGATTTCGGAGAAAACGTGACCTGCAAGTGGGTCTCGGTGTTGGAATTGAATCCCTTCGGATTAAGATCTCTTGGCGATCTCGATCCGGTAAAATGGACATCTTCTCCAAGATGCGGTGTCGGCAAGACCTCCGCCCTGAGTCTATCAATGTAGATGTTCGAGTCATTGGCGATGGTGAACGTCAGGGTCTTGGACTGCCCGACCTCGACCGAACCGAAGTCGAAGGCGTTCGGGGATTCCGGGTCAAGACCATTGGGGATGACATTGCCGCTCGGAGAGGCGGAAACCCGGACCTCCGGAAGGCCGATGGTCAGGGCCAGGGTCACGTTCGTCTTGACGAACCACTGGGACTGGAGGTGGGATTCCGAACGGTTGTTTTTTACGACGGTGTCGAGTTCGATCCTGCCATGATACGGCTTTTCGCGAACCCCCAACCCCTTCGCGGAAACCTTGATCGTGAATTTCTTCCTTTTCTCGAACCCGGGAAAAACGGCAACGGTCCGACTGCTCCTGGCCACGCTCAGCCAGTCCGTCCTTCGATTCACGTCAAACGAGAGAAGCCTGCTCCCATAGTTTTGCAATTCTACGGAAACGCTTCGCTCCCCAAAAGGAGCCAACGACAATTGCCGGTGAGCCGGGGATACCGTGAATGGGAGGACGATGTGAACCGGACGGTAAATGAACTGATTGGCAAGGTGATCGCCGCTGACCTTGATGACCCAGTCGGTGTGGTAACCCAGTCCCGGATAGGCTCCGCTATATTCTGGAACTCCAAATCGTCGAATCACCCGATCATTTCCGTAGACAAACGTTGTTGATTCCCATCCGGGCGGGTCGAGCCTGATCTGATACCTTACACGGGCCGCGCTATTGTTCTTGATAGTTTGACTGATGGTGAATTCCTCCCCAAGCAAGGCCCGGGTCACCCGGGCTTCAAATGAAGCGGTTCCCGATGGGAATTGATCCAATGATGGGGCGGGCACAGTGATTTCTATGGGCATGGGAATAGGAAAACCCGGACTTGGATGGAGCCAGTTGGTTGCCCAATAGGTGCCCGGCGAAAGTCCGGTGGCATCGATATGAAAATCGGCGATGGAAAATTCCGTCCCCTTCTTGAGGTAGCCTGACTTGTCGGCCAGCACCACGTACGATCGATCGTTGGTCATCGTCCAGAGCACGGAACCGGCGTGCCCATCTTGACGAAAAGCAAAGTTGGATTCGCGACGCTTTTCGCCGGGGGCGATGGTGTATGCATTCACCGGTGGAAAGGATAATTCCGGTCCTTCCAGTTTCCTTTTTTCGCCGACTTTTCGAAATCTGATATCGGTGGAGTCCTTGACCAGGAACGGCTGAATCGTTGAAGCCAGGTCGTTGTTTTCGACTTCATCATCTTCTTCGTTATCGACGCTTGCGATGATGTAATGATTTTTCCCCACCAGCTTCGGATTCTCCGGAATTGTGAACCGCTCCTGCTCGAGAATCGAAAACGAACCCGGCGTCATTTCAGTAAACCTGCGTGAACCAAGAAACTCCTTGGCGACCAGCTTGCGCGGTTCCCGCGACAACCAGAACGAAATCACTGGCGATATCGGCCTGGTTCCGAGGTTTTCCAACCGGGCATCGAGAAAGACGGATTCGCCCAGAAACTTGGATCCGATTGGGTTGTTCAAATGCACAGTTTCGACCCTTGCAGGACCGTTCAGTAAATTCTCTGCGGATTGAAAGAAGTAGATACCGAGATCGGTGATCTGGTTTGCCTGGTCCGGATAGGCGGCGCGAATCGAAGCGGCGTCGTCGAGAAACGGATGGTGCATCAACGGACGGTTGGTCGAAGAGAAATGATTCATTACCGACACTCGTCCGTTGGAGGGCGTGTTTTCCTCCGTTTGATGAACCCGCCCCATGGCTAGACCGAGCATGTGGACCACCGTCGACCGGAAATATTTCTTGTCGGATTGGGACAACGCCGTTTCCTGATCGTCCGTCCAGTCGACCGACGAATTGAAAATGAGGTCAACATCCGCGAGCGAATTGAGGATGTTAAAATTGTTGATACCGAAAGCCATAAACGCGTTGTTGCCGTGTTCGAAAGAGGCGTTGACTCCCCATTTTTCCTTCAGCGTTGCGGTGTCGGTAAGAACAACGTCATTTTTGAAGTTCAGCATTCCCCACTCGGAGGAGTTGAAGAAATCGAGCGGATTCAAGATCGAGGAGAAAGTGAAAATGGAGGAATAAGCATTCCAAGATTTTGTCGCTTCGACAAATTCGCGACCATACAGGCTGAAGAGTCCGCCGATTCCATGGAGATCCCAGTTTATGGGGACGAAGAGCGATGGCAGAACCTTGTCATTGTCGATTTTCCATTGAGGTGTCCTGAGCCCGGAGGCTGGCGGGGGCTGCACGGTTGGCGCCCCATACCCCTCCGACACGGCTGAGGGTGGCGGAGCCGCTGAGTTCTGCCGACTCGATGAGGCTGCATCAGCCAACCCGCCCTTTATCGTCGCGAGTGCGCTGCGAATGTCGTCCAAAAACCCGGTCAGACTCTGTCCCTCGGGATGCCCGGACTCATGCGAATTGACGGACCTGTTTACGGCTACCCAATCAACCGAGGAGCCCGCCATGGAAGCCGTCACCCGTTGCCCGCCAGACTCTCCAGCCTCACTCCGGCCAACTGGCACCAGTCCTTGGGATATTCCGACCAATGCCGAGAAGTGGCGAGTGCCATCTTTGTCGCAGAAGAAGACGGCTTTTCGGTTCAGCTCAAATGTCGGAATTCCTGGAATCCAAATGGCCTTGCCGTCGGCGGCCCCGCCGGCAAAGGCCAGTTCCACTACACTATTTGCCGCCAACGCCGGGAAAACCCGACCGGAGCCATACACCGGTTCATCCACCCGAATCGTATAAATAGTCTCGGTCATCGCGCCCGGTCGGCGCCAGCGACTGCGCTTGGCGGTGACGGTGCCGACGAAGACACACTCAGCCCGGGACAGGATCTGCTCCTGGCTCAGTTGTTTGACGGAGAGCCCAAAGGCGGCGGGAACGAGGGCGGGCAGGAGGAAAACAGCCAGTAGACGGCGATAAAGCGATACAGCACTCATAGGCGAGACAGGGCAGACAAAGAGTCGTTTACGTTAGTCGGGCTGGATGCTGGAGGTTGACCCTTTTTTGCCGGCTTTCTGCCAATGTCAAGGGATACACGGCCTTTTCTCCTTTTCGTCGTTCATGCATGCAATTTCACTGATTTCTCCTTGGTATTGCCGCTGAAACACGTTGGCACCATAAAGAGTCCAAAGATGAACAGACACATTGTCACACCGGCGTTACGCATTACGGGAGTAATTGGATTGCTCACCTATGCCCTATCTCTGGTGAGCCTCCAGGCAGAAACAGTCTTCATTGAAGCAGAGTCCTTCACTCCGTCATCCGCCGGCTGGAATCCACATCAGAACGGACAGACACGGGGCGCGTCATCCGTGCGGACATTGAACGGTGCCACCGGCGAACCAGCAGGAACTGCCGCCTCGAATTCGATCACACCGAAGCACTCCGGACGTTCATATCGCGTCTGGGTTCGGTACGGCCACCATCGCAGATTCCGGGGTGCGTTTCGGGTTTCCGCCATCGCACCCAACGGAGAACTGGCTGTGAAAACCTTCGATCTCAAACCGATCCCTGGAGCGAAGGACTGGGAATACGTCTGGCAACATTTCGAGGTCACCGTCAGTGGCCCCTTCCAACTCCAACTCTCCAAACACCAAAACCGCAATTGCACCAGCTACGTCCGCAACGTCGACTGCTTCCTGATCACCGACGACAAAGACCTCGTCCCCGATCACAAACCCTACGGTCCCCAGACCTGGCTGCGCGTCAAGCTGGCTGACGTCTACCGAAAGCCCCTGCAGATTCACATCTTCGCAGATCATCACCGTTCCCCGTGGTACGGGCACTGGCATCTCTCCAAGGCCGGAACCGCCAAAGGCCTTTATCCGGCCAAAAAAGATCTCATCGCCAGCGGCGATCAAACGCCTTGGTGCAACATCACCCCGATGCTCTACCAGGACAGCGGAGCCATCCTGAACATCACCGCCCGCTACACTTATCACGAAAGGGCTGACCGACTTAAAGGCGTGTTCGAATTCGCCACCGCCCCGAACGAAGAATCCATAATCCGGAGGATGGAAGTGAACAGCGTGCCCAACGGCCTTGTTATCGCCATGCCGCCAAACCTGGTCACCGAAGAGAACCTATCCCGCTTCAAACGCGATCGCGAGTTTGCCGAAGCTATTGGCAAATTCGCAGACGCCTTTCCCTGGCCGACCATCGGCCGCAAGCCCACCCAGATCCCATTCTTCGTTAGCGCTACCGTGGGCGGCTACGGAACTCCCGTTGATCAGTCGATCCAGGATCGCGAGTGGAAGACCCTGGGCTACTTCGGTTTTTCCAACCGCGAGAAGCATGATCTGCACGGTCGGATCTGGCGCATGCTCGGCGGTTCCTATTGCCAGCCGGACCTCGCGACCATGCAGAAGAATACCGCCCTTTATCGCAAGGCCTTCACCGAAGCCGGTCATCACGTCGAGGACATCGCCTACGTCCAACTCACCGATGAACCCACCGGCCAGTCAACCGCTTTCATGGCCAATGATCCGTCCTACCAGACCGCCTTCCGAGCGTGGTTGAAGAAACTCGGCAAGACGCCCCCAGACCTCCTCGTGTCCGATTGGGAAGCCGTCAAACCCGTCGCCGACACCGAACGCGATCAACACCCGGGCCTCTATCTCCACACCCAACGCTTCCGCACCCGGGCGCTCGGAGATTTCATGGCCGTGCAAAGGGGCATCATCGAAAAGGCCTACGACCGCACTCTCCCCACCCTGGTCAATTTCAGCGACGGCGCAACCTACTCCGCCAACTTCTATTCCCAAGGAGTCGACTATTTCGAACTCCTCGACCACGACCGCCAAAACGCCATCTGGAGTGAAGACTGGGCCAACGGCGCCTCCAGCTACCAATGCGCCGCCTACAACGTCGATCTCATGCGCGCCGCTGCCCGTGACCGCAAACAGGTCATCGGTCACTACCTCATCGCACACGCCGGCCGCAAATCCTGGGACATCAAAACCAAGGCCGCCGGCGAAACCGCACGCGGTGTCCGCCTCTGGCAGAATTTCAAATATGGCACCAGTTGGGGCAGTCACGAAGGCGGGCCCTCATGGAAAAGTCACGTCTGGTACAACCGCCCCGAAGTCTGGAAGGCCAACGCCGAAGTCGTCCGCGAGATCGGCGGTGCCGAAGACCTGCTCGTCGATGCGGTCGCCGATCCCGCCGAAGTCGCCATCCTCTACAGCACTTCATCTGACGCGTGGCAAGTCGGCCGCAACCACGCGTACGGCTTCAATCGCATGCACACCTGGATGGCCTTGGCCCACGCCCAGATCCCGGTCGACTTCATCGCCGAACGCCAGGTCGAACGCGGCCAACTTACCGGTCGCAAGGTCTGCTACCTCTCCGGTCCCAACCTCACCCGTGCCGCCGCCCTCAAACTCCGCGAATGGGTCCACGCCGGCGGAACCCTGTTCCTCTCCGCCGGAGCCGCCATGCAAGACGAGTTCAACCGCCCCATGAATATCATCTCATCCATCGTCCCCGCCCAGCGCGAGCCGATCACCACCGCTCAGCCCTTCCGCAATTCCGGCAGCTAC
>Ga0055584_100002046_pt1 | contig 19859 bp, 24 predicted proteins | sample OSDHelmetaG_FD_58716 | JGI IMG/M metagenome (GOLD analysis project Ga0055584, IMG submission 58716) | Pelagic marine sediment microbial communities from the LTER site Helgoland, North Sea, for post-phytoplankton bloom and carbon turnover... | ecosystem: Environmental > Aquatic > Marine >... | reverse complement strand
GAAGGAACTTTAGTTTTTATTGAACTACACAACCATAAGTGGTATATTTTACCAGAGGGTGTAGGAGGTTCAACAAACATAATTGCTTTTGACACAGGAGGGTACACAGAAGAAATACCCACTCCCCAAGTTTGGTATGTAGCAATTAGCAGAGTTAGTAATTCTGATCCTCCAAGTGAAGATCCTTCAGATTATGAAAATTTCCCAGAGGGAACTACATTACTCTACAAGGGTAATTCTTATGACGTAAACAGCTCTGGGGATGCTTACAATAGCTACGCTTGGATATACCAAACGTGTAACGAAAACATAGAGATGGCAGAGTGGTTAGACGATAACAATTTAGAAACTTGGGTAAATGAATTGCCCGAAAACTCTGGTAATCCAAATGACGCTTGGACTATTGACCCTTCTCAATACGGAAGAACTACGGTTTACAGAGATGATCATTTAGATTTAAGAGACAGACTTTTACATCAACCTGTGCCTTACGACTATGATGATTTAGTTGGGCCTCTTGAGTCAGACGAATGTAATCCAGATAACCAATGTTCTAATATCCCAGAAAGTCTTAACCGCTGTGATAGAACAATTAGAGCAACTGTCACTCACACATACTGTAGTATGGGGTCTTCAGTTCCTGGACAAGCAGATGACGGAACTGTAGAACTTAGAGACAGTACTTGTAGTTTTCTTTATGGTCGTACAGAAGCAGACTTAGCCAATAGAAAAGGTATTGCTGTATGGATGAAAGAACATGACGATCCTTACGCAGAATGCTACTGGCTAATTATTTGGATGGACATGTTCGATGAGATACAAGTAGTGAGTGATGTAGTTATCGGAACCAGAGGTATTACAATAGAAAGAAAACAAGTTGATATATGGCGTGAATGTGACCTACCAGATGAATGGATCGAAGGTAATACTTGTGAGGAATCATAATGGCTGATTCTGATTTTATATTTTCTGGAGAGAAAGACCCTAACGATCAAGGGCTGTTTTTTCACAACGGTAAGCCTTTGTTCGTAGATGGTAAGTTGGCCTTTTATCGTGCTTGTTGTTGTGATTTAGCTTGTCAAAGAAAAGTATTTTTAGTGTACATAGGTGGCGAAGGCCCATTTGTAGGAGCCAAGCCAGCCAATCCTCCGTTAAGAAACGGGTATGGCAATTCTTATATTATGTATCATGCGGAAACGATTGACACAGTATCTACTCCTCCAGGAAGTGCTTACCATAACATTGTTTGGACTATAGAATTTTGTTGGAATGAGTATGATTTAGATCCAGGAGACAATCAATCTCCTGAAGTTTCTTATCAAAACGAACTTGATTTTTGGGCTTGTGAAGCACAAAACACTTGGATGGGCTCAGAAACTTGTTTTATTGAAGTGTCTGACGTAGATGACCCCTACGCATCTTCAACCTATACTACTATTCAAAATAGTACACGATTAAATATGGACGGATTAGTAGGGACTGGTAATTGGCAAAGAACAGACTACTACGGTCCAAACTTAAAATCTAATTGTCCTAACTGTACTTGTGCTTTGAGTTGTGAACCTGACGGAACTTAACAATGGCTTGTGCTGCTAAACAACCTAATGAACCTGTTCAAATACTTGTTAAAGATAAACCAAAAACAAGTTTAAGTGAGCAGCGTTTAGCTGTTTGTAATAAATGTAATAGAAATGTTGATGGTATTTGTAGGACAGTAGCCGCTAAACACGGTAAAGAAAGGGCAGTAATTAGTCATGGGATCAACCGTCCCTCTGTGTCTTGCCCTAAAGGTAAATGGTTATCATTAAAAATTGTTTGTCCTTCTTGTGACAGACATATTCTTGTAAATGAAAGATTGGGTTTTTGTGAATGGTGTCGTATCAAAAAGAATATGGGACGAAAAAATCGTTCTTTAATAATGGACGATGGCAGAGATCATACTGTCGTACCTTCACCCTTTTCAGATACTCCAATAAAAAATCTTCACTATTTCATGTATCCTCGATATGAGGAATCAATAAACTATCATCTTGAAGAATTAAGAAAATCAGTTTTTATTTTTAATGGCAAAAAGATTTGTTGTGTTGCTATAGACGAAAACACTTTACATGAAAAGTACGAGAAACAAATAGCCGATATTTTTGATGAAGTTTATTACGTTCAAAATAATCCAAACATTCGAGAAAAAGCAGGATTTATCACTACTCTTCAAAAATTTAGAACCAAAAATCCTAATGAGGTTATTTGTTTTGCTCATGCTAAAGGACAACAAATACATACTAAATCAGCTCCGTTAATTCGTCTTTGGTCCGAAACAATGTACGAAACTTGTGTTAGAAATTGGTCACAAGTTAAAGAAGCTATGGAGCAAGGTTTTCCAGTTGTCGGTAGTTTTAAATCGTACTCAGGATTTAGAACCACAAGCTACATGTGGCACTATTCTGGATCTTTTTGGTGGGGTAGGTCCAAAGAAATTTTTATGAATAGGCGATGGAAAGACATGTGTGATAATTGGTGGGCAGCAGAATCTTATGTTGGCAGACACTATAATCGAGATGAAGGGTATTGCCTTTTTGGATTAAACCCAGGAAATTTATATGAATATCAAACTTGGGAAAGACTAAAACCTGAATTAGAAATTTGGAGAACGGAGCAAAATGTCTTGTCTTAATGTTTGGCGTCAGTTAATGAGCGAAAAAACTGAGCCCACGATTTTATGGACTGGAGCTAAACCTTGGAATGGTTCCCCATTAATGAATTACAGTGAACACTGTTCGCACGGAAACTGGGTTGCCACAGACATAGAGGATGGAGAGGGAGTAGATATTGTTTCTGACTTAGAAACTATCGACAAAACTGTAACCGAAAAATTTGACGGTATATTTTGTCCAGCAACTCTTGAACACGTTAGACGCCCTTGGGTGGCTATGCAGTCTATGTTTGATTGTTTAAAAGAGGGAGGACTATTGTTTATAGACACTCACCAAGCATTTCCCTTACACGGATACCCTCACGATTATTTTAGATTTAGCACTGAAGCGTTGAAATCTATGGCTGAAGATTCTGGATTTAGAGTGTTACTTTCTGAGTACCAGTTCCCTTGTTCTATTGTTCCTCCACCTGAAGTTACTCGGTGGAATACTGCTGCTGAATCATATTTAAATGTAAATTTGTGTGCTAGTCGTGAACCAAATTCTTAACAACGGAACGCACATACTTAGATACCCAACAGATACAAAAGAAAAAACAATAATTGTTTCTGGTATCGGTAGATGTGGAACTACTGCTGTAATAAAAAGTTTACAACTTTGTGGCGTACAATTAAAAAACGAACAAGTTGCAAAACGAACTTTAGACGATTGGGGGATTGGTACATTTTTAGACGACAAAGATAGTAGGTCATTAAGAAAAGAAATTGTCAGAAGAAATTTAGATTATGACGTATGGGGATTTAAATGGCACATGATTCCTCAATGGGATAATTATTTATCTATGTTTAGAAACCCTTTGTTAATTGTATTAACTAGAGACCATACAGCTGTCGCATGTAGAGCGTCAACCGATTTAGACGGTTTAGACAATTATGGTCAATGGTTAAAAAATATTTCTATTTGGCAATTACAACTTAATTATTGTTTAATCAACGACATTAAAATTCCAACAATTTTAGTTTCGTATGAAAAATTGCTTTTAAACCCAAAATCTGTGCTGTCTACTATTTGTTCTTTTTGTGGAATTTCTTGTACAGATGATGCAGTAAACTCAATAGTTGCAAATGATAAAAATTACACATCCTCTAATGCTGTACGTCAGGCTTGGTTAAATGATAGTAATTGAAAACGTCATAGACGAGCATCTGTTAGAGGCAATTTACGCAAACTTTCCTTCAGAAGATTGGAAGGGTTGGCATCACTATTCTGATAAGGATGCTGAAAAATACGGGAGCAAACCTTATCCTGAGTTATTTCCACATACACCTTTCCCTAGTTGCGTAGCTCCAGCTTTATATGCTTTGGCTAATGCAGTTTCTCCTCATATAGTTCAAGGTTGTTTTCCTGATTTTGATACCTATGGATCTGGGCTACACATGTTAAAACCAGGAGGGTATCTTCGGCCTCATCTTGATTCTTCGGTCCATCCATTGACGGGTTGGAAACGAGAATACAGTTGTGTTCTTTTTTGTAACAAAAATTGGGATCGTAAAGATGGTGGATGTTTTGGTATGTCTAATGAAACAAATACTATACTACCATTATGGAACACAGTGGTCTTATTTAGGACTACGGAAAATTCTATTCACTGGGTCTCTAAAATAACGGGAGACAAGGCTAGAAAATCAATATCGTTGTTTTACTGGTCTAAAGAACAACCCAAAGATCCAACAAGAAATAAGGCAAAATTTTTATGAACAACTCTGTTGAATTTGTAAATCCTGTAATTTTAGCTGGAGGTTCAGGTAGTAGGCTTGGTGATTTAACCAAAGCAACTAACAAACATTTATTGCCTTACAAAAATGGTGTTGTAATTGACTCAGCTTTTAAATTAGCATCTTCTCAAGGTACTCCGTTAGTAATAACAAATCCTAAAAGCGTTGGTAGTATTGCATCTTACTTAGGAACAAAAGCCTATTATGGAGTACAAGAAAAACCTTTAGGTATTGCAGACGCAATAAAAGTAGCTAAATCATTTTGTATTGAAGACGGCATAGCAGTAATTCTTGGAGATAACTATTTTTGCGAAAATGCTGCTCATCAAATAAAAATTACTATGGATACTTTTACCTCTGGATGTTCTGTTTTTCTTAAAGAAGTTAACAATCCAAAACATTATGGGGTAATGCACATTAACAATAAAGGTAATTGGGTAGCAAAAGAAAAACCTAAAAATCCTAAAAGTAATTTAGCATTAACGGGAGCTTATGTTTTTGATTCTCAAATTTGGGACATACTTCCTAACTTAAAACTTTCAAAAAGGGGAGAATATGAAATCACAGACATCATTAACGCTTACCCGCAAAAAGATTTAGATATTGTTAAAATTCGCGGAGATTGGAAAGATTTAGGCAAATCAGTAAAACATTATTGGGCACAAGGACAACTTTAGGAGCAATTATGAAAAATGCATTAGTTACAGGTGCAAGAGGTTTTATCGGTAGCGTACTTTGCAAAATGCTACTAACAAACGGATACACGGTTACTGCTTTTGTGCGAGACAGTAATCCTTGGACAAAACCAAGATTAGAAGAACATGATTTAATTAAATCTTTTATTGTACAAGGAAGATTAAAAATTGTACATGGCGATCTTACTGGAGATATTTCCGGTATTTGTGAAGGTATAGATGTAGTTTACAATCTTGCAGCTAGAACTTTTGTAGACCATTCTATTCGTCACGCTGAGCCTTTTGTTCGATCTAATGTACTAGGTACAGTTAATATTTTGGAAGAAGCTAGAAGACAAAAAGTTCCTGCTTACTTTCAAATTTCTACTGATGAGGTTTATGGACAAATTTTAGAAGGTTATCACGATGAAACCTCTCCAGTTTGTCCTCGCAATCCTTACGCAGCTTCTAAAGCAGGAGCAGATGCTTTTGTAATATCCTATGCACACACTTATAATATGTGGACTTGTGTTACAAGAACGGAAAATAATTATGGTCCGTTTCAACATCCACAAAAAGTATTTCCTAATTTTGTAGGAAAGGCTTTACAAGATAAAAACTTGCCTGTATACGGAGATGGTAAACATATTCGACAATGGCTACATGTTTGTGATCATGCACAAGCGTTAATTGATTTATATGAAAAAGGATTTTTAACAAAAAAGATTGACGCTGGAGAGGTATTTCACATAGCAGGTAAACAAGAAATAACTAACACAGAGTTAGCACAAAGAATTTTAACTGAGTTAAACAAGCCTTTACACAAAATAGTTTACATAGACGATCACGACATTAGACCTGGACACGATAAACGATATGCTTTAACGTGTGATAAAATTAAAAATGCTGTTGGTTGGACACCTTCGGTTAGTTTAAATGAAGGGTTTAAAGAGACTGTTCTTTGGTACAAAAATAATCCCGAATGGACATACAGGAGTTAAATATGACTGATAAAATGTTAGAGTTTCCAGCTATTCTTGATTTAGAAGCTTGTAAACAAATTATTAAAGATACAAGACCTTTACTTACACCTGCTAAAGTAGGTAGAGGCAAAGCAAGAATGGTGCATCCTGCTAGAGTAGCAGATAACAAAAAATATGTTATTGACACTGATTGGTCTCTTGCTTTAAGAAAATTTGTTTCAGAAATTACTGATACTAACAATTTAGATTTAATTGAACCTGTAGAAGTTGTATGTTACTCCAAGGGAGGATTTTATTATCGTCATTGTGACAGCAATATTGGCGACCGTCCCTACACTTTTTCAATTGCTTTAAACAACGAATTTGAAGGAGGGGAATTATTTTTTGATCAAATAGGAACTTTAATTGAAGATCGTCCAATTGGTTCTGGTATTCTTTGGGAAAACGATAGAAGTATGACTCACGAATGTAAACCTATTCGTGAAGGAGAAAAATGGATAATTAATATTTGGGTACACGTATGGGGAGCAGAGGAAAGAAAAACCTCTGGTGAAGATCCTCTTGGAGAGGATGAACCTCAAGATTTTACTGATTCACCAATTATCATTCCTGGAGAAAACGACTGATGGCAGCTTTTACATTAACACCCGCAGGAGTAAAGGTAGGGTCTGGAGCAGTAGTCCGTACTTACACTTCTAACGAGGCACATAACGCAGGACAAGCAATTACTACAACGGGAGTAATTGTAGACATTGACACAACTACTAAATTAGATATTGCTGGATTGTCTGTTTCGACAGCTTCGGCTTCTGGGCAAGCAGTTGTTGTTATTTCTGGCGATATAGTTGTTTCTGATACTTTGACTCCACAAAGACAAATTATTGTTGGTCCTTCTGGACAATTGCAATATGATGATGATCTTTTGTCAGGAGATCAATACGTGATTGTTGGCTACACTAAAGATGCTAACACTATTAGTTTGCACGCAAAAAATACTGGCGTTGCTAAAGCGTAATCAATTACCCTAGCAATCCCTCCTTCGGCTTCTTACATGGCTTGCTCCGTCTTTGTAAAGTAAGTCGAAGGAGGGTTTTGCTAACGCTGCACAAGGCTACTCGCTGTCTTCAGGGTTATTTCCTAAGTCTATACCTCCCACGATAGGGTCTTCTAGTAGATTTCTGATACCGTTTTCGTCAGTTTCTACTTCCAATCGTAAATTTTCATAGATAACACTTCCGTTAGAAGCGTAAGAGTTCCAGCCTTTAACAATAATAGCTATTCTTTCATCTGAACGCATGTTGCCTTGATCAGCAAGGTCTTGTATGTACTTAGTAACAGCTACTACGCTTTCACTACCCTCAGTTAATTCTAACCAATAACGTTCAGCTAACTCTTGTTGGAAAAAGCTAAGACCTTCTTCGGTTGGTGGATCAGCATGGTTTTTATACGACTCATATTCTGTAGATGAGACTGACATCAAGTAAAGTAATGCAGGAGCGTAAGCACCAGCAAATTGCGAAACAGGATATTTTTTACCTTTACTTTCTGTATGTATAGTTTGTATAGATTCTAATACGCTTGTATGTCTTTCGATAAATTCTAATGCGTCTGAATGACTAAATCTTGCATTGTATGCATCGCTTTGAGCGTTAGTACGAATCCAAAGCATACGAACTGTATGTTCTGCTAATCGACAAAGTTTCTTTAGTTCTGTTTTATTAGTAGTATCAAAAATACCACTAGCATAAAAAGAATCTGCTAACGATCTAGGCTTGCCTGTACCGATAGTGTTGACTAACCGTTTTGTTTCTTTAGCTCCCAAACCTACAATAATTGAAATCTCAGGTTGAGTTTTCCAAGAAGGATACTTGTCGGGATTTCTATTGTATTCTTGACAAGCAAGAATCAACGATATAAGTCTATGTTTACCGTCAAGAACTAAACCTGTTTCTCCGATAATAATTGTTTCTAAGTTAAATTCCCAATTACCTCCAAGAATATCCCACATTAAATCTGTGGCTGTTTGTTGGTAAAAAGGTCTTTGTAAATCATTATTGGCGCAATAAATTGTTGAACCATGTATGTCTTTTAACAAAAAATCGTCAAACGAATCTCCATCTTCGGGTTCTGTCCAACCAAGTAAAAGTTTTGCTTCTTCCTCGCCAAGTAAATCTCCTGACGGTTCAAATACTCTGACCTCTACTTTGTCATACAGAATATCTCTTTCTGGTTTTTTAGGCATATTATTTTCCTTGGGTTGATCTGCCCCTTAATAATTTGAGAGGAGCAGAAGGTTTGGGTGTTGTTACCGTAGGCCAAACATAAGGTAAATTGTCTGGTTCTTTCCAATTATATTTTCCGTACCATTCAGGAAATTTTCTAAGTAAATTGGATCTATGAGAAGCATGAACATCTTCCCTACCTAACCATTTTGGTGGTCCTGTGTCTTTAGTAGACTCTAACACTTCAAATATTAGGGACTTTGTTTCTAGGTAGTGTAAATTACGCATTTCTAGCTCTTGAATTCCAGCTAAGGCATAAAGAGCAAGGTGGTGAGTGTGTCCTTGCCACATTTTACTAGCAGGATGATTTTTCCATCCTCCATTAATTAACGTGACAGCTTCTCGATAAACTTGATTACCAAGTCTACTTGGATCAAGAACTTTCATACTTTGCGAATATGACGCATACGGTAAAAATGTTTGCATAATAAAAAGATGCCCACCAACCTAAGCTAGTGGACATCGCTCCGTAATGTATTACACTAACGGGTTGATCTTCCTCCTAGTAATTTTTTAGTGGGTTGAATTTTGGGTTTTTGGTCTTGAGATTTACTCTTAACCTCTTGAGTTGATTCAGAATAATCAACTCCGTCAACTTCTCGGTCTGTAAACTGACCTCCATAGTCCCCATATCCTAAATGGGCGACAGACACTACACGTACCATCCTTTATCTCCTATGTTGGTACTCGAAGCTCCGAATGTCTCCGGTTCGTATATTATAATATACAGAGAGAGACACGATAGAGGCTGTTACCTCTACATACTTTATTTTAACTAAACAATAAACGGAGTAACACCATGATAGTTTATTTGGATATGGATGAAGTTTTATCTGATTTTATTTTAAGTGCTTGTGAAGCACATAATGTAAATCGAGAGGTTATGGATTCAAATAGAAAAATTGGAAATTGGTGCATCCTTCCTGCTTTAGCAAAAAGTTTAGGAATACCAGAAGAAAAATTTACCGAAGAATATTTTTGGAAACCAATAAACGATCAAGGAATTGAGTTTTGGGCAAATATGGCCGAAACAGATTTTTTCCATACAATACTATATTCACTTAATTGTTTAAACATAGAACCATTTATTTTATCAAGTCCGACAAATAAAATAGATTGCCAAACTGGTAAAGCTATTTGGTTAAAAGAAAGATTCCATAGTAACTACGACAGATTTATCTTCACTCCTTATAAGAATAACTTAGCAAAAAAAGACACTATCTTAATTGACGATAACGAAGACAACTGTTTAAGTTTTACAAGATCAGGAGGTAAATCTTTGCTTTTTCCCTCTCTTGGAAATCGTCTACATAAATTTTATCGTACACCATGGGACTATGTAGAATCATCTCTCCGAGAGTTAATTTAATTGATAAAGTATAATACCTGTATCGCCTATGTCTTTAGATAATGGTACTTGTTGGCAGGTAGGTGATACATAACCCGTTACTGTGAACGTGTCGATAACGGGCAGGTAGACTGAAAGCTGAGAAGACCTGGACCACTGGCGTAGGACGCTAAAAGCTCAGATGGCCGATACCCAGTCCTACTGGTGAGGTGGAGGTAACAACCTTTACATTTTATTACTCATAATTCTTATGTTGAATTGCATAAGAACGTACCCTCCATTTGGAGGTAACTAACAATACTTAATTTATCATGTCTAGACCTTGTATCTATCCTTGGGAGTCCTGGTTAGCTTCCGAAAAAACAACATTAACCTCTGACGACTATAACTGCACACAGCGTAGCATGTGCGTACTAATTCGCATGAGAGCTGCTAAGTTAAAAAAGAAATACAGCGTGTATCCTAAGAAAAATGGAAACATAATTATCGTACCAAGACCAAAGGCTAAATTTAAATGATTCGAGAAGAATGGCTGTTAGAAGCTAAAACAAGGTTAGAGTCTGAATTCTTTAATAGAAGAACTAGAAAACTGCCTCCTGTTGCTGTTAGTTGTGGCATCCCAAAAGGTTCTGGTAATGCTATTGGACAATGCTGGGATGCCAAAGTAGCTTCAGACGGTACAACGCAAATTTTTATCTGCCCTTCTATAGATGAGCCTTTCCAAGTATTAGGGACTTTGCTTCACGAACTTTGTCACGCATCAGTAGGAGTTAGGTATGGTCATGGCCCTGAATTTGGAAGAATAGCAAGAGCAGTAGGACTCAAAGGTAAACTAACTCAAACAGTTGTAGAAAACGACAGCCCTACCGGAATCTTCTTAACTAAAATACAAGAGTCGTTAGGGGTGTATCCCCACAAAGCGTTAAACAAACGCAAAGACAAGAAAAAAGGTCAAAGACCAAAACGAATCAAGTTAATTTCGCCAAAACACAATGATTACGAAATCAGTATAGTTCAAGATTTACTTACCCAAGGACTACCTGTAGATCCATGGGGAAACACTATGGAATTAAAGAAATAACAATGCCAACTTTACCAGACGACAAAACAGTAGAAAACTATTTAGGTATTGATCCTGGTAAAAGTGGAGGGCTTGCTCTTATACGTTCTTCTCTCAGGAATAGTAAAATACTGGATTGGGTAGTAATGCCTGCGTCTGACTATGATTTGTATAAAGTGCTTAGAGATTGGAAAAATACTTACAGCATATCTTCGGCTGTTCTTGAGAGAGTGTCTTCTATGCCTGGAGAGGGTCATGTTGGTGCTTTTAGTTTTGGAGAAAACTATGGAAAGCTCCAAATGGTTTTAGCTGCTAACAAAATTAGATATGAAAAAATAACTCCAAGGGTTTGGCAAAAAGGACTTGGAGTAAAAGTTAAAGCAAAAACAGAAAGTAAACCTGCTTTTAAAGAAAGACTAAGACAACTATCACAACAGTTGTTTCCAGATCTCCCGCTGTGGGATGAACCCAGAACTTTGGGTAAACAAAGAGCCGTTTGTGACGCTATTTTAATAGCTGAATTTTGTAAAAGAAAAGAAAAAGGATTATTGTAATCAACCCATGCCTATTGCACCAAAATTAAATTGGACCTCGCATAAATTAAGATGGTCAAATTGTAAACAATGTGAACTTTGTAAAACCAGATCAAACGTAGTCTTAGCCAGAGGCGATATTCCCTGTGACGTTATATTTATAGGAGAGGCACCTGGACCGTCAGAGGACACTATTGGTTCTCCGTTTATGGGAGCAGCTGGTAAGTTATTAGATCAAATAATTGAAAACGCAGAGTATTCTTCGTACACAGTTAAAAAATCTTTTACCAATTTAATATCTTGCATTCCTGTAGGAATACAACCAGGAGTTTTTGTAAACCCTGACGAGCTGTACCTAAAAAGTTGTAAACCTAGACTACAAGAATTTGTAGAATTAGCAAAACCTAAAGGTATTGTAATGGCTGGTAAACTTGTACAGAAATGGGCTCCAGTTTTAATAGATTGGGACTTTGAATTTTCTCTCGATATTATGCATCCAGCTCAGTTATTAAGACTTGACGCAAGTCAACAACCTTTAGCAATACAAAGAACTATCGTCAATTTAAAAGACATGTTTACCGCTGTAAAAGAATATTAATGAATAAATCAATCAGCTCAGTAAGAGTACGACCGTTACAAAAACCTTCTTGGGGAGGACCAGTACAAGAGGGTGTTAGTCAATCTATGCTTTGTGAATACCTAATTTGTCTAGAACGATTTAGAGTTTCAACCATAGATGGGATAGGTACTCCAGAAGGATTCAATCTCTATATTGAGTTTGGACAAATGTGGCATATTTGTGAGGAGTATTTTGCCGCTAACGAGGATTGGGAAAAACCTTTGTTAGAATACTCCGGCCAACTAATGGCTAAGTACAGAGGTGACGGTAACCAAATTAGTAAATGGTACAATGTAGTAAAACTTTTGTTTCCTCTTTATATGAAATACTGGGAAGAACAAGAGGACGTACAAAACAGAGAACCTATTTTTCAAGAGGAGGTTTTTCTTGTAGATTACAAATTACCTTCTGGTAGAGTAGTCAAGTTAAAAGGTAAATGGGACGCTGTAGACCACATAGTTGGAGAGGGACTTTTCCTTCAGGAAAATAAAACAAAGAGTACTGTAGATGAAGAAGCTATTACTGCTATGCTTCAAAACGATATACAAACAAAAATGTATACGATTGCGTTAAAAACTTATCAACAACAAGACCAAGACTTAATTCCTAAAGACATACCTATAAAGGGTGTAAGGTATAATGTAATAAGACGGCCATTAGGAGGTGGCAAGGGTTCTATTAGACCAAAAAAAGGTTCTAAGAATGTTGCTCCCGAAACAATGCCTGAGTTCTATGAGCGATTAACTGAAGTCATTAAAGACGACATTGATGGATATTTTTATCGTTGGAAAGTAGAGTTTTCTGAAGAGGACATAACTAGGTTCCAAAAAGAAACTCTTGATCCTTTGCTAGAAAATCTTTGTGACGATTATGAATGGTGGGAGTACGCTCAAGAAGCTAAAGTTGATCCATACGATTACTTAACAAGAACAGATAAATTTCCTTACCACATGAAAAGACATTTTAGACTTCCATATGGAACTTACAACGTAGTGCAACGAGGAGGAGTAACAGATTTAGACAACTACATTAACACGGGGTCCACTGTAGGACTTTGTAACATCAACCAATATTTTCCTGAGCTTCAATAAATGCCTGCTATTAAAAGTCAATCCAAAAAGAAAGAACCTGTTAAATCTATGGATAGTGTTTTAGATCGTATTGTACCTCTTGATAATTTACCTGACGAGGGAATTAAACTTTGCGTTTACGGTAAAAGTGGTACGGGTAAAACTCGTTTTGTTGGTACATTTGCAGAACAACAAGGACCGCTTTTACATATGATTTGTTCCTCTAATGGAATTAACGAAGCTAGATCAATTAAAGGATTAAATAATATCCAATGTGTTGAATTACAAAAATCTTCTGATCTATCAGTTCTTATTGATTACGCTCAAGAAAACGATTTTAAAACAGTTGTTCTTGATCATGTAACTGGATTTGCTGATCTTGTGTTAGCTGAAATTCTGGGAGTAAATAAAGTTCCAGAACAAGGTTCTTGGGGTATGGCTAAAAGAGAACACTATGCTCAATTAGGATTACAAGTTAAGACACACCTAAGAGGATTATTGGATACTTCATTAAATATTATTATTGTTGGACAAGAAAGAGCATTTGATACCTCTGAAGAATCTTCGGACGTTTTAATGCCATACGTTTCTGTAGGAGCAACTCCAGCTGTAGCCGGTTGGATTGCACCAGCTGTAGACTACATGTGCCAAACCTTTAAACGTGAAGAAGTTAAAATTACGGAAAAGAAACTTGGAAACAAAATAATTCTTAACAAAGAAAAAACTGGTAAAAATGAATTTTGTCTTAGAGTAGGTCCAGATGCAACCTACATTACTAAATTTAGAGTTCCACCAAACACAGAACTACCAGATGTAATTGTAGATCCTTCATATGATAAAATTAAACATTTAATAAATGGTGAAGTTAATGCTGATACTGTCTAGAGGTACGAGTGAAAAAATTTATATTGGAAAAGGAATTACTTTAATGGTAGTTCAAATACAAAAAGACAAAGTTCGTATCGGCATAGATGCTCCTAATGACGTTCCAATTTACAGAGAGGAAATTGCTGAAAATTTTGTAAGAGATAATCACCTTAAAAAGTGATAGAGTAGAATACGTTTAACTTCTTGTTTCCTAATTAACCGAAAGATGTAATGAGTAAAACAAATACTAAAGGTTCGTTGAAAGATCGAATCGCAGCGGAAGATGCCCGTAAAAGTTCCAGAGGTGCAGCTCCTAAAGCACCAGGTGGGTCAAATGTATCTTTGCCTGAAGGTATCCAAAACGGAGTAGCTAAACTCACACGTGTAGACTTTAATGTTATTGAATCAGGTCCATACGAGGGTAGTCAAAGACTTTACGTTCATGGTGTTGTTGTAGAACCTAAAGAACATGACGGACAAAAAACTGAAGGGTTGTTAGCACAACCTGGACAAATTACCTTAGACGATGTTAGTAGTCAGTATGGTAATACCTCATTTGCAGAAAATGTAGCTAAAGCAGAAAATCGTCTAAAGCTGCTTGGATTTCCTACGTCTGATTTTGAAGATTTAGAAGAAGATACACTTCTTTACTTTAATGAAGGCGATGAAATGTATTTTAATTTTAGGACTTGGAAACCTAAAGACAGTGATCGTATTATCACTTTGATTAACGGTCCAACAGAATATACTGCTAAAACACAAGACCAAGTAGTAGAATCTGATCCTAACTACTCAGATAATCAAGATGCTACCATGTTCGTAGCTAAAAAACCTGTTAAACTTGTTAAAGCGACAAGTTTAAAAGAAACAGCAATTAAAGCTGATATTGGAGATGAATCAGCTCAACGACAAATTGTAGAAAAAGCCTCTGCTGCTGGAATTAATCCAGAAGACGAAAAATATGCTGACTGGGCATCTGTAGTTAATGCTATTGAAAGTTCAACTACTAACGAAGTAGAGGCAGGGGACGTTTGGAGTTATACCCCTGAAGGTAAATCTCAGTTAGACGTAGAGATTGTTACTGTTAACGGAAAAAACTGTAATGTTCGCGATCTTCAAGAGGGAGAAATCTACAAAGATATTTCTGTTTCTGACTTAGTTGAGATTGCGTAATCTTAACTTGGGGAGTTCTTGGTCGGTTCTCCCCGAACGGACAGGTCGTGTAAAGGTAAACACAACACAGCTTCGGGTTGATGGCTGTGTGCTGCTTTTAACAGAAGCAGTTGTAGGTTCGATTCCTACCCTGTCCGCTATATAGGAGCAGAAATGATAGTATCGTTAGACACAGAGACTACGGGTTTGGACCCTTGGCATGGGACCAAGCCCTTTCTTATTACAGTCTCAACAGATTCGGATGAGCATATTATTTGGGATTGGCCTGTAAATCCTTTAGACAGGGAACCCTCGGTTGATTATGCAGACTTACTAGAAGTACAAGAGTTAATTAACAACTGTGATCGTTTGGTGTTACAAAACAGCACGTTCGATTTAAAAATGTTAGAAACTCTTAATCATCTAGGAATTTGGGAATGGGAACCTTGGCCTTGGCATAAAATACACGATACTCAATTGTCATCTCATATGTTAGCCTCTTGTGAATTAAGAGACTTAACAACTCTTGCTTTGAAATATTTAAAAATTGACTTAAAACCTTTTGAAGTAGAAATTAAAAAAGCTACAGACAAAGCTAGAAGGTTGGTTAGGTCTAAAACGTTTGTAGAAGAACACGGAGAATGGGCTATTGCTAAAGAGGGTAGATTTGATATGCCTTCGGCCTCTGGGTCTGTTTGGAAAGCAGATATGTGGCTTCCAGAAGCTTTAGCAGAATTTGCTCCAACTTTTTTACCTGATTGGTACGATTGGAAACCTGCTACAAAAAATTATGACGGAGATGATTATTTAAAACATCCATGGTTAAGTCTTGTTAAGGATTATGCTAACTCAGATTCAGAAGCAACCCTACTCATACACCAACGTCAAGAAACAATACTTAAAGATAAAAATCTTTGGGAGATATACATAGAACGATTGAAGTTACTCCCTATTGTTTACGAAATGAAAGAAACAGGAGTTACTGTAAGCAAAACTAGAAAAGATGAAATCTATAAAACATACGAAAAAGAAACAGAAAAAATAAGACAAAAATGTATTGTGTTAGCTGACCATCCTGAGCTAACAGATTTACCTGTAAACGGAAGATCGAATGCGTTAAACACAGTAGTGTTTGATCACTTTAACTTAAAGTCTCCAAAAACTACCCCAGCAGGAAATCCCTCTATGGATAAAGAGGTAATGGGACATTGGTTAAAAGAACTAGACAGAAAAGATAAACGAAGACATTTTATTGAAGGCTTGTCTAATTACAGAAAACGTAAAACAGCTATTAGTTATATGGATGGGTATGAAAGATTTTGGATACCTGTAAAAGATCAAATAGATTGGTATGTGCTACATCCATCTTTACACGCAACTGGAACTAATACTTTAAGGTGGGCGTCCAGTAATCCTAATCAGCAAAACATTTCTAAGAAAGAGGGTTTCAATCTTAGGTATTGTTTTGGTCCTTTGCCTGGCAGAAAATGGGCATCTTTAGACTACGAAAATATTGAGCTTCGGATTCCTGCTTACGAATCAAAAGAATCAGAACTTATAGCACTGTTCGAGGAGCCATTCAAACCCCCATACTACGGATCGGTCCATCTTCTAAATTTCTCTACTGTATACCCTGACAAGTGGCAAGAAGCGATTGACAACTCTAGTTTAGAAAATGCCGCCGATTGGATTAAACATAACTGGAAAGCCTCTTGGTACCAAAGATGTAAAAACGGAGATTTTGCCGTACAATATGGTTCTGTAGAAAAACCAGGAGGATGGTCTACAGCCGATAGAGCTTTTGGTAGACAAGGTTGTCAAGCAAAATTAAAAGAGAGATTTCAAAAACAAGAAAACTTAAACAGGCATTGGATAGATACTGCTAACAAAACTGGTTATGTAGATACAATACCAGACGTAGAAATAAATCCAAATCGAGGATACCCATTACAATGTTCTAGAGCAGCAGGAGGTAACATTAGTCCCACCATACCGTTAAACTACCACACTCAAGGAACTGCTTGTTGGGTAATTTTTAGAGCAATGGTTAAAGTTTATGAGTACATACAAAAACTAAATCATAACAAACCAGACGAACTTAAATGGCACATGGTTATGCAAGTACACGACGAACTTGTTATAGATTTTCCTATCAGGAAGGGTTATCAGTACCATCTAAAGAGTATAAAAAATCTGATGGAGTCTTGTGGCGATCCAATTGGAGTACCGTTAAAGGTAGGTTGCGAGATACATGACGATAACTGGTCTCAAGGTAGGAGCATGGAATGAAACTTAAAGATAGCAAGTTATTTAAAACTTACATACATCTTATTAATGAAAGAGAATCAATAAGAGTACTGAAAGAATCTGGTAGTCCTAAACCTTGGACAAAAGACCCCCATTTAAGTAAATGGAGGTTTACAAATATGCGTAGAATGGATGACAAAGTTTCTCTTTGGTTATTACACAATTGGTACGAACCTTATTTTGATCACCCAAATATGTTGTACGCTGCTTTAGTAGCAAGATTTTTTAACCACCCAGAGGCATTAAACGATATTACGCATCTAGTTTTTTCTGATAAGGGTTGGCCTAAAGAGGAAATGTGCAGTTTGTTACGAAAAAGAAAAGCAAGAAAAGTAACAATATTCAATAATGCTTATATGGTACGAGGCAATGACGGAGTAGACAAAGTAGATACTGTCATGAATTTTACTCTTGATCCTATGGTAAAAAATCCTCCAAAGGTAGACACTAACTCTTTAGAGGCAACCTGGAAAAATATAGTTTGTAGATATGGAATGGGATCTTTTATGGCCGGACAAGTAGTTGCTGATCTTAGATGGGCTATGACCGGAGATTGGAGTGATCGTAACTTTTGGGCTCCTGTAGGTCCAGGATCAAGTAGAGGAATTTGTAGACTTTACAAACAACCTAAAAATAAAATGATAGATCAAAAAGTTTTCTTGCCTAAATTAACATACCTAAGAGAAATTGCTGGTCCGTTAATCAATCAAAATTTAAACGCAAGAATGGAAATGATGGATTGGCAAAACAGTCTTTGCGAGTTTGATAAATATATGCGGTTAGTAACTAAAACAGGTAGGCCAAAACAAAGGTATAAAGGAACATGATAATTGCTTTAGTTGGTCCTCACGCAGTAGGTAAGTCTACAGCTGCTAGGTCGTGGTCAAAAAGATACCCTCATATAAATTTTGTAGACGCAGATCAAAGTACGTGGTATAAAGGTAATGGTCACAAAGAACGAGTTGTCGGATGGCAAAAAAAGGCTGAACAAAAGATAGCGTTAGCAACTATTTGTGCTGATAGTTCTGAAATTTGGTTGATAGAGGGAAATTCCTCAAGAGTATCGTCATGGCTTAAAATAGTTCCCTGCGAAGCTATTATACATACTTACTGCAGTCCCGATATTCTTTACAACAACATTAAAGAAAGATGTGAAAGTAACAATAGAAACTTTAATGCTGACTATTGGAATGATCGCACAAAACTACTTTATGAGTCTCGCGGCAGGATTCAAAATTTACATAAAAAATTACCCAAAGTGCCTATGTACGAATTTGAAATAATTAACAGAGCTACAGATTGGAAATTTGTAGGACATCAATTTATTAAATTGATACATGGAGTAAAAAATTGATCATACAGGTTAGAGGAACAAGCGGTTCTGGTAAGTCTTGGGTAGTACATACTTTAATGAAAGAACTTTCTGAGATGTGGATTCCTGTGAAGGGTAGATGGAAAAACAAAAAAAGAAGAATCCCTTTGTACTACGTCACAAAACTTACTAATGGTAAAATAGTTGTTGTTTGTGGAGGTTACGAGTCAACTTGTGGAGGTTGTGATAACATTGGATCTGCTAAACATGTATTTTGGCTTTACGCAAAAATACGTGAGAGTTTTCCTACTGCTGTAATTATCTCAGAGGGACTTTTGTTATCTGAAGATTCTAAATGGACAATTAAAGCACAAGAAATGGGGTGGGAACCTAGAGCAGTATTTTTGTCCACAGACGTAGACCTTTGTATTGATCAAATAAATGCCCGTAGAAAGGCAGCTGGAAAAAACGAACCCATACCGGAAACCAATACCCGTAAAAGGGTGGAAGTTATTAAACGTGCTAAAGTAAAATTAAAGGATGCGGGGGTATGGAGTCACATGTACCCTGTTACCGCTACTGTTAAATTAGTAAAAGGAATGTTAGATGCAAAATGAACAAGATTGGATTGGTCGTATCGACGAGGACGAACAAAATGGTGCAGCTGAAAGGTACCAATATTTTATGCGTCCTGAACCTAGAGAGGATTTGGGACCAATAGAGTTAATTGACGATGAGTATTTTGGTCCTAACACAAAAGTTAGGAACATGAAAATCGGCATGATGCGTAATGCTAAAGAGGAAAACAAACGTAATGTTCGTGTGTACCTAAAACCTTTTCCACATCTTCGGATAGATAATGCTAAGCCACTACAAGGTTGGTACCAGTCGTTAAATAACGCATCCAAACGATCAAGACCAAGACCCTGTTTTACTGACGCTATTTTAACAGAACCTTACGGTGGATATTGTGCAGTAGGTTGTGCTTTTTGTTACATTAACTCCGGCATGAGAGGGTATAGAGGATCAGGACTTATTTCTGTTCCTTTGAATTACGGAGAACAAATTAAAAAACAACTAGGTAAAATGAACCGTTCTGCTGCGGGATATTTTTCTTCGTTTACAGATCCATTTACCCCACTAGAAAATTACTACCATAATACCCAGCAAGCTGCTGAAGCTTTTGTAGAATTGGGATTACCTATCTTTTTCTTGAGTAGATTAGC
>Ga0055584_100002044_pt1 | contig 19861 bp, 18 predicted proteins | sample OSDHelmetaG_FD_58716 | JGI IMG/M metagenome (GOLD analysis project Ga0055584, IMG submission 58716) | Pelagic marine sediment microbial communities from the LTER site Helgoland, North Sea, for post-phytoplankton bloom and carbon turnover... | ecosystem: Environmental > Aquatic > Marine >... | reverse complement strand
AACAACATTCACTCTCTCTTTGGTCTCTCTGGCCGGTAGAACCGGCCCTACGGCTGAATGATACTTGAGTCCATCCCTTGTGCTTGTCCACAAGAGCTATGATGACGTTCAAATTGCCAAAGATCGAGTTGATTTTTTGAGCCGCCAGCGCAAGCTGGCAGGGCACATCGATTGGTATTCCGTGTCCCCTGCGTGCTGGCGCACGCGGCTCAATTTTTGATTTTGGAACCGGCCCAGCGACAAATGTTGATCGATAGAATCTCTATATCATGGTGCACTGCGTGCACCCTACAGGTGAATCACTGATTCGTAGGGTGCATGAAATGCACCAGCAAAGATATCAACGAACTCCAAACGCTAACTCTGGTAGATCGCATTTGGCAAGATGAATTTTAGTTTTTTGTAGGTCAGGCTGTGTCTGACAAGAGGGGGGTGAGTCTCGCGGCGGCGCAGAGGCGCGAAGAAAAATGAGTCGTTGATTGATTTGGTAGGAGCAGAACACGGATAACTTTGAGTGCTCAGAGGAGGCAGAGAAGGATACAGATCTGTAGGTCGGATGAGTCGAGCAAAGCGAGCCGTAATCCGACAGAGCTATTCAATATTTCATGGCATGTCACATTGATCAAATCGTTCAGGTTGTCGGAAGTATTTTGAGTGATGAGCGTCAACTGTTTTTGGTGTTGGATTACGCTTCGGTAACCGCAACCTACATGACTTTCACACGGGAGCTTCTACTACGCAGAGAAATCAGAGGTGCGATTTCCAGCGCGGTCATCCTTGATGCTCACGATGTGAGACGGATGGCCTTACTCGCCGCCACCTTTGTATTGCAAAGAGGAGTAAAACCGCGGATCACGCGGATGTCACGGATAAAAAGAGACACTTACAGCGTTGGGCAGCAAGATGAATTATCATGCGGGTGGATGTACCTGAGGAAAAAGATCACCAGATTGATCGATCATGATAAGTCATCTTGTGATTACATCACCCAGCCAAATGATTTGGCCGGGCCACCCCGTTGGAGATACCTGACCTAGTGTCCCACTCGAATGTTGACATATTGAGTCTGTGAAAATGGGACGGAGTCTTAAGAAATTTCTGAGAAAGAATGATTCTCGAACATGCTGCCGGTAAGCTGAGACCTCACTCCTGAAGGATAGACCGATTTCATGACGGACTTATTGAAAACATTGATCATTGGAGGCGGGTCCATCGGCGAACGTCATCTCCGCTGCTTCCAGCAAACTGGTCGGACCGATGTGCAGCTCTGCGAGATCAATGACGATTTGCGAACAACTCTCCGCGATCGGTATCAGCTGGAGCATGTGTTCCCCGACCTGAAAACGGCGCTCAAAGAACAACCCGATCTCGCCGTGATCTGCACGCCGGCTCACCTGCATATTCCGATGGCTATCCAGCTCGCCGAGCAGGGGATTGACCTGCTGATCGAAAAACCGGTCAGTACGTCGCTGGAGAAGATCGAATCACTGACAGAATTGATCGAAGCGAAGTCCCTGATCGCGGGAGTCGCCTATGTACACCGATCCAATCCTCTCCTCGGCAAAATGCGAGACGCCATCCTCGACAATCGGTTCGGCAAGCCGGTCCAGATCAATTGTGTCTCTGGACAGCATTTCCCGCATTACCGACCCGCGTATCGAGAGATTTATTACACGCGACATGAAACGGGTGGCGGTGCCATTCAGGATGCGTTGACCCATCTGATCAACCTGGGCGAGTGGATCATCGGTCCTGTCACGAAACTGGTTGCGGATGCCGACCACAATGTTCTCGAAGGGGTCGATGTTGAAGACAGTGTGAATGTCATCGCCCGGCATGATCAAATCATGGCTTCCTACACCCTCAATCAACATCAGGCCGTGAATGAAATGGTGGTCACCGTCATTTGTGAACGAGGAACAATTCGTTTTGAAGGGCATCACGGCCGTTGGTCGTTCATCACCAAGCCAGAAACCGATTGGCAGATTGGTGACGAAGCGACTCTCGAACGTGATACCCTGTTTCTCAATCAAGCCAACGCCTTTCTGAATTCTGTGAGGAATCGGACGCCGTTTGCCTGTACGCTGAATGACGGAGTCCAGACATTACGTGCGGCACTGGCGATTCTGGATTCTGTTTCATCGCAAAAGTGGAAAACCATTTCTCCCTGAGTATCAATCATGACCGAACCGACCATCAACCAGCTCTTCGATCTCGCAGGTCGCGTTGCGCTGGTGACGGGAGGAGCCGGTTATCTTGGATCGGCCATGTGTCGCGGTTTAGCGGAAGCGGGAGCGTCGGTCGTCATCTCCAGTCGCGATTTGAAACGGGCGGAAGAGGCCGCCAGTCAGTTGCCCATCATCGGTGGTGCCAAGCATTTCGGTGTGTCACTCGATCACAAAGAGGAAGAGAGTCTGAAAGCGGGATTCGATGCCGCGATTGAGCAAGCCGGTCAAGTCGACATTCTGATCAACAACGGGCAAGGAGGACCGGCGAAAGATTGGACCGATGTGACGGCTGACGAGTTCGAAGATCAAATGCGAAATGCAAATGGGTACTTCCAACTCTCGCGTTACTATCGCAATCACATCGTCGAACGCAATGTCGCGGGATCGATTGTGATGATCGGTTCCATGTACGGCATGGTCGCCTCTTATCCCGATGCCTATGAAGAGATTTGCACAGCCAGTCCGGTTGCCTATCACGCACTCAAAGGGGGCATCATCCAGATGACCCGGCATCTCGCCGTCTATTGGGCCTCCGACAACATCCGCGTGAATTGTCTCAGTCCCGGACCGTTTCCGAACAACAATGCCCCGCGGGAGATGGTCGAGAGACTGCAAACTAAAAGCCCGATGCAGCGGATGGGGCAGCCTCATGAACTCAAAGGCGCGTTATTGCTTCTGGCGTGTGACGCGGGGAGTTATCTGACGGGACAGAATCTTGTTGTGGATGGAGGCTGGACCGCATGGTGACTCTCAAGATGATACCTGTCATTCTCGCCAACACATCCAACAAATTTTCGGGTGGACTCACCGGCATCGATATCGCCATCATTGTCTGTTATGCGGTTGGCACTATCGCACTCGGCTGGTATTACGGACGAAAGCAGAAAACAACGTCCGAATACTTCACCGGCAGCGGTCACATGAACCCGCTGCTGATCGGAGTCTCTCTGTTCGCGACGCTGTTGAGCACCATCACTTATCTTTCCTTGCCGGGAGAAGTGATCGGCAAAGGACCCGGGTATCTGGCCAATTATCTCGGCCTGCCCATCGTTTACATCGTGGTCGCGTATGTCCTGCTGCCAGTCTACATGAAACATAAAGTCACCAGCGCTTATGAACTGCTGGAAGTGAAACTCGGCTTGGGAATTCGATTGCTGGGAGCATCGATGTTTCTGGTCCTGCGACTCTTCTGGATGTCGTTGCTGTTGTTTCTCACCGCCAAAGCACTCACGTTGATGCTGGGACTCGATCCAAAATACATTCCTGCCGTTGTTGCGGTGACCGGAGTGGTCGCCATCACTTACACGTCACTGGGAGGTCTGCGAGCCGTTGTGATCACTGACCTGTTGCAAACAATTTTGTTATTCGGCGGTGCTTTGTTGGTGATCGGCACCGTGACCTGGCAGATGGGAGGCTTCAGTTGGTTCCCGACCGCGTGGGATCCCAATTGGGACACACAACCTATTTTCAGCTTTGATCCCAGTACGCGCATCACTTTTGTCGGATCGTTGCTTTCGATGTCGTTGTGGTACATCGCCACTTCGGGCGGCGATCAGGTTTCCGTGCAGCGTTTCATGTCGACGACCGATGTGAAGGCGGCAAGAAAGTCTTTTGCGGTACAACTTTGCGTATCGGTGACGGTAGGCGTCACTCTGGCAATGGTCGGTTTTTCATTGCTGGGATATTTCCAGACCTTTCCCAATGCTTTGCCGGCCACGATGGATTTGAAAACAACCGCCGACGATATCTTTCCTCACATGATTTCCTTTCACTTGCCTATGGGGATCTCGGGGCTTGTCGTGTCGGCCATGTTTGCGGCGGCAATGTCGAGTATCGATTCGGGGGTCAACTCCATCACGGCGGTTGTGCTGACCGACTTGCTGGACCGTTTTGATCGGGCACCGCAATCCGAGAAGTCTCATATGTTGTTTGCGCGGGGTTTGGCGGTGACCATCGGTGTGATCGTCGTCTTCTTCAGTTCGTTCATGGGCGCTATCGAGGGGAATATCACAACTATCACTGCTAAAACAACCAATCTGCTCACCACGCCAATCTTCTGCCTGTTTGTGTTCGCCCTGTTCATTCCATTTGCCAAACCGTTGGGTGTCTGGATTGGTTCTGTGTGCGGAGTCATCACCGCCGTGCTGATTGCTTTTTCGGGGGAGATTTTCGGATTTCTGGATCCGGTCGAAAAGACCATCGCCCCCGTCAGCTTTCAATGGATTGCACCTTGTACCATGTTTGTCACTTTGACTGTCGGAAGTCTCGTCAGTTATGTGGAAACTCAACACGACCGCCCCGATGAAACAAATTCCTAAGAAATCTCTGACTGAAAGAATGATCTCCTGATGAGAACCAGCAAATTCCTTTCCAAAATTCGTGCCGGCAAGGTCGCCCAGATCTGCGCACTCGGACATTTTATTCCTTCGTACGTTTGCCACGCGGCTCATTATGGCTTCGATGCCATCTGGCTCGATTGCGAACACCGCGCCTGGACGGATCGAGAACTCCAATTGATGTTGGCGTACTTTCATCAATACGACATCGACTGCATGTTACGCACACCGACTCTCGAAAAAGCGAAGCTCTATCGCTACCTCGAAGATGGTGCGACCGGCCTGATGATCCCGCATGTTTCGACTCCCCAGCGTGCTCGCGAATTAGTCCAAGCGGTCAAGTTCCCGCCGATTGGTGATCGCGGTCTCGATGGCTCGGGACTCGACAGCGGGTTCTACTTGTCGGGAGGTGAAACTTACACCGACGATGCCAACCGGGAAACATTTTTGGTCGTGCAGATTGAAACCCCCGAGGCGATCGAGAATGTGGAAGCGATTGCAGCCGTCGAAGGTGTCGATGGGCTGTTTCTTGGACCGGGTGATCTTGGCTTGCGAATCAAAAAGCTGAACGCCGACTTCACGATTGATGAAGCCCGGGCGAAGTTGGCGGCTGCGTGTAAAAAGCATGGCAAAGCGTGGGGACTGCCGGCCGCTGATGAAGCTCAATTGAAACAGTTCGCTGAGGAAGGCGCCCAGATACTGGCCCAGGGTGGCGAATTCATGGCGTTGAAAGAGATGCTGGAAAACGTCTCGCAAAGGTTTGATCGTGCAACAAAATAGGAAAGCAAATTAGGGCGAGTTTATCGTGTACGACGTTTTTTGCGACCGTTCACGAAACTGTCAATCACGACACTGCCCAGGTTGTCGGCTTTGCAGTGGGCCGAAATACCGCCGGTCACCATTGCCATCTTCTCGACAAAGTTCATCAGTTCGAGATAGAAGTAATCTTCAATCAGAGCAAAACTGGAAACATTGATCCCTTCCTGCGCACAACGCTTGGCCTCGGCGAGAGTGATCGCTTCGGTTTGTTGTGAGGGAGGATAAATCAACATGATGTCGCGACCTTCGATGTGTGCCGTCGGTTCGCCGTCGGTAATCACGATGATCTGTTTGTTTTGTGCCGGTTGACGTTTGAGAGTTCGTCGAGCAAATTGCAATCCCGCGTGAATGTTGGTGAAGTGCTCGGGGACAAAGGCGGGGGGATTGTCGATGTTGATTCGCAATCGAACACGCGGATCGAACAGGCTCACTTGTTTGGGAGCCGAGTTCATCAATTGCTTTTCCGAAAGCGCTGCCGCGTAGGTGTAGAAGCCGACAATTTGCAGAAAGTCCCCTTGATACCGTCCTCGCACCAGAGATTGTAAAGCGAACGCCACTTTCTTCGCTTGGGAAAATTTGCCCCAACGTCCCATCGAACCCGACATATCGACCAGCAACACTGTCGCACAATTGGACTGGTATTCTGATTCATGAACAACGAGATCGTCTTCCGCAATTTGCACGGGAGAACCTCCGCCTTGTCGCATGATGGCGTTCTTCAAAGTCTCGTGCATATTGAGATCAGAGATCGGATCGCCGTATTCGTACGGCTTGGATTCTTCGTGTCGTGTTTCACCCGCGCCGCGAAACTCGGTATCGTGCTTTCCAATTTGTCCTTTGCGACTGACGTTGAACAGCTCTTCGAGAGACTTCATCTCGACCCGTTTAATCCCTTTCGGCGTGACGACATATTTCCCTTCAGAGTCTTTATCGATGAGACCCTGTTTCATCAACATTTCGAGGACTTCAGGATTCGTCTCTTCCCAATCCTCCAATTGATCGAGCACCTCATCGCCGTACTGCATCATGTATTCGGTCAGTTGATCGAACAGTTCATCGGCCGATTGCGGCGAGAACTGCTCGGATTCATCAAATTTGGAGAAGCGATATTCAGGCATTGAGTCTCAGGAATTATTGGAGGTTGAAGATTCAGAACTTGAAGCAGAAGTCTCTTTGGGTTTGGGCCAGAGTGCCCCCATGACAAGACCAATGCCGATGCCGACCAGAATGACGTTCCGCCAGCGGATAATGGACACAGGTCCCATTTCGGATGCTTCTGCTTCGGGAGGAGCGATTCCGATCCAGATCAGTCCTGCCAGCATGCCCAGGGCAAAACCGAACATCGCCCCCTTTTTGACGCAGTTCGCACGCGAAAATTGATGGTACTCAGTACCAGAACCTGGAACGCCGGAATTCATAAATCACTCTAAAACAAAAAGATTTGATCTTCAGTCACACATTCGATTTTAAGGGCAGGGATGACTCTGACCAGACGCAAAGCCGTTTTTCTCGTCGGTTTTCTCAAGACAACCCTTTCGATCCCACTCACAATAAGGAGAGTCGGTCGGTTTGTGGTGAGCGAGACCGGGCTGTTATACTTCATAAGACCTCTGCTGTTTTCATCCACTTGAATGAACCCATGAACGAACAGGCTCCTAAAATTCAATCGTCCGGCAAAGAGTTTACGCTCATATTGATCGCCGCTGTCGTGTTGAGTTTTGCGTTTGTGCAATGGTTCAAGTCTCCCCCGAAGTCTGCGTCAGTCGGCGGTGGATTGGCCGTCGGTGCAGAAGCCCCAGTCATTCAGGCCGATTTTTGGGTACAGGGTGAAGCTCCCGATTCAGAAGAGCTTCAAGGAGAAGTCTACGTTGTTGTGGCTTGGGCCACCTGGTGTTTACCCTGTTATGAGGCAGCACCCGAGTTGGTGGAACTGCAACAAAAATTTGCATCAGACGGAGTTCAATTTTTCGGACTGACGGCGGCCGGGCCTCAAGACAAAGAGAACATTCTCGCTTGGCTCGATGATCGAAAGGTGACCTGGCCGAACGGGTTTGGTCAAGCTGCCGTCGATACCTTGATCGCATTTGAGGGAGATTATCTTCCCGGCTTGTGGGTTGTCGGACGGGATGGAAAAGTGTGGTGGAATCGCGGCATGATCGATGACGAATCTTTGGAAGACGCCTTGCAGCGAACTTTGACAGAATCCAAACCAACGACCGCAAGCCCTTCATCAGAAAGCGGAGCCTGACATGTTCTCCGAATTTCTGGAGCTTGCCGCCGATTGGAATTTTCGCGACACCTGGATGGCTACCACGGCGGCACTCGCCGCCATGGCATGTGCGATCCCCGGAACATTTCTGGTCCTCCGCCGACAAAGTCTGATGGGGGATGCACTCAGTCATACTTCGCTCTTGGGAATCATTGGAGCCATCTTGTTTGCCAATGCGCTGCGCGTCAGTGGTTGGATTGATGACGAAACTTATCACGCCACTCGACATGCGGTGATGTTTGGAGGCGCCATGATCATCGGCGTCTTCTCCGCCTTGTTGACCGAATGGATCCAGAAGATGGGTCGCGTAGAAGCGAGTGCCGCGTTGGGTGTGGTCTTCACCTCGCTCTTCGCAATGGGATTGTTATTGATTCGTTTGGCTCCCAGCGGATTGCACATCGATCCCGATTGTGTCTTTTACGGCACCATCGAGACCAGTGCGATTTCCATCAATGGAGAGCCACCCGCCCCCGCGATTACCAACGGCATCATGCTCATGATCAATCTCACCTTGGTCATCGTCTTTGCCAAAGAACTCAAAATCAGCACGTTTGATCCCGAACTCTCGACATCGATGGGAATCAATTCGCGAGCCATGCATTACGGTTTGATGGCGGCCACCGCCGCCACACTGGTTGCCGCGTTTGAGAGTGTCGGGAACATTCTGGTCATTGCTCTATTGATTGTTCCCGCGGCGACGGCTCATTTATTGACTGACAAATACGCACGCTTGATCGGTATCTCGTTGGTAGTTGCAGGGTTATCTGCATTTCTGGGACATCTTTTTGCCATTACTCTACCCGCAATGATTTTTCCACGGCTCGGTTTTGAGAATGTCAGAGATGCCTCCACGGCAGGCATGATGGCGGGAACCTGTGGCATGCTGTTTCTGATTGCCGTACTTTTCAGCCCGCGTTACGGAATTGTGAGCCAGTTTTTTGAAAGAGCGCGTCTTTCGGTAAAAATTGCCGGAGATGACCTTTTGGGACTTCTTTACCGGATCGAGGAATCGCATCTGGAAGAACGCCAGGTTGGGGCGATGGAACTTGTCCGCCGACATCTCGGTTTGGGGTGGTTCATGTCCCGTCTGGCCGTGGTGACTCTCAGTCGTCACGGACAGATTGTCTCTGACCCAAGTGGTTATCATTTAACGGATAGCGGTCGTGTCACGGCCCGCAAACTGGTCCGATCCCACCGTCTCTGGGAAGCCTATATGGCGAAACATTTTCAGCTTCCCGATACCCATTTACATGCTACTGCGGCCCGCGTCGAACACTACCTGAATCCCGAAATTCGCTCCCAACTCGAGGACGAACTGGAAACACCCGAAGCCGATCCTCATGGCCGGGATATCCCGCAAGAACAACGCCTGACGGACGACTGATTCCAAGAATCATTCATTTTTTTGGCTCGGGCGCGCCGATTGCTATAGATGCGAGTGTTGAAATTGACTTAACATTCGCTCCGCACCAATGACGCACTTCTGAGAGATCGAGCGTCATCCTGAAAATACATTGTTCATGATGAACGGTGGCAGGATGTCACGATGACCTTGCAAGGAAGGCGAGGTGCCGTATGAAGCGTTGTTCGCATTTGTCGCTCATGAGCGCGGCCCTGTTAGCCGTCTCGCTCACTCTCCAGGCTCAAGAGCCACCCACATCACCGGGACCGCTCTACATTCAAGCCCTCCATGATCACGGCTTGTCGACTAATCTCGACGATCTGTTGCAATACATCGGCAGGCTTCATCCCGGTCACCAGGATCAACAACACGTGCAACAGTTGATCGATCAACTGGGGGCAGAAAAGTTTCATGATCGGCGCGAAGCGATGTTCGCACTCAGTGAAGCTCCCGAACTGACACAAGTTAAGCTGGCTATTGCCGAAGTCCATACCGATCAGGAAATTCGCCGACGAGCGCGCTCGCTTCGCAAGAAACAACGTGCCGAAGGTGATTTCGTCCTCTTCGCCACGTTACGAACATTACGATTGCATGCGTCACCGCGTGCGGTCCCCATGTTGATGCCCTTGATCCCGCAACTGAACGACGATTACCTGCGACAAGAAGCACGAGAAGCTTTGCTCGCCAGCGTCGATCTGACGGTCGAACACGAATTGTTGATGGCATCCGATTCGGAAGATGTCGCAATCCGCGAAGTAGCCCTCGTTGCCTTGGGACGCATCGACTCTCCTTCGTCTCAACCAATGTTAGAAAATTGCCTTCGTCTGGCAGATGACAGATTGGCATTGTCTGCCGCCGAAGGACTCGCCTGGTCTGACCCCGGCAAATCGCTGCCAACACTCATTCGGCTACTCAATTCCCCCTTGTTCTCAATTCGACATCAGTCGGCCACTTTGTTACAGACGATCACCTCACAACAGTTCGGCTATGCGCCTTACGCTCAAGTTGATCAACGCACGAAAGCACGCGAACTGTGGAAACAATGGTTGACGACCGATTCGGAATCTCATCATCAACTAATCCCCTTGCAACAACGCAAACAACGGACCGGTCGGATTTTGTTGTGCCTGTTCCGTCCGTTCACAGTCGCTGAGATCGATGAGTCGGGGAATTTTGTCTTTGAATCGGACCTCACACGTGCCGCGTGCGGAGGAGAAGCCTGTCTGACCAACGGCCATCGTGTCTTTGCCGACTGGGAACGTAAGTCGCTCATTGAACTCGATGCTTACGGCCAACTGGTCCAGGAACATAAACTCCCCGGCATCCCCAACTCGCTGCATCTGTTAGATAACGGCCACATGCTGACCAGTTTGTACAATCGTAACTGCGTTTGTGAAATTTCGACCGACGGCACATTAATCTGGGAAGCCAGCGTGGAGGGTCAACCTTCCGATGCGAGACGACTCAGTAACGGCAACACCCTGATCGCCGTGAACAATCGACATCACGTGTTAGAGATCAATACCGCTGGAGAAACTGTCTGGGAATTAAAGAACGAACAGGTACGTTGCCCCGAATCGGCCCGACGACTCGAAAACGGTAATACACTGATCGCCTGTGGCCGCGATGGTTGTGTGAAAGAGTATAACCCACGAGGGGAAGTGGTCTGGCAAGCCGACAAACTTCCGATGGCCTACGATGCCATCCAATTGGACAACGGTCACTTGCTGATCGGTTATCAATCCGGCTTGAGAGAACTCGATCGCGGCGGGAATGTGATCCGCGATTTAAAAGTCGGCGTCGTCCGCCGCATGCACCGGTATTGAGAGGATCGGTTGCTTCGCAATGTAATAGGATTCGAACACCCCCCCACAAACCCCGAGAGAAAAGCAAATCGAGGGGGCAGGCGACGCAAAATACGACACAACCGCTGTCGAGAACCCCATTGATGAACGGCTTCAAGACATCATCGACTCTTGGCCGAAACTGTCTGAGGCTATGCGTAATGCCCTTGTGAAAATGCTCCCATGAGAATGGGAGAACACTGAATTCTTCAGACTGCCAGCATTGCGAACCCAAAACATTTCATAAGAATTCGCACACAAAAATAATCTCTGAAACGCATATGCTGTTATTTTATGATCCTCCTGCAATCCAATCATGGCCACACTTCAAACACGTAATTCGCACTTTACTTCCCCCTAGCATGCCACCTAAGAGGCCGACTGGTCCCAGCAATAACCCACCTGCAGCAGCTTTACCTAAGCCAAATCCCTTCTTATTCGCTGTCAATTGAGTAGAACCACATTTTTTGCAGGCAATAGTATCATTCTCCTGTGAGCCGACTGAACGCGATTTTGCCAAATCATCATTCGCTTCCGCTACGGTTTTAGTCCTTCGTTGTTGCCTTTGTTGTCTCTTCCTTACTTCTTCTTTCCGATCAGCATCACGTTTTTTTCGCTCAAGTATATCTTTTTGTCTTTTTGCTTTTTCTTCTCTTTCACGTAGACGTTCTGCTTTAAATAACTCTAAAGCGCTGTCCGCGATGCGAAATTCTATATTACACGAAGGGCAAAATTCGACTTCCCCTATCATATTTTCTTTGGATCGCAGTTTGTCTTTACACCCCGGACAATCGTAGGTCGCAAGTTTCCGACCAAACACATCACTCGTCAATTTGACATCTTCAACCTCGGGGAGAGGTTCATTTGCTTTGGATGGGAAAAACTCGCCAACAGATTGCCAATTGTCTGTTGAATCAACACTGATGTAGTCGCTTGTCCTCAACTTGTTTGAATCCACCAGAGCTTGGATCTGCTCAGCGGAAAAAGGCCCACGGAGCTTGTTATTACGTCTTATGAAATATTGGTGGTTCATATTTGCGATCATTAAAATGGGGCCCAAGCTAGCTCGATGGTTTGGAGTCCCGCGATTCGAGGTCTTGAGCGTCATCCACGAGAGTTGTCCTTATTCTCAGCGCTTATCTGGGAGCGTGGCGAACATCCGCTATAACTGAGGTTTAATATGTACGATTTTAGGGGCCGGTCTGGCTGAATCTCTCAATGGCTGCCCCGCAATGGTTGGAATTCAATATTCGTTTCCAGTATCGGAAACTACCGGATCTAAGTAGGAACTGTGCTGCAACACGTAGGCCCGAAACAGACTTTCAATTTCGTCCGGGGATGTTTCAAACCACTCTTGGCCAACGGACTCTTTCAGTTGGCGATCTGCTTTTCTTAATTGCTGATGCATCCACTGTTCCATCTGTCCCGCATTGTTTACGCGGAAAGCAAGGTGGAGAGATGCACGTTCGGAGATAGCGGTCGTGGACGCGACTATCTGCTCTTGAACTCGTTGAACGACATTTTCACGCGTTGTCATTCCCAATTTCATTGGAAAACGTTGTAGATGTTTTGCATGAGCGAGGTTTTCATGAGTTGGGAACGTGTAAAGATACACCCACTCTTCTCCTCGTCCGAAAATGATTGTCTCACTCGCATTCACATATTTTGAGCTGATGAGATGGTAATCCTCTCTCTCCCACACGCATTCCATAAGTTCTATTTCGTTGATGATTCCTGTTATCGACTTCCTCAATCCCCTTAAGTCCTTTCTCACTCGATTTCGCCTTTTTCGGAGTCGAGACCTTTCGCGCAAATACGGCTTGATTGCCTGTGAAAGCCGGCCTCTGTTTTCGTTAATGGCAGAGATGCTTTTGTTCACAATACCTGCATCATTCAGGACATAGATGATCCCACCACCTACGATGGCACCGATTGCTAAGCACGTGATGATGAGGAGGAGTGTAGGAATCATTAACTAGAACTACCTCAAATTGTTTGTATATTTGTCATTCTGAAGAAAGGTTGAATGCTATCGGCAAAAAAAATAATACTCCACTGGTCTTCTCGAATTTTCGGAGCAGTTTCGATGGTACGGACGATTGGGAAGCAATCACAGAATCGGTACAGGTACCATCGAGCCATCTCCCATCTGTAGGATATCTTCGCTGTCGAGAGAATGTACGGGCCGTATAGGTTATTGCACGCAATAACACACATGTAATGAATTCACGAAAACCGATGATCTTGTGAACCCTATCTTGCGTTGCCCGCTGCGAATGAAGATACAAAGATCGATGCAGTCGTGAGTTTTCAGCGAGAGGGAAGATGGACTATGGCGAAAATAACTTGTGACTCCTGCCAGAGAAAAATATCGTTCCCCTCATCGCGGGACGGGGATCTTATCGACTGCCCGAGCTGTGGGGAAGCGGTCTTGCTGATGGGAGAGGCCGACTTACCCAGTGATCCGCGATTTGAAAGTCGGCGTCGTCCGCCGCATGCACCGGTATTGAGTGGATCGGTTGTTTTGTAATTGGAATGCGAATCTCACAACCCGATATCTCGTTCGTTCTGAGCGCGTTTGCGAAACCGTCCGGGGGTTTCATCGGTCTCTCGTTTGAAGACGACGCTCATGTATTCGGGGTGCTCGAAGCCTGTCAACTCGGCAATGCGGTTGAGAGGAAGGTCGGTCTCCATCAATAGCTCTTTGATCCGTTTGATCTGCTGATTACGGATTTCACTTTGTGGTGAGCGTTTGATGTATTTGCGGAACCGACGTTCCAGCACACTTCGCGAAAGCGGGATCTCTCGTAACAGATCTTTGACCGTGATTCCGTGACACGCATGCTGTCGGATGAAACGTACCGCTGACGCGATTTGTGGATCTTCAATCGCCAGGACATCAGTCGATTGCCGAGTCGTGATGCCGAGAGGTGAGATGATCTGCTCATACGGTAACGCTGCGTTGCCCTGCATCTGACGATCCAACAGCGCGGCGGCTTCGTAACCGATTTTGCGAGGGTTGGGCATCACCGACGATAACGGCGGTTCGCACATGCCGCAGACAAGCTCATCGTCATCGACGCCGATGACGGCAATCTCTTCCGGCACCGAGGCGTTGATTCGTCGGCAGGCATCGAGGACATGCTGCCCGCGCATATCGTTACAGGCAAAGACTCCCAAAGGTCGGGGCAAACTCGTAAGCCATTCGGTGATGGTTCGTTGTTGGTCTTCCCACGATTCTGTTCGAGTCGCCTCCCAAGGAGATTCCAAAACATCCACGGTGCAATCGGCTCGCCTTAATGCCTCCCGAAAGCCGTCCAATCGACGGGTCGACCAATCATGTCCGGTAAAGCTGCAATAACCGAAATGACGAAACCCGCGTTCGAGTAAATGAGTCGCTGCCAACTCTCCCACTTTTTCGTTGTCGGTCCAAATGTGGGGGAGACCGACATCGCCGTAAATATCGGTGAGATCGACGGTCGGGATTTTGAGTTTCTGTAATCGTCGCGCCAGTTCGGGAGTCGTGGAACGACTGATGATTCCGTCCCCCTTCCATTGGTCAATCCATTTCGGTGGTTCGACAATGAGTTCCCGCAAATCGAGGTACATCGACCAGGGACGATGCTCGACGACATAATCAGAAATTCCTCTCAGCACTTCTCGCCCATAAGCCAGAGAAGTCTCGACAATCAACATCACGTGGGGAGGGGATGTTTTCCGGGATTCCACGGCAGAAGTCTTTCGCAATATTTCTCAGGACCAGAACAGCACACTCGCTTTCCTCGCATGATATGAGGAACCATTGGGCGATTTCCAGCGAAATATATCTCAAGACAGATATTCGTTCTCACCTTGCCCACGAATCATCCCGCGGTCACAATGAATGGCGAAATTGGCGAATTCGCGTCATTCTGTCCTGTAAAATCTGGTGGAATGCCGGGTGAATTTTGATTCCCGTCAATCAATGGTTTCAGTTACTGTTCGGTCCGCGTAAACTGAGTCCTCGTCGAGAGAACGACCGATTCCACACCACGGGAGACAAACGTGTTTTCATTAGACGGTCGAGTCGCACTCGTCACCGGAAGCAGCACCGGATTGGGCAAAGCCATCGCCATTGCACTCGGAAAAGCCGGGGCGACGGTCGCGATGAACTATTACAACAACGAAGAACGCGCTGCACAGGCTCTGCAAGAATTCCGGGACGCCGGGGGAACCGGGGAAATGTTTCGTGGCAATGTCATTGATCCCGAAGATGTCGAACGTCTTTATGCAGAGATCAAAGAGACGCTCGGCCCGGTCGATATTCTGGTTTGTAATGCGACTCCCGATCAGCCGCAAAAACCAATTGAAGAATACGATTGGGAGTTCTATCAATCGATGCTGGATTTCTTCATTAAAAGCCCGTATCTGTTAAGTCTGGCCTGTTTGCCACACATGAAACAACAGAAATGGGGACGCATTATCAACATCACTTCGGAAGTGTTCCAGCAGGGAGTTTCTCCCTTCACGGCATACGTCGCCGCCAAAGGGGGACAAACAGGGTTTTGCCGCTCATTAGCGCGTGAAGTCGCCCCGCACCAAGTGACGGTGAACATGGTGGCTCCCGGTTGGATTCCCGTTGAACGACACGAAGACGATCCGCAGGAACTCAAGGACGGTTACTTCGCCAACATTCCGATGCAGCGATGGGGCGTCCCCGCAGACATCGGTGCGGCCGTCTGTTTTTATGCCAGTGACGAAGCGGCGTTCGTGACGGGTCAAACGGTTTCCGTCAACGGCGGGATGACTGTCAATTAGAGACACACAAAATCAAGACACACTCACACACATTGAATTCCACAACGAGGAACGAACTCATGAAACATTTTTTACTGATCGCCGGACTGGCCTGTCTTATTGGTATGTCGGGATGTAATGGTGGCGATGCCGATAGTGAAAAAACCTCGGTCGCTTTTGTCACGAATGGCATCGCATCTTTCTGGGTTGTTGCCGAAGCAGGAGTGAAAGACGCGGGTGAGAAATTGGATGTCAACGCAATTGTCAAAATGCCCGCCGAAGGAGTCGTCGACCAAAAACGAATCTTGGAAGATCTGCTGACTCAGGGAGTGGACGGGATTGCTGTTTCGCCAATTGACCCGGAAGGTCAGCAAGATATTCTGAACGAAGTTGGTGAGAACACACATTACATCACACACGATTCGGATGCTCCCAACAGTAATCGAGTCTGCTATATCGGCATGGATAATTATGATGCGGGACGTATGGCGGGTGAATTAATCAAGGAAGCGATTCCCGATGGTGGAGAGGTGATGATCTTTGTCGGACGTTTGGAGCAATTGAATGCCAAACTGCGACGACAGGGTGTCATCGACGAGCTTCTCGATCGCGAACCGGATTCATCGCGTTACGATGAACCGGGAAGTCCCATTGAAGGTGAAAAATATACGATTCTCGATACGCGGACGGATGGTTTTGATTTTGCGAAAGCCAAGGCTCAAGCACAGGACGCGATCAATAAGTATCCCAATATGAAATGTATGGTGGGATTGTTCGCCTACAACCCTCCTCTGATGCTTGAAGCGGTGAAGGAAGCAGACAAAACCGACGTGATTAAAATTGTCGCTTTTGATGAAGAAGATGGATCGTTGCAGGGAATTGAGGATGGGTATATCCACGGCACTGTCGTTCAGAACCCCTATCAATATGGATACAAGTCGGTGGAAGTATTGACGGCTCTGGCAAAAGGGGACACCTCAGTCATTCCTGAGGACAAGTTTATCAATATTCCCGCACGTCAAATTCGTAAGGACAACGTGATCGAATTCTGGACCGAATTAAATTCGCTACTGGGTAAAGAGCCTCCTGCCGGAGCAGTGAAGGCATCTGAGAAAGTCGAGGAATGAAGTATCCGTTGCTGGAAGTTCGAATCGTCACCAAATACTTTCCCGGCGTTGTCGCGCTTAAACAGGTCAGTCTCACTCTCGAAGAGGGAGAAGTGCTGGCACTGATTGGCGAAAACGGGGCCGGGAAAAGTACGTTGATGAAGATCCTCGCCGGCATCCAGCAACCCGATCTCGGCAAATTGTTTTGGAACGGCAAGGAAGCCAACATCGATTCCGTCGATGCCGCGATGGATCTCGGCATCGCACTGATTCATCAGGAACTGAACCTCGCCGATAATTTGGATATCGGTAGTAATATCTTTCTGGGGCGTGAACCCCGCAATAAGCTCGGCATCATCAACCGCCGTCAAATCCGTGAAGAGTCGATGAAGGTTCTGGAGCGGGTCGGGCTCGATTTTGATCCCAACACCAGTTTGACACGACTGTCGATTGGCCAGCAGCAACTGGTCGAAATCGCCAAAGCGCTCTCCATGAATGCCAAAATTTTGATTATGGATGAACCGACGTCGTCGCTTTCCTCGAAAGAAACGGCACGTCTATTTGAAGTCGTTAAAGACCTCAAACAACAAGGCGTGAGTGTCATTTATATTTCTCACCGACTGGGAGAAGTGAAAGAGCTCGCCGATCGTGTGGTGGTCTTTCGCGATGGGCAGAACTCGGGAGAACTCGACAAAGAGGAAATTTCGCACGACCGAATGGTCCAGTTAATGGTCGGCCGCGATGTCTCCCGACTTTATGAACGAACTTCTCACAAACCGGGGGAAGAAGTCCTTAAAGTGACCGACTTGGTCACTCCCGCGTTTCCACGTGAGAAAAACAGTTTCTCGATCCGGGCGGGAGAAATCGTCGGCATGGCGGGTCTTGTCGGCGCGGGACGTACCGAACTTCTGCGAGTTCTGTTTGGCGTTGATGACGCCGTGAGCGGAGCTATTGAAGTCGGTGGCGAATTGTGTGATTTCCATCACCCCAAAGATGCCATCGATGCGGGCATGGTACTTGTTCCCGAAGATCGCAAAGGGCAGGGACTGGTGATTGACTGGCCCCTCGATATGAATGGTTCGCTGCCCGGGCTCGATCAACATCTGAAGCGGAAAGCCTTTATCGACAAGAAACATGAAGTGCAGACCGCCGAGACGATGATCGGCGACCTCAACATCAAAACGCCTAACCGCAAACAGATTCTGCAATTCCTCTCGGGAGGCAATCAGCAGAAAGTCGTGTTGGGGAAATGGCTTGCGCTGGAACCGAAAATTCTGTTGCTTGACGAGCCGACCCGAGGCATCGACATCGGAGCAAAAGAAGAAATCTATCACCTGATGGACAAACTCGCCGCTCAGGGATTAGCGGTCCTGTTTGTCAGCAGCGAACTGGAAGAGATTATGGGCGTTTCCGACCGGGCTCTTGTCATGCACGAAGGCAAAATTACCGGCGAACTTCCCCGCAGCGAACTTTCCGAAGAATCCCTCATGCAACTGGCCACCGGACAAGAACTGGCCGCCACACACTGAACCATCTCGCGTCTCCTTGAAATTGATTTCGACTCATGAAAAAACTGCTCGGCATCACCGGATTGTTCATTGCGATCTTCGCGTTCACTGCGTATCAGCAAGAGAACTTCGTTTCAGCGAGAAACATTGAAAACCTGCTGGACCGGACCGGTCTGTTGGGAATTTTGGGAGTGGGTGCTGCGTTCGTGATTATCACAGGCGGTATCGATCTTTCCATCGGATCGGTCGTCGGTCTTGTCGGTTGTTTATTACCCATGTTTGTAATCGATCAAGAGATGCCCGTTCCACTGGCGATTTTTCTGGTCATGTTGATCTCGGCGGGCATCGGTCTTGCGCATGGATTACTCATTACGAAGCTCAAACTCCAACCGTTTATCGTGACTCTTTGCGGATTGTTAATCTATCGCGGCATTGGTCGATTTCTCACCGCCGACCAAACGATGACATTTGGTGAACAACATAAGGGATTGCGAGAATGGGCAACCGGGAATATTGATCTCCCGATGTTAACCGCCAGCAAGGGGTTCAGTCTGCCGATGCCGTTTTTGATTTTGTTTGTCTTGATGATCATCGGCTCGATCTTTCTAAATAAAACCGTCTGGGGACGGTATCTGTTGGCACTGGGACGAAACGAACAAGCCGCCCGTTACAGCGGTATTAAGACAGAGCGACTCACCATCCTGGCATACGTCATTTGCTCGACGCTGGCTGGATTCGGAGGAGTTCTTTTCATGCTCGATCTCAATTCTGTTCAACCATCGAGTCATGGGAATTTCTACGAATTGTATGCAATTGCGGCTGCCGTGTTGGGAGGATGCTCTTTGCGGGGCGGTGAAGGTTCGATCGTGGGAGTCGTGATTGGTATGGGGGTTTTACAAGTGTTGAAAAGCGCCTCTCTCTTTCTGGAAATTCCTGATCAACTGGAATTCACCATCATTGGCAGCGTCATTTTGTTAGGTGCCATCGTCGATGAAGTGGCCAAGCGGGTTGTTCATCGCATGCGACAGGCGAAACAGCATAGTTGATCACACCGATCAGACAGAATGGCCCCGATGAAATTCATTTATCAATTTCCCGGCCTGTTGCTATTCGTGTCATTCGTGGTCAGCAATAATCGCCACATCAACTGGAACACTAATAGACGCTGATCTTCACTCATCAGGCTCAGGCCAGTGCCTGAGCGATTATGAGTGGTGTTGAGTGACAATGAGCGTTCCCTTCTCCTCCCTATTTTGCCGGCGTTCATTTTGCTTCTCTGCGCCGCCGCTGCGCGAGTCTCTTTTGTCTACGAGAGTGATTCGCAAGGATGTCCTGAAGTCATCTGGGGCTATGTTTGCGTTTTGTTCTTTGAACGCGACAAGCGAAATCAAACTCCATTCTGAAACCTGGGTCACTCTAGGGCCCCAGCCACACATCCTCTCGGTATTTTTCTTGTGGGGTATCTGCGATATCCGTGTCATCCACGCTTCTTTTCATTTGCAGGCCACAAGAAACACAAAAAGTCACCAAGAGGTTCTTTTGCGACCTTCCCGTTTGTTTGTGGACGAGTTTT
>Ga0055584_100002043_pt1 | contig 19870 bp, 15 predicted proteins | sample OSDHelmetaG_FD_58716 | JGI IMG/M metagenome (GOLD analysis project Ga0055584, IMG submission 58716) | Pelagic marine sediment microbial communities from the LTER site Helgoland, North Sea, for post-phytoplankton bloom and carbon turnover... | ecosystem: Environmental > Aquatic > Marine >... | reverse complement strand
GGTGTTTTCTTTACTCTTAGTTGGGGTAGTGTTTTGGAGTACGAGTGCTGTTGCCTTGCCGATTTTGCAAGAGCATGATTATGCGATTCGACAGTATGAAATTTTGCAAGAAAAAAACTCTTTGACGGGAAAATATGAATTTTGTAAGAGTTGTATTTTGGAGGAATTGAGTAAGAAGTAGTCTTTTTTCTTGATTGGAAGTAAGTATTCAAACTAATTTATACTCAAACCTTAAATTCTTTTGAACTTCTCTGCATCAAAAAAATATTTTAGCCCGCTAAAATTTCGATTTCCTTCTTTGATTAGGACTAAAAATTTGCTGTAAAATATTTTTCTCGCTTAGTTAATAGCTAATAAAAAGCACCAATTACAACTTATCTTTCTACGATCAAGAATAAAGCCTGCTCCGTCTTCGATAGACACAGCAGGCTTTAAATTTACTCCACACTATCCACCAAAACACTATCCAAGAAAACCTTTGGAAGTACTTCCTTTGTCTTGTTTTTAGCCGAAAAGAAAGCAAGATCCTTCATTCCAGAATACTCGGTCAAGTACCATTTGTTATCAATTAGAGAAAACATATTTTGAATCATAAAAGCATCTTGTACAATGATGCGTTCTCGGATGACGATTCCCATATCATAAAAAGGAATCATCTTAATTTGATCATTTTCGATGTCTACTGCTTTTTTAAAACGCCAGTTTTCAAGCTCCCAGAAAAAAGGTGTTGTACTTCCGTCAGGATTATTTCCAAGTAAAGGAAATTCAATTCTTTGTATTTGAAAAAGGCTATCCGTGTAAAATTTAGCATGGAAGGCTTGAAAATTTTCTCGTCCATCGTCATCAAAAGGAATTGGTTGCTCGATAGGATCACAAGCAAAAAAAGAAAAGCTAATTAGACAAAGTAGAAAGGCTGCTATTTTCATGTTTTAGAATGAGTTTTTTATGATTGAAGTTGGTTTAAATACTTAAGTCAAAATTATACTTTTGTTACAACACAAAGGTAATAAGTTGCTGTTTTTTCATAAAAAACTTGATAATTCGCTTTAAAATTGGGCTTCAAAATACTGGCAAAAGTCTTTCCTTTAGCCGTATCTTCAAAGGGTTTGACGTGCAAATGTTGGATAAAATCTACTTTTCCCAAACCATAAGCTTTGAAGAGTGCTTCTTTGATACCCCAATAAATATGCAGATAATCAATATAGTTAGGGCTTTTTTTGAGTTCTATTAATAATTCTGGAGCAAGGTATTTACTGGCAATTCGCTCTAGTTTGGGGCTTGGAACTTGCAAATCTAAGCCAACAGCTTGCTTTGATTTCGCAACCGCAATATAGGAAGCACTATGACTAACAGAAAGTTGATAAGGCGTATCTTTTAGCTCTAATTTCCCTGTTTCATTTTTCTGGAAAGCTCGATGAGAGGTATTAAATAACTGTTGCAAGCCGCAGCGACTCGCCAGCCATTGCCGAAATGCAATGGGTTTGCGGTATTTTTGTTGTAATAAAACTAATTCACTATTCGTAAGTTCTAAGGCTTTTATAAAAAAAGGAAGCGGCTCGGTAGCGTTCCAAATAAGCACTTCAAAAGTAGGCGATTGATATGTTTGTAAGACTGGCATTCTGCAAATATACGGTTTGCGGACGAAAGGACATAAAAAATGCCCTTTGGTCAATCACTACCAAAGGGCATAAGGGATATAAAATAACTAATTTCATTAAGTCTTCTTTAAGCAAGGGATCACTTAGGGAAGAAATACTAACTCAACTATCTACTATGAAGATAAATGAGTTTATAGAAGAAACAAAACACAAAAATACAAAAAACTTAATTCTAGCCTTGCTTTTTTTGTAAAAATGAATAAAGATTAATGCTTTTTTGTTGATTTAATTTATTGATTGTTAGGTTTTTATGTTTGGTGTTGCTGTCTGTTGAAACTTAAAAATAAAGCGCTTGTTTTTTTAGATCTATTTATTTGTGCAGCATTTGTGATAAAATTCGTTTGAATAAGGTTTTATTGGGGTCATTTTCTCTTATTTCTAATAAATCTTGAATGCCTGCTTCAACACTTTGGCGGACAGTGGCTTTTAGTTCTTGGATGGCCGCTTCCTCTTTGAACCTACCTTTATATTTTTCGGTGGAAATGGGTTGTCCAAATTTATAATAAAATCGCTGTGGTTTTGGAAGTGGAGTTAAGCCAAGACCTTTGACAATAGGAATCACCATATCTTTTCGAGCACCGAATTGTTTCAACAACGTTCCTAAAGGAGAAGATAGAATTTCTTCACTATCCCAAACCAATTCATAGCATTCTTCGGCCCCAACAGCCGAAAAAGGAACAATGGTGCATTGATGTTCGATCGCCATTTTTGCAAAACCCGTGCGGTTATCCCATTTCAATTTATAAGCCTCGCCCTTGTTCTTAAACGCCTCTCTCGAACCGCCAGGGAAGACCAAAGTGTATTGTTTGTCTTTCATTAATTGGGTGCAATTTTCCCGACTACCTTCTACCATCCCAAATTTACCAGCCAAGGTTCGCCAAAATGGAATTTGAAAATGTGCTCGGTCACCTAAGGAATACGTGAAAATATCTTTGTCATTATACAACTTAAACCACATAATACTGGCATCCCAAAGGCCTAATAAGGTGTGATTACCTACAAACAAAACAGGGCCTTCTTTGGGGATTAAATGGGCATCGTAAAAAACAGGATCGTTCAGCCAAAATAAGGGTTTGAAGAGCTTAAACATTTGTTTGACTTCTTTTGGTGAGGGGCGTTTTGATAAATCCATAGTGATTGCTGATTTTTATAAAATTGACAGGATGATAAATTTACTAAAAAAATAGAAAGGGATGGTAAAATTGATCTTATGAATTATTTATTGCTTGGTGTAGGGGCTTTTAATCTTTCTCTTTTTTTGTAATAAAAGAAGCGGCAATGTTCACAAAAAAGACCTAATTTTGTAAGTCTAATGGACTAAGGCAAAGGATGAAATCTAAGAGCGAAGCGATCTGAAATCTAAAAATAATATCTCTCAAGACCTAATTTTATTTATTATCACACGAGTTGCAAAAGAACCTAATTTTATAAAAAAGTGGACAGCATTCAACATAAATTACAGACACCTATTTCAATTGCCCCCCTAATTATTTATCGCCTACTTTTTGGGCTAATGGTTGGCTATGGCTGTTTGTGGTCTATTTCCAAAGGAGATATAGAAACACGCTACTTAGAGCCTAGTTTTTTCTTTAAATACGATGGCTTTAAATGGGTGGATTTTATCGGAGCAGAAGGGATTTATATTCTTTATGGCATTTGGTTTTTTAGTGCTTTGGGCATTTTTTTTGGAGCCTTTTATAGAATGGCTATTTGGAGCTTTTTCTTTGTGTTTACCTATTTACATTTGCTGGATGCGACGAATTACATCAATCATTATTATGCGATCTCTATTTTTGCCTTTTTTTTGGCTTGTTTGCCTGCTCAGGTGGCTTATTCGGTAGATGCTTGGCGAAAACCTGCGATACAACAGCTTCAAATTCCTGCTTGGCAAATGGCAATATTTAAAGCACAGGTAGCAATTATTTATCTATTTGCAGCGGTGGCAAAAATGAATGCAGATTGGATGTTTGGAGCGATGCCCCTAAAAATTTGGTTGTTACAAAGCCAAGATTTTCCGATTATTGGAAGTCTATTTCAATACCATATTACGGCTGTATTAATGAGTTGGGTTGGTCTGTTATTTGATTTGACAATCGTCGTTTGGCTTAGTCTTGCGAAGACTAGAAAGTGGGCTTATTTGACCGTTGTTTTGTTTCACACAATGACGGGTTTATTGTTTAATATCGGGCTGTTTCCTATCTTGATGATCTTTAGTACCTGTGTGTTTTTTGAGCCTAAAACACATCAAAAAATCTTAGAAAAACTAGGAGGGAAATGGGCTAAAACTAGAACGAAAACGAAAGATGCACCTTATTTACGCTACCTTTTTATCGCACATTTTGCCCTTCAACTTTTCTTGCCTTTACGGCATCATTTTTTGTATGATAATAACATTTTGTGGACAGAAGAAGGCTATCGTTTTTCTTGGCGAGTGATGTTATTAGAAAAAGAAGGAATGGCTACTTTTTATGTAGAAGATCCTGATTCAGAACGGCATTGGGTAGTTTCAAACCTCGAATTTTTAAGCCCATTTCAAGAAAAAAGAATGTCGATTCGCCCCGATCACATTTTGCAATTTGCTCAACATCTAGGCGTTATTTATGCTCGACGTTATGATATAAAAGAACCAATTGTTCGGGCAGAAGTTTATGTGGCAATGAATGGGCGAGTGAGTCAACCTTTGATTGATTCTACTGTTAATTTCGTAAAAGCATCTGGAAGTATTGGGCAAAGAACTTGGATTTTGCCTTATAGGGAGGAGTAGAATCGTAGTCGGATTTTTTACTAGAATACTTGCTTTCGATTTTAGTATTATAATAGAACACTACCCAAAGAATAGTAGGAAAAAGGCTGAATCTCACATGCCAGTTTGGTGTTAACAAAAAAACAATGGAAATATACGATATAGAAGGACTTGCCTGTGCATCCTGTGCCTCAAGTGCCCAAAATGTGCTAGGAAGATTAGAGGGTGTGACGGAAGTTCGAGTAAATTATGCGACCCAAACCGCTGCTATAGAAACGGATTCTAGCAGTCTAGGAATGGACGTATTGAACGAAAAATTAGCTCGCTTGGGCTTTGTTTTGCATTCTAAAAATAAAGATGCTTACAAAAAACGCCAAGAGCGAGCTGAAAAAGCCTTGAAAATTCTAAGGAAACAACTCTTGATAGGAAGTTTTTTTGCCTTGCCGCTTTTTGTACTTGCGATGTTTTTTCCCAATGTTCCTTATGCTAATTATAATATGTTTGGACTAACGTTGCCGATTTTGTTTTGGTCAGGGCGACATTTTTTTGTGAGTGCTTTTAAGCAAGCTAGTATTCTGAAAGTCAATATGGATAGCTTGGTTGCCTTGGGAACAGGAACGGCTTTTTTATTCAGTACCTTTAATACTTTTTTTCCAGCGGTATTGGAAGCCAATGGAATGATTCCACACGTCTATTTTGAAGCCGTTGGAGTCTTATTGGTCTTTGTTTTGTTAGGGAAATATTTGGAAGCGAAAGCCAATCAACAAACCTCTTCGGCAATCGAAGAATTATTAGCCATGCAAGCAACAACCGTTCAACTATTGGAAAATGGGCTTGAAAAAGAATTGCCTATAGAAGTCATTCAAGTAAACGATATTCTAAAAATACGCCCTGGAGATGTTGTCCCCTTGGATGGTATTTTGTTGGAAGGAACAGCGAGTATAGATGAAAGTATGCTGACAGGAGAAGCTTTTTTGGTTTCTAAAAGCAAAGGAGATACTGTTTTTGGGGGAACAATTTTGCAGCAAGGCAGTTTCACCATGCAAGTCAAGCAAATTGGAAAAGATACCGTTTTGGCACAAATAATAGCCTTAGTAGAGCAAGCACAAAGCTCAAAAGTTCCGATTCAAAAACTAGTCGATAAGATTGCCAGTATATTTGTGCCTGTCGTGATGGCGATTGCGCTGTTTACCTTTTTATTTTGGTGGGCAAATGGCTTGTGGGTAGAAGGCTTGGTAAATGCGGTAGCGGTTTTGGTGGTCGCTTGCCCTTGTGCTTTGGGTTTGGCAACCCCAACAGCGATTACGGTTGGAATAGGAGCGGCGGCTAAAAAAGGAATTTTGATGCAAAATGTAGCTGCCATCGAGCAGGCAGGAACGATAGACAGTATTGTTTTGGATAAAACGGGAACGGTTACAGAAGGCAAGCCTAAAGTAAGGGGCGTGGAATGGAAGAAAGGTTTAGAAAATCAAGCGTTTTTAGAAGGCGTATTGTTGGCGATGGAGAACGAATCGGAACATCCTATTGCAAAAGAATTGGTGGCTTATTATCAAAAGCAAGGAAAAAAAATGAATCTTGCTGTTCAGCAATTTAAAAATCATTCTGGCTTTGGTTTAAGCGCAAGCGTAGACGGAAATTCATATTGGTTGGGAAACAAAGTTTTCCTAAAAGACCAAAATATATCTATTGATGGAAGTTTAGAATTGGTGGCGAAGGATTACCAAAAAAGGGCAAATACCTTGGTTTTCTTTGCCAATAAAAAAACAACCTTGGCGGTTATTGGATTAAGTGATGTGGTCAAAACAGATGCTGCGCAAGCTATAAAAAGCCTTCAAGATGCAGGAAAAACCGTTTATATGTTGACGGGTGATAACGAGGAGACGGCTGCGGAGGTTGCACAGCAAGTAGGTATTTCTCAATATCAAGCCAATGTTTTGCCGAAAGATAAAATTGCTTTTGTTCAAGCATTACAAGCAAAAGGCAAGAATGTTATGATGGTAGGAGATGGCATCAACGATGCCCCTGCCTTGGCGGAAGCAAGCATAGGCGTTGCTATGAACAGCGGAACTTCTGTTGCGATCAGTAGTGCGGATGTTGTTTTGCGTCAGAACGATTTGAGACAGTTAACAAGCATTTTGTCTACGTCTAAGCAGATGTTACGCATTATTCGCCAGAATTTATTTTGGGCGTTTATTTATAACATCTTATTAATTCCAATTGCTGCGGGAGTTTTGTATCCTTGGGGCATTCTGTTAAATCCCATGATTGCTGGCGGCGCAATGGCCTTTAGTTCTATTTTTGTGGTAATGAATAGTTTGCGTTTGAAGTAGGAGGATTATAAAAAGACTAAGAAAAAAGGTTTTTTGATAACTTATATGGAGCTTTTAATTACAGGTAGCTTTTAACGGATTTTTAGATCTAATGTCTAAAAAGAGTTCATCTCAAAGCTTACTTTTTCTTATTAATGCAAAAAATGTCAGAGAACCAAAATTAATAAACAGGCAACCCATTTTTGACTAATTTTACATTACTTTTTGTACCAACATGAATTTTATTGGTGAGACCGTCGGCATCATAAAGGTCATTTTTTTCATTTTTCCAACCAATCAAACCTTCTTCTAAGACTTCGACATGGCTAAAACCCATTAATTTAAAATATTGGGCAACGACCATACTTCGAGTCGTAGTAGTCGAATAAACAATTACCCTGGACTCTTTAGGAAGCATCCAAATTCGTTCCGTTGAAAAGTCTTCATAGCCAACTCTTCTTGAATTTTGGATGCGACTGACAGCGTATTCTTTTTCTGAACGAGCATCTATGATAATAATTTGTTTTTTATTCTTTGCGTTGAGTTCATTTCCTAATCTCTTGGCAAAAATGGGGCGGATTGTAATGTCTACTGGATTGTTTCGATAATCCTCAAAACTAGGAAGTTGACTAGCAGAGAGGCTTGTATTTTGTTTGTTGGAGACGGTCGATCCAAAGGCGGTATCTTGTGCCGTAGAGTTCGTTGTCTTAATTAATCCACAAATGATGATTAAAAAGGCTAAGATAGTCGGTTTCATTGTTGAGTTATTTTTTAACCTGAGGGAATAAGTTCTAAGTAAAAAGGAGGATCTGTTTAAAGATATGCTTTCGATCGTTTGAAATTTAAAATTAAGCTGAGTTGATGAATTTGTTGGTGTTAGAAGCTAATTGCGTTAGTAATTTCTACTAAAATACTCAAATAGCCAAATAAAATAAGTTAAAGTGTTAATAAAAAAAAACATCCTTCTTTTGAGAAGGATGTTTTTTTACTGAAAAAGAGCTTAAAATTCTGGAATATAAATTCTATATTTGACTCAAACCGCCATCAACCGCAAGCTCAATTCCATTGACATAACTGGCGGCATCACTAGCTAGAAAAACAGCAGCACTTGCTATTTCAGTCGGTTCTCCAAAACGTTTTAGGGGAACGCCTGCGGCAAACCCAGCACCCATTTGTTCTACTTGCTCAGGAGTCATTCCTTCCATTTTGTTATAAATTGGCGTTCCAATAGGTCCTGGAGCAATACTATTGACACGGATATTTCTTGGCGCAAGCTCTGATGTTAAGACACGAGCATAAGCCCGTAAAGCTCCTTTTGTGGCACTATAAATACTAGTTCCTCCAAATCCTTTTTGATGCACAATCGAGGTATTAAAAATAATACTTGCGCCATCGTTTAGGTTTGGAATCGCTTCTTTTAGTAAGAACATTGGCCCTTTGACATTGATGTTAAACATGCTATCATATAACCCTTCTGTGATTTGCTCTGAGGGAGCAAATTGAGCGACTCCTGCATTTACAAAAAGAACATCTATTTTGCCATAAGCTTTCACCGCTTCTTCTATCAAGCGTTTGCTGTCTGTCGCATTCGCTTGATCTGCCAATACGGCTTTAAAATCTCCTTTTAATTGTGCTGAGGCTTCGTCTAAAGCTTCTTGACGTCTACCAGAAAAAACGACTTTAGCACCTTGATCCAAAAATTGTTGTACCGTCGCAAAACCAATTCCTGAATTTCCGCCTGTAATTACCGCTACTTTATTTTCTAATGTTTTCATTGTTCTAATTGTATTTTAAGTATGAATAGAAGATCTTAATTAGACCAGTCTGTTTGTTTTTAAATTATAAAAAATAAGTTATCCTAAGATTTACTTATGTATTTGTTGTTATTGTTATTTTATTAATGTTTTTATGACGTGTTGACAAAGGTAAGCTTGATGGGTTAAGCGACAATAAATTCAAAAGTCATCGCATACCATTTGTCCAAGTAACTTCGGTTATTCTGTGCTTTCATTCTGGAAAATGCCCCGCCAATACCAGCTTGAATATACTCCGCAATATAAAACGCAGAGAACTTTTGTGTAATTTCTCCAAGATCTTGCCCTGCTTGTACACAGTGAGCAATTTCGGTCGTAATTGCTTGAAATTGATCGTCAATAATTTTTGCAAGAGGGGCATTAAGACCTGCCAATTCAATAGAAAGATTATTAAGTAGACAACCTGCATTACAGCCTTCTTTTTGATTTAGGTCAAATAGATGCCCATAAAAATTGCGTAACTTTTGAGTAGGAGACGGTTCATCTGCTCCCAAAAATGACCGAACCAATTCTAAATTTTTCAAACCATACCATTGAATACTTTGCGCTACAAAATCTTCTTTACTACTAAAGAAATTATAAAAAGAACCTTTGGGTATCTCACAAGTTCTTAGTATTTCATTGATACCAACATTGTGGTACCCATTCTTTCGAATGAGTTCTGAGCCTAGCGCAATAATATCTTTTTTTTGGTGTTTATAACCCATTGTTATAGAATGAAATAATGTTATCAAAAAGAAATAGACCAATTGGTTTAATTTGAATTACATTGACCTAAACGTGTCTTATTAAAAAAGGTTTTGAAAAGGAGGATTTATTTTAAAATAAAGTTTTTTGACAACTGCTAAAAAGTTATGATGCTCGTAGAAATAAAGTAGAGCCATCGCAATCTGAACAGAGTATGTAATGGGAACGTATTGGTAACTCCTTAGAGTTTACAAAGATTTCCATTGCTTTATTTGTACTCGTTTAACAATCAAATCAATCGATTCGATTAGCATTTCATTGGTTAAATTACGGTCTTGGGAGGGTTGGTATTCTAAGAATACTTCTAAAATACTTTCTGTAATCAAGGCAAGCATCGCTTGATTTTCGGCGGCACTCAGGTCTACGAGTAATTGATCTATGACACCAAAAACAATTTGGCTCGTAGCCGTATTTAAGGCATTTTGGATTGGTGCTCCGACGACAGGAATCCGTTTGATTTGCTGTACTTCTGGATTGTTAATTACTGCGTTTTCGACAGTTTTAATTAGGTGTTTTTTTAGTAATTTTTGATATTGAGGATATTTTTTTTCAAGCCCTTTTTGCAAATTAGCACTAATCAATCGTGCAAGTTCTGTTTGACGGGGTTGAATGACTTCTTTTAGAATGGCTTCGTTGAGCGGTTTTCCTCGATGAATGCCATCTTTGGCTTGACTCAATATTTTGACAACCAATAAGTCTGATATTTCTTCAATCGCAATATTATAATAATGAACTAATGTAGTAAATAGGACATAGTCATTGAGGTTAATAACTTGCCAACGGTGTAGTCGATACGTCAAACCAATGACTCTAAATAAGCGTAAAATACGAAAGGAACTTGTTGGAAAACAGCCAAGTACGTCGTACCAATGAATGAATGGATAAAAGAACCATTTGGCATAGTCCTTTTGCTGGATACTTAGTAGCCACCGAATCGAAAATTCTAAAATAAAAATACTGACAATGATCCCATCATAAAAATAGAAATCTTCATGGATAGAATGATAAAACGGCAATAGAGGATCTACCAGTGCTTTTATCGTGTGCATACTATAAATGGCATCAAACATCAGCCAAGCTAAATCAAATATAGTCAAGCCTAGCATGAATATATCGGTTAGAAAAGACAACCAGTTGAAAGAACCTTTGATATTTTGAAAGCGAGGAAGCATACGGGCATTTTATTCTTTGCGTTCTAAAACACGAAAGGTATAATCATAAGGGTTTTTAGTATCTTTTTGATGTGAAATGGCGCTAGTTTCTTTCCAATGTGTTGGGTTAATTTCAGGAAAAAAAACATCTGCGTCTTCAACTTCAATATCAATTTCTGTTAGATAGAGTTTGGTCGAAAGAGGCAATCCCATGCGGTAAATTTCTCCCCCACCAATAATAAAAGCCTCTTCTGCCCTCGTTTTTTGTGCCACAGAAAGGGCTGCGTCAAGGGAGTGAACCAAAATACAGCCTTTTGTATGAAAATCAGGGTTGTGGCTGATAATAATATTGGTTCTGTTGGGAAGTGCTTTTCCAATAGATTCAAAACATTTTCGTCCCATGATAATAGGATGCCCTGTGGTCACTTTCTTAAAGTGTTTTAGGTCGGCAGATAGGTGCCAAGGAATGTCATTTCCTTTTCCGATTTCTCGGTTTTTGCCCATTCCTACAATAGTTGATACTCTCATAAAATTAAGCTCTTTTTTGTCGTAGTATGCTTTGTTAAATTGGTGTTTTTTGATTAAAATAAAGGGTTTAAGAACACTTGTTCACTTTATTTATTTCTCATTTCTTATGCATCAATAATAAGGAAACTTTAGTAGTTCGCCAACTCTCTTTCCAAGTAAATGGAAGAAGTAATCTCTATTTAGAACAAAGTTGATGTTTAAAGACTAGATAGTAAACAAAAAATAAAGGCTGTCTGAGGATTCAGACAACCTTTTATAGTTTATTTTAGAGCGAAAAATTTACTCTGGTTTTTTATATGTTTTAGTAAAGCTAATGTATTTCGCCACTTCCTCTTTCACTACAGGAGCTAAGATTAACAAGCCAATAACATTAGGAAATACCATGGCAAAAATCATTGCATCTGAAAATCCAATCACAGAATCCAAACTAGCAGCAGCTCCAATTACTACAAACAAACAAAAAAGTAGTTTATACGTAATATCGGCCTGTTTGCTTTTTCCAAATAAGAACTTCCAAGCTTGCAAGCCATAATAAGACCAAGATAACATCGTAGAAAAGGCGAATAAAACCACGGCGATGGTCAAGATATATTCAGCTCCAGGAAGAGAAGAAGAAAAGGCTGCTGAAGTAGCGCTTACCCCATCCGCTTTTTGACCATAGATCATAAATTGACCTTCAATATTAGTAATAATTAAAACCAAAGCCGTCATGGTACAGATAATAACCGTATCAATAAATGGTTCTAATAAAGCAACCATACCTTCCGATGCTGGATGAGAAGTACGTACGGCAGAATGGGCAATCGCAGCCGATCCAACCCCTGCTTCGTTAGAAAATGCAGCCCGTTGGAAACCTTGAATTAAGACCCCAATAAAACCACCCGTAATCGCCATCGGAGCAAAAGCACCTTCAAACATTAATTCGAAAGCAGTCGGTATTAGACTGGCATTCAAACCAAGAACAATCAAAGCCGCCCCAACATAAAGTACCGCCATAAAAGGAACTACTTTTTCTGTTACTTGTCCAATTCTCTTAATTCCACCAATGATAACGACGCCAACTAAAGCAGCTACAATGACACCAAAAACAGTTTTAGCACTCGTTGGAATTGAGGTAGGATCGCCATAAATAACATTTAGAAACTGAATGGCTGCTTGGTTGGCTTGAAACATATTTCCACCACCAAAAGAACCCCCAATACACATAATTGCAAAGAAAACAGCAAATACTTTACCCAAAGTACCTAGTCCTTTATCGGCTAGCCCTTTTCTCAAATAATACATCGGACCTCCATGAACCGTTCCGTCGGCATCTATTTCTCTGTATTTAACTCCTAAAGTACACTCTGCAAATTTTGTAGACATGCCCAAGAAACCAGCTAAAATCATCCAAAATGTCGCTCCTGGGCCACCTAGACTCAAGGCAACGGCAACACTCGCAATGTTTCCTAAACCAACCGTTGCAGAAAGCGCAGCGGTTAAGGCTTGGAAGGGCGTGACTTCCCCTTCATGCGCTTCATCTCGGATGGTATCTGGCATATCATCCAAAATAGTTTTTCGAACATTATCATCAGGAACGATTTGATTAGAATTGGCACTTGGCGTATAATAATCTCCACGAACCGTTTTTATTGCCAAAGTAAAATACTTGATGTTTGGAAAACCAAAATATAAGGTAAAGAATAAAGCACCTAGTATTAAAACAATTAAAACAATTGGAATACTGACATTATTACCCAAAGGAATGGAAAAGAAAATAATACTTTGTATGAAATTAGAAAAGGGGGTAAATGCTTCATCAATCTGTTTGTCAAGGCCTTTTACCGCAGGTTCTTGACAGAACGCAAGGATTGGTGTGAGCAGAATAAGAAGCGATAAAAGAAACTGTTGTTTTATTTTGAAAATTTTTGATGTCATTGTTATGGTGTCTATTTTTAGCAATGTTAATTTAGTATTATTGTCATGTTATTTCACAATATACTAAAAATGTAAGCTAATCTCCAAAAGTAGAAGCCTGTAAGAGCTTGTGAAGAAGGGCTATTGGAGCTAATTTCTTATTTTCTGGGCGAGTGATTTGCTGTTATTTTTAATGAAAATAAACCTTGTCGCTTAAAAAAATACCACCAATAAATTCTAAGTATCTACAGGAACGGCAAAGATAAGGGCTAGAAATGAATCTTATGTGCTTTATGCATCAAAAGATAAGTGATAATCCTACGGTTGCATTAATTCCCAAAGCATCGGCAAAATAGCGTTGCCTATTTAGATAGTCTCTATATTGGGTATTGAGTAAATTGTCAATTCTAGCATAGAATTTTAACGGGATATTTTTGATGTCTTTTTCTATTGAAAATCTTAGCCCCAATAAATGGTAGGCATTGGGTACAGGGGCGAAGTCCTGAGAAGGGAGTAAGTGATTTTGTCTGAAAACGTATTTATTATTTAATTCTAAAGCTAGATTTTTGAAACTGCCCACTTTGGGAAAAACATAACTAATTTTTGCCGAAAGATTATTGGCTGGCATGGCAACCAGAGGGATTTGATCGCTTAAGTCATCTCCTCTGAGGTAAGAATATTGCGCTTTAAGGCGTAGTTTTTCTGTTATATTATAAGTAGCAGAAAAATCTAAACCATAAATTTGCGCCAAAGTTTGCTCGTACTTAAAAACAGGAAATGCGCCCCTGATGGTCAGTCGAATTTCTTCCTGTGGATTGAGGTAGATATAATTATTAATGTATTGGTGATAAAGTAGTGCTTCTATAAAAAAGGTTTTTTTGAAATTCCAATTTATGCCCAAGGTACTTTTGATGGCTTGTTCTATTTTTAGCGTGATGTCGCCTTCTTCTATTCCGCTCACTCCTTGATGTAGTCCATTGCTATAGAGTTCATTAATGCTAGGATTTCTACTTGCGTAGCCAATGTTAAGCGTTAGTTTTAAGGAGGAAATAGGTTGATAACGAAGCCCCATAAGAGCACTGAAATTATGAAAATTATTATTATAACGAACAATTTCTCTAGGCAAGTAGGTCGAAATAGCAGCAACGGCTTGATGCATGAAATCGTAGCGGCCTCCAACGTCTAAAGATAGATTTTTATATCGTTTAGTCAGGTGTAAAAAGGTGCCGACTTCATAAGAAAAGTAATCTGGAATTAAGGGCAAAATGCCTGTTTCTGAACGGTTGGTATTGTCGATAAATCGACTTTGAATTCCTGTTTTTAGGCTTAAACCATTATCAAAAGCCGTAAAGTACGTGCCCTCTATCGCATGACTCCATTGCCCCAAACTTAAGGCAGGTATTTCAGAAGCATCTCCTCTTCGAACATCAAATTCCTTGCGGTCATTCAATTGACCAGCGTAGGTAAAGTCAATATATTGATTACTATGAATATAATAACGGCTCTGTACTTTGAGTAAGTGATGCCCTACACGTTGGAAGGGGGCATTGATGGCATAAGAAAAATAAGGACTCGTAAAGAAGGGGACTTCTTGAACTAAGGCACTTTTTAAATCGGTTAAATTTCCGATGTGAGAGCCTCGCAAGATGCCTATCTCGGTGTTAAAAGAACTAAAATAGAGCTTGGTAAACCATTTGTCCGAAAATGATTTTTCTAATTGAAGGGAAATGTTGGCTTCTTGGTTTCCAGTATTTTTTAAGAAGTAGGAAGGGCTGTGTCGGTCGCCGACTTTTTTTAAGGTTCCTGTAATTTTCCAAGCCAAGAGCGGATGGTTCATTTCTGCCTGTAAATTTAGGCCATGCCCCAATCCATTGGATTGAAAATAGTAATTAGCTTTGCCGTTTAGTTTTGTATTTTTATTAATTGCTTTCGGTGCGACCAAGATAAAACCGCCCAAGGAACTTCCTTGATGTTCCAATGCCGCTGCGCCTTTGATGACCGAAATTTGGTTGGCAGCCAAAGGATCAATTTCAGGGCTGTGATCGTTGCCCCATTGTTGTCCGCTTTGAACAACGCCATTGTTTAGAATCATTAAGCGATTGCCAGACAAGCCGTGCACAACAGGTTTAGAAATACCAGTCCCATTTTTAAGCGTACTCACTCCAGTGAGACCTTCTAGTAAGTTGGCTAAATTCTTATCGGAATTTTGAGTGATTTCTTCCTCCTTTAAAGAAGAGGAAGATTGAGTGGATGTTTGGGTTTTTTCTTTGGAAACCACTACTTCAGTCATGGCATAAGCCAACTCCTTCATGTAAAGCTGTACGGCGGTATCTTGTGGTATAGAAATAGAAAAGGTATCGGGGCGATAGCCCAAATGATTGACAATCAAAGAAATTTTCCCTTTGCACAAGGCATTTATTTGAAAACAACCCTTGCCATCTGTTGTTACTCCTTTCTGAGATTCGGAGAGAATAAGGTTGGTATATATAATAGGAGCTCCTGTCTTGTCCTCTTTGATGCAGCCCATTAATTTGTGCGTGCAATTTTGAGCGGAGGACAAGACAGGAGTTAAATAGAAGGGCAAAAATAAGGATAAAAAGATACCAAATTTTCGAAAAACTAAGTTTGTCTTTTGAGACAAAAATAAAAAGGATAATTTATTGAACATCTATATTAAAGCTTACTTCTATGTCTGTTTCTCCTCCAGCATTGTTTATATCTCCATCGCTAACGTCAGTTCCTGATTTGTTTGGTTCGTGTCTTAACGTGATTTTTAGTGTTCCTGTACCCGTAGAAGTTGTGGTCAAAGTACTTGATAGTCCCAATGGATTGCCATCGCTATCGCTATCATTGTACTGCACGGTTACGCTGTTTAGGCTTGATTCAAAAAAGAATTGATGCTCTAGGCTTTCTTCCTCTACTTCTATAGAAATATCTTCTGCGGGGTCAATGGTTTCATTTAATAAAACTAATGTCCCTGTATAAGTTTGGTTTGCTTCTAATACACCATCCGTTATTGTTGGAGCATTACCACCATCTCCATCTAAATCTTGGAAGGTCAAAACAACGTCTGTTCCTCCATTGCTAGGGCTTAGGCTGTAGCGAAGGGTTGTGATAACTTCTTCTTCATTAGGAATAATAGGTGTTTTGTCGCAAGAAGAAAATAGAATAGTAAAAAGTAGAAGACCAATGAATAGGATATTATTTTTTTGCATAATTTTTGGTTTGGAAAAAGATCAATTATTTTGTTTCTAAAACAAAGGTACTTATTTAATGCAACATAGTTGCATTAAATAGAAATTATTCTTTTTCTGCTCAAAAAAAGGCCGCAAGATGTTCTTTTTATTTTTTGAGCGTTCCAAGGTCCTGTGTAACAAAAGTATTTATAACAAGAGTAGACTCACCCTATCACCCTATAGGAGCGTATTCTTATACTTTACGATAACAAAAAGTAAAATAGTATGGCAATTTATTTTATTAATAACTTATGTTACATTGTACTTAGTACTGTAAAGCTTATGAAAGAACAACAACCGCTATAGTTTGTCTGTAAACGTTTTAATCAATTCAAGCGTCGTCGTATCTGTATTATAAACTGAGTACCAACCTTGATATTCATGTGGTGGATCTCCGATTAAATCATCTCCTGCTTCATAGACGGCTCTCGGTACACGAGGACGACCTTCGCCACCCCATGCCCAAAAATTTATTCCTTGGTAAGGACTTCCTTCTTTGATATTTTTTTCTAGGTATTCAAACATAAATTTAAAATAAGAATCTCGTTGCACAACCGCAGAAGTTGCCTCATAACTCTCGGCATCTCTAGAAATTCCAAACTCTTCCAAAACGACTGGCATGTTCATTTCTTTGGCAATTTCTATGTGTTTGTCCAAATAGGCAATGGCTTTTTTCTGTGAAGTTTCCAAGCTTGGAATTTTGTGCGGGTCATACCAACCCCAGTTCTGAATCCAAATATGAGCCGTTAAATAATCAATGCCCATAGAATGATTTTTGATGAAGTTTTTACGACGATTCCCAAATAAAGATTCCGACATAATTCCTTCACTTCCTGTCGAAATTAAATGATTCGGGTCCATTTCTCGGATAAATTTCGCCGTTTGACGAATCCAGTTTCTATATGCACCTACTCTGACACCACATTTAGGCTCATTGGCGAGTTGCCAAGCCATGATAGTTGGATCATCTTTGTAAGGTTTTCCTGTAAGGGAATTGGTGCGAGCCACTATTTTTTTGACATGTGCTTTGAACCAGTTTTTTGCACGCTTGTTGGAATAAAAACGGTAGGTATAATCCATGTAAACGCCCCAAGAAACACCACCATCTAAAGAAGGGTATGGAATTGGTTTGTCATTGAGCCAAGACAAGTATTGAGCAAAACCACCAGACCAATGCCAAAAATTCCCCAAGACTAAAACGCCATGAATTTTGCGCTTTTCCATTTCAACCAATAAAAAATCTAATCCTTCTAGAATTTCTTCGTTATACTCAAATGGTTTAATCATTAGAGGGGGCTGAACCCTGTATTTTTCACCTTCAGGCCCTTCTGAACCCACCATAATCCGCAAATTATTACAGCCAATTTCTTGTAATTGATCTAATTCCTTAATTAAACGTTCTCTTTGGGAAGGAACGCCCAAGTGCATTCCATACCAAAAGTTGGTTCCAATAAAGCGATAAGGCTTGCCATTTAACTTAAATTGAGTTCCCTCTACAGATATAAATCCTTCTGGTGGATTTGCAAGCGGAATGGATGATTCTGGTTTAGGAAAGAAGGAGGAAAAAAAAGCTGCCATTAGAATAATTGATAATTGTTTCATTGTTTTATTTGATCGTTTAAGTGGGTGGACGGTTGAATGTTGTTGTCCATCTATTCAAATCCTTTTGATTATTGAGCCAATTGATCGAAGAGGAAATTTATGTTCTGTGTTGACAGAATGGTCAAAGAACGAAATAAATTAATAATTATTAAGACTTTTTTTGTAAACAAGAAAATCTTTTTGCAAAGATACATTATTATTATTAACTAATGTTAGCTTGTTGTTATTATAATAATAATCGTAGATAAATCGTACTGGATTGATTGTTAGTTAAATAGTCTTTTAATTGTCAATGCTTTAATGTTCTGATAATCAAGATAATGTAAGGTGTTTTTTTATTAAAAAACTAAAAAAAATACGAAGTGCTAAGTATAAAGTCGGTCATGATAAATAAGTTGTTCTATTGTGAGGGGATAAGGTATAGGTCAAATTTTTAATAGAGTTCTTGTGTTTAGATAAGGCATGTTTTAAAAAAAGGTTGTAGTTTTGAAACTATTTTTTTACTGAAATTGAGACTATTTTTTGCTTCTTCATCTTAGAGCTTGTTGGGGATTTAATCCCAAGCTACAAACGTTTGATTTTGACTATAATGTCACCTTTTTTGTGAGTGATAGCTAAGGCTATCCCATTCAAAAAGACGCAACATTCTAGCCTAAAATCAATTCGTTTTCGCAAAAACCTTTGGTTTTAAAGGTTTTAAATCCCCAACAAGCTCTTATAAAAACAAGCTCTTGGCTGGTATCTATATTCATATTCCATTTTGCAAACAGGCATGTCATTACTGTAATTTTCATTTTTCAACTTCTCTGAATCAGAAGACCGTTTTATTACAAGCAATACACCAAGAATTAGAGGATCGAAAAGATTATCTTGCGGGGCAAGTTGTAGAAACAGTTTATTGGGGTGGAGGAACTCCTTCCTTATTGTCTTCGGCTGAAATTTTAGAAATGTGGGAGGTTATTACTAAAAATTATACCTTAAAAGAAAATTTAGAGGTTACTTTAGAAGCGAATCCAGATGACTTGACAGCGAAGTATCTAAAAGAATTACAAGCCACTCCAATCAACCGATTCAGCATTGGGATTCAATCTTTTTTTGATGAAGATTTAGTTTTTATGAATCGGGCACACAATGCCAATCATGCTTATGATTGTATTCAGGCAGCGCAAGATGCTGGCTTTGAAAATCTGACGATTGACCTTATTTATGGAACGCCAACGACGACACATGAGCGTTGGAAAGCGAATTTAGCGAAAGCATTTGAATTAAAAATTCCGCACATTTCTTGTTATGCCTTAACGGTAGAACCCAAAACGGCTTTGGCGCATTTTGTTAAAACAGGAAAAGTAGACAATGTAGAGGATAACCACACGGCAGATCAGTTTGAAATTTTGTTGGAAGGTATGGAGGCAAATGCTTATGAGCAATATGAAATTTCTAATTTTTGTTTGCCGGGGAATTACGCTCAGCACAATTCTAACTATTGGACAGGAAAGCATTATTTGGGCGTTGGTCCTGCGGCACATTCTTTTAATGGCCCTACTCGACGTTGGAATATAGCGCACAATCCCAATTATATCAAAGCATTAAAAGAAAAAACAAATTATTGGGAAGTCGAAGTTTTGAGCCCCGAAAATCAGTTCAACGAATATATTATGACTGCCTTAAGAACCAAATGGGGCGTTCATGCAACACATTTAGAAGGTTGGGGCAACTCAACCCGAATTTGGTTTGAACAAACGGCTCAAGTCTTTATTCAACAAGGTTTGATGGATTGCCAAAAGGATGTTTATACCTTGACGGCAAAAGGAAAGATTGTTTCGGATGCGATTATTGCAGATTTGTTTTTAGGCTAGTCACCGCAGTCCTTATTTTTTATTTCCAGCATCCATCCGAACAATTTTCGGATAAAAAGGGGCGACAATATCGACCAAATCTTGCTGCGCTTGCATGACAGTATGAATATCTTTATAAGCAAAAGGAGCTTCGTCCAATCCTGCGCCAATCAATTCAACATTATTGCTTTTTAAAACTTCTCGAAGCATTTTTTTAGTAAAAGAATCTTTCGCTTTGCGTCTAGAAAAAGCACGTCCTGCACCATGTGCTGCTGAATTAATTGATTGAGGATTCCCTAGACCTCGAACAATAAAGGCAGGAGCTGTCATCGAACCAGGGATAATTCCCCA
>Ga0055584_100002042_pt1 | contig 19873 bp, 19 predicted proteins | sample OSDHelmetaG_FD_58716 | JGI IMG/M metagenome (GOLD analysis project Ga0055584, IMG submission 58716) | Pelagic marine sediment microbial communities from the LTER site Helgoland, North Sea, for post-phytoplankton bloom and carbon turnover... | ecosystem: Environmental > Aquatic > Marine >... | reverse complement strand
TCTCGCGGGTAATACCCGTGATTTTGATATCCATCTGCAGCGACGTAATACCAACATCGGTACCAGCAACCTTAAAGTCCATGTCACCAAGATGATCCTCATCACCCAGGATATCAGACAGAACTGCATGGCCTTCATCTTCAAGGATAAGGCCCATCGCAATACCGGAAACAGGGCGCGTAATTGGCACACCTGCATCCATCATCGCCAAAGATGAAGCACAAACCGTTGCCATCGAGCTGGAACCGTTGGATTCAGTAATTTCGGACACCAAACGAATGGTGTATGGGAAGTCTTCTGCGGTTGGCAGAACAGCGCGGACAGCACGCCATGCCAATTTACCATGGCCAACTTCACGACGGCTGGTGAAGCCAGACCGACCGGTTTCACCAACAGAATATGGCGGGAAGTTATAATGCAGCATGAAGCGTTCGCGGTATGTGCCCGCCAATGCGTCGATGAACTGCTCATCATCACCTGTACCCAGGGTAGCAACAGTCAAAGACTGTGTTTCACCGCGTGTAAACAGGGCTGCACCATGGGTGCGGGGCAGAACGCCAACTTCAGCAACGATGGGACGGACCTGATCCAGATCACGGCCATCGATACGCTTGCTTGTTTTTAGAATATTGCCGCGAACGACTTTCTTCTCAAGCGATTTGAACTGTTCGCCAACCTGTTGTGGCGTGATTTCATCATCAGACAGGGCATCAATCGTCGCCGAGCGGATTTCAGAAACAGCGGCAACGCGGGCCTGCTTTTCAACAATGGCATAAGCTTCGGCAACACCGTCGGCAGCCTGTTCAGCAACGCGTTCGTACAAAGGCGCTGCAGTTTCGTCAACGGCAACGTCCCAAGGTTCCTTGGCACATTGTTCTGCCAGATCGATGATCGCATCGATAACCGGAGCAGACTGCTCCTGGCCAAACATCACAGCGCCGAGCATGACATCTTCGCTCAGTTCAGAGGCTTCGGATTCAACCATCAGCACGGCTTCGCTTGTGCCGGCCATTACCAGGTCAAGCTCGCTGCTTTCCAGCTCTTCCATAGTTGGGTTGAGGATGTATTCACCATCAGCATAACCAACGCGGGCGCCAGCAATAGGGCCCATGAAGGGTATACCAGAAATGGTCAACGCGGCACTGGCACCGATCATGGCAACCATATCTGGATCATTTTCCAGATCGTGGCTTAGCACGGTACACTGCACCTGGGTTTCGTTCTTGAAGCCCTTGATGAACAATGGGCGAATGGGCCGATCGATCAAGCGGGAGGTTAGTGTTTCTTTTTCTGTTGGGCGCGCTTCGCGCTTGAAGAAACCACCGGGGATTTTACCCGCAGCATAGTATTTTTCACTGTAGTTCACGGTGAGCGGGAAGAAGTCCAGCCCAGGTTTTGGCTTTTTGTCAGCCACAACAACACAGAGGACGACTGTTTCGCCATATTGCGCGAGAACCGCGCCATCTGCCTGGCGGGCAACTTTGCCCGTTTCAAAGGAGAGCGTACGCCCGCCCCATTCGATTTCTTTACGATATATATCGAACATATTCTAATTCCTATTTCGCAATCCGCCCTATGCGGCTTGCCCTTTTACTCGAGCCCAATATGGGCCGTTGAGCGTGTCTAAAATGGTGGGCGTTCTCGCCAGAATTGGCGTCGCCCGCCAAAGGGTGCACATGCACCAATAAAGAACGCCGCCCCGATACATACGGTGCGGCGTCTTTTGCTGTGGCCTATTTACGCAGGCCCAGGCTTTCAATAAGCGTTGTGTAACGCCCGACATCAGTTGCTTTTACATAGTCAAGCAAACGACGGCGTTGGTTAACCATCTTCAACAGCCCGCGCCGTGAGTGGTTATCCTTTTTGTGTTCTTTGAAGTGTTCGGTCAGGTTAACGATCCGTTCGGTCAAGATAGCGACCTGTACTTCGGGTGACCCTGTGTCACCAGCGACGATTGCATATTCAGCAACCAGTTCCTGTTTTCTTTCAGGCGTAATCGACATCGTGTTCTCCTAGTCTATAAGTTAAAGACCCTTTTGGGTCGCAAAACACCTTCTTCCAGCCATCCAAGACCAACAGGACCGTCTGATGCGGTGATAAACACCTCACCCGCCAGCTGTTGGGGGATTCGAATAGCCTGGCCTAATCGAAGGCGATGGGCCTCGCTGTCCATAACGGCGACCTCCGGGATGTCGTCCAGGGGCGCCTCCAATGGGAGCAGGGCTTTTTCAGGCAGCGCTTTATGGCTTATTTCCTCTAGCTTATCCAGCGAAAAAGCGTCGTCTTCTGTGAAGGGTCCAACGCGGGTTCGGCGCAGTTCGCTTACATACCCCCGGCTGCCCAATGCTTCGGCCATATCGCGCGCGAGCGAGCGAATATAAGTGCCTTTGCCACAGTCAATTTCAAAACGAGCCGTCTCTGTACCCGCCTCTAAAAGGGCCAATCGATCAATGTGGATTTCACGAGCGGGCAGGTCGGGCGCATCACCGGCGCGGGCTAGGTCGTAGGCGCGCTTGCCATTCACCTTAATCGCTGAAAACGCTGGGGGTTTTTGCATGATAGCCCCGGTGAATACAGGCAAAACAGCTTCAATAGCCGCGGCATCTGGTCGCACGTCGGAGCGTTCGACAACTTCACCTTCGTCGTCGTCGGTTGTCCGCGATTCGCCCCAGCATACGGTAAACTGATAGGTCTTCGTGCCATCCATGGCGTAAGACACCAGTTTGGTCGCCTCACCAAAGGCCAAAGGCAAAATACCGGTTGCCAACGGGTCTAGCGTGCCAGCATGGCCGGCCTTGGCTGCCTGCAACAAAAACCGTGCCCGGCCCAAGGCCTGATTCGAACTAAGACCAAGTGGTTTGTCGAGCACAAGCCAGCCGTGAACCGGGTTGCCTTTACGTTTACGCCCCATGTTATTTAGGCACCACGAATGTCACTCGCTCTCCGGCACATCAAAGTCGTCAGCGTCTTGATCATTATTCACCAGATCGCGGCGAACAGACGGACGATTGAGCAAAGAGCCAACATGAGCCGCCTGATCGAAAGACCGGTCGAGTTTAAAGCTAAGCTTGGGCATGTATTTCAGCGCAATGGCATGAGATACCTGGCCGCGAATATAGCCCGCGCACCGGTTCAACGCTTCTTCAACATCATCTTGGGCTTCACCACCCAGCGGCATGACAAATGCAGTCGCATTTTTCAGGTCAGGGCTAACGGTCACTTCCGTCACCGTTACCGATGCCTCGCTAACCACGGGGTCTCGAATATCGCCGCGCAGCAAAACATCTGCCACAGCATGGCGAATAAGCTCGCCAACGCGCTGTTGGCGTTGGCTACGCGGCGTGCCTGAACGTTTACCTTCAGATCGTTTACCCATGGCTGAACCCTGTCGTCAATTCCACTGGTGGGGCAATTACCTCAACCAAAACGCCTACAGTGATCGTTCTATCTCTTCAGCAGTGTAGACTTCGATAATATCGCCCTTTTTGACATCGTCGAAGTTCAACAGTGAAATACCGCATTCTGTACCAGAAATGACCTCTTTCACTTCGTCCTTGAAGCGACGCAGAGAACCAATTTCGCCCTCGAAAACAACGACGTTATCGCGCAACAAGCGAGCCCGCGCTTCAGAGCGAACCGAGCCATCAAGCACCAGACAACCAGCAGCCTTGCCCTTACCAGCCGCAAAGACATCCTGGACGTTGGCAGAACCGATGATGGTTTCTCTAACTTCAGGAGCCAGCATGCCAGACAGAATACTTTTAATGTCGTCGACCAAATTATAGATGACCGAGTAGTAGCGAATTTCAACACCATTGGCTGAAGCCAGTGCGCGTGCTTTAGGCGTTGCCCGCACATTAAAGGCCAGAATTGGCGCACCCGAGGATTGGGCCAGCGTGACATCTGATTCCGATATCCCGCCAACGCCGCTCAAGACAATCTTGGCCGCAACTTCATCTGTATTCAGGGCGTTCAATGCTCCGGCAACAGCTTCTGCAGAACCATTCACGTCGGCCTTGATCAGCACGGGGTATTCCTGCGCTGATTCTTCCTTCAGGCGCTCCAACATGGCTTCCAACGAAGCCCGTGGTGCCCCGGCACCGGCGCCAATACGAGCCTGGCGAATACGGTATTCTGAAATTTCGCGCGCCCGTGTTTCGGTTTCTACAACGGCAAAGTCATCACCTGCAGATGGCGTACCATTCAGGCCCAGTACTTCAACGGGCTGTGATGGCGTGGCTGTTTTTACCTGCCGGCCTTTATCATCGACCAAAGCACGCACTCGACCCCATTCGGTACCTGATACGAACACATTACCGACATTCAGCGTACCGCGGGTGATCAATACTGTTGCGACAGAACCGCGACCCTTGTCCAGTGTCGTCTCAACGACAATGCCTTCAGCATCGCGGTCTGGGTTGGCTTTAAGTTCCAGCAGTTCAGCCTGCAACGTAATCGCTTCTTCAAGCTTATCGAGGTTGGTGCCAACTTTTGCCGACACTTCAATATTCAGGACATCGCCGCCCATTTCTTCAACAACGATTTCGTGTTGCAGCAATTCCTGTCGAACTCGGTCAGGGTTCGCGCCTTCTTTGTCCATTTTGTTGATGGCAACAATGATGGGTACTTCGGCAGCCTTGGCATGCTGAATGGCTTCAATCGTCTGAGGCATAATACCGTCATCGGCAGCAACCACGAGAACAACAATATCTGTTGCCTCTGCACCGCGAACGCGCATTGCCGTAAAGGCAGCATGGCCTGGCGTATCAAGGAAGGTAATCTGTGCACCCGTTTCGAGTGTTACCTGATAAGCCCCAATATGCTGGGTGATACCACCTGATTCGCCGGCGACAATATCTGTCGCACGCAAGGCATCCAGCAGCGACGTTTTACCATGATCAACATGGCCCATCACCGTTACAACCGGCGGGCGGGTCTGCAATTCTTCAGGCGCATCAACGCCTGAGAACAAATTGCTCTCCACGTCTGCTTCGGTAACACGGGTGCTGCGATGGCCCAGTTCAGACACAATCAATTCAGCCGTATCAGCATCGATCACATCGTTGACCGTGGCCATGATATCGTTTTTCATCAGCTCGCGGATGACGTCTGCACCACGAACAGCCATGCGGTTAGCCAGTTCACCGACCGCAATTTCTTCCGGAATAATCACATCACGAGTGATCTTGGTTGGCGAATCTTTTGATGACAACATCGCAACCCGCTGTTTTTCACGGGCACGGCGAACAGCTGCCAATGAACGTTGCCGCTCTTCAGCACCATCATCCAGCGCGCGAGCAATCGTAAGCTTACTGTCTCTGCGACGCGGTTCTGAACGCGACGTTGGCTTCGATTTAGGGTGCTCAACAGCACGGGCACGACGCGGGGCCGCAGCAGCTGGTTTGGCGGCTTCGCGACGAGGGCGCGGGGCATCTTCCTTAACAACCGGCGGTTCAACAATTTTGACGGGTTCAGCCGCCTTGGCAATTTCAGCCTCTTTGCGGCGCGCTTGTTCTTCTTCTGCAGCCGTCTCGGCAGCAATTTTTGCTGCTCGTTCTTCATCTTTTTTCCGCTGGGCAGCATCTTCTGCTTCTTGAACCAAGCGGGCCTCGGCCTCCACCTTGGCGCGGGCTTCATCCTCGACCTTTTTCACCGCTGCCTGTTTGCGCGCTTCATCCAGCACACGAGCGCGAACAGCACGTTCTTCCGCTGTTAAGCGACTAGGCGCTTCTGCCTGTTTGGGCTCTTTAGGTGCTTCGGGTTCCGCAGGCGCGCTGGTAACAGTCGGTTCAACCGCGGGGGCCTCAACCTCTTGTTCTTCAGCTACGGGCTCTTCAGTATCAACAGCAATAACGCGGCGGCGCTTACGCTCCACCACAACCGACTTGCCCCGACCATGCGAAAGGCTTTGGCGCACCTGTCCTGCGTCGACAGTCTTCTTCAACTGAAGTGTCTTCCGCCCTGACAGGGTGAGCTTCTTTTCGCCCTTATCCGTCGTATCGCTCATACTGTATCTACCTTAATTTTGCGTCTAACCATCATCAGACGCGTTGCTTGTCTCATAAGCTGACAAACGCTGCGCCTCTTTTACAAGGCGATGCGCCAGTCCGCCATCTTTTAGTGCAGCATGCACTACATTCTCACGCCCAAGGGCTGCGCTCATTTCTTTAGCGGTGAATTCCCCAATTTGCGGGATCTCTCTGCCAAGGCGCTGCAGCTTCCTTCGGCCGTCATCACTGGCGTCGGACGCGCAGATTAGAACTGCCGCTTCATCCGCTGCCAAACACTGTTTTACTTTTTCGAATCCGTTGACCAATTGGCCTGCTTTGCGGCTAAGCCCCAATAGACTAAGGCAATTTTGGCGCAGCAAATGCGCCACCATGTCAGACAAGCCGTCAGGCGCTTTAACAGATGCCTTGGCAGCACGGCTGAACAGGTTTTTATCGCAGGCATGGTCAATATCGGCCCGGCGGGCGCTGACCCACAGGCCGCGCCCCGGTAATTTACCCGCAATATCTGGAATTACGTCGTTATCAAGCCCAACGATAAAACGCACAAGCTCACCCTGCGGCTTGGTAGCTCCGCTGGCAAGACACCGTCGACTCGGTGTATGGGAAGAATCCATCCTGGGCACGAAGGGCGCATCCTTATTCCGCTACGGCGTCAGAATCTTCAGAACCGGCGGGTTCTGCTTCATCTTCAGCAACAGCTGTGGTTTCAGATTCTGGCTCGTCTTCAAACCAGTGGGCACGGGCTGCCATGATAATTTCGTTCGTTTGGTCATCAGAAAGGTCAAATTCGCGCAGAATACCTTCCGTCGGGTCGCTCAATTCGTCAGTAGCCAAATCAGCCAAATCATCAAGTGACTGAATGCCTGCGTTACCCAAGGTAACCAGCATTTCCGGGCTGATGCCTTCAATAACAGCAATGTCGTCAACCACGCCAAGGCCTTTGCGTTCGCTGTCAAAGTCAGCATCCCGCTGGGCCAGAGCCGCAATCGCACGAGACTGCAATTCTTCAGCAATTTCTTCGTCAAAGCCTTCGATCGTCGCCAGTTCGTTCAAGGCAACAAAGGCAACTTCTTCAAGTCGGCCAAAGCCTTCTGCAACAAGTAATTGACCAATGGTTTCTTCAACATCCAGCATTTCGGTGAACATGGCAGAACGTTCAACAAATTCAGCTTGGCGACGTTCTGATTCTTCAGCTTCCGTCAAGATGTCGATAACCCAACCCGTAAGCTGTGAGGCCAACCTTACATTTTGGCCGCGGCGGCCAATAGCGAGGCTTAGCTGGTCATCCGGCACAACAACTTCAATGCGCTGGTTATCTTCGTCCAGCACCACTTTTTGTACTTCGGCAGGGGCCAAAGCATTCACAATGAAGCTGGCTGCATCAGGCGACCACTGAATGATGTCGATTTTTTCACCCTGCAGCTCGTTAACTACGGCCTGTACGCGGCTACCGCGCATACCAACACAGGCACCGACGGGGTCGATGCCGCCATCGTTCGAGGTAACAGCAATTTTAGCACGGCTGCCTGGATCGCGAGCAACAGATTTGATCTCGATAACACCGTCATAAATTTCAGGTACTTCCTGCGAGAACAGTTCTGCCATGAATTCGGGGCGCGAACGCGACAGGAAAATCTGGGGGCCACGAGGCTCAGCACGAACATCAAAGATAAAGGCGCGAACGCGGTCACCGGTGCGCAGGTTTTCGCGAGGGATGGCTTCATCCCGGCGAATAACCGCTTCTGCACGGCCCAAATCGACAATCACATTGCCATATTCAACGCGTTTGACGATGCCATTGGTAATTTCGTTGGCGCGGTCTTTATATTCTTCAAACTGCCGGTCGCGTTCTGCGTCCCGCACTTTTTGGGTAATAACCTGCTTTGCCGTTTGCGCAGCAATACGACCGAAATCCATCGGCGGTAATTCTTCGCTAATCTCAGAGCCCATTTCCAGCTCAAGATCCGGGTTGGTCCGGCGCGCTTCTTCCAGCGTTAGCTGCGCCGTTTCATTTTCAATTTCTTCTTCTTCGACAACGGTAATGACCCGGAAAAGGCGAATATCGCCATTCTCTCGGTCGATCTTGGTACGGATGTCATGCTCCATACCATAGCGAGAGCGCGCTGCTTTTTGGATTGCTTCTTCCAGAGCCTCTAGGACCAGCTCCTTATCGATCATTTTCTCACGTGCGACCGCATCGGCGACTTGTAAAAGCTCTAACCTGTTGGCACTTACCGCGCTGGACATACCAAACTCCTCTAATCTTTTTGTAACTGGTCGTTGTTGGCTGCTTCGGCCGCCTGGTGGGCAGCGATCAGCTCGTCGGTCAAGACAAGCTTGGCAGACACAACATCTGTGTAGGGCAGGCGGTGTTCACCGCGGTCGGATTGCAGAACAATGTGGCTGTCTGCAAAACCTATAATTCGCCCGCGGAATTTCCGTTGGCCTGCAATTGAGGCGTGCAGCACAACTTTGGCTTCAAACCCCGCGAACTTTTCAAAATCTGTTTCCCTGACAAGGGGGCGGTCAATACCTGGTGAGCTAACCTCGAGGCTATATTGCCCGGCAATCGGGTCTTCAACATCAAGGATCGCTGAAATGGCCCGGCTTACCTTTGAGCAATCGTCGATAGACATAGTGCCGTCTGGACTCTCGGCCATAATCTGCAAGATCGTCTCTACATCGCCCGTATAGGCAACGCGCACCAGATCAAACCCCATCGCCGAAACGGTGGGTTCTATCAGGTCGCGGACTGGGTCTGCCATATTTGCCATACCAACTATACCGTTCGTTCTACGAGGCCATTTGGGCAAGCCCCAAAACAAAAAGAGCGGGCGAAATGCCCACTCTGCCAAATTTTCGGGGAAGCGAGTCGCGTCCACCGACTATGTCAAGAGAGCGAGCATTATATCAAATTGCCAGAGATTTTCAAGGTCTAATGGCAGAGGCCAATTTGCAGTAGCGCAAATAGATAGAGGGCCGCCCTTCGCGGAGCCCTTTGGCTTCATATCGGGTCTGCGGCCAATCGTCGGGCCTTGTCCGCCAATCTACCGGGCTTTCGGCCAACCATTCAAAATCGGTGCGCTGATGCATATGACGCAGAATCCAATTGCCATAGTCGGCATGGTCTGTGCCGATTCGCAACTCGCCGCCTTCAGCAAGAGCCGCACTGATCAGGTCGATATTTTCTGGCCTAATAAAGCGCCTTTTGTGGTGACGAGACTTGGGCCACGGGTCAGGGAACAGCACAAAAATACGCGACAACGACCCAGGCTGCAGGCCTTCAAGCAACAAAGCGGCGTCATCGTCATAAAGACGAACATTAGAAATGTCTTCGCGGTCGATCTCGTCGAGCAACGAGGCCAGACCATTCACAAAGGGTTCCACCCCAATGCAGCCAACATCGGCGTTGTGCGTCGCCTGCCACAACAAGTGCTCCCCTTTGCCGAAACCAACCTCCAGCCAAACCTGACGCGGCTTGCTCGGAAACAAGGTTTTCGGATCCAGCGTGCCGCTCTGTTCGGGGATATCCACCAACAATTTAGGCAACACGGTTTCGACCAGGGCTTTGCGACCCGCCCGCAATGGCTTGCCATGACGGCGGCCATATAGCCGCCGGGGCGGATCAGCCGGATCAAATGGAGTAGAAGGTTTTGTCATCACGTGTGCTGGCTATCCGACAGATTGCTGCAATGCATCTACCAGATCGACTTTTTCCCAGCTAAAGCCGCCATCATCCTCAGGCGCACGACCGAAATGGCCATAGGCTGCTGTTCGCGCATAGATGGGCCGGTTCAGCCCCAAATGCTCACGAATGCCACGGGGGCTTAAGTCCATAATGTCGGCCAAGGCTGCTTCCAGCTTGCGCTCATCAACCGTACCCGTACCCTGCGTGTCGACATAGAGTGACAGGGGCTTGGACACACCAATGGCATAGGATAGCTGAATAGTGCAACGATCTGCCAAACCAGCGGCAACCACATTCTTGGCCAAATAGCGCGACGCATAAGCAGCGGAACGATCGACCTTGGTGGGGTCTTTGCCGGAAAAGGCACCGCCACCATGGGGTGCCGCACCGCCATAGGTGTCGACAATAATTTTACGGCCGGTCAAACCCGTATCCCCTTCTGGGCCACCAATAACAAAGCGGCCAGTGGGGTTGATGAAAAACTCGGTATCGTTGCTCACCCAACCTGCTGGCAGGGCATTGGTTACGAAAGGCCGTACCAACGCATCAACCTGACTGTGCGACAGGTCTTCACTGTGCTGGGTAGAAACAACCACTGAGGTCGCGCCTACAGGCTTGCCATTTTCATAGCGCACGGTGACCTGGCTTTTTGAATCTGGGCCCAAGCCCGCAGCCGAGCCATCATGGCGGGCAGCCGCCATATCCCGCAAAATTTTATGCGCATAATGTACCGGCGCAGGCATTAAAGCTTCAGTTTCGCGACAGGCATAGCCAAACATGATGCCTTGGTCGCCAGCGCCTTCATCTTTATCTTCACCAGAATCAACACCTTGGGCGATATCGGCAGATTGACCATGAACCAGCATTTCAACATCAGCCGTCTGCCAATGAAAACCGCTTTGTTCGTAGCCAATTTTGCGCACGGCTTCGCGTGCCACGCCTTCTAGGCTGCCAAGCACCTCTTGGGGCCCACGCACTTCACCAGCTAGAACAATTTTTTGGGTTGTTACCAATGTTTCAACGGCTACGCGCGCCGTGGAATCAGCCGACAGATAAGCATCGAGCACTGAGTCTGAAACAAGGTCGCAGACCTTATCTGGGTGGCCTTCAGATACAGACTCACTCGTAAATAGATAGTCTTGTCTCGCCAAGGACTTGTCTCCTGTCGCTGAACTGAAGCGGGCGCGGGCGCGGGCTTAGTTATTAAGCCGCCGCTCGAAGGGTTGGGCCGAAATAATTACTAAGCTGTATATAGCAGTGGGCCACCCCCCAAACAAGCATAAAGACTTCCTTATATAAGGAAGAGTGCATATGAAGAAAGCGGTGGAAGCTTCATGCCCAGCGCTACAGGATTGGTCTATTTTTTTGCGTCTGCTGCAAGGGCTTTTGCCATATCGATCAAACCTTGGCGGGCCCGTTCACCGGGGATACGCCGGAAAGCTTGCACAAGTTTCATGACCTCTCTGGTCATTTCTTTTTCATCGTCAAATGGCGCTTGATCTGCATCCGACAGACCGGTAACCGGTGCCGACTTTTTCCAGGACAGGCCCTCAAAGAAATATTGTGGGGCAATTTCAAGAATGCGGCAAAGCTGGAATAGGCGGCTAGCGCCAATCCGATTAGCACCGCGTTCGTATTTCTGAACCTGCTGGAAAGTGAGGCCCAGCTCTCTGCCCAGTTTTTCCTGAGTGATGCCCAAGACAGACCTGCGTTCACGCAGCCGTTTGCCTACATGGATATCAACCGGGTTGGGTTTCTTTTCCACCCTTTACTCTCCCACAATTAGTTCGCATCTTGATTCATCGCCCAAAGGTACCTGCAGCTTCTGGAACTAACAAATTGTTTTGTAAAATTGGACTGTTTTGCAGACACATAGCATTAGGGCGGCTGCACACGAGAATCAAGGGGCTTCTTGGTTGGGCTCAGTCACCCGGGCCCAACCCATAAACCGTGCCACCACTTTTCCGACTAGAATAAGGAACAGGGCTAGCACCATCAGCATCAGAACAGACCACCCCTGCACCTGCGCAAAAAGGGGCGGCGATGAAATTGCGACCGGCAACAGGCCATCGACCACGCCTGCTTTACCCAAGTCCAATTGCCGGACAACACGCCCATAGGGGTCGATGATAGCCGATATTCCCGTGCCCGCTGCGCGCAGCATGGGAAGTCCTTCTTCAATAGCCCTAAACCGGGCAATCATCAGATGCTGATAGGGCCCAGAGGTTTTGCCATACCAGGCGTCATTGGTCAGGTTGAGCATAAAGCCGGGACGCGGCCCTTCTGGCAAAACTTCGCCAGGGAAAATGACCTCGTAACAAATAAGCGGGCTCATGGAAGGCAAGCCTGGTAATTCAATCAGACGTGGGCCTGACCCGGGCGTAAAATCACCCGCGCCCTCGACAAGCTTTTCAATGCCCAAAAGCGCAAGCAATCCATAAAACGGTACATATTCGCCAAAAGGCACAAGGTGAAACTTATCAAAAGTATCGCGCACCGCCCCGTCTGACCCAATGACAAGCATGCTGTTGTAATAACGACGCGACCGATCGGGTAAAATTTCGCGGCGAGGCACACCTGTCACAATAACCCCACCAGGCTTAATGATCCGCCCCATCATCACGGTGCGGCCGGGGTCTTGATCAAGGTAATAGGGCACCGCCGTCTCTGGCCAGATCAACAAATCGACGTCTTTCGCACCCGATTTTTCTGACAGGACCAAATGGCGAACGAAGTTTTCCATGCGCAGGTCCGCAGCCCATTTATCTTTCTGTTCGATATTGGATTGCACAATGCGCAAGCGAATGTCGTGAAATTGCGTATCCCCTGCGGTGGCGAGGCGATCCCACCCAAAACCAGCCATACTGACCAGCACTACAAGGGCCAAGCCAACGGGCACCCAGCTTAAGGGCCGCCGTAAGCTGCTCCCCATCAAAGTAATGGGGCTAGCCGCCAACAATACCGTCAGGAATGACAGGCCATAAATGCCGACCACAGATGCGCCCTGCGACAAGGTGTCTGAAAATGCCCAGCTATAGCCCACCAAATTCCATGGAAAACCGGTGAACATATTGCCACGCAACCACTCGCCGGCAAGCCAGCACACGGCCATAACAGAAATGGCCACAACATCACCTTGTGCCAACCAACCTCGCCGCCTGAGCCACCGACTGGTCAGCCAATAAAGCACGCCTGAAAGAGCCGGAAAAAAAGCAATCGACAAAGGCAGCAAAACAGCCAATTGAGGCGGCGCCCCCGCAATTTCCAAGGCGTTACCAACCCAATACAGGCCTGACAGCATGTGCCCAGCGCCAAAAAACCAGCCCAGGCCAATGACGGTTCGCAATCGCGCCGCACCATCGAGCAAAATGATAAGGACGGGGAAAGCAATCAGTAGTGACAGCAGAACATATAAAGGCGGCAGTGCCAAGGTAACACCGCCCCCCGCGACCAGGGCAATAAGAGCTTGTTGCCAGAACGGGCGGGCAATAATCCAGTTTGCCGCCTGGGTCATGACTTGGCTTTAGCCAGCCGCACACGCAAACGCTTCAGCCGCCGGGCGTCGGCCTCTACAACCTCGAACTCAATGCCACTTTCATGCACGATCACTTCACCACGCACGGGCACGCGCCCCGCTAAAGCGAAGACAAGCCCGCCGACCGTATCGACTTCCTCGTCGATATCGTCTGGTAGCAGATCCACTTTCACGAGGGATTCAAGCTCGGCAATAAGGGCCCTGGCATCAACATCCAGGCCGCCGCTTTGGCGGGTCCGGATAAGGGGGCCAGATTGTTCGTCGTGTTCGTCTTCGATTTCGCCAACGATCTGTTCGATCAAATCTTCAATGGTAACCAAGCCATCCGTGCCGCCATATTCATCGATCACCAAGGCCATATGAATGCGGTTAATTCGCATATTAAGCAGCAGATCGATGACCTCCATGGAAGGCGGCACAAAGAGTACCCGCCGCTTTATGTCGGCAATGCGAGGGGTGGTGTCGTCACTTTCAGCAGCCAACGCCCCAACCACATCCTTGATGTGCACCATCCCGACCACGTCATCGAGAGTTTCGCGAAAAAGCGGCAGGCGTGAATGGGTAGCCTGCCTAAACACCTGCACCATGTCGTCAAAAGGCATGGCAATATCGATCGCAACAATATCGGCTCGCGGGACCATAACATCGCTAATTTTAAGCTCGCGCAGCGACACAATGTTCAGCAACATCAGGCGTTCTTCGCTGCTCAGGTCACCGCGATCCTCGCCATGTTCCTCAATAACGTCTTCCAGCGATTCCCGCAGGGACGGCCCCTGACCCCGAATGCGCGCAAGAAGGCCTGCCGTCCAGCGACCGACGGTTGAAGACCCGTTGGCATCGGTGGTCAATTGGTCAGTCTCTATGTCAGCCATGCTTGTTCTGTTCACCATTACGCCAGTTCATCAGGGTGGTCGTAGGGATTAGCTAAGCCCATCTGTCCAAGAATATCAATTTCCAGCTGCTCCATCACTGCTGCATCATCGTCTTGTTCATGATCATAGCCTAGAAGATGAAGCAGCCCATGCACCAGCAAATGCGTCAGATGATGCACAACATTTTTGCTCTGCTCATCGGCTTCGCGCTGAATCGTCTGGTAGGAAAGCGCAATATCACCCAACACATCAAGGGCATCATCCCCTGCGACAATGGCCTCTGGCGAGGGGAACGACAAAACATTGGTGGGTTTATCCTGGCCGCGAAACTGTTGATTCAAGGCCTGTAATTCGCCATCACCCGCCAATAGCATGCTAACCCAAGCCGCCTGGCTGTCTACATCAAGGGCGGCCCAAACCTGCTGCAAAATATCCTGGCAAGTTGTTTCTATATCGCCAGTCAGCGCCTGCCATGCTGTATCTTTAATCGTAATGGCAACTTGCAACATCGCTATGCTGCAGAATCATCTGTTGGGGGGGTATCTTCAGCTGCTGACTTGGCTTTTTCCTGAGCATAGGCGGCAATTCGGGCCTTGCGCGCTTCTTCTCGGCGGTCGTCGCGGGCGTTATAGGCCTGCACCATCTTGGAGACCAACGGATGGCGCACCACATCTGATTCACCGAAGCGAACAAGGGCAATACCGTCGACATTGCCCAGAATATCTATGGCATCATATAGGCCTGATCGCGCGCCATCAGGCAGATCAACCTGGCTGGGGTCGCCGGCAATAATCATGCGAGAGTTTTCACCAAGACGTGTCAGGAACATTTTCATCTGCATCGGCGTCGTGTTCTGCGCTTCATCAAGAATAATGAACGCATTGGACAGCGTTCGCCCGCGCATGAATCCAAGCGGCGCCACCTCAATGGTGCCATTCAACAGCAACTTCTCGACTTGATCATCAGGCAACATGTCATGAAGCGCGTCATAAAGGGGGCGCAAATAGGGGTCTACTTTCTCGCGCATATCACCGGGCAAAAAGCCAATGCTTTCGCCTGCTTCAACAGCCGGGCGCGACAAGATCAACCGTTCTACAGAGCCGTCGAGCAACATGGCCACTGCCATAGCCACCGCCAGATAGGTTTTACCAGTACCGGCAGGCCCAACCGAAAAGACCAACTGATTGTCGCGGATTTGTTCAATATATTGCGATTGGTGCAAGCTGCGCGGCGTAATAGTGCGGCGCTTGGTGTGAATGGCATAGCCATTCTTACCCGAGGCCATTTCGCTACCGCCACGCGCATTAGACTGCGCCAGACGTATAGCGCCATCTACATCACCAAGCCCAACGGGCAAGCCATCTTTAAGTCGGGTATACAGCATCCGCAACACTGAATTCGCCAAATGCCCCGCTTCAACAGTTCCTTCAACAGAAACCCGATTACCGCGCGAGGACAATGTTACCTCCAACCCTTCCTCAATGAGGGCGAGGTGCCGGTCGTGTTCGCCGAACAATTCAGGCAACAGAGCGTTATCTTCGAAGTCCAACAGGATGGGGGAGTTTTTCTTGGTGGTTTTCTTTGAGGTGTTGCTCATTGCGCCGCCACTTCATCTTCAGTGCGCCCATGCTCACTACCCAAAGCGAGGCGGCCGGCCAAGCTGTTCGCATGGAGGTGAGTAATCTCAACGTCTCTGATCATACCGGCAAAAATCCCTGCATCCTCGGCGCCATCGACACTGACTGACTGCATGAAGGGACTTTTTCCTACCCATTGACCATCATGACGGCCGGGCTTTTCGAACAGAACCGGCTGTACCGACCCAACCGTTGATGCGTTAAATTCTTGCTGCTGGCGGCCCAATTCTTCCTGAAGAATACGCAAACGCTCTGATTTCACGTCCTCATCAACCTGATCTTCGAGGTCGGCAGCTGGCGTGCCGGGGCGGGGGCTATATTTGAACGAATAGGCCATGGCATATCGCACATCGCGTATCAGTGCCATGGTCGCCTCAAAATCTTCATCTGTTTCACCGGGGAACCCGACGATGAAATCGCTCGACAACGCCAGGTTCGGTGTGGCCGCGCGCAATTTTGCGACAATCGCCCGATAGTCATCGGCAGTATGCTTGCGGTTCATCGCCTCAAGAATACGATCTGATCCACTTTGAACCGGCAAATGCAGATAAGGCATAATTTCGGGAATCGTCGCATGCGCCTCGATCAGCGCATCGTCGACATCACGCGGATGCGACGTACTGTAGCGAATGCGCTCTAACCCATCAATTTGTGCCAGACGTTCCATCAAAGCCCCTAAACCCGCCGGGTTCCCCGTGCCATCATCGCCGGCATAGGCATTGACGTTTTGACCCAAAAGCGTGATCTCGACAGCACCAGCTGCGACAATGCGCTCGGCTTCACCATACAGTTCGGCAACGGATCGGGAGTGTTCAGCGCCGCGGGTATAAGGCACGACGCAGAAGGTGCAAAATTTGTCGCAGCCTTCTTGAATGGTCAAAAAGGCGCTGGTCCCACGGATAGAAACCGCCTTGGGCAGGCTATCAAACTTGTCTTGTGGGGCGAAGTCCATGGCGGCGGGGCGCATCGACACCTTGCCGTCTTTGGCTTGCTTGGCTTTTTCCAACAGCTCGGGCAGCGCCTGATAGGATTGCGGGCCGAACACCATGTCGACAGCGGGCGCACGGCGCATCATCTCTTCACCCTGGGCCTGGGCAACGCAACCGCCAATGGCGATCATCATATCACCACCCTCGCTGGCACGCTTGTCCTTGATAAGACGCAAGCGTCCAATTTCGGAGTAGACCTTTTCGGCCGCTTTTTCACGGATATGGCAGGTATTCAAAATCACCAGGTCTGCATCATGGGCAGAGTCACTGAGCTCATAGCCCAGGGGTGTTAAAATATCGGCCATGCGAGATGAATCATATTCGTTCATCTGGCAACCATATGTCTTGATGTGAAGGCGTTTACCCATGGTTAATTTCTCTGGCGTTCTGCGCTGTTACTGTTGGTTCTGATACGGCGCGGCACCCTATCACCCCGCCAAGGGGAGTCAAGGCAACAGGCCTATGTGTATTTCTATGCTGCTTCAGCAGAATCATAATGTGCATTATGTCGCTCGACACTAGCAGCAATCGTTTCCTGGCACTGTTTACTCATGGCTTTCCGCGATGCCATCTCAGTGGAAGAAATCGGCTTGTGAAATTCGATAACAGCTTTAATCCGACCCACCTTCAACAATTCCCAGAAGTGCGGCGGCAGGTCCATATCGCCATACCATCCAACATAGGGCCGGTAATGCCGGGTCAGCGGCATGTTATTCACTTCGGTATAAGAAAGCGACATCGGCTGTACTGTCAGGGGCTGATTGCCCTTCCAACGCTCTACCACTGCAAAGAGACTGCTTTTAAACGGCAAGACACTGGTGCCATCACTGCTAGTCCCCTCGGGAAACAAAATCAAGCTGTCATCGTCCAGCAGTCTTTCGCTCAACTGGTCCAATTGCTGACCAGACCGCACGCGACTGGTTCGATCGACAAAGACTGTTTGTTGTAACGTCGATAACCAGCCAAACACTGGCCACCCTTCCAAATCGCCACGCGCAACAAAGGACCCCCGCACCACGCTGCCCAACACAAAAATATCCAACCACGAAATATGGTTGGAAACATAAAGGGTGGGGGATTCTATGGTAGGCTTGCCTCGGACTTCGACATGAACGCCAAACAACCGCCGGAGCGCAGAAAAAAACAATTTGGGGGCAATTTCAGCCCCTTTCCCGCCAATGGGGATCATGATCAATTGCGCAGGAATAATCAGCAGAACACAGATGACAAGGCCAAACAGGACGACACTGGCACGCAATGTGTTCACCCCCGCACTCCCGCCCGTGCCCCTGACTCTTCCGGCTTGAAGCAGTAGGGCCCTTCGCTGGCGGGACTGCCCATCATGCTTCTTCTTCCTGGTCAATTTTCACGGCATATAGCTCTAGCCGGTGATCCACCAGCCGATAGCCAAGCTCACGAGCAACAGTTTCCTGCAGCTTTTCAATATCAGCGCTGCTGAACTCTATGACGTGGCCAGACTTAACATCAATCAGATGGTCATGGTGCCGCTCGCTGCGTTCTTCATAACGGGCTCGTCCATCGCCAAAATCATGACGCTCCAGAATACCCGCTTCTTCAAACAAGCGTACGGTTCGATAGACCGTAGCGATGCTGATATTGCTGTCGACCTTCGACGCTCGGGCGAATACTTCTTCTACATCAGGATGGTCAGCAGACTCAGACAACACCCGGGCAATAACCCGGCGCTGGTCCGTCATCCGCATTCCCTTAGCGATACATAATTGTTCAAGTCTATCTGGCATGGTCCCCATTCTAGGCTACGAATGTGCCATTCTAGGCTATGAAAGCCTTTGGCGCGATACACCTATTGATTATTTTTTCTTCCGCTTGCCACGTTGGGTCCCAAGGCCAATTTTCTTGGCCAAAGTACGGCGTTGCGCTGCATAGTTGGGTGCAACCATGGGGTAATCTGCTGGCAGGCCCCATCGCTCTCGATATTCTTCGGGGGTCATATCGTAGGCCGTCCGCAGATGGCGCTTGAGCATCTTCAGTTTTTTGCCATCTTCAAGGCAGATAATGTAATCCGGCATGATAGACCGACGAACTGGCACAGCGGGCTTTGGCCGCTCGGCAATCGGATCTTTACTTGCTGAACCAAGTTTTTCCAAAGAAATGAACACTTGTTCAATTAAAGCGGGGACATCTGCCATTGCGACACTATTATTCGACACATGAGAGGATACAATATCCGATGTCAGCGCAAGTAGTTCGCTACGTTCAACATGATCGCTATTGTCATTGTCCATCTTAACTAATCCATTGTTTGTTTGTGGTATCTATATTTTGAGGCGCTTATATAGTTATCAATCATAGCCAACAACAAGTAATAGGCAACAATGTCGAATAAAGTAGTAAAAAAGGAAGAAATAGCCTCGACACTGGACATTACGGCAGATCTTTGCCCCATGACATTTGTAAAAGCTCGGTTATTTTTTGAAAAACAGCAAATTGGGCACTTGGTCCAAATTAAACTGTCCGCTGGTGAGCCGCTGGAGAACCTGCCCGAAGCATTGAAGCTAGACGGGCACGAAATTATCTCGGTGCTTGCCGATGATGGTGGCCCCATACAGCAGCCAGCCTCGCAAAATTGCTACTATACTATGGTGCTGCGTGTGGCAGGGCTTGCGCCTGCCTAAGCCAACACCAAGCGCATGGTATGCGCGTCCACATGAACATTATTCAAGCGATGATAATAGTTCTGCCGAATACCAACCTGCTCAAAACCCAGCCCTTGATATAACCGTTGAGCCCCGGGGTTATCATCGGCAACTTCAAGGAAAAGATCGCGCGCGCCAATGTGCCGACACCGGTCAATAGACTGATCGATCAACTGCTTGGCAACGCCGGTTCTGCGCGCCGATGGCACCACCCCTAACGACAACAATTCGGCTTCTTGTGCACGCACCCTGCAAGCCGAAAACCCGCAAGGTTCTGGGCCTGCCGGGCCATCTATCGTGGCAACAAGACAAAAAGATCCAACCGAGTTCAGAACGTCAGAAAACGCCCTTTCGCTCCAGGTTTCATCACCAGGCCGATAGAAAGCCGCCGCGTGCAACCCCTCCAACAAGCGAGCCGAGGCCACGCCAGCTCTTTCAATTAGAATAGAAGGGTTGCTATCGC
>Ga0055584_100002041_pt1 | contig 19874 bp, 17 predicted proteins | sample OSDHelmetaG_FD_58716 | JGI IMG/M metagenome (GOLD analysis project Ga0055584, IMG submission 58716) | Pelagic marine sediment microbial communities from the LTER site Helgoland, North Sea, for post-phytoplankton bloom and carbon turnover... | ecosystem: Environmental > Aquatic > Marine >... | reverse complement strand
AGCGGGTTATAAGCACCGCCTGGATTATCAGCAACCTGGGCAGCTGCCGCTCGAGCAATCTGATTGGATTTACCTTCAATAAAGTTATTAAAAGTGTAGTTGCGGTTAAGCTCACCTTTATAACGCTGGTGGCGGCTTTTGCTGCCTAATGCCGGAATTGACTGCTTCAGTGATGCAGAATGACGAGAGCCAAATACATCTTCCAATACGCTCTGTCTGTTGGTAGAGCCGGACGAAGAATCCTGTGAAGAGCCATGTGAAGAGAGCAAAGATGAGGCCGCTTGAGAATAATTAACCCCGTTTTCATTTTTTCTGTCTGAACTGTCTGATAATGAGTCTTCAGACTGATATGACACTGCTTTCCCGTATTCCGGTTCCAGGGAGTTAGTCAAATCTGAAGTGCTAAAAGCCTGATCAAGTGAAATATCAGCAGGAAGTTTTTCAGGGCTGGCAATTTCCAGTATTACCGTTGGCTGGGTGTTTTCGTTATTTTCGTGAATAATTTCTTTTATTCGTTCCAGAAAATGATCCTTTACCCACTCCAGAATGAATTTATTCGGGGCGAGTAAGTAAAGGGTATTATTCCCATTAATAAAACGTAGTGGTCTTATCCAGGTATTAAATTGTTGAGAAGGAAGTTCATTTTTAAGACAATAAATACACTTCTGCCAGGTGGCAACAATCACGATTTTTACGACTCCAGTTTATTTTTATTATCGGTCGGGAAATTTTGATTAATTCTACCCACTGGGGACAGTGTTATCCACACAAAAAGGGGTTTTTTTCGTATATTTCTCGCTATTTATTTTACTTATATTTCAATACGTTAGATGATTTATGCTAGTAGTTTCCGGCTTAAAACGTTGCGTCAAATAGCAGGCAAAAAAGGGACTACTTGTGCACAAGCTGTGGATAACTTGTGGGTTGAACAAGGTGCTGTCTAAATATAAAAAATAGAAATTTCAGGATGTGATGCAATTATAAATTTATCATTGGTAACAGGCTATCGATTAAGCCAAATTTTCAAATTGGCAATTTTGGATGTTATTTGTGAATCATGCACAGCAAGCTTTGCTTCGGACATGACTAATAACGCAATGAAATTGCATTATGCAGGGAAAGGCATTAGAATTCGCATCCCTTTTTTAGGGCTATTACCAATGTCACTTTAAGAGCCATTGGACTTGCTAGTAAATAAGAATATTGTTCGACTTTTCCAGGAATTATTATGAAAAGAACATTTCAGCCAAGCGTCATTAAACGCAAAAGAACTCATGGCTTCAGATCACGTATGGCAACTAAAGCTGGCAGACAGTTATTGAGCCGCAGAAGATCCAAAGGCCGCGCCATCCTGTCCGCTTAATACCCGGGTTAATTCTAGTTTTTAGAAAGTAAGCCCCGGGGTCAGCCCCAGCCAACAGGAGAAATGTCAGTGGTGGATCAACGATTCCCCAAAGCTTGCCGCCTGTTGGACTCAATATCCTACGAACAAGTATTTAATAAACCAGCTATCAGGGTTTCCAATAAATACTTTTTAATTCTCGGGAATTGGACTGAACTGGAACAGGCACGGCTTGGTGTTATCGTTGCCAAGAAAAATATTGCCAAGGCGAATCAGCGAAACCGCATTAAACGTTTGATCAGGGAGGCATTCAGGGTGAAAAAATCATCATTCGCGCCTGTAGACCTCGTTGTAATGGCAAGAAAAGGCCTGCAACTCCTTGAAAACAGTGAATGCCAGCCGTATATCCATGATTTAATGGACGAAATTGTAAAGAAGAAGCCTTCAACCTGAAAACATCCCATGGTTAAAATTCTCTCCGCACTAATTCATTTATATAAGCGCCTGATAAGCCCCTTGTTAGGTCCCCATTGCAGATTCTACCCATCCTGTTCCAGCTATTTTCTCCAGGCATTGGAGACGCATGGGACAGCGAAAGGCTTTTCACTTGGTATTAAAAGAATTTGCCGCTGTCATCCGCTTAATGAAGGCGGAATAGATCCTGTTCCCGCACCCGATTGTTCGCACAAGACTGACCTTTCCTCCGCGGAATTACCCAATAGCTTTACTGTTAATAAGGAAACACGACTCCGCCATGGACATTAAACGCAATCTAATTCTGGTAGGACTGGCGGTTGTCAGTTATTTGATGCTGCTGGCCTGGAATGAAGATTATCCGGCCGGTTCGCAAACTGTGACTGAACCAGTGGAAACTGCAGCTAATAATAACAGTCAAGTACCAATAGTAGACCTGCCAGTAGCAGCCGCGTCAGAAACGGATGGCTCAATTGATGACTTACCGAGCATTCCTTTAAGCGCAGGAGCCTCTGCAGTCCAGGTTGTTGAAACACAGTCTACAGCGCAGCTTATTACCATCACCTCCCCTAAACAAATAATTACAATTGATTTGCTAGGTGGCGATATCGTCGGACTTTCGCTGCCTGGTTTCCCGGTGTCACTGGAAACGCCAGATCAGCCTTTTAGTTTACTCAGGCAGGATTCTGCTCTCGTTTATATTGCACAAAGCGGTTTGATTGGTCGAGATGGCCCGGATGCAAACCCTGCAGGACGACCTCGTTACACAAGCGTACAAAGCAGCTATACCATTAGTAGTGAGACAGAAGCTGTCGACCTGTTTTTTACTACGGAAGATGATATTGAAATAACGAAAAGATTCGTCGTGTCCGCTGACGACTACCTGGTGAGAGTCCAGTACCTTGTTAACAATGGAAGCAGTGATTCCTGGCAGGGTAATATGTTCGGGCAAATCAAGCGCGATAATTCAGATGACCCTAGTCAAGATGGTGGAGGTTTTAGGGTAAACACCTTTTTAGGTGCTGCCATTACAACACTGGATGATCCCTATGTTAAATTCGATTTTGATGATATCGCTGAAGGCGTCGATTCAATAACAACCACCGGTGGCTGGATTGCTTTCTCCCAACATTATTTTCTAGGCAGCTGGATTCCAGATGCCAGCAAAGATAATTCATTTACCCTGCGGCGTAATGCACAAGGTGAAAATCTCCTCACTTTTGTCAATCCCCCTGTTACTGTTCAGCCAGGTGGGAGTGAAACAATTGAAGCCGGATTCTGGGCAGGACCCAAGGATCAATACCGACTAGATGAAATTTCACCAAATCTCGATCTGACCATTGATTACGGCTTGTTCTACTTTATTGCATCTCCAATATTCTGGTTGCTGACAGAAATTAATGATCTGGTTGGTAATTACGGTTTTTCAATTTTACTTCTTACTCTTGTTATCAAGCTCATTCTTTATCCGCTATCAGCAAAAAGTTTGAAGTCTATGGCCAAGATGCGGCGCTTGAGTCCAAAAATTGCTGAAATTAAAGATCGTTGTGGTGATGACAAACAAAAGTTTATGCAGGAGCAAATGGCACTGTGGAAAAAAGAGCAGGTTAATCCTTTTGGCGGCTGTCTACCCATGCTATTGCAGATGCCTGTCTTTTTAGGGATCTACTGGGTATTGAACGAAAGCGTTGAATTACGTCAGGCATCTTTTATCTTCTGGTATAAAGATCTCTCGCAAATGGATCCTTATTTCATTCTTCCTATATTGTTTGCCGCTGCTATGTTCTTACAACAGGTTATTACGCCAATGCAGACCATGGATCCAGCCCAGGCAAAAATGATGAAATTTATGCCGTTAATTTTTGCTGTATTCTTTCTCTGGTTTCCAGCAGGACTTGTTTTGTATTACACAGCAAACAGCGTACTTTCTATTCTGCAACAGTGGATCATCACCAAGCAGATTGATCGAACCTATAAGCCCAAAGGGACCTGACCTTATAGTGGGAATAGTGGGAAATGTAGATGACTGTCAGTAACGAAACAATCTGTGCAGTCGCCACACCTTCAGGACGCGGAGGTATCAGTATTATCCGCGTTTCTGGTTCTGACTCTTCCAGAATCGCCAAACAAATAGCGGGACACCTGCCCCCTCCAAGACATGCTCATTATGGAAATTTTCTTGCCAGCTCTGGCGAAACCATTGATTCCGGTATAACACTTTTCTTTCCAGGCCCGGATTCTTTTACCGGTGAAGATGTCATTGAACTACAGGCCCATGGCGGCCCCTTCGTAGTGGATATTCTACTTCAGGAAATTCTTTCCATGGGAATACGCTTGGCAAGGCCTGGTGAATTTTCCGAACGGGCTTTTTTGAATGACAAAATTGATCTTGCGCAAGCAGAAGCTATTGCAGATTTAATAGAAAGTAACTCAGCTGAAGCAGCCCGCTTTGCTATTCGTTCTCTGCAAGGTGACTTTTCTACATTAGTTAATACCTTAATTGATGCCATAGTCGAGCTGCGTATGTATGTTGAAGCTGCAATGGATTTCCCGGAAGAGGAAGTCGATTTTCTGGGAGAGGGCGATGTAGAAAACAGATTACAGCAACTTCTCACCCAAATGGATGACGTCCTTGCCCAAGCCAGGCAAGGCACCATTATGAAAGATGGCTTAAAGGTAGTTATCGCCGGCGAACCCAACGCGGGAAAATCCAGTTTGTTAAATGTACTGGCTGGGCAGTCCAGAGCTATCGTTACTGAAATAGCCGGCACAACAAGAGATACGCTGAAAGAACATATCAGTATCGATGGTATGCCACTTCATATTATTGATACCGCAGGGCTTCATGTCAGCGAAGATATCGTTGAGCAGGAAGGCATCAGACGTGCCTGGCAGGAAATAGGTGAAGCGGATCTTGTACTGCTGGTGATTGATGCAAGTAAGGAGTTTGATTTGGAGAACTTTGAACTTTTTACAGAAATACAAAAATTAATTCCTGAGCCACAAAATTTGTTTCTGGTATTTAATAAAATTGATCTTGCCGAAGCTTCTGCGAGACTGGAAATGGGTAATGAATCTTCACCAACATCAATATATCTTTCAGCTAAAAAAATGGAAGGTATTGATCTGTTAACTACAGCATTAAAAACCCATGCCGGTCTGAATACCACAGTTGAAGGCGGCTTTATCGCCAGACGGCGTCATCTTGATGCGCTTGAAAAGTCACGTTCTTTCCTGGTATCTGCATTGGAGCAATTAGTTTCCAGCAAGGCCGGAGAGCTTGTTGCCGAAGATTTACGTGAAGCTCATCAGTCCCTTGAGCTTATCACCGGTAGATATACCCCGGATGACTTATTAGGTGAAATTTTTTCCAGTTTTTGCATTGGAAAATGATAAGAAGCTGGCAGGAAAATAAAGGCTTGTAACTTTAGACCTTTCAGGAAATAAAGTTATATACACTTATCTTTACTTAAAACACGACTCTTCCACAGTTATATCCCCAGCATCATCACACTTAGAATTACCTGTGGGAAACACAGCTCCAAACAATGAACAAGCTGTGCAGTCTATTTGCAGCTTATAATGGCATGTATAAAGCCCCTGTTTATCTCCAGGCTATACCCTGCTTATACTCAAGTTAGAAGCAGGCTTCCCACAGGGTTTGTACGCAGGCAAGCCCTTGAAGCTAGAGGAAATAAACTACTTACGCACAGAAAAGGGCTTTACTAATAGTAGTAATAACATTAAATATATATTCTTCTTTCTATATATATACTTATTTATATATATAACTATAAAAGTATAAGAAAAGTCTTTTTCCTTCATTTTTACATCGAAATGCTTATACTTAGCCCCCCATTTTTGACCAACACTGCAAAAAGCGTATATACACCATAAAATGACAGACACAGGTAGTACTACTCAGACATTTGATGTCATCGTTGTTGGTGGCGGACATGCAGGCACAGAAGCTGCGCTTGCTGCTGCGCGTATGGGGGTTAAAACATTACTTATTACTCATAATATTGACACTCTTGGGCAAATGTCATGCAACCCTGCCATCGGCGGGATAGGAAAGACGCATCTGGTAAAGGAAATTGACGCTCTCGGTGGTGCCATGGCTAAAGCTGCTGATCTGGCCGGAATTCACTTTAGAACCTTGAATGCCAGTAAAGGGCCGGCTGTGCGTGCAACCAGAGCGCAGGCTGATCGAGCCTTATACAAAGCAGCAATCAGGCATATGCTGGAGAATCAGGAAAATCTCAGTATTTTCCAACAAGGGGTAGATGACCTAATCATTGAAGGTGAAGCAGTCCGGGGTGTGGTCACTCAGATGGGCCTGACATTTTTTGCCACGCAGGTGATTTTAACTACGGGCACTTTTCTGGGCGGAAAAATCCATATCGGTCTTAACAATCATGCCGGAGGTCGAGCCGGGGACGCACCATCCATTGCGCTTGCTCAACGACTTCGTGAGCTGCCTTTCAATGTTGGGCGACTGAAAACAGGGACACCACCACGACTTGATGCGGATACCGTAGATTTTTCCGTAATGACTGAACAAGCAGGTGATACGCCATTGCCGGTAATGTCATATCTGGGAGAAACAGATCAACATCCCCGACAAGTGAGCTGCTATATCACTTCAACGAATGAGAAGTGCCATGAAATAATTCGTCAGGGGCTGGAATTTTCTCCAATGTATGCTGGTGAAATTGAAGGGGTAGGGCCACGTTATTGTCCGTCAATTGAAGACAAGGTGGTCAGGTTTGCTGATAAAGACAGCCATCAGATTTTTGTTGAACCTGAAGGACTCAACAGTCGAGAGTTATACCCCAACGGCATATCCACCAGTCTTCCCTATGACGTTCAGGTGCAATTAATTGCAGAAATAAAGGGCTTTGAAAATGCGCGCATTGTGCGTCCTGGCTACGCCATAGAATATGATTATTTTGATCCCAGGGATTTGACCTATTCTCTGGAAACGAAATTTATAAAAGGTTTGTATTTTGCAGGACAGATTAATGGCACAACGGGTTACGAAGAAGCTGGAGCTCAGGGACTGTTGGCAGGTATCAATGCTGCCTTGGCAATTCAGGAAAAACCCTCCTGGTGCCCGGGGCGTGATGAGGCCTACATAGGCGTTCTGGTTGATGACCTGATCACTCAGGGAACTCAGGAGCCTTACCGAATGTTTACTTCCAGAGCGGAATACCGGCTTATGCTAAGGCAGGATAATGCAGATTTCCGTTTGACCGAGACTGGTCGCAAGCTTGGGCTGGTTGATGATGCTCGATGGCAATCATTTTCTGAAAAGCAGGATCAGGTGACGAAAGAAAGCGCACGACTGGAAAGCACCTGGGTACAAACCAAAGGCTCTCTAAGTGAAAAAATTAACCCTCTTCTGGAAAAACCTATAAGCCATGAATACACCTTGTCTGAAATCCTGTCGCGTCCCAAAGTGACCGTGACAGCGCTGAATCAGGCTTGCATAGATGAGGGAATTCTTGCTGAGCACCCACATCCACTGGTTGCTGAGCAGGTAGAAATCAGGATTAAGTATCAGGGTTATATCAATCGTCAGCATGATGAAATAGAAAAACTCAAGCATCAGGGAAATACTGTTATCCCTGCTGATTTTGATTATCAGTCAATTTCTGGTCTTTCCAGTGAACTGACGCAAAAACTAGGGCAGACCAGACCTGACAGTATTGGTAAAGCTTCCCGTATACCGGGTATAACTCCCGCGGCCATTTCCCTGTTGCTGGTTTACCTGAAAAAACACCAGTATAAAAAACCCCGGGATATATCCTTATCACCTCAAGAAGCTCGCGAAGAGTCCAATAATAAGCACGATAAGATTGCCTGATGGATTCTGAGCAACAGCAACTCAGCGAAAAACTGAAGCAACAGTTACAAACAGGATTGTCCAGCCTGGGTCTGGATTTGAGCAATGCCCAGCAGAATAAACTTATTCATTACCTGATACTGTTAAATAAGTGGAATAAGGCCTATAACCTTTCCGGGATAAAGGAAATAGAGCAGATGCTCAGCTACCATTTGCTGGACAGTCTCGCCATAATTCCCCATATTGAAGGCAATATAATTCTGGATGTTGGTACAGGGGCTGGCCTTCCAGGGATACCTCTGGCAATTTTTTACCCGGAAAAAAAGTTTTTCCTGCTGGACAGTAATGGCAAGAAGACGCGTTTTCTATTTCAGGTAAAAACAGAATTGGCTCTGGAAAATATAGAAGTGTTTCACAATCGAGTGGAGACCTTTCAAAGCCCTGAACAAATTGATATTGTCCTGTGCCGTGCTTATGCCACCCTGGACAAGATAGCGATGCAATGCGGGCATTTATTGAAAGACGATAGCAAAATACTGGCAATGAAGGGCCAATACCCTGAAAAAGAAATAGCAGAATTACCGAAATCATATAAATTCAATAAGACTATTGAATTAAGCGTGCCCGGTGTTGAAGGGTATCGGCATTTGATTGAGATCGTCCCGGTAAGCGGACAATGAACAGGATTGTATAAAAAGTGAGCCATATTTTTGCCATAGCCAACCAGAAAGGCGGTGTGGGTAAAACCACAACAACTGTCAATTTGGCAGCCTCACTGGCTCGCATGAATAAAAATGTCTTGCTGGTAGACCTGGATCCTCAGGGTAATGCCACCATGGGTAGTGGTATTGAGAAAAATGATCTTGATGTAAGCGTTTATGATTTGTTGGTGCAGCAGGCGCTGCTGGAAAATATCGTCCTTAAAACACCTGTAGCAGGTTTTGACCTGCTCCCTGCCAACTCGGATCTGACAGCTGCAGAAGTAGAGCTTCTGGATAAGGAAGGCAGGGATCACCGCCTGCGCGATATTCTAACTCAGTCAAATGTGACTTATGACTATATCCTGATTGACTGCCCACCTTCCCTGAATATGTTAACTATTAACGCCCTGGTTGCAGCAGACGGGGTGTTGATTCCCATGCAATGTGAATACTATGCACTGGAAGGCTTGTCGGCACTTTCCGAGACCGTTCAGGCAGTAGCAGCGGCTTTAAATCCGGGATTAAGTATCGAAGGAATCGTGCGCACCATGTATGACCCCCGCAACAAGTTGTCACAGGAAGTCTCGGACCAGCTCATTGAATATTTCGGCGATACAGTTTACAGAACAATTATTCCCCGCAATGTAAGGCTGGCTGAAGCCCCCAGTTTTGGCGTACCGGTAATAGTGTATGATAAATCCTCGCGTGGAGCGTTGGCATATATTGCCCTGGCTGGTGAGATTCTCAGGCGCCACAGCACCAATAACAGTGAACAAAACCAGGTTGAAAGCTCTTCTGCGCCCAAAGATGGATTAAGCGGGTAAATTGAGCTCTTCCGGTGATATTTACTAAAACGGTAAAAATTAAGTGATTAAAGTGGCAGCTAATAATGGCAATTAAAAAAAGAGGATTGGGCAGGGGACTGGATGCTCTGCTGGGAACAGGAAACTCCGGTTCTGAACAACAAAAAACACAAGTCGACGGTTCTGCCTCGCCTGAAGCTCCTGCAGAGGTGTCAATCCAGCCTGATACACAAGCTCATTCAGGTGATGAAAACAATACGCTTAAATACCTGCCAGTAGAGTTCATTCAGCCAGGAAAATACCAGCCACGCCTGGACATGCGTCCTGAATCCCTTGAAGAGCTGGCAAGTTCAATCAGGGCTCAGGGGGTAATGCAGCCCATTGTTGTGCGTTCTATCAGTAGCAATAAATACGAAATAGTTGCTGGTGAAAGACGCTGGCGAGCCTGTCAGCTGGCAGGCCTGGACAAGATTCCGGTAATTATCAAGCAGGTTGCCGACGAAGCGGCCATTGCCATGGCGCTTATTGAAAATATCCAGAGGGAAAACCTGAATCCCATTGAAGAGGCTATGGCATTGCAACGCCTGATAGAAGAATTCGAACTCACCCAGCAGGAAGCCGCAGACGCAGTGGGTAAATCCCGCACCACGGTTACTAACCTGTTACGATTAATGAGTCTGAATCCCGATGTTCGCAGGCTTGTTGAGCATGGAGACCTGGAAATGGGTCATGCGCGTGCACTTTTGGCTCTTCCATTTGAAAAGCAGGTGGAAGTAGCAAGAATGGTCACTGGCAAGGAGCTATCCGTGCGTCAGACTGAGGCCCTGGTCAGACGTTTACAGTCCACAAAGGGTAAAAAGGCCCCGTCCGGAAAATTAGACCCTGACATTCGTCATCTGCAAGATAATTTGGCCGAAAAACTGGGTACGCAGGTCATGATTCAGCACACGGCAAAGGGAAAAGGAAAACTCATTCTAAAATATAACTCCCTTGACCAGCTCGATGGCATTCTCGGACACATAAAATAGTGTAATTACTCGCTTTTTTTAGGGAATCAGGTTGTAGGATTTTTTGAAAATCAATATAATGCGCCCGGTCTAAAAGCACTGAAAAAACACTATGTATGGAAGCGCCCGGGGACGGTGACACAAACGGTCAGAATAAACAGGCTAACAAACCTGCTACCGTTTCAAGAATAAAAGCGCCTCCACTCTACATTGCTTTTATAATCCAGTTTTTTATTTGTGTGATGCTGGCATTGGCAGCCTGGCTTTTGCTCGATGTTGTTACAGCATATTCAGTCTTGCTGGGCGGTTTGATAAGCATTGTGCCAAACAGTTATTTTGCCTGGAAGGCTTTCCGCTATCGGGGAGCGAGTAACACGCCATTGATTGTAAAGTCATTTTACGCAGGCGAAACAGGCAAACTGATTATGACCGGCGTAAGCTTCGCTTTGGTATTTGGCGGAGTAAAGCCCCTGAATGAATTAGCAGTAATAGTAAGTTTTATTATTGCTATTGTTGTAGGACTTGTAACGACTGCATGGGTTAGCGTAGTTAGAAGGTAAGTGTCATACAAAGCAGGCAGCCGAAAATAAGTAAGAAGTTTTTAAGCATAAACACATATTTTATAACAAAGAACGTTTTAACAATTCTGACGAATTAATAGAAAATTAACTCATGGCAAGCGAAGCAACTCACGAAGAAGCAGGACACGTTGAAGCAGAAGTCCAGACACAGGGCGAATATATTCAGCATCACCTTCAGTTCCTTACTTATGGTAAGCACCCTGATGGTCACTGGGGCTTTGCTCATACTGAAGAAGAAGCTACAGAGATGGGCTTCTGGTCTTTTCATGTAGACATGTTGGGCTGGTCAGTTGCCCTGGGATTACTTTTTGTCCTTTCTTTCAAGAAAATGGCCGATAAGGCCAGTGTAGCAACACCATCTGGATTTCAGAATTTTGTTGAATGGGTTTATGAATTTGTTAATCAAAATGTAAAAGATACTTTTCACGGCCACAGCTCATTGATTGCTCCTTTGTCCATGACAATCTTCTGCTGGGTTATCCTGATGAACACCATGGACCTGGTTCCGGTTGATATCCTGCCCTGGATTGCACAAACCATTTCCGGTGACGAACATATTGCATTTCGTGCAGTACCAACGACAGACCCCAATATCACCTTGGGCATGTCACTCAGTGTTTTCATCCTGATCATTTTTTACAGTATCAAAATCAAGGGCGTTGGTGGCTTCATGAAAGAGCTGGCTTTTCAGCCCTTTGGCCCATGGATGATGCCTTTCAATCTACTGATCGAAGTGCCGACACTACTGGCTAAACCGGTATCACTTGGTTTGCGTCTTTACGGAAATCTCTATGCTGGCGAATTGGTGTTCCTGCTTATTGCTTTATTTGGCTGGTGGCAGCTTCCTGCGCATTTTATCTGGGCAGCGTTCCATTTGCTGGTCATCCCGTTGCAGGCGTTTATTTTCATGATGCTGACGATTGTTTATCTGAGTCAGGCTTGTGAGGACCACTAAGAGTTTTAGAAGAAATAAATATAACGAAAATTATACCGTTTTATAAAATCACTAAATAAGGTAATTACCTTAACAACTGGAGGAAGAAATGGAGTCAATATTGGCTTTTACAGTACTAGGAGTACTGCTGGTATTAGGTATGGGTGCACTTGGAACCGCTATTGGTTTCGGTATCCTGGGCGGCAAGTTGCTCGAAGGTTCAGCTCGTCAGCCAGAACTGGCCCCTATGTTACAGGGTAAGATGTTCCTGGTAGCCGGCCTGATTGACGCGGTAACCATGATCGGTCTAGCTATCGGCATGTGGTTTACTTTTGCCAATCCTTTTGTTGCTGCGCTGCTCGCGGCTGGTTAATCGAGCTTTTTCGAAAGAATAAAGAATCGAATTGACAGCAATTAATTAGCGAACAATAGAAAGTACACTGGGTAAGAGGTGTTACTGTGAATATAACAGCAACAATATTTGGACAAATGATCGCCTTCTCGTTTTTCGTGTGGTTCTGCATGAAATATGTGTGGCCGCCGTTGACGAATGCGCTGGCAGAACGGCAAAAAAAGATTGCCGATGGTCTTGAAGCAGCAGAACGCGCTGAAAAAGACCTTGAGCTGGCACAGGTTAAAGTGGCAGATCAGCTAAAAGAAGCAAAGGTTGATGCGTCCGGCATTATCGATCAGGCAAACAAACGTGCGAGCCAGATCATTGACGAAGCCAAAGAACAGGCTCGTGAAGAAGGGCAGCGCTTGATTGCAGGCGCCCAGGCAGAAATCGAACAGGAAGTGAATCGCGCCAAGGAACAACTTCGTACCCAGGTGGCAGGAATTGCCATTGCCGGTGCAGAAAAAATCCTTGAAGCAACGATTGATGAAAGCGCACATGCTGAGCTTGCTGAAAAGCTTGCGGCCAGTCTGTAAGCATCTGACGACCTTAATTGACAACATAGATTAAAGACAATATGGCTGAGTTAACAACATTAGCAAGACCTTACGCCAGGGCGGCCTTTGAAGTTGCCGTGGAGTCTGAAAGCCTGAGTGCATGGTCGAAAGATTTGGACCTTGTGTCTGCAGTTGTAGGCGAGACCGTTGTTAAAGCGGCATTGTCTTCACCTTCATTGACAGGTGAAAAACAAGCGCAAATGGTGATTGATCTTTGTGGTGATGAAATAAGCGATGGGGCTAAAAACTTCATCGCGATTCTTGCGGATAACAAGCGTATAGGCTTGATGCGAGAAATTGTAAAACTGTTTGAAACACTGAAAGCTAATCAGGAAAAGAAAGTCGACGTAAATATAACGTCTGCCTTTGAGCTTTCGGAAGGCATTGAGGCCAAGTTAACAGCATCTTTGAAAGAGAAGCTGCAGCGTGATGTGATTTTGCACAGCGAAATAGATAGCACCCTGATTGGCGGCGCGATTATCCGAGCCGGCGATCTTGTTATTGATGGCTCGGTGCGCGGAAAACTGTCCAGGCTTGCTGAAGCCATGAAGAGCTAAAAATAGCGATACGAACAAGAATTAAACGAGCTGAACAAACAAGTTAAAGGCAAAATTAAACTCACTAGATACCCTTAAACAGGGCTTGAGTTGAGGAAACAAAAAAATGCAACAACTGAATCCTTCAGAAATTAGCGAAATTATTAAAGAACGCATCGATAGTCTTGATGTGTCTGCACAGGCGCAGAACGAAGGCACAATCGTCAGCGTATCAGACGGCATTATCCGTATTCATGGCCTTGCCGATGTAATGTACGGTGAGATGATTGAGTTTGAGGGCGGTATCTATGGTATGGCTCTAAACCTGGAGCGTGATTCAGTAGGCGCGGTAGTTCTTGGAGACTATCAGAGTCTTGCCGAAGGACAGACTTGCCGTTGCACACAAAGAATTTTGGAAGTCCCGGTAGGCCCCGAACTTGAAGGCCGCGTAGTTGACGCTCTGGGTAATCCGATTGACGGCAAAGGCCCAATCAATGCAAAAGAAACCGATGCTGTTGAAAAAGTAGCCCCCGGTGTAATTGCCCGTCAGTCAGTATCCCAGCCAGTACAAACAGGCCTGAAAGCTATTGATGCGATGGTGCCAATTGGTCGCGGACAACGCGAATTGATTATTGGTGACCGCCAGATTGGTAAAACAGCGGTGGCTATTGATGCCATCATTAACCAGAAAAACACTGGCGTTAAATGTATCTATGTTGCGGTTGGCCAGAAGCAGTCTTCTATTGCCAGCGTGGTGCGTAAACTGGAAGAGCATGGTGCAATGGATCACACCATTGTTGTTGCGGCCGGTGCTTCTGACCCAGCTTCCATGCAATTTATTGCTCCTTATTCAGGTTGCTCCATGGGAGAGTACTACCGTGATCGCGGTCAGGACGCCCTGATCATTTATGATGACCTGACCAAACAGGCCTGGGCTTACCGTCAAATTTCATTGTTGCTGAAACGACCACCAGGTCGTGAAGCCTATCCAGGTGATGTGTTCTATCTCCATTCCCGTCTGCTTGAAAGAGCTGCACGTGTTAATGCTGAATACGTAGAAAACTTTACAAATGGCAAAGTAAAAGGACAAACAGGTTCTTTGACTGCCCTGCCAATTATTGAAACTCAGGCTGGTGATGTATCGGCCTTTGTACCAACCAACGTAATTTCCATTACGGATGGTCAGATCTTCCTGGAAACCAACCTGTTTAACTCAGGTATTCGTCCTGCGATGAACGCCGGTCTGTCTGTATCTCGTGTAGGTGGTGCAGCGCAAACCAACATCATTAAGAAACTCGGTGGTGGTATTCGTCTGGCACTGGCCCAGTATCGTGAGCTGGCTGCATTTGCACAGTTTGCATCAGATCTTGATGAAGCTACCAGATCGCAGCTGGAACATGGTCAACGTGTGACTGAACTGATGAAGCAGAAACAGTATTCCCCTCTGTCAGTTGCAGAAATGGGCGTCGTGCTTTATGCAGCGAATGAGGGTTTTCTGAAAGAAGTTGATATGGATAAGATTGCTGATTTTGAAGCGGCTCTGTTGTCCTATATGAATTCTGAATATGGCGACCTGATGAGCAACATCAATGAAACAGGCGACTATAGCGAAGATATTCAAAACTCCTTTAAGGAAGCATTGGACAAATTCGTCTCAACCCAGAGCTGGTAATAAACAATGGCTGCCGGAAAAGAAATTCGCAATCAGATCGGGAGTATTAAAAATACTCAGAAGATCACCAGCGCCATGGAAATGGTTGCTGCGAGTAAAATGCGTAAAGCTCAGGAACGCATGGAGCTGGGTAAACCCTATGCACGAAATATTCGTAATGTGGTAAGCCATCTGGCTAATTCCACCCCCGAGTATCGCCATATCTATATGAAAGAACGCGAAGTTAAGCGTGTTGGCTACATTGTTGTTTCATCAGATCGTGGCCTATGTGGCGGCCTGAATATCAACCTGTTCAAATCCATGATTAACTCAATGAAAGCCTGGCATGATGAGAATGTCGAAATAGATGTGTGTGCAATTGGCTCAAAGGGTGCTGCTTTTTTCAGCAACTACGGCGGTAATGTTGTAGCGGCGATCAGAGGCGTTGGTGATAAACCTTCGGTAGAAGATCTCGTTGGCGGCGTAAAGGTGATGCTTGATAATTTTGCAGACGGCAATATCGACAAGTTGTTCCTGGTCTCTAACGAATTTGTTAATACCATGACGCAACAGCCAAACGTTCAACAGGTTTTGCCTTTGCAGGCGGCTGAAGATGAAGCACAGAAACATCACTGGGATTATCTGTATGAGCCAGATGCCCGTGATTTACTCGATGGCTTGCTGCAACGATATATAGAATCCCAGGTTTATCAGGCCGTTGTTGAAAACAATGCCTGTGAACAAGCTGCCCGTATGATTGCCATGAAAAGTGCGACGGACAATGCCGGAGAACTTATGGATGAGCTTCAGCTTATTTATAACAAAGCCCGTCAGGCAGCCATTACACAAGAATTATCGGAAATTGTTAGTGGTGCTGCTGCCTTATAAAAATTGCAGCAAAGCACTAGTGAAACAACATTAATTAGTTAATAAAAAGATAGATTAAAGAGGAACCGGACATGAGTAGCGGTCGTATCGTACAAATTATTGGTGCTGTTATTGACGTGGAATTTCCACGGGACTCTGTACCCAAGGTTTATGATGCCTTGGCGGTGGATTCAAGCGATATCACTCTGGAAGTACAGCAGCAGCTGGGTGATGGTGTTGTCCGTACTATTGCTCTGGGTTCCACTGAAGGTCTGCGTCGCGGTCTGAATGTCAGCGATACTGGAGCAGCAATTAGTGTTCCAGTGGGTGAAGAAACTCTTGGTCGCATCATGAACGTACTGGGCGATCCAATTGATGAGTGTGGACCAATTGGTGAAAAAGAGAAAATGCCTATTCATCGTAAAGCCCCTGCATATGATGAACAAGCGGCTTCCGAAGAATTGCTGGAAACAGGTATCAAGGTAATCGACCTGGTATGTCCTTTTGCGAAAGGCGGTAAAGTTGGTCTGTTCGGTGGTGCCGGTGTTGGTAAAACGGTAACCATGATGGAACTGATTAACAATATTGCTACGGAGCATAGTGGTCTTTCCGTATTTGCCGGTGTAGGTGAGCGTACTCGTGAAGGTAATGACTTTTACCATGAAATGCAGGAAGCCGGTGTAATCGATACCGAAACTTTCAGCAAATCAAAAGTATCAATGGTATACGGACAGATGAATGAGCCCCCTGGAAACAGATTGCGTGTTGCTCTTACCGGACTAACCATGGCGGAAAAATTCCGTGATGAAGGCCGTGACGTTTTGTTCTTTGTTGATAATATTTATCGATATACTCTGGCGGGTACCGAAGTATCAGCACTGCTGGGTCGTATGCCTTCAGCGGTAGGTTATCAGCCAACACTGGCCCAGGAAATGGGTGAGTTGCAGGAACGTATTACTTCTACAAAAACCGGATCGATTACTTCCATCCAGGCGGTATACGTACCAGCGGATGACTTGACTGACCCATCACCAGCTACAACCTTTGCGCATCTTGATGCCACCGTTGTACTGTCGCGTGATATTGCCCAGCTGGGTATTTACCCTGCGGTAGATCCACTGGACTCAACATCACGTCAGCTGGATCCTCTGGTTATTGGCCAGGAACATTACGAAGTTGCTCGTGGTGTGCAGTCAATTCTGCAGAAATATAAAGAATTGAAAGACATTATTGCTATTCTGGGTATGGATGAGTTGTCAGAAGAAGACAAACAAGCGGTAAATCGTGCACGTAAAGTTGAACGATTCTTCTCTCAGCCCTGTACTGTTGCTGAAGTATTTACTGGAGCACCAGGTAAATATGTATCTTTGAAAGAAACTATCAGCAGCTTTAAAGCGATTCTTGATGGCGAATATGATGACTTGCCAGAGCAGGCCTTTTATATGGTCGGCGGCATTGAAGACGTGGTAGAAAAAGCGAAATCAATGTAAGTATTGTTGTAAAAAGTATCGTAGTTAGAAATATTGTCTAACTGACGAAAAAAGTAGCAAGAAGACTGAAACAGGAATAAAACGGAATAATCATTATGGCTATGACCATGCAGTGCGATATCGCCAGTGCCGAAGAGCAGATTTTTTCGGGTACTGTTGAAACCCTGGTAGCTGCAGGCTCTCTGGGTGATCTGGGTATTCACCCGGGCCATGCTCCATTGCTGACAGCATTGATTCCAGGCCCTGTTCGCATCGTCAAAGAAGATGGTGAGGAAGAAATTTACTATGTCTCTGGTGGTTTTCTGGAAGTTCAGCCAGGCACAGTGCATATTCTTGCTGATACCGCGGTAAGGGCAGATGATGTTGATGAAGCCAATGCACAACAGGCCATAAAGGAAGCGGAAGAGGCTATCCTGAATGAAGGCGCAGAGATGGAATATGCGGAGGCTGCCGCACAGTTGGCCCAGGCTGCTGCGCAAATCAGAACACTGCAGCAATTACGCAAAAAACTGGGTGGATAAATCGTCCTGACAGGATTCACCATCTAATTAAAAGGCAGCTTTCGCTGCCTTTTTTGGTATTCTAGACACCTACAAATCACCTGCGGGCCTTATCGTTTTGAAACTCAATGTTGTTGTACTGGCAGCTGGAAAAGGCACAAGAATGGCGTCTTCAATGCCAAAAGTGCTGCATAAAATTGCTGGTAAACCCCTTCTTTTACATGTGCTGGAAACTGCGCATTCACTGGAATGTGAAAACCTGCAAGTCGTTACTGGTTTTGGTTCTGAAGCAGTCGAACGCGCAATGGATAAATGGGCAACTCGTTTCGTGCTTCAGGAAGAGCAACTGGGAACAGCGCATGCTGTTATGCAAACAGTAGATACTTTGGATGAAAATGCTGTTGTATTAATACTCTATGGCGATGTGCCTTTGATAAAAAAAGCTACACTGGAAGCTTTGCTTGCCCAGGTAGATGAAAACAGCATGGCGGTACTTACCTGTGATGTCCCTGATCCTACAGGGCTGGGTAGAATTATTCGGGATAAAAGTGGTCAAATATCCAGAATCGTTGAAGAAAAAGATGCAACGATTGAGCAAAAGTCAGTTATTGAAATAAATACCGGTTTTATGGCTATCCCGGTAAACAGATTGAAAACATGGCTGCCTAAAATTGAAGCCAATAACGCCCAGAAGGAATACTATCTGACCGACCTGGTTGAAGTTGCTATTGCCGACGGCTGCCGTGTCGAAACCAGCAAATGTCAGGATCAAAAAGAAGTAAGCGGAATAAATGACAGAATCCAGCTTGCAGAACTGGAAAGGAAATATCAGTTGGAAATGCATGAAGAACTTATGAAAAAAGGTGTCTCTCTGGCTGATCCGGCCCGCTTTGATATCAGAGGCAATGCAACGATTGCTGCCGATGTTGAAATTGATATTAATGTCATTCTTGAAGGTGATGTCACTATAGAGCCCAATGTAAAAATTGGCGCTGGCTGTATTCTAAAAGATTGCCATATTGGTTCAGGTACACAATTACACCCATACACCATGATAGATGATGCGGTTATTGGAAAAGACTGTCAGCTAGGTCCTTTTGCCAGAGTAAGGCCCGGTACCGAGTTAAAAGATTCCGCCAAGCTAGGAAATTTTGTAGAAATAAAGAAAGCAGTGATTGGTGAAGGCAGTAAAGTGAATCATCTGTCCTATGTTGGTGATGCTGAACTTGGTAAAAATGTAAATGTTGGTGCAGGTACAATTACCTGTAACTATGATGGTGTAAATAAATTTAAAACCATCATTGGCGATGGTGTTTTTATTGGCTCAAATGCGGTTCTTGTTGCACCAGTAGAAATTGAAGCCGGCGGTTTTGTGGCTGCCGGATCCACCATTACCAAACCGGTTAAAAAAAATCAGCTGGCAGTAGGGCGAAGTAGGCAATCAAATATTGAAGGCTGGAAACGGCCGGTTTCCAAGAAAAAATAACTCCAAAAGAAGAAAGATATGTGCGGTATTGTAGGTGCCATTGGGCGCAGGAATGTAAGTGGAATTCTTCTGGAAGGTCTTAAAAGGCTGGAATACAGAGGTTATGATTCTGCCGGTCTCGCTGTAATAAGCAGAAAAGACAAAAACCTGGCCTGTGTGAAAGCAGTGGGTAAAGTTCAGGCCCTGGAAGACAAGGTCAAAGAAAGTCCTGTAGATGGCGCAATCGGTATTGCCCATACGCGCTGGGCCACTCATGGCAAACCTACCCATGAAAATGCACATCCCCATTTGTCTCATGATCGCCTGGCATTGATTCACAATGGCATCATTGAAAACTTTCTGATTCTGAAGGAAGAGCTGCTAAAAAAAGGTTACCAATTCAAAACAGAAACAGACACAGAAGTTATTGTGCATTTAATTCATATGTTTCTCACCGAAGAAGAAATGCCATTTTTTGATGCGGTAAGCAGAACAATCAGCTTACTTGATGGCGCCTATGGATTGGCTGTGATAGATAAGGAAGACCCGAAACGTATAATTGTGGCACGCAGTGGTAGTCCGCTGATAATAGGTGTTGGCATTGGCGAAAACTTTATTGCTTCGGACCCTGCGGCACTAGGGCAGGTTACTGACCGGTTTATCTATCTTGAAGAAGGCGATATCGCGGAAATAAAAGCCGAGAAGATTAGAATCTTTAATGGCG
>Ga0055584_100002040_pt1 | contig 19874 bp, 21 predicted proteins | sample OSDHelmetaG_FD_58716 | JGI IMG/M metagenome (GOLD analysis project Ga0055584, IMG submission 58716) | Pelagic marine sediment microbial communities from the LTER site Helgoland, North Sea, for post-phytoplankton bloom and carbon turnover... | ecosystem: Environmental > Aquatic > Marine >... | reverse complement strand
AGCATTACATTCCCGAGATCGGCAGCGGTTATCGGGGCGCCAGTGTCCAACAGGTGCTGGACATGAACGTCATGAACAACTTCGACGAAGACTACGCAGCGCCTTATGACCCATGGCCCGCAAAGGGGGAACGCATGGGTTATGGCCAGGAGGAAGTCGCCATGAACTGGCGCCTGCCCCCACCTGGTCATCCGGGCATCGGCGTGCGTGAACTTGCCGTCGATCTGACCGAGGACGGCACGACCAATCCCGACAACCTGATGCATTACAAATCGGCCAACACCGATCTGGCCGGTTGGATCGCCGAAAACGAAAGCGGTCGCGATCTCAAAGCTCATCTGGTCGAGATCGTGAATGCTGCAGGACTGGAAAACACCTTCTACATCTCGCTCGATTGCGACTTCGTGCCCGTGCTTTCGGGCGGCGGCCTGATGACGGCCCGCGACATGGCCCGTTACGGCCTGTTGTTTGCCCGCGGCGGCATGGGTGTGGACGGCAACCCGGTGGGCGATCCCGATTTCATCGAAACGACCCGCAACGACCGCGGCACGTATCTAGTGGGTCCCCGAGGAGACCAGCGCTACAGCAACCAGATGTTCACCAACGGCACCTGGGTCGGCCATGGCGGCTATGGTGGCCAGTTCCTGATGGCCGATCCCGACAAGGAAGCTGCCGTCAGCTTCTTCAGCGTGCTGGAAACCAGCCACGCCCAGGACGAGTCGTACCTTCCCGAGGTCATTGCCATGAGCCAGGAAATCCTGGCGCGGCTTTAAGCGGACCCGATTTCGGAAGGACCCGGAGCGGGATGTTCGGGGAAATTCCGGGTTCAACCCCATGCACAGTGTATCTTGTGTCTGGCCTCTCAATCGACATACCAGAAGCGGTGTGTTCGATTTGTGAGCTATCCACTCGGCCTGACGACAAGGCATAGGGTTCTGTCACCTCCGTTTTCATCCTGTGGGCCACGCATTGCCGAATGCAGTGCATTCGGACAAAGCTCCATAAGAGAACAAACCAAATACGGAGCTATTGCAAGAAACCGGCTGTCAAATTGATCAGTGATGGTTTGCCGGTGTCTGTGTATGGATCGTCGCATCAAGTTCGACGATGACTCAAGTGGTTGGGATGGCGTCGCTTTCCACCTCCTCTTTGTCATCGTCGAACTTGATTCGACGATCCATGCACGGCTTTTTGACCACGCACAGTGTCGATGGAGGTTTCGCCGTGGGCCAAAGGGTAATTCGAGGGTTGCGAGGGACGTTCAGGCCGTTGTTCGCCGATCCCGGAGGGTCAGCCAGATCAGAGCGCCTGCGGCAAGGGCAAGCAGCGGGACCATGGCGAGATTGACGGCGCTCCAGCCCTCGACGGCATCGCCGCCCGAGCAGTTCATGAGACCACCGGAGGCAAGGCTTGCCAGAGTGACGCAGCCAAAGACCATCATGTCGTTGAGGCCCTGAGCCTTGCCGCGCTCGTGCGGGGCATGGGTGCCAGCCAACAGGCTTGTTGCGCCGATGAAGGCGAAGTTCCAGCCGAAACCCAGGAGCACGAGGGCAATGAAGAAGTTCTCCAGCGCCACGCCCATCAGCGCCACACCACCCGCGACCCCAAGCAGGACAAGACCGATGCTCATGATCCGGGTCACGCCGAAACGCGTAATCAGGTGGCCGGTAAAGAATGACGGCGCGAACATCGCCAGCACATGGGCCGAGACGATGTCGTTGGCGTTATCGGTGGTAAAGCCGCAACCGACCACCGCCAGCGGCGTTGAGGTCATCACCAGATTCATCAGGGAATAGGCGACCATGGCGACAAGGATGGCGACCAGAATGGTTGGGTCGCGCAGCAGTTCCATGCGTGACCGTCCGGTTGGCGCTGCTGCCACAGTCGGCGTCTGCCGATCACCCTTTGGCAAATCCAGCATCAGGAAGAGGAACATGCCCACAAGGTTCAGCGCGACAACGGTCAGGTATGTCCCCAGAAACGGGATCGGTGGCAACATGTCGCCGATCAGCGGCAGGGTCGTGGCATCCGACACCAGCTTGTTAAGCTGGGGGCCGAACACGGCCGAGAGAAGTCCGCCTGCCATGACATAGGAAACCGCCTTTGGCCGAAACTTTTCGGAGGCAACATCGGTCGCAGCGAAGCGATAGAAGCCCTGCGCCGACATGTAGATGCCGGTGAAGTAGTAACCCAGCAGCAACAGAGCAAAGGAGCCGGTCATCAGGCCCCAGGCAGCGACACCAGCGCCGACCGCACCGCCAATCGCGCCGATGAAAAAACCGAAGCGACGGCCGCTTCGCTGCATCAGGGGCGAAATCCAGGGTGCGGTGGTCATGGAGCCAAAGACGATCATCGAGATCGGCAGCGTTGCCAGACAGGGATTGGGCGCGAGCATGCTGCCCGCCAAGCCGCCAAAGACAAAGATCATGGGCATCTGCGAGCCCAGGACTGCCTGTGCAGCCAACAGGACAGCGACATTCCGCTTTGCGCGCCTGTCGTTTACTTCTGACATCAAACTGGAACCCTGCACCAACGCCGCTGACTTCACAGGCTGCTTAGCAGAGAACCATGGTCAGGTGGCCGATATTTGTCCGGAGCCATCGACCTGCTTGCCCCTTGCTCTTTGGCGATCACGCATGAAATCGATGAAGGTGCGTACAACCCTGATGTTCGCATTCGCCTTAGGGAAGTAAAGAAAGTACCCCGCCCGCTCGAGAGCAAAGCGATCAAGGACACTCTCTAGATGGCCCTGGTTGAGCTCTTCCTCCACGTCTGGACCGACCAGCCAGCTCAACCCGATGCCATCGCGTGCGGCGCCAATGACGGCAACGGTGCTGTTGAGGATCAGGTTGCCGCGCACATCGACCGTGGTCACGCCATCGGGTGTCTGAAACTGCCAATCGGCAATGCGGCCAGAGGCGATGTAGCGATAGCGTATGCAGTTGTGCTCCAGCAGATCGGCCGGAACCTGAGGACGCCCATACGAACGCAAGTACTCGGGCGACGCAAACACGACCTGTCTTGTGGGTGGCGTCAGCCGGACAGCAATCATCTCGTCACCGATCAAATCACCCATACGCACGCCTGCATGGAACCCCTGCGCTGCAATGTCGACAAACGCCTCGCTGAACGAAAGCTCCAGTTCGATCTGAGGATAGGCCGATGCAAAGGCTGCCAGGTGGGGTGCCAGAATCATCTGATGCGCGCTGAACGGCAAGGTGATGCGAACCGTGCCCTTCTGCGTGCCACCGGTGTCGCGGGCATCTTCCACGGCACAGGCCAGTTCGCTCAACGCAGGCTTGGCGCGTTCCAGAAGCGAGCGCCCGGCATCCGTGAGCGTCACCGTCCGTGTCGTCCTGATGAACAGCGGCGTGCCGATCCATGTTTCCAGGGACTTCAGCTGATAACTCACTGCCGGTGGCTGCAGGCCCAGGGATTCGGCGGCCCGGCGCAGGGAGCCATTCTGGGCAATCGCGACAAACGTCTCGAGCTGTGCGTGTGGTAAGGGACCCATTGTTTGAATTTCCTTATGAATTTGATCAAACAATAGCGCCTACCAGATACAGTTGAAATCTCACATTCTGCAGGTCCACCAGAACAGGCAGCCCAAAATGACCTCACCGTCCTCTCCACATGGTGACCGCATCACCCTGGCCGTCGTTACAATCCTGTTTACCGTGCTGGCGTTGTCGTTCGGTGATGCGGTGATCAAGGAGATCAGTACGGGTTTCGTTCTGTGGCAGATCTTCGTTCTGCGCTCGGCCCTGGCAATCCCGGTTCTGGTGACCGCGGTTAAGGTGCGTGACCGCACAACGGGCCTGCTGCCCCGTCACGCCGGCTGGACGGTGTTGCGCAGTCTGCTGCTGGTGACGATGTGGGTGGCCTATTACGCCGCCCTGCCCCATCTGGACCTCTCCATCGCGGCGGCGGCCTATTACACGATCCCGATGTTCATCGCCCTGTTCTCTGCCCTGCTGATCCATGAGCGTGTCGGCAAGCTGGGTTGGATCGCGGTCGTGTTGGGGTTTGCCGGGGTGTTGCTGATCCTCAGACCCAGCGCTGAGGACTTCAACGCCTGGGCGCTACTGCCCCTGGTTTCCACGGTCTGTTATGCGCTCGCCATGATCCTCACGCGCACGCGTTGTCGTGACGAGAATCCGGCAGTGTTGTCGCTCGCGCTCAATGTGGCCTTTGTCGTCGTTGGCGCGGGTGCAAGCGGCATGATCCTGCTGACCGGCGCAACGGACGAGGCCTCGTTCCTGCTTGGCCCCTGGACCGCCATGGAAGGTCGCGAATGGATGACCATGGTGGTGCTGGCGGCTGCCGTCATCATCGGCAGTGTGGGTGCGGCGCTGGCCTATCAGGTTGGCCCGCCCGCTATCGTTGCAACCTTCGACTTCGCCTATGTCGGCTTTGCCGCGATCTGGGGTTTCGTATTTTTCACCGAAGTCCCCGACGCCGTTACGCTGGCAGGCATGGTTCTGATTGTGGTCGCAGGACTGCTGGTGACACGCCGATCAGACCGGTAAACCGGCCTTGCGATAACCCTCAATCATCAGCTCCAAGTCTTCAGGCCTCTTGTAGCGGGACATATCCTCGATGTCGGCTTGCATTTGGACTTTCGGTTCGTCCACGCCCTCCGACTCCTCATAAACCAGACGAGCATAGGTTTTGACCAGTTCCCGTGCCGTGGCGTCATCCAGCATGGCCATCACCTGGCGGTGGGTGCCTACCTCGTCAGTCCCAGTCAGGCGGCTGTAACCCGCGACATCGGCATAGAAAATCGCCACGAGGCGGCGTGTTTCGCTCATCCCGCCGCTTCGCTCGCTTCCTCGACAGGGTCACCCCCTGCATCAGCGGCGGCCTGGAAGACTGCGTCATAGGCAGCATCCAGCAGCGCCGTGTCGGTTGCGCGCAGGACCAGGCTGGTGCCGTATTTGCCGTCCCTGCTCCAGGGATAGCTGCCAATATCAACGTCGGGAAAGGCATCCTGAACGCTGCCCAGCGGATCGGCGATGGTGCCTTCGCCGCAATGACAGCGGATGGAGCGTGACATCACGACGGCGCCGCGGCGCAGACGTTTCTTTGCGCCATTGAACATGGCGCGTGCAATGGAGGGCACACCGGCGAGCACAAAGACGTTTTCGATCTGGAAGCCCGGTGCCAGGCTGATCTCGTTGTCGATGAGTTCGGCGCCATCTGGAACGCGGGCCATGCGCATGCGTGCGCCGTTGGCCTCCATCCCCCTGCTCTCGAAGTTCTGCTTAAGCAGTTCAAAGACTTCCGGGTGATAATCGATGCCCACACCAAAAGCCCTGGCCACGCTGTCGGCGGTGATGTCGTCGTGGGTCGGGCCGATGCCGCCGGTGGTGAAGAGATAATCGTAGCGATTGCGCAGCGTGTTCACAGCATCGACAATCTCGTCCTCGATATCAGCGACAACCCGAACCTCCATGAGGCGGATGCCCAGATCGTTCAGGTTCTTACCCAGAAACGCGACATTTGCGTCCTGGGTTCGCCCTGAGAGAATTTCGTTGCCGATCACAAGGACGGCGGCGGTTACAAGGTCTGTCATCGAGGCTCCATGAGTCACATCGAAGTTTTGCCTGATGCGGGGCCATGGCGCAACCGAACTACAACACTGTGTTACTTGGAACGGCGTGATTGTGGCCGCTATAGTGCCGCCCAGCGAGGAATCACGGGGACGTTCATGACAACGACGGCAGAAAATCAGACCGCCGCACCGGCAGGGGTGCGCGACCCCAAGAGCTTTTTGCTGTTGTTGCGCTTCGCCCTGCTCAACATCATTGCCCTGGCGCTGTTGGCGCTGGGTCTGGCCAATGGGCTGGTACAACAGGCCTTTGCGTCCGACGAAACCCATTTTGTCCTGGTGATCGTGCTGGTCTTCGTGGCCGGGTTTGGCCTTGCCCTGTCGCGGGTGGTCTGGACCAGCCGGGAGATCAACCGGGCGCGCGACTTCGACCCTGCAATACCGTCACGTGCCGCGCGCTACCTGGAACAGGCACAGGGCAAGGATGCGCAGAGCCGGCAGACACTGGCCTCCACCCTGCGCCTGGAGCTCTCGCAGAACATCACGCTGGTGAAACATCTGGGCTCCAGCCTGGTGTTCCTGGGCCTGATCGGCACCGTGATCGGCTTTATCATCGCCCTTTCAGGTGTCGATCCCGATATGGCGGGCGAAGCCGAAAACATCGGCCCCATGGTCTCGACGCTGATCTCGGGCATGTCGACGGCGTTGGTCACTACGCTGGTCGGCGGCGTCCTCAACATCTGGCTGATGGCAAATTACCAGCTTCTGGCGACCGGCACGGCGCGCCTGATCGGTGCCATCGTCGAGCTTGGGGAAAACCGTGCAGGGGCTTGATCCGCTCGACGAAGACGCGACCTCAACCGTCTTTCGCGACGTTATCCTGCTGGCGCTGCTGGGATTTGTTGCGCTGGTGATCCTGCTGCTGCCCCACGTCAATCCGCCTGAAACCAAAACGTCGGACCTGATGACACCCGGCAACGTCATCATCGAGATCAAGTGGCCCGAGGAAATCGATGCCGATGTCGATTTGTGGGTTCAGGCGCCGGGCGACGGTGCCGTGGGCTGGTCCCAGCGCGGCGGCACAATCTTTGATCTTCTGCGCGATGATCTGGGCTTCATCAACGATCTGACCTCGACCAACCACGAAATGGCCTATAGCCGTGGCGTGCCCGAAGGGGAATACATCGTCAACGTCCACATGTTCCGCAACGACGCGCAGATCTGGCCGGTACCGGTCTATGTCGTGGTGAGCATCAAGACCGACATCTCCAAACCGCCCAAGAAAATCCTGTTCGGCAAAGTCGAGCTGGTGCGTATTGACCAGGAGACGACTGTGTTCCGCTTCGATCTGAACGAGGAAGGCGGGTTGTTGCCCCATACGGTCAACGACCTCTTCAAGTCCCTGTTCGATACGCAGAGGCTCTAGGCATGACAACCGGCACCATCGTCACCTTCCTTTTCATGTTTGCGCTTGTCTGCATCATCACCTGGGCGGCGGTTTTCACGAGCGGCAGGCTGTGGCGCAAGGTTGTCGCCCTGCTGGCGCTTGCAGCACTTGTTCCAGCCATTTTTATAGCGATCAGCGAACTGCTGGGTCTGCCCAAACCGGCAAGCACCGCCTGGCTGGAGAATCTGACCGAGTACCAACGCGTCATCGCCTATGATGTGCACGAGAGCGAGGCGATCTTCCTGTGGCTTGATGCGGGCGATGGCAAGGAGCCGCGCGTCTTCAGCATCCCCTATGACAAGGAAACGCTGACCCGCCTTCAGGGCGCAGAGGACCGCGCCAGTTCACTGGCAAGCGACCTTCTTGCGCGTGTCTCCCAGGAACAGGGCACCCGAACGGACCGCTGGGAGTTCACCAACCAGACGGAGTTCGCGCGGGAACTGCCCACGAAACCGACGGGCTATGACGATGAGGGTGTTCTGGAGTTTGAGTCTTCCGATGACGCTTCCTCTGATTCCTCCCTTGGCTACGGCCAGCCCTGAGCCGTGCGTTTTCCCCGTCCCCTGGTGCGCGCCACGCTGGTGCAACGCTACAAGCGCTTCCTGTCGGACCATCGCCTAGAGTCCGGCGAAATCGTCACGGCCCATTGCGCCAACCCCGGCCGCATGACCGGTATCAAGGATCCGGGGATGGAAACCTGGCTGGCGCCTGCCGGCAATCCCAAACGCAAGCTGCAATGGGACTGGGAACTGGTACACGCTGATGGTGGCCTGATCGGTGCCCATACAGGCCGACCCAACGCGCTGGTCGAGGAAGCCATCCTGAACGGATCAATCCCCGAACTGTCAGGCTATGCCACGCTGAAACGCGAGGTGAAGTACGGCACCAATTCGCGCGTCGACATGCTGCTGACCGATGACAACCGCCCCGATTGTTATGTCGAGGTCAAGAATTGCCACATGCGCAGGAAAGGCACGACGGCTGAATTCCCCGATTCCGTTACCGCGCGCGGCGCCAAGCACATGACAGAACTGGCCCTGATGGTCGAAGCCGGCCACCGTTCGGTTCTGGTCTATTGCATCCAGCGCATGGATTGTGAGGGCTTCTGCAGCGCCGCCGACATCGATCCCAACTATGACGCAGCCCTGCGCGACGCCATCTCACGCGGCGTTGAGGTACTGCCCTATTCGTGTAGATTGACCACAGAAGAAATCATCGTTGATCGACGTTTGCCGCTGCTGCTTGATTAGAGCATGTCCTGTTTTGATCGAAGCGCTTTGCGATACGGTCAAGGCAGGTAAAGACGCTCTCACTATTTGATGGTGAGCGGCACCAGGGATTTTTGAGAGCATGCAACAGGAACAGGCACAGCGCAGCCCGACGCAGCGCATTACCATTTATGACGCGGAAGCCTTCCCGAAAATGCGGGCGGCCGGAGAACTGGCTGCGCAAACGCTTGATATGATCACGGCGCATGTTGCACCCGGCGTCACAACCGAAGCGCTGGACCGCATTTGCCACGAGTTCATCCTGGCCAACGATGCCATTCCGGCACCGCTGAATTATCGCGGTTTCCCCAAATCGATCTGCACGTCGGTCAACCACGTGATCTGCCATGGCATCCCCAGCCCCGACAAGGTGCTGCGCGAGGGCGACGTGCTCAACATCGACGTCACGGTCATTCTGGATGGCTGGTATGGCGACACCAGCCGCATGTTTCATGTCGGCGAGGTCAAGCGGAAGGCTTCGCGGCTGGCCGAGATCACCTATGAATGCATGTGGCGCGGCATCGAGCAGGTCAAACCAGGCGGACACTTTGGCGACATTGGGCACGCGATCCAGACCTTTGCCGAGAAACAGCGCTGTTCGGTCGTGCGCGACTTCTGTGGTCACGGCATCGGTCAGGTCTTCCACGACCATCCCAATGTGCTCCATTACGGCAAGGCGGGCACCGGTGAAGAATTTGTACCCGGCATGTTTTTCACGATCGAACCGATGATCAATCTGGGCCGACCTGATGTCCTGATCCTGGAAGACGGTTGGACGGCGGTAACGCGCGACAAGTCACTTTCAGCCCAGTGGGAACACACCATCGGCGTAACAGAAGACGGGTACGAGGTCTTCACCCTGTCGCCCGCCGGTCACAAGATGCCGCCCTATACGACCTGAGGTGACACCCATGACGGGTGAATCAAAACCCGGCTACGTCGATCATCGCAAACGCCTGCGTCAGCGCTTCCTGGATGGCGGCCCTGATGCCCTGCCCGATTACGAACTTCTCGAACTACTGCTGACCATGGCCATTCCACGTGGCGATGTGAAACCCGCTGCCAAGGCCCTGATGAAGCGTTTCGGGACTTTTGATGGTGTCGTCAACGCCAGCGTGGATGACCTGCGCACCGTCAAAGGCCTGGGCGAAGTCTCCCCCGTTGCCATCAAGGTCGTACGTGCGGCGGCCGACCGCCTGTTGCGCAGTGAGGTGACCGGCAAGCCGGTGCTCTCAAGCTTCGAATCCGTGATTGATTACTGCCGCCTGTCGATGGGGTTCGAGGAGCGTGAGCAGTTCCGTGTGCTGTTCCTGGATCGCAAGAACAACCTGCTGACCGATGAGGTACAGCAGAAGGGTACCGTGGATCATGCTCCGGTCTATCCGCGCGAAGTTGCCCGGCGTTCCATTGAACTCAACGCAACCGCGGTCATCCTGGTGCACAACCACCCCTCGGGTGATCCCACGCCAAGCCGTGCCGACATCGCCATGACCAAGGAAATCGTGGCAGCGGCAAAGGCCGTTGGTGTGACCGTGCACGACCATATCGTCATCGTCCGCGACAGCCATGCCAGCCTGCGTGCGCTGGGGTTGATGTGAGAGCACCAGGGGCTCTCGCAGGCCTGTTCCTTCTGACCATGGCATCAGCGCGGGCTGAATCCGTCGACATCATGGTTTTGGCATCTGACGATCCCGGCCTTCCCTGGATTCGTCATCTGGAAGAAACCTACATTCCAGCCGTAAACGCAGCCTTGGACGGCACTAACGTCGAAGTGCGATGGGAAACACGGCTGGGTGATGGCAGTGTCGATACCGGAGACGAGTTGGATGCTCTGGCAAACGGCCGGGCACAGATCGCACCGCTTCCTGCGATGACCCATTCCTGGGCGCTTTACCTGCACAACATCTCCATCGCGACGCCGTTCGTTTGTGACCGACCCGAATTGGTGGCCCAGGCTGTTGACCAACTCCATGCCGCCTTTCCTGCCCTGACCAGAGCATGGGCAAGTTTTGGCGTGCATTATCTGGGCGGAAGCTTTGCTCATGACCGATTGGTCCTGGCGTCTTCCCTACCGGTTGAGAGCGTCGATGATCTGGCACGCGAGAGAGTCGCAGCCGATTACCTGTTTCTCGACTGGTTTACGGGCACACAGATGCTGGGCTTGCCCGGGGATCAGGAGACCTTTCGTTCCGGATTCGAAAGCCAGACCACAGCAGCCGCTGTCATGACGGCCAGCATGGCCGACCGTCTGGCTATCGAAGATATTGCCCCGTTCATTGTCGACCCCGGACTTGGCTCGGTGTGGGGCGGTGGGCTGGCAACGAACCGTGCCTGGTTCGTTGACCAACGCGCTGAGCTGCGCAATGCCCTGCGCATTGGTGCCAAGGCCTATGGCGAGGCCATGGCACTGGAAATGGCCAGTCTGGCCGAAGTGTCAATGGACAACCTCGTGGCACGTGGGGCTGAAGTCTCTGCGTTCTCTCCCGAAGAATCTGCCCGTTGGGCGCAGAACATGCACGACGTGGCGGCAGAATGGGCCTTTGAGATCGACATTCGCGACATGCCGGGCCGAAGTATGCTGGCCATGTGGGTCACGGAATTGAACGACACCTGTGGCCCGCCGCCACGTGTCTGGCAAGCGCCTATTCTGGGCGAGTGAGACCAGCCAGTCCGGCCAGCCATGAAGACCATCCTGTCATGATCCTTGCCAGGTGCACGGCGTCGCTCTAAAGCGGCAGGTGATGTCTTCGCCACCGACCTTTTCCGCAAACCAGAAGCTTGCCGGCAACCTCGTGTTGGCGCTTGGCACGTCTGTCTGGGCAACACACTTCCTGGTCACCGACATTCTGTTGGAAACCTGGGACCCGTATTTCGTCACGGCCGGTCGCCTGCTCTCTGCGACGCTCTTTCTGATGTTCTTCTATGTCATCCAGTCGCGGTTTCGCCCATTCCGGACAATCCCGTCGATCAAGGCCGCGTTACTGCTGGGTGCCGTGGGCATTGCCGGGTCAACGGTCTTCCTTACCCTGGGCGTCAAGTATGCCGGCGCCGTTCCCGCAGCCATTGTTGCGGCTTCATCGCCCATCCTGGCGGCTTTCATCGCACGTATCGGGTTCCGTCTGCCGCTGACCACATCGGTCGTTCTGGGCGCAATTGTTGCTGTCATAGGCGGCGTTTTTGCAGCGCTTGGCTCCGCCAAGGGGAACCTGGCCGACCTTCGTGGTGGTGAACTGCTGATCCTGCTCGCGCTGACGATTTTCACCTGGTATTCGATTGGCGCGCAGCGCTGGATGGCCGGGGTCAGCCAGCTTGGCATCACCGCGATCACCATCATGATCGGCGGCTTGACCATGCTGGTCGCCATCCCCTTTCTGCTGGTCACCGGCGTTGCCGACGCTCGGTTTGAACTCGATGCGGCTTCCGTCGGCTACATTCTGTATCTGGGTGCCGGGCCGGCCTCCTTCTCCCTCTTCACCTGGCATTGGGGTGTAAGCCGGGTCGGCGTCACCATTGCCTCGATCTACAGCAATCTGGTGCCCGTCACCGTGGTTATCATCCGCATGATCCAGGGTGAACCGCCAACGACAGAACACCTGATTGGCGGCGTGCTCATCATCACCGGCGTTCTGATTGCCCAGCTTCTTCCATCATGGAAGAAAACCGAGGCAAAGGCGCCACTGGCATGACCGATATCACGCTCACAGCACCACGCCCGGTCAAGGTCGTCGGTCTGGTCAGCATGGGCCATTGCCTGAACCACCTCTTCATGATGGTGGTGCCGCCATTGGCCGTCACATGGGTGGCTGTGTTCGGCATCGACTATGTCCAGGTCGGCATTGTCCTGGCAGCCATGTCGATCACCTCGGCGGTTGCCGTGCTTCCCGTCGGGTTTCTGGTGGACAAGGTTCCGGCCCGCTATGTCCTGATCACAGGTCTCACCCTGCTTTCACTTGCCACCATCGGGTTCGGGTTCGCCCAGACCTATTGGCAGTTGCTGGTGTTTGCCGGGTTTGCCGGTTTGGGCAACACGGTCTTTCATCCCTGTGGTTACACCATCCTTTCTGCGACCGTGCCGAAGGATTGGCTGGGGCGCGCCTTCAGCGTTCATACCTTTTCAGGTTATCTGGGCTTTGCACTGACACCTGCGGTCATCGGCCTTTCGATCCTCTATTGGGATTGGCGCATGGCCCTGATCCTGCTTGGCATCCTTGGACTTGGCGTTGCCATTCTGATGCTGATCAACCAGGGCGATCTGCGCGATGACCGGGCCCAGGGCGAGGCTGAACAGGGCAAGACCGATGCAAGCCGCAAAGGTTTCCGCCTGCTGATGACACTGCCGATCCTGATGTGTTTCCTGTTTTTCCTGTTCACGACGATCTCGTTCTGGGGTTTCGACAGTTTTCTGCCAGCTTCGCTTTTCGAGCATCACGCCATCCCCGAGGCGCAAGGGACCTTTGCGCTCAGCGTGTTCTTTGGTTTTACCGCGCTTGGCATTCTGATTGGCGGCGTCATTGCCGACCGCACGGTGCGTCACGGCCAGGTTGCCGTTCTGGGCTTCACCATCGCTGCCATCTGCATTTTCATGGTCGGCGAAGTCAGTGGCGGTGTCTGGCTGATCTATGGGTTGATTGCCACCGCGGGAATCGGTGCAGGGATTGTGACCCCATCGCGCGACCTGATCGTGCGCAAGGTGACCCCGGCGGGTCAGACCGGAAAGGTCTTTGCCTTCATGACCGTTGGCATGGATGCGGGTTCCACCGTGGCACCGCCGGTCTTTGGCTATCTCATGGATCAGGGCCTCGTGGTCTGGCTTTATCGCCTGTCTGCCATGATGCTGGTGCTCTCGATCTTCACCGTTACGGCAACGCGCCGTATCCATGGCCGTATGGAGGAAACCCATGACACCTGACGTCACCACCAAAGCCGCTGCTGCGATGATTGCGTCCCGCGACGCCACCGGCCCCTGCCCGCGTCTCGACGGAGATCAGCGGCCCCAGAGCCAGACAGAGGGTTACGCCATTCAGGATGCCATCATCGCCCAGCGCATGCGCGCAGGTGAATCGCTTGGCGGTTGGAAGATCGGTTGCACCACGGCAACCATGCAGGAAATGCTGGGTATCGACAGCCCGGCCGGTGGCGCGGTGATGGGTGGCAATATCCTGACCAGCCCGGCTGCAATGCCGGCATCATCGACCCACAATCCCGTTGTGGAATGCGAAATCGGCGTGCGGATTGCCAGTGACGTTCCCGCGCGAGAAGGCGGACACGATGCCAACAGCATCGGCGAGCATGTGGCGACCTGCTTTGCCGCCATCGAGCTCGCAGAGATGCGCTATCCCGACCGTGACATCATGGGCGTGCCGGAATTCATCGCCGATGATTTCTTTCAACGCGGCGTTGTCGTGGGTCCCGAAGTGGCTGACTGGAAGAATGTCGACCTGATGGGCGCACGCGGCACCACGATCATTGCCGGTGATTTCAAGGGTGAAGGATTTGGCCGGGATGTGATGGGCCATCCGTTCGCCACCCTGGCCTGGCTTGCCAACGCGCTGCAGGAACGCGGGCATCAGCTTCTGGCGGGTCAGATCGTCCTGACCGGTTCGCTGGTTCCGGCCATGCCCCTTGCCCAGGGTGAAACAGCAGTTTGTGACGTCGTGGGCCTGGGCGAAGCGCGCCTGGGGCTGTTCTAGCTCCCAACCAAACGCGCCTTGAAAATCACATAGAGAATGCGGGTTCCAGCCCGCATGGAGCCGATCAGCGACCCCGATATCTTGGATCGACCGGCGATGCGCCTGCGACACGCAACGGGGATTTCGGCGACGCGCAATCCACGGCGCAGCGCCTTCACCTGCATCTCGATCGTCCAGCCCATGGCAGGTTCGCGCATGTTGAGTTTGGCCAGTGCCTCCCGTGTCACGGCACGGTAAGGGCCCAGATCAGTAAAGCGCCGTCGCCAGAGCAGACGCATCAGGCTGCATGACAGGGCGTTGCCGAAACGCTGCACATTGCCCAATGCGCCATGTTCGGCATCACCAAGAACGCGCGAGCCGATCACGAGATCAGCCTCATCGGCAAGCAGTGGATCGACCAGCGCCGCCATGTCGCCGGGATCGTTGGAACCATCGCCATCCGTGAAGACGACGATTGGATAGTCCGTCACTGCACGCAGGCCTGCCAGGCAGGCTGCACCATAACCACGTCGCGTTTCCTGAATCACCGTGGCACCCGCCGCATGCGACCGGGCTGCCGTGTTGTCTTTTGATCCGTTGTCGACGACCACCACAAGATCAATCCAATCGGGCTGAGAGCGCACAACACCAGAGATGCTGCCTGCTTCATCCAATGCAGGAATAATGACTGCGATGCGTTGGTTCCCTCTCATGCCTTGAACCTAGAGCAGATCGTGTTGAGCCTGAAACACATGCGCTTAAGGCTCAACGCGTGAATCTGCTCTACCTCTATGAAATGGATTGGATTCACGCGACAGGGACGAACCATTCATGGTGCATCCCTGTCGCGATCCGATCTAAAGCACTGCCGCCACGCCATCACCAGGAGACCCAGCCAGACGGGGCCGAACTGAAGCCAGACGATCCAGTCATGGAACACCTCGGCCTGTCCCATGTCATCAAACACAAAACGCAGTTCGTAGAGCGGCAGAAGTGCGGTGAGCCACAAAAGTGGCATGACGGGACAGGCGACCATGAGGACGATGATCCATGACGCGTACCAGGGAAAACCGGTGGGGCTGAGCAGGAGCAAAGCGGCCGTCACGGCCAGCATTCGCCAGACCCAGCGGGAGGTTTGGTCAGGTTCGCGCCAGGCAAGATACAAAGCCAGCATGCCAACCTTTGCCGCAACGAACCACCGCACCCAGGATTGCGCGATTCCAAATTCACTAGCGAGCTCCGCCAAGGCACCAAAGGCAGCACCGTTCATCTGCCACCGTTCTGCAAACGCCGCGATACCCGAGCTTGGTGTCAGGACCGTTTCAAGCATCGGCAGGAGCAGAAGGCCCAGGGCGGCCAGAACCGCTATGCAGGTGCCGATCATGACCAAGGGGCGATGACGCAAGCGAAACAGCGCCAGGGGCAGCAACACGATTGGCCAGAGCTTGACCGCGGCCGCCAGAACCAGGGCAGCAGAGGCGCCGCGCCAGTGCTTTTGAACCATCATGAGGGCCGCGCCGGCAAGCAGTGGCATCAGCAACGCATCCATGTGCGCAGCTCCGGCAAACTCCCGCACGATCAGGGGGTTCCACCAGTAAAGCGCCAGCCACAGAGGCGATCGACCCATTGCCTTCAGGAGGAAGAAAAGCAGGACTAGCGTCACCGCCTCCGCCGCCACGATGACGGCACGCCAGGCATCAAGACTGAACGGCTCGACCCATGCCGCCAGCGCAAAACCTGCCTGTGCCAACGGCGGATAAGGCGTTCGCAGCCATGGATGGTTCACGCGCTCCACGGCAAGGTGATGTTCCTGCGCCAGGGCATGATCGGGGATCTGATGGTTCGTCAGTGCCTGTTCAGGCGTGTAGCGATAGGGATCGAACCCCTCCACGACAAGAGCGCCGTCCCAGAGGTAACGATACGAATCATCTTCCAGTGCCGGTTCCGTGCCGAAGAGCAGCAATCGCATCAGGAGTCCAACCAGAAGGATCACGGCGAGCGCGGCTACCGGTGCCTCTCCACTCCGCCGGATCAGTGCCGGTATCAGCAGATAGAACCCACCGGCCACGACCAGCGTTGCGACCAGGGCAAAAACGGCGTGATGATCCAGTGGCGCGCCCCATGGAAAATCCTGCGCCAACTGACGCTGTGTGACCGACGCTGCCAATAGCACCAGTGCGACAACAAACCAGACGAGACGCAGGCCGGGGACAGGCAAGCGCGGTCAGTTCATATCGAGAAAATCGTCGGCATCGATCGTTCCGCTGCCAACGCCGCGCGCGGGGCGCTCTGCCAGGGTCTCAGCGGCGGCATCATCCAGCGCCTGCTGGGCTTCGGCCTGTGCTTCTGGCGTATAGCTCTCGCTACCCTTGTGGCGGGCATCGGGCCGGGCCATGCCGGACGCATCATTGAGCGCCCAATCGTAACGGTAGTCCTCGATTTCCGTGACGCCGGACATCAGGCCGGTCAGGGGCTCGACGGCATGCCCGCGGATGAAGTCGATGATCTCTTCCTCGTTGCGCCCGAAGTCATCGTCGTACCAGTCGAACAGGCCCGAGACGACAAGCCGGCCCTGGAGGTCAAGATCGGCACCGCGTCGGTTGTTGATGTAGACGTGCGTGGCTCGTTCCATGCGTTCGTCGATGTCGTGCCCGTCATAGGCGCTGTGACCCAGGTTCGGGCAACCGATGGAAGCACAGTTCACGACAAAATGGATCCGTGGGTCCTGCCAGATCGGGCGCAGAATGCCGTGTTCAATGTCATCGAGGCTGAGGCTCTGACCATCGATGGTAACGACGTCCTTACCCCAGGGTCCAAACGACAATAGCCCGTCTGTAATGTCGCGGATGCTCTCGACGGGATAGTTCTGCAGGATCACTTCCACCGTTGCCGCGTTGTAGAGATTGATCCAGGCCGCGAGCTGTTCGTCGCGATGGAGTCCGGCAAAATCGAGCGACGACAGCCACGCGATGTAGTCACGGAGTTTGCCACGGTCGGCTTCACTGATCTCGTCGTAGCGCACCAGTGCAACACCGTTATCGTCTATCTGGAGGTATCGGCGCAGAAACTGGGTCCAGTCATCATGGTCAAGAACGACAGCGCTGTCGGGATCGTGGCGCATCCAGCGTTCATCAACGACATCGGGCCAATCTGCCAGCGCAGGGCGCAACGCAAGCGCGCCCAGCCCGCCAAGCGTCAAGCCAAGCACGTTACGGCGCGTCCGGGAAAACGGTGCTGTTCTGATCATGGCGTCAATATGGTTCCGGTCCGCTTTGGCGTCCAACTGCGAGATTTCAACTTTACGCCAAGTCAGGGTGAGCGTGCATCCAGCACTGCCTGCGCATCACCGACCAGATCTGCACCGACCTGGCCTGACCACTCATAGAATATGGGTTTGAGTTCCTGGGCGAGCTTTTCAACGTGGCTGCGTGAGACATCGACAAAAGCGACATCATCCCATTCAAGCACTGCACCCTGGTTACGCGCCAAGACCCGCGCCGCCTCAGCCTGGGCAATTGCTGCTTCCAGTGCGGCCTGTTCAACGATGACACGATCCTCCAGACTCCAATGGGCCCAGAGATCCCGGTTCACGGCGAAAATCAGAGGCTCTGCAAGGCAAGGCCACCGTGTCCAGGTGTCATAGGCCGGGGGCATATCGGGCTCGGCATTCATGTCGGCAAGACGGCCCACGCTGCCGTCGATCATGCCCAGCCGCATCTGCAGCAAGGCCTGCCGCGTGGGAGCGGCAACAGCATCGACGCCCAGCATCATGAGGCTTTGGCGCACCGAAGCGGTTTGGGGAACACGCAGGCTGAGCCCGGCGAAATCAGCCCCGTGATCAAGCGGCCCCGACCGGCTTGCGATGACATAGGCACCGGCATCGCCCCACGCCAGCGGCACGACATTGAAAGCACAGATATCGAGAAACAAACGCTCACCGATCGTGCTGGTGACGACCTGTTCAAGCTCCTGCTCGTTGGTCACCAGACACGGCAGGGCAAACAGCCCAAGCGATGGCACATCGCGCGACCAGACCAGCGAAGAACCCACCGCAAGGTCGATGACGCCACGACTGAGCGCGGAGAACTCCAGCAGGCCGCCCTCACCCGCAGCAACAGCATCAGGTACGACGTCAAAGACAATGCGCCCGTCTGTGCGCTCGGCTACCAGATCGGCCCAGAGACGGGCACCAAACCCCCATGGGTGATTGATGGGTGCTCCGGTGGAAAGCAGATAGGTCTCGGCATGGGCCACGCCCCCAAATGCCAGAGCGAGCAAAACAGCGATTACCTGGATCGTCGAACGCTGCTTCATCGCATTCCCGCCAAAAGGTGCAGAAGGCCACCCCCGGATAACGCCCATGGGCCTGTCCGGCAGTACTGCCGCCATTATCAAAGGGCTGGGGAGAAAGCGCAATTCACGGGACTCGACGCTTCGCGGATCGTGATAGGGTACCGCTCCAATCCACCTTTCGAGATTTTCATCCATGATTCCCCGTTATACCCGCGCGCCGATGGCTTCGATCTGGGAGCCCGACAACAAGTTCCGCATCATGCTGGAGATCGAAACCCTGGCGGCTGAGGCCATGGAAGAATTGGGTACGATCCCGCAGGGTGTTTCCAAGGCTTTGCGCGAACGCGGCGGGTTCAATGCCGAGCGCATCGACGAGATCGAGCGTGAAACCAAACACGATGTCATCGCGTTCCTGACCAACGTCACCGAACATGTCGGCGAAGAAGCGCGCTTCATGCATCAGGGCATGACGTCATCGGACGTGCTCGATACCTGCTTTGCCGTTCAGCTGACCCAAGCCGCCGATATCCTGATTGAAGATATCGACCAACTGCTCGTCGCACTTGAGCGCCGCACACGTGAACATGCCCTGACGCCCTGTGTGGGCCGCAGCCACGGCATTCATGCCGAACCCACGACTTTCGGCCTGAAGCTGGCGGGTTTCCACGCCCAGTTCCAGCGCGCGCGCAAGCGCATGGTCAATGCCCGTGAAGAAGTCGCAACCTGCGCGATTTCGGGCCCCGTCGGCACCTTTGCCACGGTCGACCCGCGCGTTGAGGCCTATGTGGCAGAAAAGCTGGGACTGGCGATCGAGCCGGTCTCGACCCAGGTCATCCCGCGTGACCGTCATGCCGCATTTTTTGCCGCCATGGCCGTGGTTGCCTCCTCGATCGAACATCTCGCGACCGAGATCCGCCACCTGCAACGCACGGAACTGCGCGAGGCAGAGGAAGAGTTCACCAAGGGACAGAAGGGCAGCTCGGCCATGCCCCACAAGCGCAACCCGATCCTGACCGAAAATCTGACCGGTCTGGCACGCCTGGTGCGCGCTGCCGTCGTGCCCGCGCTGGAGAACGTGGCGTTATGGCACGAGAGGGATATTTCCCACTCCTCCGTTGAACGAAACATCGGGCCCGATGCAACGACGGGCCTGGATTTTGCGCTTGCGCGCCTGACGCGTGTGGTTGATGGCTTGGTGATTTATCCCGACGCCATGATGACCAACCTGGATCGCCTGGGCGGCCTTGTCTTTTCCCAGCGCGTCCTGCTTGCCCTGACACAAGCCGGTGTCAGCCGCGAGGATGGCTATCGTCTGGTCCAGAAAAACGCCATGGCGACCTGGAACGAAGGCGGCAAGTTCCTGGACCGTCTGAAGGCAGACGAAGAAGTGACCGCAAAGCTGTCAGACGCCGAAATCGAGGAAATCTTCGATTACGGATTCTATACGAAACACGCTGAAACGGTGATTGAGCGGGTTTTGAGCGCTGCTTGATCTTTAGCCTCAATCGCCGGCGTTCACTCCGTTCACTTGGCTAACGCCGCTCGCGCGGCGGGGTCGCAGTCGCTCCCCGTCGGCCCAAGGGGGCCTCCCCATGAACGCGCCAGCTGAGCTGTTTGAGATAGGCGTCCACCACGGCTGGTGAGCA
>Ga0055584_100002039_pt1 | contig 19879 bp, 24 predicted proteins | sample OSDHelmetaG_FD_58716 | JGI IMG/M metagenome (GOLD analysis project Ga0055584, IMG submission 58716) | Pelagic marine sediment microbial communities from the LTER site Helgoland, North Sea, for post-phytoplankton bloom and carbon turnover... | ecosystem: Environmental > Aquatic > Marine >... | reverse complement strand
CCGCGGGCTGAAGAGCTCAGCACAGCGGATCGCGAAATTTTAAGCATCCGCGAGAACACCCGATCGCGCAACTCGCACGCGGACAACACCCACTTCTATATGTGTTGACAGGCCAAAGAGCGCCCGCCGAAGACTCCATGGTCAGCAGTTGACGCCACAGCTCACGCCGCACCGTATACCGAGCAGCGGGCGCCACTCAAGGCCACACGATGTTCAACTCGTGCCCTCAAGCCAGGGTGCCGGTTGATGTCAGGACACGTTCAAGTTTGAGTGTTCGCGGGGTAACTTTAGGCCCGAAATGATACCAATAACGCTAACGACGATAAAACTGATACTTAATGTTTGTTTTTATCATTTGTAGTGCGCCCACCTGAAGAAAACACCCCGAGCAAACCAATGAAACACTAACCTGTAAACGCACGAATGATTGCCTTAGCAAGCGCGCTTGCTGCATACATCTGCGCAATGGTCCCGGGCACAGCAATGGCGCGCTCCGAGATCGCCACAGGTATGTACAACATCGGCTTCAGCGATTCCACTACGGAAGCGTTAAAAACCACGATTGCGACTGAACTTCCTGAAAGCCAGAACGTGGCAGCTGGCTTCATCAAAGCAGAATATACCTCGGTTCTGACGCTATCAGAATCAGCGAATCTGTCCATCACCTTCCTCGACGAAGGTGCTGGTAACCGCAACTCACTTGGCGACTTTACCTACACTGACGGTGCATTCGACGGCCTAACCCGCGCCTAGATAACCAGTCATGCCCAGAAGGTCAGAGTCGGGACCTCGCCGCACTCGTAGGGGTTGAAGCCTCGCTGATATTCCCAAATGCGTCTAAATTCGGCCATGGCGGCCAACTAGGCTTTGGCGACACCATTGACATCAACAACGCCACGCCGTTTGAAGCGGGATTGAATGTTGGATTTTTCTTGATTGCGAACGGTTGGAAAGCTTCGCAATCTGAGGTGAACAACTATGACAACAACGCCAATGCCGAAACGTATTTCTCGCCCGACTTCCTTAATCCGGAAGCGGCCGCCGACGCAACCATTGCTGATATCGGCGCGGGCGTAAGCCGTCATGTCGCAATGCTCTTTACCAACAACAAAGTCTTGCTTGGCTTCGAAGACCTAAACCGGGCAAATGGCTCATCTGATGAAGACTTCAATGATGCAGTGTTCGTTGTAACAGCCGATCCCCATAGCGCCATTTCATCTTCTAAAATTGCGGTTGCTGCAGCTACCGTAACGCCAGCAGAACCTAGCCTGGTGGCCTGCTCAGCGCGATCTTCATGCTAATGGCATGGACGCAACACGCTCGCTCGCAGCGCTCATCGTTAGTCTTACCTGAATGCCGACGGTGCGCCATGAGCGCAAGCAATCGTAGACGGCATCACCCACCGCGGCATACGCGTATAGCACGCAGTACTTAGCGCGGCCATGTGTACTTGCTTTGGCAGCCTCACCAGCGTTGTTGTCGCGCTCATATTGATGGGGCCAACGAGTCGGGCCACCATTGCCGATGCCAAGACCCACGGTATAACGGAATCAGTACAGCGAGTAGCTGTGGTGGAGCCCGAAATTGTGCAAATTAGAACTCGAAATACAAGCGTCCAGTTGCACGACAAATATGCTCAAGGTCCGCGTGTATCAGCCTATCGGATGACACTAGATGACGGTGTCGTGCACGAATCACTGGAACATAAGTGCGGCAAAATACGCGGACGGGTGTTGTATTCGCGTCGTGCAAACGGTCGATTCTCGAAGGACAGCGTCACCGATGAGGCGCGCACGCATTGGGCCGATGCGCTAGCTGGCTCGAATAACGAAGCCATTGAATGGGGCGACGTAGGTCAGGTCATCTCAACCATGGGCCCAGTTGGTCTGCAATTCAATATCGTCATTTCGACTACCGACTCGGCGCATGAATTCCTCAAATACTGCCAGAAACATCCGAAGCGGCGCCGGTAGCACAAGCGAACAATTCGTGCGCTTAGCGTTTTGACCGTTATGTTTGACCTTTACATCACACGCGGGCAATTCGATGCCATTTCGCCCCATTCGAAAGTTGTTGGTCGCCCGCTGGCGCGGTTGGGCCCACCGCCACGAGTGCCCGATGCCGCCAGCGCCGAAATACCGGCTGGCACCCGCGCTTTACTCGAACGCCTTGGTCCGCGCGGGTTTGCTCAATGGATGCTGGATCAGCGCCAGGTCAGGTTAACCGACACAACTTTTCGCGTCGCGCACCAATCACTACTTGCAACCCGCATGCGCACCTTCGACATGGTGAAAATTGCAAATGTTTATGCCAGAGATTTATCCGGGCTGCTTTCCGTTGAATGCTGGGGCGGCGCCACCTTTGACGTCTCCATGCGATTCCTAAATGAGTGCCCATGGGAGCGTTTGCGGGCCTTGCGAGAAGGAATTCCTAACATCCTTCTGCAAGCATTAGTACGCGGTACCAACGGCATTGCTTATCCCGTTTACCCGAACAATGTCGTGCACGGATTTGTCCAGCGAGCGGCAACCAGCGGCGTCGATCTGTTTCGAGTCTTCGACAGCCTCAATTGGGTCGAGAATATGCGCCCAACTATCGATGCGATAGTTGAGCAGGAGAAGCTCTGCGAAGCGGTCGTTTGTTACACCGGTGATATATTCGATAAAACGCGCTCAACCTACAACTTGGACTACTACGTGCGGATGGCGCATGAGTTGAAAGCTGCCGGAACCCATGTGCTCGGCATAAAAGACATGGTTGGTTTACTCAAGCCCAAGCAAACACGAATTTAGGTTGAAGCGCTCAAAGCTGAAACTGGCTTACCAGTGCACTTGCACACGCACGACACGTCCGAGATCTCCGCAGCCAGTGTTCTCGCCGCGTGTGAGGCTGGCGTTGACGCCGCAATGGACTCCTTGTCTGGCCTCACCAGTCAACCCAATCTAGGTTCAATAGTGGAGGCGCTGCGCCATACCGAGCGGGAAAGCAGTATCCAGCCTGCAGTGGTACGCGGGGTTTCTGATTATTGGGAGACTGTGCGACGAGACTATCGTGCATTCGAAAGTGACATGCGCTTTGGCGCCTCAGAGGTGTATCTACATGAAATACCAGGCGGGCAATTCACCAACTTAAAAGAACAAGCACGCGGTCTCGGACTTGGCGAGCGCTGGCATGAAGTTGCCAAGACTTACGCGGACGTAAACGCTATGTTCGGCGACATTGTCAAAGTAACTCCATCATCAAAAGTCGTTGGCGATATGGCAGTGGCCATGGTTGCTGCAGGTATAGGTCGCGCACACGTAGAAGATAGAAGCCACAGGGGTTTCTTTTCCAGAATCGGTTGTATCGTTCTTCGCAGGCGACCTCGGGCAGCCACCAAATGGATTTCCGGCGGCGCTACAACGCAAAGTTCTTAATGGGCGCATTGCAACAACCGGCAGGCCAGGGGCACACCTTGCGGCGCTTGACCTCGATGTTGCAAAGAGTGAAGCGGAACATGAGCTTGGCCGGTAAATATCAGCAGAAGAACTCTATTCCTACCTGATGTATCCCAAAGTCTTCACCAATTTTTCTGCCATCCAAACTCAATACGGTCCAGTCGAAAAAATACCAAAGCCGATCTATTTTTATCGTATGGAACCAGGCCAAGAGAGCACAATTGAACTGGACGCGGGCGTTGAACTTGACCTGCGCTGCCTTGACATTGATGCCGCTGACGACGCCGGTTTGGTACGAGTATTTTTCGAATTAAATGGTCAAGTGCGCCAGATAAATCTGCCGAACAAACGCTTGGCAAGCGATGTGCCGACACAAGCGCGTGCAGACCCGGACAATCCCAAGCACGTACCGGCACCAATGCCTGGGCTAGTTTCGACAGTCGCAGTTCGAGCCGGCCAAAACGTGAGTGCCGGTGATGTGTTAGTCGTTATCGAGGCGATGAAAATGGAGACGGCGATCAGGGCGGAGCCATATAGCGTGATCGGGCGCGTAGTTGCGCCCGCTGGCACGCAAGTTGATTCAAAGGACTTGCTGATCGAGTTCGAGTAACACAGATACGAGCGTGTTTACGGCGCGCTCGAATTTGCTTAGCTATCGATTCTTGCACTCACGACGAGCCAGCAACTGTGCGTCGCGCTGGCGTCATGGTCACGCCTAAGTTTTGTCAGCTGCCGCTGCGAAAGCCTCGATCATGTCCGCACGCGCGTTAACGACATGTTCTGGGCCCGGAAACGAACCGCTGCGCACATCTGCTATGAATTCCTCAAAGCCAGCGATACGCTCTTGTTGCATTGCATCTCGCATCTTCTGTAGGTCGCGATACTGTTTCGAATGGCGCGGAAACGGCGCAGGACCATCACCGAGAATATCCTGCGCAAAAAGAAATTGAATGTCGCCGCCACCGCCGGCACCGATAGATGAAGTAAGTAGCGTCGTGCGTTTAGAAATTTCCGCCAGCAGTTGTGCGGGAATAACTTCGACCTCGACCGCCCATGCGCCCGCGCGCTCCAAGGCTTTTATCTCTTCGTAGATCCACAAAGCCTCATCAAGTGTTTTGCCGACAGCGCGCAAGCCACCAGTCCAGGTACTTTTTCTCGGCACCAGGCCAGCGTGCCCCTGTGCCGGGATCCCAGCTTCCGCGAGTGCGCGAATAAACCGTGGGCTCCATTGACACATTAACGCATCCGCACCTACGTTCATCGCAGCGAACGCAACCTTGAGTGCAGTTTCTTCACTGGTGGCAACAGACATCTGCACAGCGAATGACATAAAGGTATTGGGCGCAGCTTTGCGTAGCGCGGCTGCGAGTTCCGGGCGCTCAGGATCGAAACGAACCTTCATTGTGTCGATCCCTGCGACTTCGGCGGCAGCCGCTTCTTCAGGGGTAAACGCAAGCGTCTCTACTAAAACGCGTTTGCCCTTAAGGTCGCGCATACTCTTGATGGTGTGATTACGGGTGCCGTATCTACCCATCGCATCAACAATACGAGTGAGCCCACGAGCGTGTGCATTGCGCGCCGGTACCACGCCGTCTTTCTCAACTTCAGACATCAAATTCCTCCTAACTCCTGCATCGCCCGCAATGCAGCGACCCTAATGTGTTTGCCACTAGCATTGCCAATCAGTGCTACGAAGATAGTGCTTCGCGTAAGTCAGCGATGACCTGGCCGCGCTCACGCGGGTTCCACGGCTTACGTGTACCAATTGCCTCATTTTGTATTTCGGCGCGCACACGAAGATGTATGAAATACGGTCCATCAGTGGCGAAGATGCCATCGAGTTCGCGCGTCAATTCGTCCAGGTCACTATACGACCGAGCGTGTTGATAACCCGCCGCAGCCGCAATACCAGCGTAATCAATACGCCCTGCATTCGGTACCGGTTGGCCGCCAGTGGTGGCGTAGACTTCATTGTCTAAAACGAAGTGATACAAATTTTTTGGCGCTTGCTCTGCGATGGTCGTCAGCATGCCCATACTCATTTGGATATCACCATCAGAATCAAACAGGTACACGCGACGAGCAGGTTGCGCCAGCGCAATACCTAAACCGAACGCAGCGTGGCCACCCATCGCCGGGTCACCAAGCGTTGCATCTAACGAGGGAGCGTCAGTCAAGTTTACCCAATGACTACCACCCCGACCAGGAACAACTATGGCGTCGTCGCGATAGCGTTTGAAAACTTCGAGCATTTTTGCAGTGTCGATCATGGAATTATCCGTGCTCCGCATTCATCGATTAAAGCCGTGGAATTCGTCAGCGATCAGGCCAACAACTGGCCGGCTCAAACGCTGCGCTTCGGTGAACGCAACAGATAGCCGATCCGCATCGCGGTCGCTTTCGACTAAGTAATAGTCGATGCGAAATGCGTTTAAGAAAGGCTCGGTAAACGTAGCTGCCGTATCTTTGGTAATGCCATGGCGCGTATACCCGCGGTATCCCACCAGCAGGACAACCGGAATATTCAAGCTAATCAACCAGCCACGGATAGAATCGCCTGCTTCCATCATGCCGGTATTTTGGATAAGGATCACAGGCTTGGCACCACCAGCATAGAGGCCCGCTGCGATAGCACATGCGTTGCCTTCGCGCCCAACGCCAATCAGCGTTAGGTCGGGGTCAGCATTCAAAAGTAGAAACAGCCAATTTGTTTCACTATCTGGCAGCCAGATTATGTGTGTCACACCGTGTTCTTTTAGTTTGGTGTGCACGACTTCGGGACTGAGAACGGCATCATCAGCCATGGGCAGTTTCCTTGGGTTGGTGGCGTCGCTTAGGCAGTCAAGCGAGCAGCCATTGGGGTAATTACGACAGATCGTAGACTCATGAGCTGCGCCGAGGCCAGTTCAATAGTCGCTGTCTGCTGATCTGTTTTCTGTTTGCGCAGAAAATTTGCATCTGGTTTCAGCACCAATCCAAGTGAGCTCCGATAACAGCGAACATAGCGCCCGGCGCAAATGGGAACTACGCGCGGCGCTCGCTCGGTAGACGCCCTTCAAAGAACTGTTTTGCATCACTGGGAATGGCATCCCAGGCGGCTTTAGAGCCTACAAAGATATGCTCGACCTGGTCAATTTTCGGATCCCCATTCAAGCAGCCAAGGGTCACCCCATGCACTGCACTTTCATGGGTACCGCACAGGGTTGAGCCACAAACACTGCAGAAAAGTAGTCCAAAACCATGCTTGCCGACATAAGCCGTCAACAGATGCTCACCCGTTCGCCAGCGAAAATCTGCAGCATCGACGCGTGCGTAGTTAGAACACGCTGCATTAAAGGCCTTACGACAGCGCGAGCAGTGGCATGCGAGCGGGTCACTCAGGCGCCCGGAGATGGTGTACGTGATGGCGCCGCAGAAGCATTCACCGGTCGTTAGCATTTATTTTTCCTCGGCATATTCGGAAACTACGATGCCGCAAAAGCACTGACAAACCCAGACTCTTGCAGAGTACACTTAGCGCCAAGCTGGGGTTCGGAAATTCGCGTAGATGACGCTCTATACTTCCCAAGATTTAGCAATGCTTGCAATTATCGACGCAAACATTGTCGACGCGGCCAAGAGCGTCAAAGTTTTAAGCCAACTGAGTTGGCCGAGCAGCGCCATGCAACAATTCCTAGACAACTGGGAGCGCGGCCAACCGCGCTTGCCGTCAGTGGACTACGATCGCAGCGGACTCGAAGGCACCCGTGAAGCCTTGGCACGCTGTGTCACCGCGCTCGAATGACGCCGGTGAGCCGCTTGCTCTATGGCGCACCCGGAGACTTAGTGTCAGGTGGCCACGTCAATAATCTTGACGCCGCCCGGCATTTTTTGGATGTCGGCGCGCAGTACTACCAAGCAAACAGTCTTAACGAGGCCGACTATTGTTTATCGGCGCCGCTTATAGCAAAGGAAATGACGGCGCGGCTTGACGCCGTATTCGAGCCCGGATTAGTACGTGTAGAGATAGACCCAAACATGGCTTCCAAGGCTGCGGCAGGAGCAACGCGGGTGCGTTTGCGCGGTGCCACGTGTTTCTCTGAATACAACCTTGAGCAACTTCTGCAACATGAGGCGTTTGTACACAGTCTGACCGCGCTGAACGGTCGTGCGCAACCACAATTCCAAACATTCGGCTTAGGCGCGCCGCGCACTACTGGGCCGCAGGAAGGCCTCGCGACATTCTCCGAACTCATCACCGGTGCCATCGACATATCACGAGTGGAAGGTCTAGCACTTCGCGTGGTGGCTATTGACCAAGCACTCAATGGCGCCGATTTCATCGAGGTGTTTCGCTCCTTGCTTGATGCAGGCCAATCTCCAAGCGAACGTTTTGCATCCAGCATGCGCATGTTCCGCGGCGCCCCCGTTACCGGTGGCAGCGCGTTCACCAAGGATGTCGTGTATTTGCACGGTCTGATGGAAGTACACACCTTTTTCAGATGGGCGATGCAACATCAGCGTTTGGAAATGACTCGACAGTTCTTTGCTGGACGTATGACCATCGGCGATGTAGTACGACTTAGTCCACTGTTTGAAGAGGGCATATTGGCGTCGCCAAAGTACTTGCCCCCGTGGATGGTCAAGACCAATGGGCTGGCGGGCTATCTGGCATTTTCAGTGTTCGCGAATCGAATCACAATTGCAGAGCTGGACGAATACCATGAGTTTGACGGGCCTTGCGATCTCGGCATGTAGCAGCTATGCAAAGTTCAATCGATTGGACACAGCCATGGTACGACTCGGTAAGGGATACCGCGCAAGCAGTGTCTAGCGACGAACTGTCACGGGCTGCGCTAAACCGCGTGTGTAGCACGAAAGGCCTGACCAATCATCGCGACCTGCCACTTTCTTTTGTTGAACAAGCGACATTACCGAAAGAACTCACATACGAAACTTTTATCAGCATCAGCGGCTGCGTGCCAACCCGCAACAATCTACATGATTTCTTCAATGCATTAGTGTGGCTCAGTTTTCCACGTATAAAGAAACAGTTGAATGCATTGCAAGCAGCCAATATAGCCAGCTCAGGCATCGGCGCAAGGCGCGGTGCACTTCGCGACGCGGCAACGATCTTTGATGAGAATAGCGCTCTATTGGTCGTTGACCACTCTGCGCGGGCAAAAACAATAGTCGAAGATCTACGCGCTCATAACTGGGTCAGTGCATTGTTAGAGCAACGAACTTTTTTTGAACAAAATGCACAGGTCTGGCTGTTCGGCCACGCATTGATGGAAAAGCTCATCACACCGTACAAAGCGATCACCGCGCATGTTTGGGTGGCAAGCGTTAACGATGGTTTTTTCTTACTTCCGCACACGCAACAACGTGATTTCTTGGACATGCAAATAGCGGCAGAACTTGCAGCGGATGAATTCACTACGGCCTGCTTTACGCCACTACCAGTTTTGGGTGTGCCTGGATGGTGGCATCCACAAGATCTAGAGTTCTATCAGGATTCGCAGGTTTTCAGGTCAAAAAATCGCCACCAAAAGAAAGGCTGAGGCTGAGCCACAGGCAGGCTCTAGCCGTGCGTGCCATCAAGCTGCGCGCGTAGCTGCGCTTTGGCGATCTTTTCTAATGTTGAACGTGGAAAATCGTCCACCAGCCGCACCTCGACTGGGACCTTAAAGTCTGCGAGCTGCGCCGCACACGCCGCAATAATTTTGTCGGGCAAGCCCGCTGGTGCAGCGCCGACCCCAGCATCAGGCAGCACAAACGCAACCGGAACTTCATCGCGCATTGCATCAGACTTCGCAACCACCGCGCACTCAGCAATACCGGGCACCGCCAAGATCACGCGCTCAATCTCCGATGCAGCGACATTCTCTCCACCCACTCTCAACATGTCTTTGTCTCGGTCTGAAAATTGGATGAAGCCGTCATCATGCAAGATGACGCGGTCACCCGTGATGAACCATCCGTGCGCATCGAACGCAGCTTCGGTCGCCTCGACGTTGTGCAGATATTCCTTGAACAAGGACAGACCGGGCGTTCCCTGCACCAACAAATGCCCAACCTCGCCTGGTTCAACTGGCGTGCCATCATCGCGGTTAATTGCAATACCGTATTCAGGCGCAGCCTTGCCAATCATCATGGAGCGATTGGGCTGATACACATCACCAACAATGCCGTGCGTCATGGTTTCGGTCATGCCCCACCAGCCGAGCGTACGCACGCGGAAATGTGCGTCGGTCGGTGGTTCGCAAACGCCGCCACCCCACATTCGATACTGATGCTGGCTTGGCACATCGTGTGCCATTAGCGCGCGAACGCAAAACGGGATCATCGATGCCCAGGTGCATTTGTGCTTGAGTGAAACGGACCAAAAACGACTGGCAGAAAAGCGCGGCATAACGACACACGTTCCGCCAGCGTAGAGTGCCGCGCCAAATGAGTAAGCTTGCGCGTTGGTGTGAAAAAGCGGCATGTGTAGCATGTGCACATCGTCGCCACGAGTGCCGGTATGTAGCGCATTGGTGCGAAAACCCCATAGCGCGTTCGCATGCGTCCACACCACGCCTTTGGGTCGGGAAGTAGTGCCTGATGTGTACTGAATTCCAAGCTCGCGCATGGGGTCTGCAGCGATTGGCTCAAACGCACTCGCATCGCCATAAAGCGCGGCAAAACTGTCTTCGCTCGTGGTATGACCAAGACCCGCTGGCTCACCGCCGTTGTTATCAGTTACAGCGATCCAGCGCAGCGAGCGGCAATTGGCGTTTACTAGCTCGGCGAACTCTGGCTGCGTAATTGCTGCCGACGCTCCAGCGTGCTCGGCAAAATACTCGAGCTCTGGCCCGGCTGCGCGCGTATTGGTTGTGAGCGCGATCGCGCCGAGCCGCGCGATTGCGTACCAAGCGAGGATTGTCTCTGGGCAGTTTTCCATGTGGACGAGCACCCGATCGCCAGCGCGAATTCCACGCCGCGCTAATCCAGCCGCTATCTGGCGCGTATCCCAGGCAAACTCGGCGTAGGTCCAACGGCGAGTTTGGCCATCAAAGGGCTCGAATATGAGTAGATCATGAGCACCGCGCGCGGCCGCGCGTGCATCGATCAGGCTGTTCAGATCGCAGCCTGAGAATGGGTGGATCAAAGAATTTCGAAGCGTAGTTCTCATGCGCACTCCACTGTGGTCTGTAGCGCACAGCATTGGCCAGCCATGCGCGACAGCGATATCACTAGGCCAAACACTGGCTGCGGCGGCGCTCGATGCAAGTCTAAGCTACACCTTGCATCGCTGAGCGAAGTCCGACTTTAGCGGCTCAGACACGCTCCGCCAAAAAGTGTCAACCCTAGACCTCGCAATTTGTGCGCCTATTCTTCTACGAGTACGTCACACTTGTGAAACGCCCCACCACCCAGTCCTAAGGTGCGAACGAGCTTTGGCAAGATCGACGTCATGTGTTGCAGTAGGCCCCACGGTGGGTTTATTACGATGAGACCTGCGGCTGTTAGGCCGCGAACTCCGCTATCCGGCGCCAAGCCGATTTCAAAGCGCTGTATGTTCTTGATGCCGCTGGTGACTAGTTGCTTTTCCAGACGTTGCACGCGCTGTCGCTCGACCACCGGATACCACAACACATAAACCCCGGTGGCAAACTTTTTGTAAGCCGTAACCAAGGTTCTTACTACCTGATCGTAGTCGGTCTTAATTTCATAAGATGGGTCAATCAAGACCAACGCTCGTCGCGAGGCAGGCGGCAACAGGCCGAGCAATCCTTTCAAACCATCTTCGCGCAGAATCTTTACCTTGCGACTCTCGCAGACATGCTGTTTGAGCAGTTCAACCTCCGTGGAGTGCAGCTCAAACAGCCAAGCGCGATCGTGTGGCCGTAAACACTGGAGAGCGAATGATGGCGAACCCGGGTAAAAACGTAAACTACTGCCGTGGTTGTGAGCTCGAATCAACTCAAAATAGCGCGCCAACTCTGGCCAGTCATCAGCGTTGAGTTTGCCTATCCCGTGAACATGTTCACCCATTCGTTGGGATTCAGTTGACTGCAGATCAAACAAGCCCGCGCCTGCGTGGGTGTCAATATAGTCAAACGACTTATCCTTTTTGGTCATGTGATCGAGGATCTCAACCAGTACGATGTGCTTGATTACATCGGCAAAGTTTCCTGCGTGAAACGAATGTCGGTAACTGAGCAAGAACTTTCCTTAAGGTTGAGATGTCAGATGACGGATGTAGCTACGCGCCAAACTACGTAGACCGTGATGATACCCGAGCGTTGTACCCGCCAGTGAACTACGCGTGATTGATGTTCGACATTCGCATTGCAGGCCGTCTTACGTCCTAGTAAGCAAGCAGGCGGCGTGGAGTATTCAAAACCAACGAAAGCGCCGCAGCAGCCAGACCTCAAGCAAAGCAAACGGCAAAAGCCCGCCACTAACCAAGGCGAATGCACAATACGTATTGGCTGACCCCAGTATGCCATCAACGTTTACGCCCAGTAGACCAGTCACAAAACCGAGCGGGAGCATTACACTCAACACGATCGCAAGTAGGTACATATTCGTGTTCATCTGTTCAGACTGCCGATTCACTAATTCATCTTGAACCACTGCACAGCGCTCGCGCATCAGGCCGAAAAGTCGACAATATACGAGCTCCGTGCACCCAGACTCGAATCGAGACCATATCTTCTGGGTTGCTAGCACGATTCAAGTTAACGCCACGAAAAATCGCCAATAGCCCATCGCCAAACGCCATTGAGCGTGGCCTGTCTTCGGCAAAAAGCGCCTCACAGACCAGGCGATCTATATCTGCTTGAGTACGAACGAACTCCTTCGACTCGCGTCTGGTTGCGCCCAAATACAGCCACATCAATCCATCATCGTTGTTCCACCCTTGAACAGCGTCCCAGTCCGTCTATGCCCATTCGCCATCAATGCCACGAACATACGCACAAATCAGGCCCTAATCAGTATCCGCCGTCATCATCCCCACCAGCCCAAAAACGCAGACAACCTTAACCCAGTAGCACGAGAGCACGAGTCCGGCGAGACTAGATAGTGGTACGCGAGTGCGCTTGTCACGAACTCGAGGGACACGCCAGTAGCAATGATCTACGGTACTCAGCGCTACCGCGGAGCAGGCCTAGGGTTTGCTGCGGGCCCGACGAGAACACCCACAACATGGCCGTACTGGCCATAAGCGCGCGAATATATGGCGGTTGAGCATCACACTTAGAGCCGCTGCATCGGACGTCCCGACAAGCTCGTTAAAAAGTACCCGCGTAGATTGCCGGACTGGCGCTCGACGCTCACTGCTCCTTGCAATGGCAACATGGTGCTCGTCATTCGCCCCGATCAGCACTACTATCAATACGCTGAATGCCAACCAGCATTCCCACTGTCACATCGCACACACGGGCTTGGTTAGACCTGTAGACATCAAAGATTGCTAGGAAACCAAGCGCTAGCGGCTGACTCAAGTCGCACTTAATGCTGGAGTCAGCTTAATAACCCCAGATTCAGGGGATTTACTTCAGGAGAGTAGAATTCATGTTGGTTTCGTTAAGAAAGACGGCAAAAGCCGCAACCCTAAGCGTTCTCGCTGCGGCTTTATTCGCACCTACGGTGCAGGCCGATACATTCACCTTACATGGCGCTAGCCAGTTCGATGAAACGCACTCTTACACGCGCCTGATGCGCAAGTTCGAATCGCTCACGAAGCTGTATTACACCGGGCCGCACAAAGTTGAGTTTGTGATGCATCTGAATAGCGAGCTAGGACTCGAGAAAGACTATGTCGCTTACATGAATCAAGGCCTATCGGTCGATTACGCGGTCGCATCACCGTCACACATGTCAACTTTTTCTAAGCTCGCAACTTTGCTTGACCCACCAATGTTGTATCGCGACGCGGGCCACTGGAGTCGCGTTTTAGACAGCGATGCCATTCAACCAATCGTTGATGACATCGCCAAACGCGCAGACATTGTCCTGCTTGGATACGGCGGTGGCGGTGTCCGTCATCTTATCGTCAATAAGCCTGTGGCCAATATGAGCCAGATTAAGGAAGTGCCTATTCGCGTCATGGGAGCGCCGATCCAGACGAAAATGTTTAGTGCATTTGGCATGGCACCAACTGTCATTGCCTATTCCGAGGTCTACAACGCAATTCAAACTGGCGTAATTGATGCAGCAGAGAACGAAGCTGCTGGCATTCAGCAGATGAAGTTCTACGAGGTCGGACCAAATATTGCCTTGACTGGACACGCCATCACCGTGCGTCCGCTAGGCTTCAGCGGGAAGACACTACGTCGTTTGCCTGCGGATCTACAGGCGGCTATCAAACAAGCTGGTCGGGATGCCGGAACATTCGGTCGCGTCATCGAGATCACTGAAGGCAACGATAAAATGGCGCTGATGGAGAAAGAAGGCAAACTCAAAACTGTCAATTTCACCGAACGCCAGAAACTCATCGACGCTGCTAAACCGGTGCTTATTGAATACTTCAAAAAGCTTGACGCGGAAGCGATGTATAACGCGATCCAGGCTATTAAGTAAGTCTGCGAATGCTTAAGTGATATACGTGGGCGACAGCCGTTGCCCACGTTTTTTTGCCATCCAAGACCACCTATGAGCGAAGTGATGAGAACAATCATCGACGGCTACTATCGTTTCCTGCAGTTTGTTCTCACCGTACTCATGGCAATTTTGATAGTCCCCGTATCACTGCAGATATTTTCTCGTTATGTCGGTTTCATTCCACGTTACATCTGGACTGAAGAACTCGCGCGCTTCTGCTTCATATGGATCATCTTGATCGGCGCAACAGTTGCCGTACGTGAAGGAGCGCATTTTACTGCGGATTTTCTACCCCGCCCAAAAACCAACCGCGCCGAAGCAGTAATGCGCATGATCAGTGACTTCGTCGTGCTGTTAGTGGCACTCATCTTTCTTTGGTGGGGTTGGCCACTAGTCCAGTTCGGATTAATGCAAGAGTCGGAGATGGCCGAATTGCCTATGGTCTTCATCTTCGCGGCTTGGCCAGTTGCAGGCGCAAGTTGGATGTTATTTTTAGTTGAGCGATTTTTAGACCACGGCAAGTTATTCAGGAGCGCGCAAGCATGAGCGCCGGCGAAGTCTCATTAATTCTCTTCCCGACCTTCGTATTTTTAATTCTGTTACGCGTGCCAGTCGCGTTCGCATTGGGACTCGCTTGCGTACCAATCTTTTTGATCGAAGAGAGGCTTACGCCTTTTCTGCTAATGAACGAGATGTTTAAGTCTTACAATTCGTTCGTTTTGCTAGCGGTGCCGTTTTTCTTGTTGGCTGCAAACCTGATGAATGCAGCTGGCATTACTGATCGCTTGGTGCGGCTATCACGGGCTTTAGTGGGCCACTTTCCCGGTGGACTTGGCCACGTCAACGTAACAGTCAGCATGTTGTTCGCGGGAATCTCAGGGTCATCGACCGCTGATGCCGCCGGGATTGGTTCGTTGCTGATCCCACAGATGAAAAAGCAAGGTTATTCGGCTGCGTTCACGGTCGCCATCACAGCTTGCTCATCGGTAATGGGTGTGATTATTCCGCCCAGCATTTTGATGGTGGTATGGGGTGGCCTGATGTCAGTTTCCATCGGCGGCTTATTTCTCGCAGGCGTCGTGCCGGGGCTCCTGATCGCGTTATCGATGATGGGCACGGTGTATATTTACGCAAAGATCTATCACTACCCTGTTGATGCGCGTAGCTCACTAAAAGAAGTTGGTATCGCTATATTGCATGCAGTTCCGCCCTTAATGACGCCGCTCATTATTGTCGGGGGTATTGTTGGTGGATTCTTTACACCAACAGAAGCGTCAGCTATTGCGGTGCTGTATTCACTCGCCCTGGGCGGGCTTATTTACAAATCGGTAACGCTACGCCAGATCCCAAAGGTGCTGTATGAATCAGCAAGGCTCGCGGCGATTTCGCTATTTTGCATCGGCACCGCATCTGCATTCGGTTGGCTGATGGCATATTTTAAAATCCCGCTAGCGTTGGTCGACTTCATTACGCCTTACGGTGTGGGCCTTATTAGTACCGGCTTAATTGTAGCCGGTTCATTCTTATTCATTGGCATGTTCATTGACGCGATCCCGGCCATCATCATCCTTGGGACGGTGTTGTGGCCTTTGGCAGACGCATCCGGCATGCATCCAATTCACTTTGCGATCATTGGCGTCGTGTCACTCGCTTTTGGTTTGGTGACACCACCTTACGGACTGTGTTTGTTGATCGCGTGCTCGATTGGCGAGATCAAGGTGCACCAGGCCTTACGTGACGTGTCAATTATTCTATTGCCTATGTTGTTAGTATTGCTTCTCATCATTGCGCTTCCAGAAATGATCCTGGCTCTGCCAAAATGGCTGATGCCGAAATTCATTTAGGCTCCGGGTCATAATCGCTTGGTCAACAATGGGGTACGAATTGCGTAGCGTTGCGCGTGGGCGATTGCTCGCGTGCACGCCTAACACAATGCTAGCGAACTAAGGTGCGCGCATTTCTTTATGGGACCTTGCAGGTTCATGCTTTTATTGACAGCACGGGTGCTGGCGTGGGCGAGATGAAGGTGAGTTAGCTAGTTGGCGGAAACTCCATGTCATTTTCATCTGTACATTTCGGGTACTTGGTGGTCGCAGTTGCGTGGAACATCGCCAGCTACAGTACGCCAGCAAGCGCGCTCGGTGTATCAGAAACCGGGGCTTTCCGGGAAAGCGGCACTTAGTGCGTATTTTCTGAAGGAACTGCTACCACCAGTTGATGGTAGTGTCGTGCAGATAGCGGTCGAGCAGGATGCGCCTGCTTTTTCGTACACCAAATCATTTCACGACAAAATTCAACCACAAATTGCCAGTCGTCGGTGATAGTCATAAGCGCATGCACTGCGCGAGCTATCAAGTGCGCCCAGAATTACAACGCTATGGTTACGCAAAGCGCTCATTGCGGCGTCAGCAGTTGCTTGGTCAAGGCTAGGCGCATCGCTAGTGTTTCGTGCATCTACCGAGGCACTGAGAACGAACGAGACCGCAATAAGAGCGGCAACCACGGGAGTTACGATTGGGGACTTCATAATGATTCCTAATTGGCAATGCTCGGTTGAGACATTGGACGCCGCATACGCGCAACGCGCCATCCACCAGTTGTCATACACACGCACCTATAGCCATGCGACAAAAGCGGCACCGACACTGGTGGGCAAATGTCCGCTTAGGTGTCGCGGCGGCTACCCACCAAGGGCAGCGCAAACATTTCGCCAGCTTGGTAGCTCACGTGGGCGCGCAAACCAGCGGGTCGCACGTCATAGCTTCGTAATGATGGATTGCTATGATGTGGGGCTGAGTGCGTCTCAGCTGCGCGCGCGCCAGCCGCCAAGTTTGCAAGCCATTTTGGAGCTCCATCGTGACGACTACAGCTAATTCAGAGACCATCAACACCGGTGCACCAGGTGGCATTGGCTTGTTCGAGAAGTGGTTATCAGCATGGGTCAGCATGAGTATTGTTGTCGGCGTAGTGCTCGGCGCTGTAGTACCTGGGTTATTCGCACAACTTGCACAACTGGAGTACGCATCGGTAAACCTAGTGGTTGCCGTACTCATTTGGGCAATGGTGTTTCCGATGATGGTCAACGTGGATTTTGCGAGTCTGCGCCACATCGGCGATCGGCCTAAGGGTTTGGTCATCACGCTAGTTGTGAATTGGTTGATCAAGCCGTTCACGATGGCGGCATTGGCGGTGCTGTTTTTCGAAGTTGTTTTCGCTGACATGATCGCGCCCGCAGACGCGCAATCGTATATCGCGGGATTGATTCTATTGGGCGCGGCACCGTGCACTGCGATGGTATTCGTGTGGTCACAACTTACCCGCGGCGATCCGACCTATACGCTCGTGCAAGTGTCTTTGAACGACGTCATCATGATCTTCGCGTTTGCGCCGATTGTGGGTGTGTTGCTTGGTCTAACGGATATCGCAGTACCGTGGGATACACTGCTGCTATCGGTTTTGTTGTACGTATTGATGCCGCTGGCAGCCGGTGCGCTAACGCGGCATGTATTGCAGCGCCCCAAGCGCGACGTAAATGAGCCGCGTCGTGACGATGCGGTTGCTAAGTTTTGCGACAGCTTGAAGCCATTTTCTGTAATTGGGCTACTGGCAACGGTGGTCTTGCTATTCGGCTTTCAGGGCAAAGTCATTTTGACCCAGCCGACACTCATCGCACTCATCGCCGTGCCCTTGCTGATCCAGTCTTACGGTGTATTTGCCATCGCCTATGCAATGGCTTGGGCTTGGAAGGTACCGTTCAATGTGGCAGCACCGTGCGCCATGATTGGCACATCAAATTTCTTTGAATTAGCTGTTGCAGTGGCAATTGGCGTATACGGATTGAACTCAGGCGCGGCACTGGCAACGGTGGTGGGCGTGCTAGTCGAAGTACCGGTGATGCTGTCATTGGTAGCGTTCGCAAATCGCACGCGGACTTGGTTTCCGGTGTGACCTATTGCGCGTGGTGCGAGGTCTAAGTTGGGCCCAGTTGAGAGCACCAAGATGCTTGAATCTAGGCTAGCGTCAAACTAGCTCTCGATCTTAAAGACCATCGCACGCCGACCCGCATCGGCCAGACTAACGCTTATTTTCTTGGCCGATTCTTTTGACCGAAATGGCCCCAAACGCACCCGATGGCGCTGGCTGTTGTCAGACATGCGGGTTGTCTGAATGATGGCTCGATGGCCATTCATTGCTAACGCGGCTTTTAGACGATCTGCATCAGACATTTGGCGAAATGACCCAACCTGCACCATGTACGCGCCAAACGGTAAACGCGACGAGGCAATGACTGGCGCCAACTTGGTTTCGCTGGATGCGGGCTTTGGTGCAACGACCTTAGGGACTGGTTTCATCCGCGATGCAACGCCAATGTCTGCGCCAGACAGAATCCGCGCAGCCCTTTGTGCGTCGCTAAGCCGGGCTGCAGGTTTTGGTGGCTGCGGACCGTGAAGTTTTTGGTCGGGCTCGCGCGCCGGCACATTAACTTCCATTTCGGGCAGCAAATCATAGAAGGTGTACTTGGGGCGCGGCGCGCGTACGCCGGTGGCAGCTACGCTTGCGGCGTCAGTATCGGCGCCAGGCACCGGTTCCAAATCAGTGCCGGCAATAATGGTGCCGGGATAGCGCCCTTCGATGTAGGCGCCAAGCGCAACGCATAAGCCGAGGCCGAAGCCAGCCAAAGCAAATGCCCAACGTGGCGCGCCCTGCCTGGAGTGCTTACGTTTTGGGGTGGGTCTGTCTTTATAGTCTCGTGCCATTGGCTACATCGTCTCCGGTGCATCGACGCCAAGAAGTGTCAAACCATTACGGAGCACAACGCCTACCGCATCCGCCAGCGTAAGGCGCGCGACCCGCAGGGCGTCCTCATCAACCAGCATGCGGTGCGCGTCGTACCAGCTGTGTAATCCGTTCGCAATCTCGCGCAAAAAGTGCGCAAGCGTATGCGGTGCCGCCTCCATCGCGGCACTGTTCATCACCTCGGGATAGCGCTCTAGCAACTGCATAAGTAAGCGTTCTTGCGGCTCAACCAGTAGCGTTAAATCCGCCTCAACCGCATCACTTAGCGCCGCATGACCTGCCTCAGTGGCGCGTCGAAACACGCTGTGCACGCGGGCGTGCGCGTACTGCACGTAGTAGACAGGGTTGTCGCGAGTGCGCGAGCGCGCCAGGTCGAGATCAAAATCGAGATGTTGGTCGTTCTTTCGCATGACATAGAAAAAGCGCGCGGCATCGCGGCCTACGTCTTCGCGCAGTTGGCGCAAGGTGACGTACTCCCCGGAGCGCGTCGACATCTGCATTTTCTGGCCTTCGCTGTACAAGTTCGCAAACTGTACGAGCTGAATCTCAAGTCGTTTAGCATCCTCACCTAAGGCAGTAAGGGCACCTTTGACGCGGGCGATGTAGCCGTGATGATCAGCACCCCAAACGTTGATAACCCGTTTGAAGCGCTCGAGCTTGTCCATGTGATAGGCGATATCGGAGGCAAAATAAGTGCTCTGACCATTATCGCGAATGACCACGCGGTCTTTTTCATCGCCAAATTCAGTTGATCGAAACCACCAAGCGCCATCTTTTTCGTATACGTGCGACGCAGCTTTGAGACGTTCAACCGCGCGCTTCAGTTGCCCGCTCATGAGCAGAGAGCGCTCCGAGAACCAGCGATCGTGATGGACACCAAAAGCCTCCAAATCACGCTTAATATCATCAACGAGCGCGTCAGCCGTCAGATCAAAAACAGCTCTATAGTTTGCGTCGCCGAGCAGACTCTGAGCCCGCCCGATGAGTGCGTCAATGTAGGTTTCCTTATCGCCTCCGTCACATTCATCGGCAGGCAAGTCCGCGCTAATGACCGCGGTTGAATGGCTCAG
>Ga0055584_100002038_pt1 | contig 19883 bp, 16 predicted proteins | sample OSDHelmetaG_FD_58716 | JGI IMG/M metagenome (GOLD analysis project Ga0055584, IMG submission 58716) | Pelagic marine sediment microbial communities from the LTER site Helgoland, North Sea, for post-phytoplankton bloom and carbon turnover... | ecosystem: Environmental > Aquatic > Marine >... | reverse complement strand
AGATCAGATCGACGGATTTGGCGCGGGTGATGAGTCGGTAGAAGTGGTAGGCTACGAGCGCCTCCGTTTCTCTTCGCGACGGTAAGTCGAAATGCAAACGATGGATAAAGGGAATGTGGGTAGTCTCTCTCGATGGTCCGGGAAGGCTGTCCTCCGAAGCTCCCAGCACAATGACATGCTCGAAATCGATCATCCGGGTCTCGAGCATTCCCATGACCTGCAAGGCGTCATTGTTGGGCTCTTCGATGTACAATCTAGCATATCCCACTTGGCGATGGACGAAGCGCTTTAAAGACCGCACGTCCTTGTCTGGCAAAAGCTCATTGAACTGAGAGAGCAGCAATTTCAAATTGTCGACATACGTCTTAATGGCCCGTTGCTCCACCTTGGCGATGGCTAACTTTCCTGCGTTACTGCTCCACTCGGTCAGCACGGTACTGATCTTTTGAAAAATCTGCCCTGCGTCATTGTCCCATTGAAAGAACAAGTCAAAAGCCTGTTGACCAAAGATGTCGCCCTGCATCTGGGCTTTCAACTTAGACGCAGGTACAAAGCGCGCATTATCTTGGATCAACTCGTGACGCATGCCCTCCCAATCGATGGAGCCGGACAGCCACGTTTTAACAACACTGTAACCGAGAAACTCCTCCAAGTATTTGTGGTAAAAAAAACGCTCTTGACCCTTTGTATTGGCATTGGCATGCAAGTTCATCCAGCTCATGATAAAGCGATGGATCATGGTGTTGCGCATCGGGAAGCCACTCGTGATGTTGATGCGGTCTTTATCGTCTTCAAACAACTTGATGAAGGGAGTAACGAAGGTGCTGTCTGGCACAACCACCACAGTTTTGAACCATTGGTCTCGCCCGATTTGTTCTAGCAAAGCCTTGGCTCGACTCACTTGCACGATGGTACCTGGCAATGGGTGGATGGTAATGTCTTTTGCCGCGTGACACAATACGTCAATTTCCCATGAGACGTCGGTCGTCAATGGATACTCCCGAAACAACCTTCCCGCTTCATGGTGGGGAGAACGGCTATAGTATTTGTCGATGTCCGCGTAGATATCCAGCTTAATATTCGCCTTTTCCAAATGCTCCAATAAGGTGCGTTCGCTTGGATTTCCTGGCACGATGCCCACCCAATGAACGTGTTTACCTGTGAATGGCCCCAGCAGTGCTCCTTCGTTGTCGCCTGTCATTTCGGCTACCTTCCGATAGATCAGGCCGCGATAGCCCAATTTTAAGCGATCCAATTCTTCGCGAAGGGTGTGGTAATATTTTGGCAATCGCTCCCAAAAACTCAAGAAGCCGTGTTCAATGGGGCCTGCGTTTTCAGCTGTAAAATGCGCCCCCGTCTGGTGGAACTCGTGGATGTGCTGGTAGAGTGAATCGATGTCGCCGAGGTGCAAGTCAACATCGTTTACATCGCCTAAGAAGGTCACAGCCCAAGAAGAAAAAACATCGAAAGATTGCGGCTGCCTCTCTTGCTTGCAATAAGCACCGTAGAAAGATACCTGCAGCTCCTCCGGATCGATCAGTTGCAATCCACTGATGCGCTGCATGAGGTCGTCTATGGTTGTCGTTTCTACCTCTGCTTGATCTGCGAGCAAGTCCTTCAGCACAAAAAGAGAACGCCGATTCGGGAGAACGATCAGGTGTGGCCCTTCTTGTTCCTTGATGGAATCGGCCAGTCTGTGTAAGAAGGGTGTGCTACTGTCGTTTGAAGCCATTGCGAATAAAAGCGAGGTATTCTTTAAAACCCGATTTGGTCAAAAAGGTATTGCGCAAGATAGTCACGATGCTCAACTCTTCTCGCTCTTGGTGGCTGGCTTCTTTTGGCGCTTCCTTTTGTTGCTCTTGCTCTATGCTTTCATTGCGTTGCTCCTTGCGGATCTTGTTGAGGAGCTTATCCACGTCAGCCAATTGATCCGCTCGCTCATAGTTCTTTTTAGCCTTTTCCTTATAGCCCAATTTTTCTTGGAGCAGCCCGAGGTTATTGTGTGCGATGCTGTCTTCTGGATCGAGGTTGATCGCCTTTTGATAGTCGACAATCGCCCCCTCAGTATCACCCATTGCATCCTTGATGTAGGCGCGACTTGAATATCGGTAAGGGTTCTCAGGTTCAAGTTCAGCCGCGTGGTCCATATCTGCCAGGCTCTTGTCGAGTTGTTTGAGGTAGTAGTAAACCACAGCTCTTTCGCTGTATACATTTGGATTCTCTTCTGCTTCGAGCGCTAGGTTATAGTCAGCCAAGGCTCCTGCATAGTCTTGGGACTCGAATTTAACCCTACCAGAAATGTACTTGGGATGATTGGAAATCATGTGTCAATGATAGTGATTCCGAGAGAAGGTATCAATTCGAAACTGAGGACTGATCCATACCTTTGATCCCATGCAATTCCCTGTATACCGCAAGTATCCAAACAACTTGAGTTTTTTCAAGATCGTGGACGATCGCCATTTCATTGAAGTGAAGCTCACTGGCCGACGAGCGGAAGTGCACCCTATCGAAGCCAAGATTCTTCCTGACATGAATTTCATTCAGGACATGCTCAAAATGGAAGGCGGGCATTGGATGGAAAGTTCGGCGGAAGAATTCAGCCTCCACCTCGCTTCCGCTCGAGCACATCGAGCGGGAATTTGAGTTGAAACATCACTCCGCCAAAACTCCCGCGCGACCAGACTTTGGCGTGCACATCCTTTAATTCAGGCGTGGAATATTTCACTTCTGTTTCATAGATCGGTAATAGGCCCTGAGCATAGATCGGCATGATGGAAAACTTCATGCGCCGGAGAAAACGCCATTCGCACTCTAATGCCAAATAACCATACACATTGAAATCGTTGCGGTAATAGGTGATAGAGGTATCTGAGTATAGAATCGTGTCATTTCTTACGATGTCCATCGATCCCCAACCATTTGCATCATTCTCATCGGTCCATCGATTGTTGGGTAAATAGGTCACTCCGACTCCTGCCCATGGTTTCAGCTTGAAACTGCCTTTTTTGGATGTCCATAGGTCATTACCGATGGCTCCATCCAAGTTCCAAACGGGGTCCGTTCCAGAAGCACCACTGCCTGGCAACACCTTTTTGCTCAGGCCATCTACAACCCACAGATTGTAGTAGCTCAGATTCACCTTCCAGTTCAAGGTATCATCTACTTCAAACCCCAAGACGTAGCGCAGGTTGGGACTGAAATCCGGGTCGTGATAGCCACGGTCGTCTTCTATGCCTTCCCGCAGATCCATGCCCCCGGCGGAGAGCGTCCACCAGTATTTGGTCGGTTTTCGTTCTACTTTTTGTCTGTGGGATTCAACTTCCTCTTCATTTCCCAAAACCCAAGCACGAGCTTCCTCTGGCCGATACGTGAACCCATACTTAAAACGCAGACCGAGGTAGTTAATACGCTGTGATAGCGTCTAATTCACAAGCGTACCTTGCTCTCTCAAATCCCACACAAAACCTTCGTTCAATCGATGGTTGGACAAATGCACCAGGGCATCAATTCCAATCGTATTCTGATGCTTGGTCGTAAATTCAATCCCCACCGCAAGGCGGAAAGAATGGGAATATGGAGGAGAGGTAGGAACGATATCAGACACCATGTACGTAAATTCTGTAGAATCAGTCAAGCCAATACCAGCGGAGCCACCTACCCCACCACTATTAATGGTAAATGGATGAAAATTGATCAGTGCGGCCAGTGAAATCCTGAGCCTTGTGCGATCTGCTAGTTCAAATCTCTTTGAGATAGACAATGGAATCGACATGGTAAAGCCTGAGAAATATTCAGCACCGGCAGACCAGTAATACCCTTCATTTTCATCAAACAAGGAATCCAAAAACACATCCCGATATGCCCAATTGTAGGGTAAGATGCCTAACTCTCCTCCTAGACCTATTCCAATTCCATAGGGTAATGCGAAACGGTGTTGTATCCCAATGTTACCACTAAGCGTTGCCCGTCCCTTGACAAAATCGCCAGGTCCATCTACGAGCATTGGCTCTCCGATGGTCATGGTGCTGTAAAACTCGAGTTGACCTTTACGCTCCGGGAACGTCGGGTTTTGTGCAGTGACCCTGCTGCTGAAGACCATTAGCACTAACCACACAAGCAATTGACGCATATGATAAAGTTATGAATGGAATGTCATTCTGTGCTGAGTGAATCGCTCAATTTAGGCACCAATTGGCTTTGCTTACGGATTTAATCGCTCCGACCCAATCAAAATAACGCGCTCTTCTCATCACTATTCGTGAAGGTTCACAAGGCTCCTCTTCAGATAACATTCACCTCTCTCTCCAGGCCTATCCCGTATAATTCTTGCACACTCCGAATGATCTCTTCAGACAGGTCATACACCTCTTTACCAGTGGCGCCCCCGTAGTTTACCAAGACCAAGGCCTGCTTCGCGTGGACCCCGTAATTCCCGATGCGCTTGCCTTTAAACCCAGCGTTCTCGATCAACCAGCCTGCTGCTACCTTGATCTGATCTTCTCCTGCAGGATAGCCGACGATTCTTGGATATCGTTCTTGCAATTGCTCGAAGTGTACCTGCTCAATCACCGGGTTTTTGAAGAAAGAACCCGAGTTACCGATCTTCTTTGGGTCGGGCAACTTGCTCTGACGAATGGCGATGACCGCATCACTCACCGCCTTGATGCTTAAATCTTCCACCCCCATGGCCTCGAGTTGCTGGTTGATGGCACCATAGCTTGTGTTAAAACTGGGTTGTTTGCTCAGCTTGAACGTAACCGAAGTGATGATGGCTTTGTGCTTCAATCCTCGCTTGAAAACGCTTTCTCGGTACCCAAATGCACAGTCGGCCAAGTCAAATGACGCGAAGGATTTGTCTTCCGTAAGAAAGGCTTCCAATTCGTGAAACACATCCTTGATCTCTACGCCGTAGGCACCTATGTTCTGCATAGGAGCGGCCCCAACGTTGCCCGGAATCAAGGAAAGGTTTTCCACGCCCGCCCATCCTTGAGAAATGGCATGCAATACGAACTCGTGCCAGACTTCTCCCGCGCCCACTTTTACGTAGACATGGTCGGCATCCTCTTGAATCAATTCGATGCCCGGTAATTCTATTTTCAGGCTTGTGCCTGGAAGATCACGCGTCAGCAACATGTTGCTACCACCACCGAGTACCAAGGAAGGAGAAGGTTGGCTCGAAGTGAAATATTCCACCACATCCTCGGGGCTTCCCACATGCACCAAACGCTCCGCAACACTAGATAAACCAAAGGTGTTGAAAGGCTGAAGGTCAATATCGTGTTCAATGCGCACGGAACAAAGAACGGAAGTGCTTCCACTCTTCCATCTTGTTTGACTCAAAAGTTTAACGGATGGATGTGTTCAAAACTGTGGAGTAAGACTTCATTGCCAACGAATGGCTGATGTCATCAAAGCTTCGTCTCTTGCCACTTCGTAAAGCGCAAAAACAAAAACGCCATCAACAACATGAGTCCGAAATAGACGTATTCAGACGCCCAAACCACCGGAAGCGAAGCTTGCAAGATCACGCCCACGTAGTACGTATAGGCCATATAGACCGCGATGCTGATGACCTCAATGTAGAGCGCCTCACGCGTGCGACCAATCCCGGTGATAGCGCGAAACAGGATCAAGGCCAATGAAAAGACAAACATGGAACCGGCTACCACGCGAAGCGACGGAATGGTAGCAGCAATCAGTTCAGGATCTTGTGTAAACACCAGGAGGGTTGTATCAGCAAAGACTACCAAGAACGGCAGCATCGCCACATTGGCCAACATGGCGATGCTTCCTATCCGCTTGAGCAAAGGAAAGATCAAATCGCTGCGGTGCTCGCCCATGAGGTTGCTGACCAATGTATTGGTAGCATCTCCGAATCCAAATACGGGAATCATGACAAACATATAGAGACTGCGCACGATGTGGGAAACGGCCAAGGAACGTTCACCCAAGTTCTCAATGATGCTAAAAAAGGCGAACCAAGACGTCAGCGTGACAAAATTTTGGACCATGATGGGACCTGCTGTCACCAGCATCCGACCGATCTTTTTAACATCTGGGAGCTCCCAATCAAAGAGGCGATACTCTTCTTTTCCTTTTAGAAATATGGTGTATAGAAACATCGAGAGCAACCCAAGGCCTTCTGAAATGTTCGACGCCAAAGCCGCTCCTTCCACTCCCATTTCAGGCATTCCATACTCGCCGAAAATCAGCAAGTAGTCCAACACAATGTTCAAACCCGCCATGGCTGGCGTAATGATGCCAAGAATCCTTGTGCGCGTAGTGCCGACGTAGAATGCGATGAAGGCAAGGTTACCCAAGGTGAATACGATGCCCCAAGATCGAATGCTCAAGTAGAGCTGAATCTGTTCGAGAACATCTCCAGAAGAAACGATCAAGGGAAGAAACTGAAACGCCGAGAGCGTGATCAGCCCGATGAATAGGATCGATGCGAAGAATAGAAAGTAGATCGTCTGGAGGTGGAGGCTGCCGATCTTGTCGTATTCCTTCTCGCCATTTCTACGCCCCATGATGATTTGTGCTCCAGACGAAAAGCCCATGCCTAGTAGGACGAAGATGTAGTACAGGATACCTGCATTTCCGGCGGCTCCCAAAGCAATCTCACCAATATGGCTGAGGAAGATCGTGTCTGTAATGTTCACGATGTTCACCGACAGCCCGCTGATGATAATGGGAATCGACACCTTGAAGATGTGCTTGTAGGTGAGGAGTTTGTGCGTCAAGTGGTTGATGAGTAGGGGCGCAAAGCTAGCTCCAAGTTTTCAGTACGCACGGTCTATCTCCCTGAGGTTGTATAAATCAATCACTTCCGTTTCCGCGCGGCGATCATCGTGTTGTTCAGCAAATAAGCAATGGTCATGGGACCAACGCCTCCCGGCACTGGGGTAATGTAGCTGCACTTCCGAGAAACTCCTTCAAATGCCACATCGCCAACCAAGCGGTACCCTCGCTCACGCGAAGCATCGTCAATGCGATTGATACCGACGTCGATAACCACGGCGCCTTCTTTGACCATATCGGCCGTTACGAATTCAGGCTTACCAATGGCTGCAATCAGGATATCTGCGGATGCACATACCTCCTTGAGGTTCTGGGTGCGGGAGTGGGCAATGGTAACGGTGCAATTCCCCGGATAGGTGTTGCGCCGCATCAAAATGCTCATCGGTCCACCGACGATGTTGCTTCGTCCGAGAACAACGCAGTGCTTGCCTTCAGTTTCAATTTCGTAGCGCTTGATCAACTCAACGATCCCGCCGGGCGTAGCCGAGATAAACGCATCCAAGCCCAAGGCCATTCGGCCTACGTTTATGGGGTGGAAGCCATCTACGTCTTTTCCAGGAATGACGCGTTCGATGACCGTTCGATCATCGATATGACTTGGCAGTGGAAGTTGAACGATGAAGCCATCGAGGTCTTCGTTTTCATTGAGCTCATCGATGGTATTGAGCAGCATCTCTTGAGAAATCTCTGGGGGAAAGTGAAGGAGCGAAGATTCGTATCCCACGTCTTTACAGGCCTTTACTTTAGCATTGACGTACGTCTCACTGGCCGGATTACTCCCCACGAGGATCACCGCCAAGTGCGGTGGGCGATGGCCTTCTGCCACCATTTGTTCTACTTCTTCCTTCAGCTCTTCTCGAAGCTGTTTTGATATCGCTTTTCCGTCCAGTAATTCCATGTATGTTTTATCCTCTTGGCGCGCCAGGCATGTTCTTCATGGCCCGCATCATTTGGCTCATCTTCGATTTATCGTTCATGATGCGCATCATCTTGCGCATGTCTTCAAATTGCTTCAAAAGCTTGTTCACGTCGTTCACGGTAGTTCCGCTTCCCGAAGCAATGCGTTGGCGCCGACTTCCTTTTATAATGTGTGGATTTTCGCGCTCTTCGTTGGTCATCGAACGAATGATCGCCTCGATTCCTTTGAAAGCATCGTCGTCAATGTCTACATCCTTCATCGCCTTTCCCATTCCGGGGATCATGCCCGCGAGGTCTTTGATGTTACCCATCTTCTTGATCTGCTGGATCTGTCCTAGGAAGTCGTTGAAGTCAAACTTATTCTTGGCAATTTTCTTTTGGAGGCGCTTGGCTTCCTCTTCGTCGTATTGCTCTTGTGCCTTCTCAACCAAGGAAACGATGTCACCCATCCCCAGAATTCGATCCGCCATTCGGTCTGGGTGGAACACATCCAAGGCATCCATCTTCTCCCCTAGTCCGACGAACTTAATCGGCTTGTCCACCACCGTGCGGATCGAGAGCGCCGCACCACCGCGCGTATCGCCATCGAGTTTGGTGAGGATAACGCCGTTGAAATTGATGCGCTCGTTGAATGCTTTTGCGGTATTTACTGCATCCTGACCCGTCATCGCATCGACAACAAATAGGGTTTCAGAAGGATTGATGCCTTTCTTAATGGCTTCGATCTCGTCCATCATCTGCTCGTCCACGGCCAATCGACCGGCGGTATCCACGATGACCGTATTGATGCCTTTGCTCTGGGCTAATTTGATCGCGTTCTTGGCGATCTCCACGGGGTTCTTATTCTCCCGTTCAGTGTAAACTTCTACGCCCACTTGTCCGGCAACCACTTCCAACTGATCGATCGCGGCAGGACGGTAAACGTCGCAGGCCACCACCATCACTTGACGGCCGCGTTTGTTCTTGAGGAATTGAGCCAACTTACCCGTATGGGTTGTCTTACCCGAACCCTGCAGACCAGCCATCAAGATGACCGCAGGCTTGCCGCTCAGGTCAATGTCTTCTGCTTCACCTCCCATGAGTTTCGCCAACTCATCGCGTGTAATCTTCACCAGCAATTGACCAGGAGAAACTGCCGTCAGAACGTTCTGTCCTAATGCGGTTTCCTTTACTGTATCGGTAAAGTCCTTGGCGATCTTATAGTTCACATCGGCGTCGAGCAACGACCGCCTAATTTCCTTCATCGTCTCGGCCACGTTGATCTCAGTGATCTGTCCCTGGCCTTTGAGCATTTTAAAGGATTTCTCCAGCTTCTCTGATAAACTTTCAAACATGCTTTACGCGCTTTTTTGTGAAAGGCAGCGAAGGTAGTAAATCGCCATTCGAGATGAGTGATAACCAGGCTTGGGATTTCCAAAAAAATGAGGAGCAAGCCCCATCTAGCTCCTAGCTCCTAAAACAAATCACATCCGCTCCGGTACCTGAATTCCCAGCAACCCCATTGAAGTAGCAAGGGTCTCAGCCGTGAGTTTCGTCAGCGCCAATCGAAACCCTTTCACTTCCTCATCCACAGCTTTGAGAATCGGAAGGTCGTGGTAGAACTGGTTGTACATCTTCGCCAGGTCAAGGCAATAGCTTGCCACGGCGCTTGGGTTCATCTCTTCAGCAGCGCCGTTCATGACGGTTCTGAATTGCATCAATGCACGCAGGAGTTGGCGTTCCTTTTCAGACAGGCTTTCCGGTGCTCCGCATTGGAATTCCTCAGCCTTTCTCAATACCGCTTTGCAGCGTGCGTGGGTATATTGAACGAAAGGGCCCGTATCTCCGTTGAGCGAAACAGACTCTTCCGGGTCAAACATCATGCGCTTACGTGGGTCAACCCGCAGTAAATAGAATTTCAAAGCGCCAATGCCGAGCATTTCGAAAAGCTGACCTTGCTCCTCCTGTTCCATCTCATCCAGCTTACCCTTCTCCTCTGATGAGGTCTTGGCAGCTTCTACAACCTCCGCCATTAGGTCGTCGGCGTCTACCACGGTTCCTTCGCGCGACTTCATTTTACCCGAAGGCAGGTCTACCATCCCGTAGCTCAAGTGTCGACAAGCAGGCGCCCAATCGTACCCCAATTTTTCGAGGATCAAGAAGAGCACTTTGAAGTGGTAATCCTGCTCATCACCAACGGTATAGATGATTTGTTTAAGGGAGGGATAATCCTCCTGGCGTTGAGCCGCCGTGCCGATGTCTTGGGTCATATACACGGTAGTGCCATCAGCGCGGAGCAATAGCTTTTGATCGAGTCCATCCGCTTCTAAATTCACCCAAACTGAACCGTCGTCTTTCGTGAAAAAGATCCCTTTTTCTAGTCCGACCTTCACGATGTCTTTTCCTTTCAGGTAGGTCTCTGACTCATGGTTGAGCTTGTCGAAGCTGACACCCATGCGCGCATAGGTTGCATCAAACCCTTCGTACACCCAGCCATTCATCATCCTCCAGAGGGCAATGGTTTCTGGATCCCCTTGCTCCCATTTTAGCAGCATGTCTTGGACCATTTTGGAAAGCGGTGCCTCCTTCTTTGCTTCTTCTTCACTCCGGCCTTCAACCACCAATTTCTTCACCTGTGCCCGCAGATGCTCATCGTACATGACGTAGTACTTGCCCACCAATTTATCTCCCTTGATACCGGCAGAGGTGGGCGTCTCCCCTTTTCCGTGCATCTTCCAAGCGAGCATGCTCTTACAAATGTGCACGCCACGATCATTGATGATTTGTGTTTTGATTACTTCGTTGCCCGCAAACTCCTTGATCAGGCTCACCGAGTGGCCAAGGAAATTGTTGCGCAGGTGCCCTAAGTGAAGCGGTTTATTGGTATTAGGAGAGCTGTATTCTACCAAAGATAAGCCCCCACTTTTGCCCCGTTTCAACCAATGCTCATCCGCGGAAATGGATGCAAGCGCCGCACTCCAATAGGCCGCACTGAGCGAAAGATTCAGGAAGCCTTTGATGACGTTGAAGGCCTCAATTTCCGGCACTGCAGCTAAGAGTTGATCGCCAAGTGCATTGCCTGCTTCCTCCGGCTTCATCTTCAAAGCCCGCAAATACGGAAAAATGACCACGGTATAGTCGCCTTCAAACTCTTTTCGCGTTGCGTCTATCTGCACAGCGTGAGTTTCTACCACGTGGTCGTACGACTCCTTCAGGATATCGGCTGTTGCAATTGCAATCTTTTGGGTGATGTCCATCATCGATTTTCCATTGTTTCTACGGCTTTCTCCAAGATGGAGAGGGCGGTAGTGGCCATTTTATTTCCTTTCTTATCCAGCAGTGGATTCACTTCCACCATTTCAAAGCAACACACTTTAGGATCGGCGAGCAGTACGCTCAGTAAATTCTTTGCTTGCTCGGGGGCGATGCCATTCGGAACCGGTGTACCCGTTCCATAGGAGACCTCATCTGGGTCCATGCTGTCCACGTCAAACGAAACGTAGACGATGTCGCAATCCTTCAGCTCCTCCAAAATCTCTTTACCGATTTTATGCATACCCATATCGTCGACCTCCGCCACTTCATAATTGATGATGTTGTGCTTTTCCAACAAGTGGATCTCCTCTTTTTCGGTATCACGCACACCGACAAAAATCAAATCCTGCGGCAAAATCTTGGGTGAAATACCACCCATTCCCTTCATGCGCTCCCAAAAATCTACGGTCTCGTCATTGGGGTCATTGCGTTTCATATCTAGGTTGTCGTCGCCGATGCTCGCCGCCAGAGGCATACCATGAATGTTGCCGGATGGCGTTGTATAAGGAGAATGTAAGTCTGCGTGCGCGTCAATCCAAACCACGCCAAGTCGCTTATTGGGATGCGCCATTTTTATTCCTGCGATGGTACCTCCTGCCGAAGCGTGGTCGCCAGAGATCACGATGGGCACCTTACCAAGCTTCATGTTTCGCATCACCGATTCGGCCTGCGCAGACCAAGTCCCGTGCATTTGTTTTATGCGCAAAGCGTTCGGCGTAGAGGTCGGTTCGAACAAGGAATCGTTCAAATCAGGGATCTGTTCGAAGGGGTATCGATTAAATAATTCGCTTTCAGAATTTAATGACGCCAGCATGATGGCATCCGGTCCCAGGCTACTGCCACGCGTTCCCGCCCCTATTTCCGAGCATTGTACGAGATATTTCAGCATAAAAATCGAATAAGCTGCAAAGGTAGTTTCGTTATTTAATCCGCGAAACGTCCAACAAGCTTTTGAGTTCTATTCCCATGTATATTTTTGTGACGCTCTTTAAACTATCCTTTGAGACCACTATTTCGGATATCATGTTGGCTGAGTCTGTCACTTTTTGTGTACGGTTGTGGCCCTGGCGCGGCTTTTGAAAAGCACGTTTCCGAAGGTGTGATCTTATACGACGTCTACTACCCCGAGCTCGATTCGAACAATCTCATGCTGGAAATGCTTCCAGACGAGATGGTAATGACCTTCAAGGGGAACAAATGGCGCTCGGATTTACGGACCGGAGCAGGCATTGTTGAAATGTCTGTGATTGCAGACGGTGAGAATAAGAAGCTGCACAACATGGTGAAGCTATTCAGTGACCGATATGTCTTATCCCTGAATCACCAAGGTGCCCTAATGATGACGGATGTGCTCCCTCCTTTTCAAATCAAAGCGCTCGAGGTAACCGATACCCTGGCAGTTGCTTTGTGCAAACATGTACTCATCGATTTTGGGGCAGCCAAAGGCGAGAGTTATGAATTTGCCTATACCAATGAAATTGACATTCAACATCCAAATTGGTGTACGCCTTACCACGAAATCCAGGGCGTACTGCTGGATTACCGCATTGAGAATTACGGCATGAACATGCACTTGGTTGCTCGCCAGATCATCCCATCACCAGTAGATGACGTCACCTTTGAAGTGGATGAAAAGTATGAGCCTTTGACCCGTCAAGAATTCGATGATCTCGTGGTCAAGAACATGAAGATCTTCATGGAATAAGGCGCATTGTCTGTTCAAAAATCATTTGATAACTCTAAGGTCCGTGGCTTATAGCCCCCTGTGTCCCACCTAACTTTGTCCGGTAAAGCCCAAGAATTTGAGTTATTCCAACCATTACAAGTCCAAAGTAGAAGAGTCCCGCAGTAAAAAGAAGGACAAGCAGAAGAAAGAACGTAAAGGGCTTAAGCTTTCCGGCGGCTTCTTCGATGGCTTGCGCAGCTTCTTTAGCGATGAACGCACCCAACATGTAATGGGGTTGTTCTTCATTCTTTTGAGCGGGATTTTACTGCTCGCGCTCACTTCCTATCTCTTCACTTGGCGCATCGACCAAGATGAACTCTTCGATCTTTCGTGGTGGAACCTGTGGCAGAATGCCGAGATCCGTACTGAGAATTGGCTGGGTACCTTTGGTGCTCTGCTCAGTCACCAACTCATCAACAACGGCTTTGGCGTTTCCTCCTTTGCCTTTGTCTTGATCAGTTTCCTCGTAGGCTTTCGCATCCTTTTCAAAGTGGAACTTCTCCCCTTTTGGAAAACGGTGGGCCACTCCACCTTCTTTCTCGTTTGGATTAGCGTTTTCTTAGGCGCATTGTTCACCCAAGACTTCCTTTTCCTCGGTGGCGCTTTTGGCTACAACACCAACGTATGGTTGAGCGGACTCTTCGGCAGAGTAGGTGCATTTACCCTCGTTTTTTTCTCCCTTTTGGTTTACGCCATCGTATTCCTCAACTTATCCCTTACCGACATCATTTCGGCCTTTGGATTTAACAAGGGAGACGACGAGGCTGCGCTAGCAGAAATACCGACCGATGCCGAGGACAGCCATGATGCCGTCGAAGAGGTGCCCAACGAAATAGACCTCGACGACAATTCTTCCGAAGAGGAATCCACAGAAAAAGTCATCGAAGAAGAGGAAGAACCTTCCTTGGAAATGGAGGTTGAACAAGACGAAGAACCGGAGCTTGCTCCAGAACAGGCGGCGGATGAACGCGCTTTGAGCGCCAAGAGGCCAGAAACTGAAGATACCCGTGAAGAAGAAGTTGCGGACGACGTAGACTTTGCCGTGGAGGAAGCTACGGGAGACCAGGAATTGAGTGAGGAAGAGAAACAACCTGACCAAACCTTAGCAGACTACGACCCATTGCTCGACCTAAGTCGGTATCAATATCCGACCATCGACATGCTCGAAGACCACGGTGATGGCAACATCCAAGTGGAACGCGACGAATTAGAGCGGAACAAGAACAACATTGTTACCACGCTCAATAACTACAACATTGGCATTTCTAAAATCAAAGCTACGATCGGGCCAACGGTGACCTTGTACGAGATCGTGCCTGAAGCTGGAGTTCGGATTTCCAAGATCAAGAACCTGGAAGACGATATCGCTTTGAGTCTATCGGCCTTGGGCATACGTATCATCGCTCCGATTCCTGGGAAAGGAACCATTGGCATCGAGGTGCCAAATCAGACGCCCGACGTGGTGTCTATGCGCACCGTGATCAAGTCGGAGAAATTTGAGCACGCCAAGATGGAACTTCCCATTGCCTTGGGCAAGACCATCTCCAACGAAACCTTTGTGGTAGACTTAGCTAAAATGCCTCACTTGTTGATGGCAGGAGCTACCGGTCAGGGTAAATCGGTGGGTTTGAATTGTATCCTGGCGTCTCTGCTTTACAAGAAGCATCCCGCCCAAGTCAAGTTCGTGCTCGTAGACCCAAAGAAGGTGGAATTGACCCTCTTCAACAAGATTGAGCGTCACTTCTTGGCAAAGCTTCCGGACGAGGAAGAGGCGATCATTACGGATACCAGCAAAGTGGTTCACACCTTGAATTCACTTTGCATAGAGATGGACAATCGCTACGAGTTGTTGAAGAATGCACAGTGCCGAAACATCAAGGAGTACAACGCCAAATTCGTCAAGCGGAAATTGAATCCCAACGACGGTCACAGCTACCTACCCTACATCGTATTGGTAGTAGATGAATTTGCCGACCTGATCATGACGGCGGGGAAGGAAGTTGAGACTCCGATTGCAAGACTAGCCCAGCTGGCTCGAGCCATTGGCATCCATTTGATCATCGCCACTCAACGGCCTTCGGTCAACATCATTACAGGAACCATCAAAGCGAACTTCCCGAGTCGCATCGCTTTCCGCGTAACCTCCAAAATCGACTCTCGAACCATCTTAGATTCTGGTGGAGCAGAACAACTGATCGGTCGTGGAGACATGCTCTACAGCAACGGCAATGATCTGATTCGTCTGCAATGTGCTTTTGTAGACACTCCAGAAGTGGAGGCAATCACCGAATTTATCGGGAATCAACAAGGCTATCCAGATGCGCACCATTTACCCGAATACGTCCCTGAGGGATCGGAAGGTGGGTCTGGCGCATACGACCACATGGACAGGGACGATCTCTTTGAAGACGCCGCTCAAGTCGTGGTCATCCACCAACAAGGAAGTGCATCTTTGCTGCAGCGAAAACTGAAGTTGGGGTACAATCGTGCGGGCAGGATAGTTGACCAATTGGAAGCCGCTGGCATCATCGGTCCGTTTGAAGGAAGCAAGGCCCGACAAGTTTTAATTCCAGATGAGATGAGTTTGGAACAGCATTTGAATAACCTGAAGAACAATTCAGAATAACATGAAGAGAATTACATGGATGGTGATGGGAATGATGGTGTTGACCACTGCCCTATTCGCCCAACGATCCGAGGAAGAATTAACCCCTCAAGACCCCAAGGCCCAAGAGATACTGGATGCGCTAAGCAACAAAGCAAAGGAGTACAAGTCCTTTACGGCCGACTTCGAGTACGTCATGGTCAACAAAGAAGCGGGCATCGATGAGAAGCAAACTGGAAATGTGCAGATGAAAGGCCAGAAGAAATACAAGCTGGACATTGCAGGAAGGGAAATCGTCAGTGACGGAGAATCTGTCTGGACCTTTTTGAAGGACGTGGGAGAACTCCAGATTTCTGAAATGCCTGAAGAAGATGAAGACGATGGGAACATCATGAATCCTGCGAATGCATTTCACATGTACAAGCAAGGATTCAAGTACCAATATGCAGGAAAAGAAACCGTGGACGGGAAAGAGGCAGACGTCATTCGCATGTTCCCCATGGATCCAGGAAAGAAGCCATTTCACACCGTGATCGTCAACATTGACAAAACCAAGCTTGAACTGATCAGCATGGTAATCAAATACAAGAACGGAGATGTGTATACCTATCGGTTGAAAAACTTCAAGGCCAATGTTCCGCTGACCGATGGCGATTTTGAATTCAACGAGGACCGCGATGACGTTGAGGACATCATTGATCTCCGCTAAAACTTTGGCTTTCCTAAGTTTAGAAGAGCGTCCGGGCAATCGGGCGCTTTTTCTTTTTAGTAGAAGCTCACCGCATCCGACGTATTTTTGAGAGAACTTGCCATGCACGCACCACTGGTCTCCATCATCACCCCTGCCTACAACAGCGCTACCACCCTCAGGGAAACGGCCGATTCTGTTTTTGCGCAGACACATGCACTATGGGAATGGATCATTGTTGACAACGGAAGCACGGACGATACGGCGAACATTTTGTCAGAGATCCAAAAGCATGCACAAGTCAAGGTGATTCAACTGGAAGAAAACCTAGGCGTAAGCGGCGGGCGCAATGAAGGTTTGGAAGCCGCTAGTGGAGCGTTCATCTGCTTCGTAGACGCTGACGATCGTTTGCCCAAAGACAGTCTTTCTTCGCGTATTAAGGTGATGGAAGCTCGCCCGGAAATCGACTTTGTAGATGGCGTCGTGCGCAGGATTGACGCGATTGGAAATGAGATCGGGATCCAGCAACCAGAATTCGAAGGCCGGGTATTGGAAGAACTCTTATCGCTCAGTGGAAAATGCTTCATCGGCATCACCTGGATGATCCGCAGGAAGGAAGGCGTTCGCTATCAATTCAACCCATCCATCCACCACGCTGAAGACCTTTTGTTTTTCCTATCGATTGCAGGTAAAGGCTTGTACACCCACGTATCAGACGTTGTCTATGAATACCGGGCACGCAAGGGTTCTGCCATGAGCGATCTGCTCGGATTGGAAAAAGGATACGCGGCCGTGGAAAAGGAAATCAAATCTTGGCCCCAAGTGAGCATTGAGCAAGCGAAAGCATTTCACCGGAAGTGGCGCACGATCATGATCAAAAGCTACTTGAAAGAAGGGCACGTGAACGACGCGCTTCGTTTGAAATTACACTAAAACGCTCCAAACGCCTCGCTGAGGCGATGCAGTTGCCTCAAGGTCTTCTCGTCGGTCAGGTTACCTTCCCCTCCCAATTGATCTTCGATGTGCATGATGTTGACCTTAGAAGGAAGCACGGCGATGTTGAGGTAGTGTAAAATGCCTGTCAAATGATCCAATCCGCGCAGGTTACCAGCCCTTCCGGATGACAATCCAACCAAAGCTGCTTTTTTCCCTTTAAACGCCTCTGGCCATACAGCATCAATGAAAGTCTTACAGACTCCGGGGAAACTTCCATTGTATTCGGGCACCACGAAAATGAATTTCTCTGCGTTGACGATGAACTGTTCTGCGATGGCTGTAAATCCGGGATCAGGATTGCCAAATACGTCGTTGCGAAAGGCGAAGTCGCGCGGCAGCTTTTGCAGGTCAAGGAGTTGCACCTCGATGTCCATGCTTGTTAATAACTCCATTATTGCGCCCGCCACACGCAGGCTAACGTTCTCAGGACGATTGGTTCCACTAATGATCGTGATCACGGTCTAGTTCACAGATTTTTGTTCAAAAAGTCGGGATAAACTCAAGGCTCCCGGGCCCATTTCTCAATAGATTTATACAGACCTTTGAGTGCAGCAAAGAAAGCTTTCTTGATGAACATTACCTACTTCGGACATGCCTGTTTTCTCTTGGAGACCTCCAAGGCAAAAATTCTGTTCGATCCGTTCATTGCTCCGAATGAGTTGGCGAAGGGCATCGATGTAGACTCCATCGAGTGCGATTACGTGTTGTTGTCTCACGGCCATGAAGACCACATCGCCGATGCAGAGTCGATTTTGAAACGCACAAACGCCACCTTGGTCAGCAATTTTGAGATTGTATCTTGGTATGAAAGCAAAGGAATCAAGCACACCCACCCCATGAACATTGGCGGTGCTTGGAAATTTAACTTCGGCTGGGCCAAGTATGTGTACGCCTCGCACTCCAGCGTAATGCCTGATGGCACGTATGGTGGAAACCCAGGAGGATGGATGCTGGAGGTAGACAACCAGGTCATTTATTACGCTGGCGATACGGGATTGAATACTGAAATGCGCCTACTCGGCGAACGCTACGCCATCGATTGGGCGATACTACCAATCGGAGATAACTTTACCATGGGGCCGGTCGACGCGACCAAGGCTTCAGACTTTTTGAACTGCTCTAACGTTATCGGAATGCATTTCGACACGTTTGGATACATACAGATCGATCACAAAGAAGTGAAAGATCTTTTCGCCAAGACCCGTAAGAACCTCACGCTGATGGAAATTGGCGCAACCAAAGAACTGTAAGACATGGGAAAGATCATTGCAATCGCGAATCAGAAAGGTGGCGTCGGTAAGACCACCACCAGCATCAACCTTGCGGCAGCCTTAGGTGTACTCGAGAAGAAGACCCTCATCGTGGATGCCGATCCGCAAGCAAATGCTACTTCAGGGGTAGGTTTTGATCCGCGCAATGTGCGCACGAGCATCTATGAATGCATCATCAACCAGGTAGAGCCCAAGGACATTGTATTGCATACGCAGAGCCCTAACTTGGATATCCTTCCTGCTCACATTGACTTGGTCGGTGCGGAGATTGAGATGATCAACCTGCCGAACCGGGAGCGCATGATGCGTATGGCGTTGAACAAGATCAAGGACGACTACGACTTCATCATTGTAGACTGTTCCCCTTCGCTCGGCCTCATCACCGTCAATGCCTTGACCGCTGCAGACAGCGTGATTGTGCCTGTACAATGTGAATACTTTGCCTTGGAAGGATTGGGCAAGTTGTTGAACACGATCAAGATCGTCCAGAGTCGATTGAACCAAGACCTGGATATCGAAGGCATGTTGTTGACGATGTACGATCAGCGCCTTCGATTGGCCAATCAAGTGGTGGAGGAAGTGAAAATGCACTTTCAGCAATTGGTGTTTGATACCATCATTCACCGCAACACGCGCTTGGGCGAAGCCCCATCACACGGAGAAACGATCATTTCACACGACGCATCCAGCTCAGGCTCTGTCAATTATCTAAATTTGGCCCGAGAAATCCTTCAGAAGAACGACATGACACGCATCAGTGAGAAGGATAAAATAGTGGAGGAATACAATGGCGAATCCTAAGAAGAGTGCTCTCGGCCGCGGACTAAGCGCCCTCCTCGAGCACGAAGATACAGACATCACGCAATCTGCTGGAATTTCAGGTGCGAGCGTAGGCAGCACCACGGAGATCAGCATTTCCCAAATCGAAGCGAACCCATTCCAACCACGTACTCGGTTTGAAAGCAATGCATTAGAAGAACTTGCAGAGAGCATCCGTTTGCACGGTGTTATTCAGCCTGTGACCGTGCGGAAAGTTGGCAACGACAAGTACCAACTCATCAGCGGTGAGCGTCGTTTTCGAGCCTCACAACTCGCGGGATTGGTTTCCATTCCTGCCTATGTTCGGGTAGCGAACGATCAAGCAATGCTAGAGTTGGCGTTGGTGGAGAACATTCAGCGCGAAGACCTCAATCCGATTGAAGTAGCCATCAGCTACAAGCGCCTGATCGATGAGTGTGAACTCACCCACGAAGGCCTCAGTGAAAAGATCAGCAAGAGCAGATCAAACATCACCAACTTCCTTCGACTCCTCAAACTGCCTGTAGATATCCAGATGGCCTTGACCAAAGGGGTCATCAGCATGGGGCACGCGAGGGCGTTGATCAATGTGGACGATCAAGCCAAGCAGATTGAGATTTTCGAGCGGATCATCGATGAAGTATTGAGCGTACGCGACGTTGAAAACCTAGCACGAAAGGCTAAGCGACCTAAGCCAGATGCTACGGAAGCCGAACAGAAGAAGGAGTACTACCGGGATGCCAAATACAGCATCAGTCAACTGATGAATGCCAAGGTAGATAT
>Ga0055584_100002037_pt1 | contig 19885 bp, 21 predicted proteins | sample OSDHelmetaG_FD_58716 | JGI IMG/M metagenome (GOLD analysis project Ga0055584, IMG submission 58716) | Pelagic marine sediment microbial communities from the LTER site Helgoland, North Sea, for post-phytoplankton bloom and carbon turnover... | ecosystem: Environmental > Aquatic > Marine >... | reverse complement strand
AAACCGTTGGCTAGAAGATTCATTACAAAAATTAGGAAAACTAAGCGTAATCAAATCTAACACAGTGTATAATTATAAGATCCAGTCAATGCTGTTGAGAAAACAAGACTTGAATATTAGCCTTTATAAAAACACTAATCAACAAACAGAAAACCTTAATCAAATTACTTGACATCAGATCGAGACTATTGAATTTGAAATCTCCACTTTAAGGACATCAGCTCTTTTCTTATTTTTTTCTGTGAAAATGTGCGAGCAAATAACCGAAGAAGGCCGAAGGTGTCAGCATGAGTAAAAAAGGATCTTCCACGTATACGCTCAATAAGCTATGTTTCATTTTATCTTAACTTTAGTCATACAATGAAACTTGACAAAGGCGTAAGAACAACCACAGCAATCGCACCAAACATTAATCTCCAAAAAATATGAAAAAGGAATTAATAACAGATCAAAGAATGATAGTCTTAATTTGTATTAGTCTCATTTTGATTTTTTCTATATCGTGTAATATTGATTCAGGAAACGCTCCAATTAAAATAGAAACTACTACAGACTATGGAAAACCAAATATCATAATGATAGTTGTAGATGATCTCAGGTGGGATGAAATTTCTGCGATGGGGCATCCATTTCTTAATACTCCAAATATTGACAGGTTAGCAACTGAAGGTGGACTCTTTGAAAATGCATACCAAGCCGTACCTCTATGCTCACCTAATAGAGCCAGCATACTAACAGGGCAATATCCATCAAGGCATGGGATCATCGACAATGTTGCTCGAAACAAAGCCAGTTACAAGTTGAACTTATTTGCTAAGGATCTGCAAAAGGAAGGTTACGAAACCGCTCATGTAGGAAAATAGCACATGGGGAATGATCCGACTCCTCGACCAGGTTATGATTATTGGTCCTGTTTACCTGGGCAAGGCAGATGCATTAATCCTGTTTTGTACGAAGACGGAAAATTAGATACTATCCAAGGCTATGTAACAGATGTATTAACAAATAAGGCTGATGCATTCATCAGAAAGAAAAGAAGCCAGCCCTTCTTCTTATACCTTGGGCATAAGGCAATTCATCCTGATCTAGGTCAACTCCACAATGGGGCAATAGATTTGAGTTCAAAACCGAGCTTTACACCAGCTCCAAGGCACAAAGGAAAATATAAAGATGTTCAAATTGAAAGAAGAAGAAATGCTTTAAGTTCATATAGTCAAATAGATACCCAAAGTGTAATAGGAGAAGCACTTATAGATAAAAATTCACCAGAAGTTCAGGCAAATTTCGGGAATTTTCTATTAGATCATTTTACTAATGACCAAACTATTAGAGACCGATCAGAAATGCTTCTTGCTATCGATGAGGGCTTAGGAGTCTTGATGGAATCATTAAAAGAAAAAGGAATACTTGACAATACATTCATTCTATTCACGAGTGATAACGGCTACTTTTATGGAGAACATGGACTAAGTATTGAGAGACGCCTTCCATATGAAGAGTCAATTAGAACACCTTTATTAGTTAGATATCCGCCTCTTATCAAACCGAAAACAAAAATTAATGAATTCGTACTTTCTATAGATTATGCACCAACTGCTCTAATGCTAGCAGGTGCTCCTATTAAACCTCATATACAGGGAGAATCTATTATTCCTTTGATGACCGAAAAACACGAAAATTGGAGAAAATCGTTTTTGGTAGAATACTATAGTTATGAAAACCCAATGCCATGGCTCATTGATACAGATTACAAAGCACTCAGAACGGAAAAGTACAAATACATTCATTGGTTTAAACACGAGGATAAAAATGAACTCTACGATTTGGAAGCAGATCCATTTGAAATGAACAATCTATATCGTGAAGAAGGAATGAATTCTATAATTATTGAAATGGAAGACCTTCTAGCTAAAAAGGTGGCTAAATCTTTCGGGTTAAATAGAAATTAGTTCAAAATACATTTTGATTAAAACAGGCTCACCTCGATCACAGCCATTTATTGGTAGACTTCCAGTTCCAACCCAACTCTTGACGTTTCATTATCTCCAATTGGTAATAAATGAATTATGTCTTCAGAACAATTCCGCAGAGCTGAATTCTTAAAGAAAAGGCAATAAAATATCCAATAAATGTAATCGGAGAAGTCCCATTCGTAGTTATAGAATTTCTCATAGCTTGGGCATTTAATATTTGTAATAAGAATCGTCTGATCATAATAAAAGAACGATCACTTTATCACCAATCAATAAAAAATACAGAGCTTAACTACGTATTGCATTGTTCTATCACACAAAAGCCTTAGAATAATTTAAAGCCATTAAAAAAAGATGATTTGAAATATCTTGAAAATATAATGGTAAGAATTATTGAACTTCCTCATTTTAAATAGAGTGAAAAACGTTCTATCAAATAGTCTGAAAGGGAATCATCTATGAAATACATCATTATAATATCATTTACAACCGTCTTGGCATTCACTTCTTATTCTCAAGAACAAAAGAATTGGACAATAATGCATTATTCAGTGGGATCTAATTCGTCAGAAATAGATTTAATGAGTGACATAGATGAAATGAAACAAGGTAAAATTTCAAATGATTACAACCTGATAACACTTATTGACAGAATTGAAGGATTTTCTCATGATTCACTGACTTTAGACGGAAACTTTACAGACACTCGATTGTATCAAATCAATCACAATACATATGAGCGATTAGAAGGAAAGGAATTTTTACCAGAAATAGGATGTGATCATTCCTATGAAGCCAATATGGCAGATGTATCAGTCCTCAAAAGGTTTATCCAATATTGTAAAAAATATTATCCAGCTAATAACTTCATGCTCTTCCTTAGATCGCATGGCAATGGAGTTGCTATGTGTCCAGATGCAGAGGGTGGTCAAATGGATCGAATATATCCTGCCGAAATTTCAAATATTCTTACAAATGAAGAATCTGTTGATATTCTAGGATTAGATGTATGCTCTATGGCAGGATTGGAAAATCTATACGAATGGCGCCCTCAAAACAATTCTTTTTCTGCAAACTTTGTTTTGGCATCTTCACCTTTATCTGGGGCATGGGCCTATGATGCCATTCTTAATCGAATAACAGACAATAAGACTAGTATCCCGGCATCTGATATAAGTTTTTTTAATGGAGGCAAAGAAAAAAATCTAAACCCTAAAACAATGACCCCAATAGATTTTTCTAAATTAATCATGGAAGAAATTTATGACAATCAAAGATGGGCTTCATGGGGGCTTTTTGATAATTCAAAAATAATAGACGTAAAATCAAGGATAGATGAAGCTTCAAGATTGTTATTCTTAGAGGACAGGAAGCTTATAGTTAACATCATTCACAATACACTTGGATATCATCACAATACATCTGACAATATGGAAATCTCGCAACTCACATTTCCATATTTTGATGCGTATCATTTTTGGACTCAAATAAGTAATTCTGAAGAGTTTGGCAAAGAAACTAGAAGTAAGGCTAAAGAGGTGTGCCATGCAATCGATGAGCTAGTTCTACTTTCTTACTATGGACAAGGGTACTTACCAGAAACTAATGATTTCGTAGAAGGAAAAGGGGGAATCTATCAAATAATCCCAAGAGGAGATAATATTTTTTCTCAATCCAAAAGGTCCTTTTGGAATCATTGTGATTGGTTTCATCCCGATGATAAATCTGGCCTTGAAAACTCATTTGGCCAATATGATTGGTGTATAAATGGAGCAATTAGAAGTAACGATGAAGTCGATAATTTCTATGAATTATTAGACTTTCTTTTTGACCAAACAAATAATGAATCTGGAGGTGTGAACAATTATAAATGGTAACCAAATCACTACATTGTATATCAATCCGAGGCACACATTGGGATGCTATACTTCGAATTTCTCAACCGAACTTTCTTAGGTATACTATTTTATTAAAATGCATCAAAACAAAATCAAAATTATTCTTACGTGTTTATACTGCGTCCTCATGAGCATTATATGTAAAGCCAACCAAAAGGAGCATGAACTTGATGTGACAAGCTACCGCTTAACTATTGAACCTGAAATTCGCAAAAGGCACATCAAAGGCGCGGTCACCATAAATTTTCAAATTTCTCCAAATGCAAATTCAATAGTTCTCAATTCTGGAAGTCTCCTAATTGACAGCGTTGCTGGAAAAAATGATGATTTACTAATCATAAAACTATCAAAGAGAGAAAAAAGAGAAAACGAAATCACAATTAAAAATCATGGAAGTCCTACAAAAGGACTCTTATTCAATTCAAAACTTGATCAAGCTTACACTGTCTATTTCACTAGTCAATGGATGATTTGCAATGACAAGCCAAGTGACAAAGCAACATTGAATCTTAACATTCTGATTCCTAATGGACTGAAATGCATCGCCAATGGTGAATTAATTGGAGTTGAGAAAATTGAAAGAAAAACACTTTTTAGATGGTCTCAGAAATATGAACCCCCATCATACACTTATGGCTTTGCTATTGGTAATTTTAAAGAAGAAAGTGAAAATACAAGAATATTCAACTCAACTATCTTTCTCACACAAACAGCAATGACCCATTGAAAAAAGTTTTTGAAGAGACAGGAAATATTCTTGGATTTTTTGAAGAAAAGTCAGGAGTAAAATATATTCAGCAGTCTTATTCACAAATTCTTATTGGAGATCATTATCAGGAGATGTCTGGTTTCTCAGTTCTCAAAGATTCCTATGCTTCGTATGTACTGAAGGACAGCTCTGAGATTCACCTTACTTCATACGAGTTAGCACATCAGTGGTGGGGGAACATGATTACATGTAGGAGTTTTGAGCATTTTTGGCTTAACAAAGCTTTTGCAACCTTAATGTCTACGGCATTCAGTGAATACAAGTTTGGAAAGGAAAAATATGAATCGGACATATCCATTTATAAAGGCATTTATGATGATATTATTAAAAGAGGAAAAGACAAACCATTAGTTTTTCCTAACTGGGACAATCCATCGAGAGATGATCGAAACATCGTATATTACAAAGGCGCATATGAATTACATCTGCTCAGACAGGAAATAGGAGATGAAGAATTTTGGGATGGTATTAAGTCCTACAGTAAAAAGGTTTTGGAAAATCATTTATTACTTCTGACTTTCAACAAGCAATGGAAAAATCTTCTAACAGAAACTTGGATGCCTTTTTCGATGAATAGAGTAATGAAAAATGATATAGCACATCACTCTTATAAGCTACTTGAAACGAATAGAAAATCTGAAAGATCATAAATTTTAGCAAAGCTCAATGGCAACCACCCTATCTCGGCATCAAAATCCTTTTGAGATGAAAACACACTCTCCATATTGACTGTTTTATTTTAGGTGTCCTCGTCACATTTAACCTAATTCGTGTTTGGTATAATAGATTTCTACAGAAGCAAGAGTGTGAAAATGCTGTATGACAACATTCACATAAAGTTGTCTTACATACTTGGGAAGCCTAGGTCTCAAGGTATCTTTGTAGTATGTCTGAAGCTCTAACAAATCAAAAAACTGAAGTATGGCCAAATAATGGAGCGGTCTATTTGATAGAAACAGTTTTCATTATTTTGGTGTCTATATTTTCACTATTTGTACATTATGGAAGACTCGACTCTACCATTTTGCCTAGCAGCCATATGTGGATAACCATCTTTGGAAGTTTGTCTTTATGGTTTGCGAATAGGTTCATCTTGGAATACATCGTTCAGTCAAAGATCAATTCTAATAAGATCACTCAATTTCTTCCTCTTGAGTTGACTGTAGCTTCTATTACAGTGACGTCTGTTATCTACATACTTTTTTATCCCTTCTTGATCTACCTGAACATCCTGAAATTTGTCTTAGTAAATTTTCTTCAAGGACTCTTTGCTACATGTGGTCTGAGTTTACTCATTGTGATCTTTTATGCAGGCAGTCAAATTTGGCAATCCTGGTGGAGTGATGGTGAATTCTTATTCCGATCGAAAAACAACAAAAGCTCAGAAAATGATTCGCAGAATTTTATAGGAATTAAAAATTCAAAAGGAATCGTCAACCACGACCACAAGAATATTTCATACTTCATCAGTGAGTCCAAGATTGTGTTTCTAGTGGATATATCTGGTAAAAAGTGGATTACCCAATACAATCTTTCTGAACTTGAATTTCTACTTGGAAGTAATTTCTTTAGATTGAACAGAAGAATTCTAGTTAATCGCCAAGTAATCTCTCAAATTAAGAAACTCTCTAATCATCGTCTTCTTGTATCTATTGGCCAACAAAGTGATGGTCTTAACGAGACCATCAGCAGATATAAATCTACAAGATTTAAGCAATGGTTTCATAGCAGCTTATAAAAGGTGTGATCATTCGGTATGTATTTAATGACCATTCAGGTTTTGATCAACACATTCACTTCGCAATATTATGACTTCATAGGTTATTTGTCCCAAACAAACAATTTACACAATGGACATAAAAAAGCTTATTGGATTACTGATGTTTCTAGGACTCCCTTTTCTATTTAGATTTCTCCCTGAAGGATTGATAATCCATGAAATCGCCTTCTGGTTCCTGTTTCTTATAATCATGTTGTGGATATATTTCGTAGAAAAACGGACCATTGTCTCTATAGGATGGAAACAGCTAACGGTTAAAACAGCCTTTAGGGGAATAGGACTTGGAATCGTACTTTTCCTTTTATTTGGGGTGATAATGACGGCAGTTCAGGCATTGGGACTTCCGCTCAATCAGGAGATAGGGCAACTCATTGCAAGCCAACCATTGCCATTTCTTTTATTTATAGTAATCAGAGCTGCTATAGTAGAAGAAGTGCTTTACCGCAGCTATGCCTATGAGCGAATATTAGAGCTTACAAAGTCTAAATGGATTGCTGCAATTATACCTGTACTCATTTTTATGTTGGCTCATCTTGAATGGGGTGTAGGGCATCTGATCTTTGTATTTTTTGCAGGAGCACTTTTCATGATCTTGTATATTTCAAAAAGGAATTTGGGATTGCTCATGATTATTCATTTTACCACAGATGTGCTCGCTTTGCTCGTTCTACCAATGCTGGTTGAAGCTTAGTACAATAGTTACTCGTTCGTTGTATCTTTTGTCATCAGTTTTTATTTAAAACAAAAGTCAGATAAGGCTATTCGAACGGGTAACTGGCTTTTAGAATGGAGATTATCATTTTGGGTATATTTTTATAAATCAGACTGAAGCAAACTTAGGTAAGTAGTATATTATAACTGGAAATGAAAAGAATATAACACTAATAATGATAAATTATTAGACTAACTATCGAAACTTGAACCTTCCATACTGCCATGTATGTATAAGTGGATCAACATTCAGTTTCTTTAATCACTAACCAATGATAAAATTCTTCAGAAAAATTAGGCAAGGATTACTTAATGAAAACAAATTCACCAAGTATTTAATATATGCTATTGGAGAAATTGCCTTAGTGGTTATAGGGATTTTGATAGCCCTTCAACTTAACAATTGGAACGTAAAACAAAAATCTGAATCCCTCAAAATCGAGCTTCTTACAAATCTTAAATCAGAGTTGCAAAATGATTTGGTGCGATTAGATGTTACGGATCAATTTCTGGAAGATAGAAAACGATATTCTTCTCAGCTACTTGAATATTTTGAGGAGATACCAAAAAAGATTGACTCTGTACAAGTTATTTTAGCTATTGAACGCTGTGGATATGCTCATACATTTAACCCCTCAATGCCTACTTATAATGAGATGAAAGGATCTGGCAATCTGAGCTTAATCCAATCAAATTCACTTACTAGGGCTTTGGCAAATTATGAAACCTTCATTTATAACAGTCTATCTATAGAGGAAAGGTATGCTAATACTATGACAGATTTTTCTAATACAGCTATGAAATATATGGACCCTCAGTTTGGATTCATAGACATTAAAGACACTATAGCTCAAGAATACCAAGGACTAAATTTTGATTTGAAAGCAATGGCCGCAGACGATGAGTTAGTTACTTTAACCAAAATTGTATTAAATAGAACAATCGTCGAGAAACGATGCAAAGAAGACCTCATTAAACCCAGAATTATAAATGCAATTGAACTTATTGACATAGAATTAAATGATTCCATTAAATATAAGCGATCCTAAATAACACTGGCTAATACATACAAGGTGAAAAATGCTTTCATTTATTAATATTCTAGGAACATCATCCAATTATAATGAATCAATTCTTCTGTAAATAGCCAATATCTCATCAGCTCCTAATAATTGACAGAGATTTACGCAAATGCTTTTCCTGCATCTATGTCAAGAAATTTTGAATAGATACTTTTAAAATTTTCCTTTTCTAATTGTCTACCAGTTTCAACATAGAATTTTAAGCCTACCAAAACTTGGTGTAAATTTTTCTTCATAGATCTTGACATGAACATTGCCAAAATTGCTGGTATTGTCCTATATCTAAATGTTATAGCAACTTCTGTAGACTCTACGCCGAGTGGTCTTAAATTAAAAGTTGCCATAATATCTTTAACTCCTGGAAACCCATTTGCATCTATTGCTAACTTTTCAATAGGTATGGTTTCCACTACATTTTCAGTGATAGACATTTTAGATCCAAATTGACAAACCCTTTGGCAACCTATTTCGCCATTTTTCCCTTTAGTTAACCTAGAATCGGTGGTTCCAGGATGATAAATATTTATCTCACTAAATTGATTGAATAAGACCTCCCAAATTTTTTCTCGATTTGCATTAACACGGATATCTGTTTGTAATGATTTCAACTTTGCCATAATATTTGATTTGATTCCCAAATTATTTCTAACCAAAATTGAGGGGAATTAGAGGAAAGTCCTTTTTGATTAAGGTCAATAACTTTTCTATTTAGGTCATTCTGAACTCTTTTGGTGTGACATGGAAGTGAGATAAAAAAGAAGTACTAAAATGGGCTGCATTTTCAAAGCCACAATCTCAGGCAGTTTGACTTATAGATTGATCCGAAGTTTTTAATAAATGAGCAGCTTTCTCCAGTCGCTTTTGTTTTATGTATTTAGCTGGAGAATGATCATACAACTTTCTAAATTCTCTTTTAAAAGTACTTTCACTTCGAGCAGTAAGGTGAGCAAGGTCTTGAATACTGAGATTATTAAAAATATTAGCCTCTACAACTTCTTCAAATGCTGTTTTCACTGGCCTATATAGAGATTCAAGTAGACCAAGTGCTTCTTTATTATGTCCAAAATCAGATATCACATAAATCAACTGCTGTAATTTCAAACCCATCAATTCTTCAGTGATTAATACTGGGTATTCAAAGTAGATGTACATGAAATTCACCAAATTATATATCTGAATATTTTGAGTGTACTTAAGAGATTACATTGGGTTTTCCTGAGTTTTATTCAATTTGAGGGTAAGAAATCTGACATAGATCACTGTCCTGACTATTCTAGAAAGTAGCCATGAATGACCGTAAAAAATAGCTCTCATTAGCCATCATGTCCTAATAGAGCAAAAGAAAGTACTAAGGAAAAGAAATTGCCGAATCAAAAAACAGAATCAATTTAATAGGAATATCACCTAAAAATTATCAATCCTCAAATCTGAGCAAAAGAACTCAAGTTCAATGGTATAAAGTCTCCAAGTAATAGATTTTACAATGTGGTAGCAAACTACACCATCAACTCTTTATACCTACTAGGTGACATTACTGCCCTCTGTGTAAAATACATCTATCTCAACCTGAATTAAACCGCGCAAAATGTTTAAGCTAAAGCCGAATTGAATTTTCAAATCTGTTCATAAGATCTTTAGTAGAGCACTGAACAATAGAAGAAAGAATCTATTTAGACAAAGAAAGAACAATTAAGAGTAACCTAAAATGATAGAGGAAATTTAAAGATCTAACAAATATGATATTTAAAGAAAACGAAATAGACAAGCTGGATAAGAATTATCGGATTAATCTAATTAATTCTATCACTGGAATAAAACCCGCAAACTTAATAGGAACAAAGTCAAATCAGAAGGAGGACAACTTAGCTATATTTTCATCAATAGTTCATTTGGGTTCTAGCCCAGCGCAATTAGGTATGATTTCACGCCCTCAGGTACCTCTCTTAAAGGATACCTACTCCAACATACTGGAAACAACATATTATACAATTAATCATATCGCTCGACCCTTCATTAAAAAGGCACATTATACGTCAGCCAAACTTGAGAAGTCTGACTCTGAATTTGACATAATGAATTTAGAAAGGGAAAATATCAATGACTTTTTTGCACCATTTGTAAAAGAGAGTCCGGTCAAAATAGGAATGCGTTATCTTAAGAGTATTGACTTACCTAATGGATGTATTTTAATTATCGGAGAGGTGATATTGATACAATTAGATGAAAGATGGTTGGATGAACAAGGAGCTTTGGAATTAGATCATTACGGAGCTGTGGGAATATCAGGACTGAGTAGCTACTACTCATTAGAAAAAATTGCAACATTTCCTTATGTCAAGCTTGAAGAGATACCTGATTTCAATGCATAGAAGAAAGCAGTTGTTTAAAATTTGTGATGTATGTGAAAAGCCTTTTTCATGGCGCAAGAAATGGGAAAGAAATTGGTTTGAAGTAAAATTTTGCAGCAAGAAATGCAGAAAAAACAAAAGAAATGTCAAAAGAAATGTCAAAAGAAATGTCAAAAGAAATTAATCTCATTTTTCCTCATCAACTATTCGCTGAAAGTCCTCTATTAGAAAATGGATTTCCAATCCATATCATTGAAGAATTATTGTTTTTTAAAAATTTTAAATTTCACAAACAGAAAATAGCATTTCATCGTGCTAGTATGAAGAAATACGAGATATACTTGAATAAAAAAGGTCTTAATGTCCATTATATTGAATCTAAAAGCCCCAATTCTGACATCAAAGTATTTCTTAATGATCTCAGAAATACAGAGACCATTCATATTGTGTCCCCCTCAGACATCAGGCTAGAACAGAGGCTCAACCAATTTTCTGAAGGAATCAACCTGAAATTTTACTCCAATCAACTTTTCCTGAATAACAAAAACGACAATGCTTCTTTTTTCAGAGCAGACAAAAAATTCTTTTTTCATTCAACTTTCTACAAACAACAAAGGAAACGCCTCAACATCTTGCTCAACGCTGATTCGACACCGGTAGGAGACAAATGGTCCTACGATGGAGAAAACAGAAAAAAATATCCTAAAAACAAACAAGCCCCACATGTAGATTTTCCTACTTTATCCAAATACTGGTTAGAAGCTATTTCATATGTAGAGGAGTATTTTCCAGATAACCCAGGAAAAATTGAAGAACAAAGATTATATCCAATAGACTACTATGAAGCAAAGAATTGGTTTGAGCAATTTCTGGACAGAAGGTTTCATGACTTTGGACCATATGAAGATGCTATGGTTAAAAATGAAAATATTCTTAATCACAGTCTACTTTCTCCACTTATAAATGTAGGACTTATTACTCCTCAATATATAGTGAATTCTGCTTTAGCGTATGCCGAAAAGAATGACATTCCGATAAACTCTACTGAAGGATTTATAAGACAGATTATAGGATGGAGAGAATTTATAAGGGGCATGTATGAATTGAATGGGTTATCCACCAGATCACAGAATCATTGGAATTTTAAACGTAAAATACCTTCCTCTTTTTATACTGGTGAAACAGGCATTCTACCCGTAGACAGTGTAATTAATCAACTGATAAAAACAGGATACTGCCACCATATTGAGAGGCTAATGATACTTGGAAATTTCATGCTCTTATGCGAATTCCACCCAGACGAAGTCTTTCGATGGTTTATGGAGATGTTCATTGATTCTTATGACTGGGTGATGGTACCTAATGTGTATGGCATGAGCCAATTTGCTGATGGGGGAAGTTTTGCAACAAAGCCTTATATAAGTGGATCTAATTACATAAAGAAAATGAGTAATTTCCCTAGAGGTGAATGGGAAGAGATCTGGAATGGATTATTCTGGAGGTTTATGAATCTGCATCGAGAAACCTTAAACAACAATCCAAGACTTTCAATGCTTATTAAAACATTGGACCGCATGACAGAAGATAAAAAGGATTTACATTTCAAGAAAGCAGAATATTTTTTAGCAAACCTTGCTTAAAGGAAATGATGATTTTCAGGATTAAACCTTTTTAATACTGATAACTCATTGAAATCATAAAATGAAATTTGTTAAACATTCCGATCAAAAAGACCTTTTCTATTAATACGATCAATTTAATGCAATGAGATTAGAATGAATAGACAACATCATATAGAGAATGAAATTTCTGAGTTAAGGCATCAATTACAAAATCACAAACTTTATGACAATTTAAAGACTATCCATGACATAAAAGTTTTCATGGAAAATCATGTTTTTGCTGTTTGGGATTTTATGTCACTTTTAAAGAATCTTCAAATAAATCTTACTAATGTTCAAACCCCCTGGACTCCTTCAAAAAATGCAACGATTTCCAGATTTATAAATGAAATTGTCCTTGGAGAAGAAAGTGACATTAATGAAATCGGAGAAGTTAAAAGTCATTTTGAAATGTATCTCGATGCAATGGCACAAGTAGAAGCAAATACAGATCATATTAACAAATTTGTTAAACTTATAGAATTAGGCAATCCAATAACATATTCTTTAAACGAAATCAAGATTGACTTAAGAATAGCTGAATTTGTGAAGTTCTCCTTTTCAATTATCGAAACCAACAAACCACACTTAGTTGCTTCTGCTTTTACATTCGGCCGTGAAAATGTTATTCCAGATATGTTCATTGAAATTCTCAAAAAATCAGAATCTGGAAATAAGAAATACAACAAATTGGTATATTATCTTGAGCGTCATATAGAATTAGATGGAGATGAACACGGACCTTTATCTCTTCAAATGGTCTCTGAACTTTGTGATAATAACGATCAGAAATGGCATGACACTCTTATTGTCGCGAAGCAGTCATTGAAAAAACGAATTTTACTGTGGGATGCTATAAATGATATGATACAGAAGGAAAATCAGACTAATAAAAACGTTTATAGCGCATAGAGTACTTTAAATTTCTAGTACCTCCAAAATAAATTATTAATCCAATTCTAATGCTGTACTCTCACTGATAAGAATATTATTCTCGTGACAATAATTTCAGCTTCTGTTCTAAAACCTAAATTCAAAGCAGATATATAAAAAATCAAGAATCAAAAAAACTCTTCGTCAGCAACAAATCTCAATTGAATTAAAAAGAACAAAATTGTCATCTTTTGCAATATCTCTCAGAGCCATTCAATTTTGGGAAATTGAAAATGATTCATAATAATAAATGCACAAAATGTTAATTGAGATCAGATTGGTCTTCAAGGTTTAACTCAAGCACAAGTCAAGACTTTCTTTAAACATTATTTACGGCCCACTAATTTTATTTGGTTGGATGGAATAAAAGGTCAAGATATTGCAGATTATCATATTGATGGATTTGCAAGATTTGTATAATGTAATATCCTTTTAACTCATGCTATAGAATAAATGCATTATCCAAATGAATTTGAAGTATTATCAAATGCTAAAAATGCAAATGGTGAATTTTTTATTATAGTCGAATTACAAGTTGCAATAAAATCAGAAGGAAGCTACTTGAACTACTATGTTGGAAATGAAGTAGTGATTGTTCCTAATTATAATGAATCTACTGATTCCGATGCTAACGCTATTATTCAAAAATTATATCCAGATAAAGAAATTGTAGGAATTATTGTTAATGAATTATGGAAAGATGGAGGTGCAATTCATTGTGTTACACAGCAGCAACCCAAATAGGTTAGGATTAAAATGATTACACGTTAGTTCCAGACAGCATAAATATTTAGCATGATCTAGTTACTTTATAAATTAGGAGGGCGATTGTATTATCCTTGGCAATATAGAAAGGAAGCTATAATTTCAATTACTCAACGTAGCTTTATAGTTTATACTGATCCATAATAAATTAATGAACACCTTAATCATTCATATAATTAAACAACTCACTGAAATCCAGAATGGGAAGCCATGGATAGGAAGCACATACAACAGTAAATTAAAACAAGTTGAAGATCAAAGGATCTTTCTACGACCAAATCAGAATCTCCATAGTATAGCTGAAATCATCTCTCACCTCACTTTGTGGAGAAATGAAGCCATTTTGAAAATTAAAACAGGTAAAGGGAGTAAAACAGATGATTGTGAAGAAAATTGGTTGACAAATGATAAACTGAAAGTGAAAGGTTGGGCAAGAATAAAATCGGACTACGATTCTAGCTTATCCGAGTTGATAGAATTGCTAAAGAGAAAAGATGATGTATTTCTTAATGACAAATATTATGACACCGATTTCAAGGGTGAGTATGAATATAGTTTCCTATTAAATGGAATGCTTCATCATGACATTTATCATTTAGGGCAATTGGGAATAATAATTAAATTTCTAAATGAAGGCTCTTCTTCATGAGATGTATAATCACATACTCGCACCTTAAGACAATGCTAAAATGACCCGAGAATTTTGAAAATTTAATCCTTGCTTGTGGAGCATTCAATAAAACTTGAGATGATAGTTCATTGTCTTTCAAGGCCATCTAGAGCTTTAATAACCCATACTGCTCAATTTCAGATTCTGTCATATAGTGAATTGATGAAGCTGGGGCAGCATTAATTGTGAAATAATAAAAATCCTCTGCTTCTTGCTGAGTAAAACCAATCGATATGTAGTAATTTATGTAAGGCAGATGATTAGCGTGCCCTTCAGGAAAGTCTGTTGCAGTTTCATTTTCTCCAGCCCAAGAATGAACACCAATCATTGTATTTATTCCTTTTGTCCGCCTGACTCCTGCCAAGAAAAAGTCAACACCGCCGGAGGCTATGATCCCGTTGTCCAAAAGGTGTATAGCAATGTTACTGTCATGAACTTTTTTCGAAAACTGTAAATTGATCTCATCATCAAGTGATCCCGGCACTTCCCTTATTTCAATTTGAGAAATAGAAGGATATTCATTAACCAAATTTTCAAAATTTCTTAGTGTTGAACTATTAATGTCTCCATTCATCTCTACGGTGTTATCATCTAGCACAGTAAATATTCCAAATGTAGTTTCGGGAGTAGAATTGTCATTTTCACCACATGATATGGTCGTGATAATGGCAAATGCTAAGATTAGTTTTAGTTTCATGGTAATTTGATTTGTCCTTTTAATGAACAGAAAAACGGATACTCAGGCTCACTTATTTTCTTGCATGAACCTATTCCTAAATCTATCCCAACATTCTATTTTACATCCTGATTTGTGGTCTTTGAGATGAATCATTGTCCTACAAGTTATAAATCAATACATACATGTTTGTCAGAGATCATAAGAGTTAGATACTGATTAATTAAATTATTTGATAAATGGATTTTTATGCTCAGATGGAGGCTTATCTGTTGCTCGTTTAAACTGTTAGTTGAAATGAGAAAAATGATTGAAACCAATTTCTCCGCCTACTTCGGTTTTTGGCTTGTTTCCCTCTTTTATTGTCCTTATGGTTTGACTACTTCTGAATTCATTAACGAATTGTGCAAAGGTCTTTTTGGCATACTTCATAAAATAACGGCAAAAGGCAGATGGGGCCATAACTCCTACATTGCTTATATGTTCTAGAGTAATCTCTGATCGATAAGGGCTTGTAGGTTTATTGGCGATTTATTTAAGAAAGTCCCATTTATTTATTTGCTTCTGGAAAAATATCTATCAACAATAACCTTGAAAAACATTCAAAATGCCCTTTAATTAACAAAGTAGAATAGCATCATTTAGATCAAAATTAACCTTAAGATCACTTGCCATATTATGAAACAAACAAAGAAGGCTAATCATTTGCTATTTTCAACAGCGTTAATCATAATGGCATCCACATGTTATTCAAATGAAAATGACACCAACAACTCAAAAAATATACTCTAAGATAAATCAGGAAGGAACCAACCTTGGTGATTTGCGAAAAATTGCAAAAGAAATTAAAAAGGACCACGACATAGGAATGGAGCTGTGGGCTACTGAAGAATTCCTATCTAGGCAACTTGCCATCCTTGTAATGGATAAAAACAAATTTGATCAGGATTTCATTGATCAGCTTGATCAAGACATCCAGCAACATGAATATGACGAACAGAATCATCTCGCAGACTGGTTAATGGCCAATCAACTCACCAAAAGCAAAAAGATAATTAAGCTAATTATGTCTTGGCAAAACAGCCCTTCTGGAATTCAAAGGCGGATATTCTGGTATTATCAAGCGAGATTGAGATGGACAGGTCAAACACCACCTAACAATACTGAAGAATTGCTTATTTCAATAAAAGAGAAAATGGCAAATGAAGAACCCGAAGTCCAATGGGCTATGAATTTCACAGCTGCACAGATTGGAATATTTGATGTTGAGTACAGAGCAAGATGCATTACCCTTGGAGAACAAATTGGGCTCTATAAAGATGAAGCTGTAGCTAAAGGGTGTACTCCCAATTATTTGCCACTATTCATTAATATTCAAGTGAATAAGCTCAACCATAAGTAGAAGTAAATGAAAGAAATTCTAATCATCATTTTACTCTTTGTTTTCGATCAAAGTTTATATGCACAGAATCTTTACAGATCAGCATGTCAAGGTAATTTAGAACGTTTAGATAGTCTTTTACAAAATACTTCAATTGATTCTTCTGATCATAGAGGCAGAACATTGCTGCATTGGGCAGTTGCCTGTGAGCAAAAAGAAGTATTTGACTATCTAGTGGAAGAAGGAATAAATATAAACGGAGAAGACCATCAGAAAAAAACGCCGATGCATATGGCGGTAAGATTTGACAATGAAGAGTTCCTCGATCTACTTATCAATACCCAAATTAATGATGATTGGAAGAAAAGTTACGGAGCATCACTTCTAGAACTCTCTGTATTAAAAAGGAATAAAAACCTTTTGAAAAAAATAATAGAAAGTGGTATTGATATAAATAGTAGTAACGAAAGAGGAAGTACTGCATTAGAAATTTCTCAGAGAATAGAAGCAAAACATATTTCGGCATTCCTTTTAGAAATGGGGGCTGATCAAAGCAAAGTGAGAAATATAGAAGCAAAAGGGAATTTCATGGGGCAAATAGAACCTAATATAGTCCCTAAAATATTTGCTCCCAATTTCATTTCAACTGAAGAGTACGAATTCGGTTCTGTATTTAATTCCAAAGGAACAGAATTCTACTATGGTGTAGATGTAAATGGAAAATCAGAAATAAGGTATACTCATCTCATGAATGATGTATGGAGTAAACCAGAGGTGATACTCTCTCATGAAGAATATGGCTATAATGACCCTTTTCTTTCACCTGATGAAGAAAGATTATACTTCATTTCCAGAATGCCATCAAATGGAATTGGTCCTTCTAAAAATGATCATGACATTTGGTATGTTGAAAAGAGAATCAACGATTGGTCCGTACCTATTAATGCTGGTCCGAACATCAATACAGAAGGAAATGAATACTACATTTCATTTACTAATAAAGGCACAATGTATTTTTCGTCAGATATGAATGCTCCTGAAGAAAGAAAAAGATCAGATCTTGATATTTACTATTCGGAATATATCGGGGAGAAATTTCAAAAGCCAGTAGCGCTCAGTAAATCAATAAATACTGAAAACTATGAAGCAGATGTATTTGTAGATCCAGAGGAAAAATATCTCATCTTTTGTACGATGCGATCAGAAGGACTTGGAAGAGGCGATCTATATATCAGTTATAAAAACCCAGATGGCACGTGGACTAATTCTATGAATCTGGGTCAAACAATAAACACCAAGAATCATGAGCTATGTCCATATGTGACTCCAGATGGTAAATACTTATTCTATACAAGTAATGAAGATATTTACTGGGTAAGCACAGAAGTAATAAGACAGCTAAAAGAGAATCGGAAGTAAGACAGAAAATGAGGTTAAAAGGGTTACTTCAAATCCTTCTCAACATAGAATTCAATCTTGATTTTATAAATACCTTTTCACTTTAACTAATATCATGAAGGGGCTCAGAATTCCAGAAACATACGCATTCTATTCAATAAGGAGTTCCATTAAAATTGTTATAGGGGGACCAGATATTCTTCCTCATAGAAGATGGCTTAGGAACACTTACAAAATTTACAGAGATTATAAAAATGAGCTCGAACTATTTTGTTCAGCGCAGGACGACTCCTATAAACATCATAAGAATGATATTCGATATTCAGAAAAGTTGCCAATTCATGAAGAAGGATATTTAACCATGGAAGACATCTTTCTATATGCTAGAGACTCCATGTTTGTTAAGTATTTGTTTTGGAATTACTATTATGAAGAAAATGAATCAGGAGCACGATCCTATGATGATGCAATAAAAGTAATTCGAAAATATCCCACATTTAGCACCACTAAGTAGTGCTGATTTGCGATCATCTATACCCATGCTTCATTTGATCAATAACTGTTTGGTGTATACTCAATTATTTTGTGCTTCATCAATATTAAACCAAAATTTGGGTTGACGTGTCCACAAATGAATCCATTTTTTTGATAACTTAAATTTTAAAAATATGGATGAAGTCTTATTCAGAATTTAGAAGAAATACCATTTCAATTTTCTTATTACTTTTTACAAGCCTGTTTTATTTCACTAATTGTAGTGGTGACAGGTCGTTGAACATAGGAATCATCAAAGGAGAATTTCTTCATGATGATATCAATAGAGAGTATATCCTTTATTTACCTAAGGATCTAAGAAAAAATGCTTCTCTAGTAGTCGTTTTGCACGGATTTACCAGTAATTCAAAGAAAATAATGGATTATTCAGAAATGAATAAAATAGCAGAAGAAAATAACTTCGCAGTAGTTTATCCTCAAGGTACCCGGGACAAACAATCAAATACCTTTTGGAATGTTGGCTACGAGTTTCATGCTGAGATTAAGGTCAATGATCCAGAGTTTGTTGTAGAACTAGTGAAAAGCTTACAAGATGAATATTCGTTATCTAAGACGAATACTTTTGTTACTGGAATGTCAAATGGTGGAGAAATGTGTTATCTGTTATCTTGCCAATTCCCCCATATGTTTAGAGCTGCAGCTCCAGTAGCAGGAACAATGATGAATGATTTCTTTGATGACTGCTCTCCTTCTAATCCAATACCCATTTTTGCAATATTTGGAAATAATGATAAAACAACCAATTATTTTGGAGATGTAGAAAACAATGATGGTTGGGGAGCTTATCAATCCATTCCATTCATATTAGATTTTTGGATTAACACTATGAATCTCCACTTAACAGAGATTGACACATTGCCCAATTTGATTATAGAGGATAGTAGCTATGTGGTCAGTCAAAAATATGTGCGCACGGAAGATGAGATAGAATTTTTGTTTTATGAAGTTATTGGGGGTGGTCATGATTGGCCAGGAGCCTGGGGAAATAAAGACATGAATACGAGTAAAGAAATTTGGAATTTTTTCCAACGTCATGCTCAACCAAACAATTAACTCAATATTCTGAATTTTAGATTCAATATGGCAAAGAGATTTGATTTACTATGACTTCTGATATATTATATATTCACAAAAACGGAATGGTATACTGAAGTGATTCTTATGATAAAGAAATACTAACGATTAAAATGTAAATCTGGATTTTATCTTCAAATTTTAGATAGCTACTATATGAAGACTTACGATACTTAAGACAGTTCATAATTTAAATAATAGTGTTTAATCA
>Ga0055584_100002036_pt1 | contig 19886 bp, 11 predicted proteins | sample OSDHelmetaG_FD_58716 | JGI IMG/M metagenome (GOLD analysis project Ga0055584, IMG submission 58716) | Pelagic marine sediment microbial communities from the LTER site Helgoland, North Sea, for post-phytoplankton bloom and carbon turnover... | ecosystem: Environmental > Aquatic > Marine >... | reverse complement strand
CGCGCGCGCGATTGGCGGCGATATGCTGAGCGCCCTTTGGCTTGGGCTCGCGGCCCTGGGCGGCAAAGTGAGGGGCAATAAGAACGTTGGGCAAAGTGAGCAGCGGGTTTATTGGATTCGATGGCTTCGGTCTCCGTCACGTCGCTATTGACCGAGCGCAGGGACAGCTCCTCGCTCAAGCTTTCGAGATGGCGCAGACGCGATTCTATACCGGCGCTCATCTATTGTGCACTCCGCAGGCGCTCTTGGAAGCTTTTGCGGAATTTTTGCACTTTGGGGTCGATGACCATCGAACAATAGGGCTGGTTCGGGTTCTGTAAATAGTAGTTCTGGTGATACTCTTCGGCCGCATAGAATACTTCAGCCGGAGAGATCTCCGTGACGATTGGATCGGGCCAGAGATCGCTGGTATCGGTCTCGCTGCGCGAAGCCTCTGCGAGCCGTTGCTGTTCTTCGTCGTGGTAGTATATGACGGAGCGATATTGCGTGCCGGAATCGGCGCCCTGGCGGTTGAGTGTGGTTGGATCGTGCGTGCGCCAAAAAATATAGAGCAGGTCGGCATAGCTGATTTCGGCTGGATCGAAGCTGATTTGCACCACTTCGGCATGGCCCGTCGCACCGCTACACACTTGTTGATAGGTCGGGTTGGCGCCGGGGCCACCGCTATAGCCAGAGACGGCGCTATGGACCCCGCGCAGGTCTTGGTAAATGGCCTCTACGCACCAGAAACAACCGGCGCCGAACGTGGCTAATTGTGTGTTTTTAGGCATGTTTTTCCCCTCTTGAGCGAGTTGCTCGTGCACCCACTGTTGGTATTGGCTCCAGGTGCCACCCTGGGGGTATTTTGTTCAATGGCGTATCTCTGGATAAAAAAGAAATATAGTATACGTCTTGGGAGAGGTGTCATCAATGGCGACGTTAGAGGTTGTCCGAACTGCTTGACAAAAAAGGACTTATCTGGCATATTTTTGATCGACTCTGAAGTCCCCACAGAGGTCGCTCCCCCGTTGTTACAACCAAACGGGTAAAGACATGTCTCTCGCATTTGATGTACGCGGTGGAAACAAAGAAGAGGAAACCTGGAAGATGGCCAAGACCTTTCTCTTGGGATTCTTTGTTGGCGAAACTTTTTTTTTAGTGCTTTTTGGCGTAGTGCTGTAGAGGCTGCGCCACAGCAGCAAAAGAAAAGGGACGGGCCTCTGAGGTCCGTCCCTTTCTGTTGTTGGTCCTTAAAAACCCTGTCCGATACCAAAATAAAATTCCAAACGTTGCCCCCAACTGCCGCTGCCGCCGTGCACGCCTAGATCAAAGCGCACGAGACCGATCGGGGCGCGATAGCGCAGGCCGCCGCCGTAGCCCGGGCGCAGTTCGGCCAGCTTCATCGCCCCGATTTTCTCCCATACTTCACCCGCATCGACAAAGGCCACTCCACCGATATTGCGCCGCAGTGGAAAGCGCAACTCGCTCTGCACGCTCAGCGCGGCAAGGCCTATGCGTCCGGCGCCGATGGATTTGCGCTCAAAGCCGCGCACCGAGCGGTCACCGCCCAAATAGAAGCGCTCGTATTCAAATACTTCGGCGTTGCTTTTGAGCGCGCGAATAGAGCGGACATCGGCTTTGCCGGCAACGACGAAAGGGCCGAGTTCGCGGTAGGCTGCGAAGGTGCCACTCGAGCGTAGATAGGCGCTGGCACCGCGCAGTATGCCGCCGGCATACTCGATGCGCGTCTGGACGAGTGTACCGCTGCGGGGGTCGAGCAAATCGTTGCGGCCATCGCGCGTTAGGGCGAGCGCAATACTGCTGGTGCTGTTGCGGGCTGTGCTCGGGGTCAGGGCGAGCGTCTCTAAGAGTTCGACCCACTTGAGCAAATAGGTAATATTGCCGAGCCAACCGTGGCCCAGGCGCAGGCTGAGTGTTATATCGGTGCCGGTGCTCTCTGTGGTAAAACCGGCCGTGCGGTTGCGGTCCCATTCGTAGAAGAGGCGGGTATCGAGTGCGAGCGCGCGGCTGTAGAGGCGTGGTGCGGTAAAGGCGCCTTCGGTTTTGCGCAGCAGACGACTGACGCGTCCACTCAAGCCGTACTGTAGGCCGAGTCCTCTCCAGTTGTCTTGGGCGAGTGTGAGCCCGGCGCGCAGGCGCTCGGAAGTGCCGTAGCCCAAACCTAAATCGAGCGAGCCGGCCTTGCGCTCGCGGGTGGTAACGATCAGGTCGCGCACGCCCATGTGGGTGGAGTCGATGGGGCCCGGTTCGACGAGTGCGGTGCGAAAGAGTCCTGTCGAATAGACATATTGCTGGCTTTTGCGCACGAGTTGGTAGGAGTAGAGCTGACCGGGCTCAAGTTCGATTTCGCGTTCGACGATATGGGGTCGGGTCTTTTCTAGACCGCGAATGAGGATGCGGCCGACGCGCACCGGGTTGCCCTCGTCTATTTCATAGCGCAGTGAAATGGAGTTTGCACTGTCTTCTAGGGCTTGGTAGCTGAGCCTGGTATTGATCATGCCGCGCTCGGCATAGAGCTGTTGGATCTTGGAAAGATCGCGGGCCAGGTGGCGTTGGCGAAAGACCTTGCCCGTCGTCAGCGAGAGATGGACCCGCAGCGTGTCGGCGGGCACCTGCGCGGCGCCGACGATTTTTAGCTGACGGACGCGGGTGCGCGGCCCCTCATCGACGCGAAGCGTGATTTCGACACCGCGCCCCTTGTCCACTGGTCGTATCGTGCGCTGGTCTATGCTCGCGTCCTGGTAGCCTTCTTTTTGGTATTGTTCGAGCAGGTTGCCAATGTCCTGATCTAGCACGCGTTCGTCGAATACGGGTTTGTGAAAGAGGTGGGGGCGGCTCTTAAAGAGTGGCCATATCTCGTGCGGGTAAAAAGCCTTAACCCCCTTTATTTCGAGTTTTTTTACGACGGGAGCGCGCTCTAGTGCCGAGAGGGGGAGGCTGAGTGCTAGGAGCAGAAAAAAAATAACCGGCATAATGGTCAGCGAAACTCGAGTTTCAATTTGAGGTCCATGCCCGATTCGCCCTCGGCGTCGCGCTCCGTTTGTAGGAACACGTTTTCTTCTAGACGGTAGTTGAGGCGCACGCGGCCTTTAGAGGCGTAACCGACAGAGGTTGAGTAGATCATTTCCGCGCGCTCGCTGAGCTGTTTCGTAAGCGTGATGCGCGTGCCGCCGACATCGCCTGGTTTGAAAGAGTTGGCATCGATGCTGATATCGTCGACGCCGAGCACGCGGCTAAAGCGGCTATTGGCCACGCGCAATAAATAGTCGGGTGAGAGCGTCATTTGGTTCTGGCGGCTGAGCACGGCGCCTTCGGGGTCTAGCAAGTTGACGTCGTCGCGGCCAAAGCTGAGCAGCGAGAGGATCTCGACATGGCTGCGCGGGGGGTCGGACTCTAGGGCGAAGTCGAGCGCGGAAAAGGGGCCTTGCACGCCGACCTCTACGAAGTACTCGTTGCCGTTCTTTGCTTTGATCTCGGTGCGGGCGCCGATTTCGAGCGTTGGGTCGAGTGCCGCCGGATAATAAAAGAGCGTGAGCAGGTCGTCGATCGGCCTGTGCTCGTCGAGCAAGAGACGGGCATTTTCGAGCGCAAAACTATGTCCAAGATAGAATATATGGCCATCGGGGCGGGCGCTGATGAACCCCGTTAAGAGCGGACTGGCGGCGCTGCCGGCAAGGTTTAGATCGCTGTCGAGAACCATATCCATGAGGTCGTTTTGCAGCTGCACGGCCTGCCCTTTTAGCTCTATTGCCAGCTCTAAGTTGTCTTTCCAAGCAGCGGGTGTCGCGAGCGTGGCGGCAGGTGCGCCCGCTGCCGCGCGTAGGTTGATGGGCGCGCTGATTGTGCCGCGATCTATGCTGAGCACTCCCGCGAGGCGAGAAGACTGTGGCGTGCCCTGCCAACTCAGTTGGCCGCCGCCGCGCACCGCGAAAGCACGGGCGACGTTTAGCGGGATATTTTCAAGGGCCAATTCGAGCGCGAAGCGGTCGATAGCGGCGTTGTGGAGCTGGGCTGTGCCCTGTGTTTCCCAGCTTCCGCTAGCGGCTGTACCGCCGTGGCTCACGAGCTGAGCGCGGTCGGCGTCAACGACGAAATTTATAGCGTCAAAAGCAAAGGGTGTTTCGAGACCCTCTAGGCGCACGCGGCCCTTTTCTAGGTCGATTGAGCCGTGGGTTACGAGCGCCCCAACGGAGCCCGTCACGCGCAGGTTGGTATGCAGGGTAGCTTTGAGCTCGGGCAGGAGCGCGCGCGAACGCGGCAGGCGCTCCAAGGCCAGATCAGCGGAGTTGAGCTCTAAATTGATAGGGCGGTCAGCGAGTAGTTGGCCGCGCAGGTCGACGGGGATCTCTCCGCGCGCAGTGAGATAACCATCCCCTAGCTCTGCGCGTAGGTCGTGCAATTGCAGTTTCTCGTCCTGGTAGGATGCCGTCCCATGCAGGAGGTCTATGTGCAGCGAATCGAGGACGCCTGCATCGAGCTGCCATCGCGCTTGTACCTGTGGGGTCTGTGGGCGGCCGCGCAAGCTCAATTCGGCGTCGAGGGTGCCGGCAAGGATATGCCGTGTCGCGGTGAAATGGGAGAGGGCCACGAGGGGGAAAGCCTGCGCGCGTATGCTAATATCGGAGTCGGCGCTGCGCGCCATATGGCCGCTGGCCGCGATCTGGCCCCTTTCGATATCGCCGTCCACTAGTCGCAGGTCGAGGCGGTGGATGCGCAGGCTGTTGCGGCGCAGGCGCAGGTCGATAGGTTGGGCATTTTTTAAGGTAAAGCGCTCGCTGCGCAGTTCGAGTGCATCGAGTTCGAGTCCGCCGCGCAGCTCTTGCCAATGGGTGCGGTCACCGCTGAGTTCTACCTTGCCATTTATGCGCAATTCTACATGGGGGGGTAGTCCCTGCAGGGAGTCGAATATGGCGTTCTCTGCGCGCAGCTTGAGCTGGACTTCGCGGTGCGCAGTTGATGCTGTGCGCGCGCTCAGGCGGAGGTCGAGTGGCCACTCTCCCGCGCCGTGCAAGCGCCCGCCGCGCGGTAGGAGCAGTTCGAGGTCGGGCATGCGCGCGCGTTGGTCGGCGTAGGTGAAGCGGCCGCGCAGTTGGCCCAGTTCTATACTGCCATAGCGCAAGTGTTGCAGCGATATATCGCCTTGGAAGAGGGGGGCCTTGGCGCGCCCGTCGATGTTCATAGCGGCGCTGGCCCGACCGCTTATAGCTTGGCGATGTTCGGATAAGAAGGGGGCCAGCGCTTCGAGCTGAAAGTCCTCTAAATCGAGCGTTAGTGCGAGCGCACCGCGCCGGGCTATACGGCCATCGAGGTGCAGCCTCCCTAAGGTGCCGCCGATGTCTAAGGCCGATATTTCCACTATCCCATTGCGCAGCGAGAGCTTTGCGGGATGCAGGGAGTGCATCTGTCCCGCGGGTAAATTTGCCCGCAGCTCTTCGAGCTCAAGCTGCAGGTGCATTTCCAGCAGGTCTTTTATATGCCCGCTGGCGCGCAGGTGTCCAGATGCGTGGCCCGACATGGGGAGATCGCGGCGGGCGGCCAAGTGTAGAAAGGGGCTTAGGTCGGCGCTGCGTACACTTCCCGCCAGTTCAAAGGGTAGTTCGGGGGCTTCAATGTCGAGCTGGCCCTGCAGCGATACGGTGGAGTCGAGGGCGCTGATCTTTAGCTGGCTACGGCCGTCGGCGACCTCGAGCTGGCCGCGTATATCTCCGAGCAATTGGCCTTGGTAGCGGATTTTGTCGAGGTGGAAACGGCTGCTGGCGCTGGGGTGGGCGAGACCACCATCAAGGCTTAATTCTAAGCCGAGTTGCCCCTGCCAGCGCTGGGCCATGGTCGGGTTCAATAGGTGGGCGAGTGGCACCTCGTTGAGGTGTAGGCCGATGGAATTGCTGGTGTCGAGGCGCAGGTTGCCAGCGATATCGAGACGCAGATCGCTGTGCGGGGTGTGCCACTGAGAGTCGAAGGCGTAGGCGCTGTCTAATTGCACATCGCCTTTGAGTTGGCGCAGGTGGAAGGCGCCCCAACGCAGGCGGTAGAGGTCGGCGCGCAGTGCCACCTGTGGCTTTTGCCAATGCCCCGTGCTCTTGGCACTAAAATTGATTTCGCCGCCCAAATTGGCTAGGCCCGTGCGCGCCAGGTCGAAATGGTGCAAGTGCCAATCGAAGGTGTGATGCTGCGCATCGAGCACTTGGCCCGAGACTTCTAGGCGGCCGGCTTCGCTGTTGAGATGGAGGCGCAAGTCGGGCTGCTGGTAGCGAGTGATGATCTGCGTTTTGCCCGGGTGGGCTCGGCCAATGCGCAGGTCGGGGCTGTCAAGATCGAGGTCTGCGCGCAGGAGGGTGGAGCGGGCGAGAGCGGCGCCGATAAAAGCGCGGCCCTGCAGTCGGCCGGTTAGACCCAAATGTTCGGCTGCTAATAAGTTGCCCAGTCTCTGCGCGTCGATATGTTTTGCGCTCAGCTGAGCCTCGAGCGGATAGTTTGTGTCTTTGAAGTCTATGTGGCCGCTGCCGTCGAGGCGGCCGCCCGCTACGTCGATGCGCAGTGAGTCCAGATGCAGTGCGCTGTTGGCGTAGTGCCCCGTTAGGCTCAGGCGTTTTGCTGGGTGCCAGGCATAGGAGAAGTTTGCCACGTCGACGGCTAGGTCGGCCCGCATGGCGTTGGCATTGCGCGTTGCGTGGAGGCTGGCTTCGAGTTGACCGGTGCTGCGCGGGCCGCCAAAAAGGCGCTGGAGCGGGCGTATAGGGCCTCGTATGTCGACAAAGGCCTCGAGCCTGTTTGCCGAATACGTTCCGCGCATATGCAGGTCGATATGGGCTGCCGACAGCGCTAGGCTTTCTAGCTGGAGTATATGTTGATCGAATTGGGCTCGGCCGTGTACTGCGACATTGCGCAGGCTGCGTGCACCGCGTTGAATGGCTAGCGGCGTAGACGAGAGCTCGAATGCGGCGTTGCGGGAATCCAGTGCCTCGACGCGAAAGTGTATAAAACCGCTGCTCGTTAGCAGCGGGGTATCATTGGCCGCTACTAACGCGATATCGCCGAGCTGGATTTCCTGTGGCAGCCAGCGCGCTAGGTCCGTGGGCAGCGCAGCCGCGGCGTCGGTCGCTATGAGTGAGTTGTTCCACTTTGCGCTTGAATCGCTGTGGCCCGAGCGCAGGTGAAAGCGCAGGCCGCTGGCGCGCAGGCGCAAAAGCGGTGGCCCGTCGCCCAAGAGCGCCAGTGCGTCGAAGCGCAGGTCTAGGCGGTGCGCGTCAATTGTGTCGAACTCGCCGTCGGCGAGCTGTATCGAGAGGTTTTCAATGCTAATTTGGTTGAGCAGGTTGGAGCGCACGTGGCCGCCGTTGATGTGCCAGTCGCCGCGGCGGTTGATCGCCTCTAAGACCAGCCAGCTGCCGAGTGTTTGTGCGGGGGGCGAGAGCAAAAGCAACCACAGTGCGGACAGAAATCCGGCCAGTACTAACGAGTTGGCTGCATAGTGACGAAGGCGAGACATGCGGCGGTCGTTTCCTTTGGCGCTCCGTGCTACAGGGCGCTTTAGCTGGCGGAGTGGAGGCGGCTAAAGAAATCGTCTGGCAATAAGGTATAGTCGGCTAGAGCATGTCGCGCAAGGCCCGGTGGGGGCGCGCCTGCACTGTGTTCAATGGCTATGGCGGGCATGCCGGCGGCGACGGCGGCATGCAGGCCGGCAACGGAGTCTTCAAATACGAGGCAAGACTCGGGTGCTATATTGAGACGCTCGGCAGCTAGTAGATAACATTCGGGGTCTGGCTTGGAGCGGCTATATTGTTCGTTCGTGATATAGAATGAGCAGGCGGCCTCTAACTCGGTGCGCGCGAGATAGGCTTCTACCGTTGCGGCATTACTGCCGGTGACGATGGCTACGGGCATGTGCGCGCTGGCGCGTAGGAAAGCTTGTACTGAGCCGGGGATGAGCGCCGGCGCTTGTTGCTGGATCAGCTGCGTGCAGTGGTCTTCGAGCCAGGTAGTCACATCGAGTTGGGCCAGCTGGGGAAAGAGCTGCACGAGGCGTTCGCTTACGTTCTGCCAGCTAGTGCCGTGGAATTCGACTGGGTCTACTTTGGCGTCTATGTGTTGTTCATGTAAGAGATGTTCTATCGCGCAGTCGGTCAGCGATTCCGAATCCATTAGCGTGCCATCTAAATCAAAGAGCACGGCGCGTATGGTTGGAAGATTGGCAAAGCGAATGAGGTCAGACATAGAACGGGTTTTCTCGTTGGGTGTATAAGTGCATCCGAAACAGAGTAAATAGGATAGGGCGCACAGTGCGTTCGGCAAAATGAAAATAACAGCAGGAGGAGTGTTCTATGCTGGTTCTGGATGTCGAAAGGTTGACAGCAGGTGGGGCACATGGCAATAATAATTCATCCATACTAGTGTGGAGAAGAACCAGTGGAACTAAAGAACTTGGGCTGGGATGCCCATTTTTCAGATAAATTTAGCGAGCTCGGCGAAGAGAGTTGGTTTCCGGCGCGCGTAGCGCAGGACAATGGAAAGAGCTGCCGTTTGCTCTGGCAAGAGGGTGAGCTGCGCGCCGAAGTGGCCGGTCGACTGCGCCACGAGGCAACTACGGGCAGTCAGTTGCCCGCCGTCGGAGACTGGGTCGCCATCAGCCCCCGACGGGAAGAAGGTGCGGCGACGATTCACGCCGTGCTGCCGCGCCGCAGCGCTTTTTCGCGCAAGGTGCCCGGAGAGCACAATACAGAAGAACAGATCGTTGCGGCCAATGTCGATATCGCCTTTTTGGTGATGGGCCTGGATCGCGACTTTAACGTGCGGCGTTTGGAGCGCTATTTGACCCTAGCTTGGGACAGCGGGGCGACGCCGGTCATCGCCCTGAACAAAGCCGATACCTGCGCGGATGTCGAGAGCAAGGTCGCCGCCGTCGAAGCGGTGGCCTGGGGGGTGTCGGTCCATGCGATTAGCGCGGTTCAGGGCGAAGGGGTCGCACCGCTAAAAGAGCACTTACAGCCGGGTAAGACGGCGGCGTTGCTCGGTTCGTCTGGCGTGGGAAAATCGACGTTGGCCAACTGCCTATCGGGGCTCGAAACGCAGCGGATAGGCGGCGTGCGCGAAAACGATGGTCGCGGTCGGCACACCACGACGCACCGCGAGTTGGTCGCGCTGCCCAATGGGGCGGTGCTCATCGACAACCCGGGCATGCGCGAGCTGCAGCTGTGGGCCGACGAAGAGGGGCTCAAGCAGAGCTTTGAGGATGTCGAATCGCTGGCGGCCTCGTGTCGCTTTGCCGACTGTGCGCACGGCGGCGAGCCGGGCTGCGCGGTACACGAGGCGCTGGCGACGGGCGAGCTAGAGCAGTCGCGTCTAGACAGCTATCTAAAACTACAGCGCGAAATGAGTTATTTGGCGGCGCGGCAGGAGCAGAAAGTGCATTTAGTAAACAAAGAGCGCGGCAAGAAGCTCGCCAAGTTTATTCGCGGGATGAAGAAGAACAGCTAAGAGCAGTGATCGTGCGAGTACGAGAGCGGGTCGGTCTAGCGCAGACCGACCCGCTTTTTTAGAAGAGTTGGTTGACGAGTCGTATTTCTATTCCATCAAAGCCCAGTACTTCGTAGCAGGTGCCCGCCGTGCAGGCCAAGCCCGATCTGCGTTTGCCCCAGAACACGTTGGCGCTGTGGCGTTCATTTATCTGCCAATTAAAATTGCCCGATAGCCAATAGGTGGGGCCGGCGAATTCGGCGCCCGTCTCTAAGGCGTCGTTTGAACGCTGGATCTGTACGGCGGCGGCCAAGCCGTTTATATGCTGGGCCTCGACGCCGAGGAAGGCGTTCTCGTGCGGGAAGAGCAAATCGCCAAAGGCGCGGTTTACGTCTTGGTACTGTATATCCATGTTAAGGTTGTACTGCGCGGCTGCGCGCCAGTCGAAGAGTAGGCCAAAGGTCAGGCTGCGCTCGTCGGTGAGAATGCGGTTGTGGTTGCGATCGAAAAAGAATCGCGCGTCTAGGTCGCTGCCGATAGGGCTTTCGATTTGCAGGAAGAGTTCGCGCAGGTCCTCATCGTCGGCACTGCCGGCGAGGTTGCGCCGCGTAGCTAGAGTGTAGTTGGTCGTGAGCACCTGTCCCTTGGGCAAGACATAGGTGAGTTCGGCCTGTAGGCCTTTTTCGTCATCGGCGAGCAAGTCGTGCGTTTGGCGGTTGAGCAGATAGGCGTCGTGTTCGCGTATGAGCGTGGGCGGGTTGTTGATCTGGTCGATATTAAAACCCTGGTAGTCCTTGTATTCGAGGCTGAGCCCCCAGGCACCCGCGCCGAGGCTTGCCGAAAGATAGAGTGCGCGCGCCAAATCGCGTTCGAGCGAGAAGAAGCGCGACCAGTCGATACTGCGCTGAGCATACTCGCCGTAGAGTTCGGCATAGGCATCGGCCGTGTCCCACCTTTTTAACCACGGGGCCAGGCGCAGCCGGGCGTTGAGTCCCGCGCCGCCCTCGTCGCTGGCCTCGCCGCTATAGCGCAAGGCGTCGGCCCCGATCGTGAGGTGGTCTTTGATATTCCAGTGCGCGCTTGCGCCTTGTACGGTGCCCTGACGGCGGTCGCTTGCCGCGAGCTTGGGGGGAATGGCACTGTTGACGGGGGTGCCGCGCAGCAGCTGTAGATCGCCCCTTTTTCCGCTATAATGCAGGTGGAAGCCGTCGAGGTCGCGGACGATCTGGTAGCGCCGGCGCGCGCCGCGGTCCTCGCTGACGACGCCTGGCAATTCGAAGGCATGTGCGAGCAGGCCGCTGCCGGCAATGGCGTAGAAATGGCCGGCGCTGATCTGTAGGCGACCGCGGCGATAGTGGACATAGCGCTGGGCGAGATGGCCGTAATCGCGCCCAGCGGCGCTGGCGGCAAACCCTTCGCCGCGCAGTCCAGCGCGCAGCCCCCTATGCGTATAATCGAAGTCAAAATGGTTGTAGATGGTGCGCAAATCTCTGGAGCGGCCGCCGGGAAGGTCGCCCAATTGCCCTTCGCTAAGGGCAGAGAGGCGCAGCTGGGCTTGGACGGGGAAATAAAAGCCGAGCAGCAAAATAGAGCAGGTTAGTATGTATCTGTTGAGTATTTTCATGTATCTAAGGTAGCATGCGTTCGAGGTTGCTTCAAAAGTACAACTTTATAACACGCGAGGCTTTCTTATGTTAAAGCATAGAAAATAGGGAGTTATTATGAGAGCTGGATGGAAGAGCTATAAGTTATTGAAGGCGGCGGCTAGGAGAAAGATGGCGTGTTTTGCCATCGCGATAGCGCTCTGCGGCCAGAGTTCGCTGTGGGCGGAGGAGGCGCTGCAAATCGCGTTGCCAAATCTGGATGGTGGGGTATTTTCCTTAGAGGAGGAGCTAAAGAAGGGGCCGGTAGTTTTTGATCTATGGGCTACGTGGTGTAAACCCTGTATAAAGGCACTGCCCAAGATGCAGGAGCTCGCCGACGCGTATCGCGAGCACGGCGTGGGCGTTTTTACGATAAATATCGACGGGCCGCGCAACCAGGCTAAGATCCGCCCCTTTCTCAAGCGCCACAAGCTGCGCCTTCCCGTGCTCTTGGACAAAACGAATGAAGTGGCCAAACAGTTTCAGCTGGTGGCAATTCCGTCGACGCTGGTCATATCTAGCGCTGGCGAAGTGGTCTACAAACACCAGGGCTATCGGCCAGGGGACGAAAAGGCGTTAAAGGCGGTATTGGACGAATTGATTAAAAAAGAGCACAAACCCAAAATAAAAGGAGAGGGAGATGCGTAAGGTGCTGTGCGCAGCTTTGGCGGTCACTCTGCTGTCGGTGCAGGTTTTTGCGCAGGATGCAGGCGTTGGCGAGATGGCGCCGGACTTTGTTTTGCAGAACTTGGCCGGCGATGAGGTGGCGCTGAGCGATTTCCACGGCCGAGTAGTGCTGCTCAACTTTTTTGGCTATAGCTGACCGTTTTGTATCGCGGAGGCCGCGAATATTGAAAAAATTTGGAGTGATTTTAAGGCCGATTCCGTCGCCGTTATTGGCATTGACGTGTGGGACGGTTCGCAGCAGCAGGTCGATGTATTTTTTCGTCTGCGCACGGAGACGACCTACCCGCTGCTTTTGATGGGCAGCCGAGTGGGGCGCGGTTACGGCTACGCGCAGGACAATTATATCGTGCTCGACCACGAGGGCATAGTGCGCTATCGCACGCCGCTCGGGCCGAGTAAGGGCAATCGCTTTGACGACATGGCTATTCGCGCGGCTATAGCGGAGAGTTTGCAGGACCTAGCCGCCGCCTTGGCGGCGGCTGAGGAAGAAGCGCTGCCGCCGGAAATGACCGCTGTGCTCGAAGAACGACAAAGTGTTCCACAGGCCTTTGAGCTGCTCGCCAACTACCCGAACCCGTTTAATTCGTCGACGCAGCTGCGTTTTAGGCTGCCGGATGATGCCGCGGTCTCTGTGCGTATTTATACCGCCACGGGGCAGCTAGTGCACGTGTTGTGGAGTGGGCCTATGTCGGCTGGGGCACATCGAATGGTTTGGGATGGGCAGGATAAAAACGGCGCGGAAGCTGTTTCGGGCGTATATTTGTACGAATTGGTGGTGGCGGGAGAACGGCAGACGCGCAAAATGATGCTTTTACGTTGATGGGCGAAGGGGGCTGTCTTTCGCTCGAGAGGTAACGGAAAGGGTAGGGATGTTTTTTCGGCTGGATCGGTGGCTGCAACAGGTCGTTGCACTGTGTTGTTTCTTCGGCTTGACCTATGGGCAGGATGTCGACGAGATGCTGGAGATGAGTCTCGAAGACTTGATGAAGGTCGAAGTCTTTTCGGCTGCGAAGAAAGAGCAGGATCTCTTTGAGGTGTCGGCGGCCATTTCGGTCATTAACCGTGAAGATATACGCCGCTCTGGAAAAACTACAATACCCGAAGTACTGCGGTTGGTGCCGGGTGTGCAGGTGGGGCGGATCGATGCCAACAAGTGGGGCGTAACGATCCGGGGGTTCAACGACCGTTTCTCCAATAAATTGCTGGTCTTAATCGACGGCCGCAGTCTCTACTCACCGCTCTTTGCCGGCGTCTACTGGCGCGAGCTTGATTTTCCCCTAGACGATATCGAGCGCATTGAAGTCGTGCGCGGCCCAGGCGCCACCCTGTGGGGTGCCAATGCGGTCAACGGCATCATCAATATTATCACGCGCCGCGCCGATGATACCCAAGGGCTCGCGCTAGATGCGCGCGCCGGCAACGAGGAGCGCGGTGCCCTGCACGTGCGCTATGGCGGTGCCCTGGGAGAGGATGCGCACTATCGGGTCTATGCCCTGGGGCATAACCAGAGCACGTCGGCATCTAATGCGAAGAGACAGGCCGTCGACCAATGGGACGGTGCCCGCGGTGGCTTCCGGCTCGACTGGGCTCCAAGTGGGCGCGACGACCTTTTTCTCAGCGCTGATTTCTATCGCGGCGAGGCCGAACAGACCTATGATGTCCCGTGGTCGTTAGAGGCTCCCTATAGGCGTGTCTTTGTCGAAAACAGCCAGTATAAGGGCGGGCACGTGCTCGCGCGTTGGCAGCGGAATTGGTCGGCGGACAAGGACGGAAGTTTCCAGGTTTACTACGACCGCCACGATCTCGACGATATCGTGTTTTCTGTCGCGCGCAATACGCTCGATATCGAAGGGCAGCTAAATGCCCGCCGCGGCCGCCACGCCTGGGTGTTCGGTGGCGGCTATCGCTATAACGCAGACGAGACCGGGGGGACCGAACTCTCGGGTCTGCGCCCGGCCGACTTGAATTTTGGGCTTTTTAGCGCCTTTGTACAGGACGATATTACACTGGTGTCCGAGCGCCTGTTTATGACGCTCGGTGCCAAAGTCGAGCACAACGACTTTACGGATTTTGAAATACAGCCCAACGCGCGTTTGCTGTGGCGCTTAGAGGAGAGGCAGAGCCTGTGGTTGGCGGCTTCGCGCGCCGTGCGCACGCCCTCGCGCTCCGATTTACATGTCAATTTCCCCGCATCTATAATACCTGGAGCTAGGCCCGATGATCCGCCGAGTCTGATCAGCTTTATGGGCAATGTTGACTTTCAGTCCGAAAATTTGCTGGCGTTGGAATTGGGGTATAGGGTGCAGCCGCGCGAGACGGTCTTTGTTGAAGCGACTTCCTTCTATAATACGTATACGGACCTGCGCTCGACGCAGTTGGCACAGGGCGCGGTGCGCAGCGACCCTGTTGAGCATATCTATATTCCCATCACGGTGGGTAATCGCACCGAAGCCAAGACGTGGGGGTTCGAGGTGGAGGCCGACTGGCAGGTGCGTCGTTCGTGGCGTCTGCGCGGGGCCTATACGCTGCTAAAAATCGATGTAGAGGCACCGCTGGGAGACGCGATTGGAAATGCTGCCGAAGGGGAGAGCCCGGAGCACCAGCTCTATTTCGGCTCGGCCCTAGACCTTTCGCAAGAGCTGGTCTTAGACGCGGGTTTGGCCTATACCAGCGAGTTGGCTGCTCTGGACATAGACCGTTATATCAATCTCGACTTGCGCCTAGGCTGGCGCCCATTAAAGAGTGTGGAAATAGCGCTGGTGGGGCAGCAGCTATTGGCGGCGCGGCGCGCGGAATTTAGGCCGCAATTTCTCAACACGTTGCCCGCCAAGAGCGAGCGCGGTTTTTATGTGTCGCTGCACTGGTCGCCCCAATAACCCACAGCGAATACCCCTCCCATTAGACAAACTTTTCGCGCTGCTGCAAACGCAGTAGAGCCAAGAGCGTCGTGGCTACCGAACCCACTAATAAATAAATCCGACTATAAAAGCTTGTCTCCCCGCGACTGAGCAAAACCAGTGCTTCTGCGCGGATAAAAGGGTTGTGGAAGAGATTCCATGCGCTGTCTTTAAGCGGCTCGGCGAGTAGCAGGAAAAACAGGGTCAGTACGACTAGGACGACCGCAGAGGCCGTGCCGCTGCGGGTTAGAGTTGCCAGGGAAAAACCCAGGCTACTGAGAAAGAAGAGAGGGAAAAATAGGTGGAAGACCATCTGCCAGACGGAGAACTCGACCAGCGCATAACGGCAAAACAGCGCCAACAGAAACAATAAGGCCATCACAATCATCTGTTGTACTACATGGCGCACGAGCCAAATCTTATAGCGATAGTCCGGAATGCCGAATAGCGTTTCGAGCATGCGCGCATCGGCGTCGGCCTGAACGGCATAGGCACTGGGATAAAAAATGAGCAACATGCCCGGAGTCAACAAAAAGAGATAGATGTCTTTCTGCGCAGGCGGCACTTCGATATTGTAGGCGTGAATCATTACTGAAATTATAAAAACGAGCACGGCTAGCAGTAAAAAATAAATGAATTTGCCGGCAAAAATATGGCCCGCATTATAGCGGATAAAAGGGAAGATACTGCGCAATAATGGCGGCATGATTTAGCTTCTCCCTTCCACCAGCCAGAGATACGAATCTTCTAGGGTCGGCGTGACCTGTTCGGCATCTGCGACAGGTGAATCCTCCGATAATATGCGCACCCGAATAGCCTCTCCGTCGCGGGTGTGGTGCACAATGCGGGCTTGGGGGCGCAGCTGATCAAACTGTAGTGGTGATACGCGCGCCTGCCAGACGGCCCCCCGCGTCAGCTCCACTAACTCCTGCGGTGTGCCGTGGAAACGGACATGGCCGTCAGAGAGCACGGCCAGACGGTTGCACGAGCTGGAAATATCTTCGATGATATGCGTCGAAAAGATCACGATGCGGTCGCGCGCCAACTCGGAGAGCAGGTTGCGAAAGCGGATGCGCTCGCGCGGGTCCAAACCGGCCGTCGGTTCGTCGACCACCAAAATGCGCGGCAAGTGCAGCAGCGTCTGTGCAATACCCACACGCTGTTTCATGCCCCCAGAAAAGCCGCCGATCTTGCGGTCGGCACTTTCGTCCAGATGCACGGCAGACAGAACGGACTCGACCACGTGCTGGCGTTCTTGCGTTTCCCACTTGCCTTTTAGCATAGCCTGATAATCGAGGAATTGGCGCGCCGTCATGCTTTCATAGGTGCCAAATTCCTGCGGTAAATAGCCGATTAACGACTGCAACTCCTCGCGGTATTCGCGCAAACTCAGGTCGTTAATAGAAACCGCGCCTCGACTCTCTTCCAATATGCCGCACACCACGCGCATCAGCGTCGTCTTGCCCGCGCCATTGGGGCCGATCAAACCAAACATGCCGCTCTCAATTTCTAGCGAAACCTGGTCGAGTGCGGTAAAGGAGGTTTTCTTTTTACCCAGTATGGGAATGATGCCGACCAAGCGATAAAACGTTTTGCGCGTGCGGCGCAGGCGGCCGCTGAGGCGATTGATATCGATGTGCTCTCGGTGCAGCTTCTGCGCGCCCAGATGAATGGCCAAAGCCAGATACCACAATAGGCCGACTATAACGACGAGTGCGATTTTGTCCGTCCAGCGCTGATGGAACCAAAATAGGTGGGGGATAGGTAGGGACCAGCATAGAAATAGATAAGTCCACTTGGATAGACGCCGCATCTGCGCCGGCAGAAAACTAAGAAACAAATGTCCGACGTGCAGCGCGAAGAGATAGAAACCTAATGAGAAGAGCAGGGCATATAGTTCAGAGTCGAGATAGAAATACGCGAAATAGGCGTGAAATATTAATAGGGGGACTTGCCAAAATAGCACGGCTAAACGGTTTTGAAGGCTTTTTTCTCTTGCTGCGCCGCCGTGTTTTTGCTGGCGCGACCAGCGACCCCACTGGCGCATAAAACGGCTGCGGCCGTCGTAGACCTTGACTACATTGCGGATCGAAATGCGAATCGGCACATCCTCGGCGATAAGCTGTGCCTGACTGCGCCGCAAACTATGGCGCAGAAAGTAGGTCAGTGCCGGCACCAGTGACAATAGCACCGTGCCGTCGACAAACTGCCAAAACGTAGACTCCACTGTGGAATGTACGAGAAAAAAACCGAGCGCCAGCGCCGCTAGCTGTGCGATTTTTATCGGCCAGGGTAGCGCGCGAATCCACTCTATGGAACGGGCTAGGGCATAATAGGCCGTCGGTACTAACAACAACGTAAACAAGGTGCCGGCGATCAGGCCACCGATAACCGTAATGGCAAAAGGGGCGCCAATGCGCGCCACGTATTCGACTTTGCCCATCGCCAGCGGTAGCATCGCCAGCGCCGTGCTGAGCACGGTGATCAGAATCGGTCGCACTCGCACTTGGCCAGCTGTGAGCAGGGCGCGGCTGAGTCGATAGCCGCGCCGCTCTAATAGGCGAGCATAATCAATGAGCATGATGCCATTATTGACTACTACGCCAAGTAAAATCAAAAAGCCGACCATCGCGTTGGCATTAAAGATCGAATTGCCGGTGAGTATCAGCCCCCAAAAAGCGCCGATGGTCGCCAGCGGCAAGGTGATCATCATAGCCAGCGGTGCCAAGAGCGATTCAAAAACGGAGGCCAAAATCATATAGATGAGCAGTATGGAAGCGCCGATTAGAAAATAAAAATCACTCAGATCTGTCTCGTCGTGGACCACCTCCACTGCAACGCCTGACGGCAAGCGGAGTTCGGCGACCAGCGCATCGACCGATGCCCTAGCCGCCTCTAATAATTCGCTGGAACCCTGCACCTCATCATCAAAACGGTAGGTCAGTTCCAGCTCTTTTTCTTGGTTTATACGGACGATCTGTCCGGCACCGCGCGCATAGGACAAGTCGGCCAATTGCAGCAGGGGCACACCGCCTCCACTCGCCGAACGTATTTCCAGTTGGCGTAGGTCGTCAACGCGGCGCGGGTCTTCTCCCTCAGCTGTTTTGAGCAATATGTCGATCTCTTCGCCTTCGCTCTTTAGGCGCACCCCAGAAGAGACCTGCGGCTGAAAGCCACTGAGTGCCGAAGAGACAGCGGCACTAGATACGCCAAAATGCGAGAGGGCGAGGGGGTCAAAGCGCAAGTCGATGGAGGGCTGGCGTTGGCCGACCTGTAACTGCGGGTTTTGTACGGCGGACAAGCGATCGAGGTTAAAGCGAATATCGTTGGCCACCACCTGCAATAATTCGAGGTTGTTACCCCGTAGTACAATGCGTTCTTGCGTCGAACCAATGCCCAGTAGGCGCTGAAAAGCGCGACCGGCACCCTGTCCGCCGCCACCGGAGCGAAAGCGCACGTCGCTCTGCGGCTGCTCTTCGGAAATGGCCAAGCCGGGAAAACTCTTTTTCAGACGATCGTTCACCTCGCTGCGCACAGCGGCTAGGTCACGCCGGGCGATGGCGCGATAGTCCTCGAATAAACGGAACGTAAAATGCAAATAATCGGCCTCTACTTCGACCTGCCGCTCTTCCAATTCCCCTATGTCGGCTAGGCGTTCGTCCATGCGTATCGCTTGTTCATCGGCTACTTTCAAGCGGGTGCCCGCAGGCATTGTGGCATAGAGTTCAAAGGTGTCCAGCTCTACCTCTTCGGGTACATCTACGCTAAAAACAAGAGACAGCAAAATGCTGACAAAAAAAGCGCCGATAGACAGGCCCAGCGTCCGTGCCGGATAGCGCAGACAGGTCTTGAGCAATAGCGCGTAAATTTGCACCAAGCGCTGGCGCTGCGAGACGACATTAAACGAGGGCATGGAAGCGGGAGAGCTGCGCGAGAACAGGCGAAAGGCAAATATTGGAATCAGCAGGAAGGCGACCAGCAGAGAGACTAGTAGGGTCGAAATGATCGATATGCCGACGTGGCGACCGAGGATCTGCACCAGGAAATTTTCAGAATATATAAAGGGCAAAAATACGCAGACCGTCGTCAGAGTCGCCGCACTTACGGCGCGCCAGACTTCGCCTATACCGGCGACCACGGCCGCATCGGCTCGGCGGTGGTGGGCAAACTGCCGGTAGATGCTCTCCAATACGACAATGCTATTGTCGAGCAGCATGCCGATGGCCACGGCGATGCCAACTAGCGATAGCGTATTTAAGCTGACGTCGAGCGCGTAAAATAGATTTAGCGCAATCAACACCGAAATGGGTATCGACAGGGCAACTACAGCCACCAATACGAGGTGGCGCAGAAAAACCCATAGCAGGGCTACGGCCAACAGCCCGCCAATAGCGGCCAGCGATTGAATCGAACCGATATTTTCTTCAATGGGTTCGGCCGCGTCTTCAACAATGACCAACTCGATGCCGTGCACGGCCAATTTTCCATTGAGCCGGTCGATTTCCGCCCGCGTACTACTCGACAGATCTAACAAGTTGGCCTGGCGATCGCGCACCAGTGACAGGGTAATGGATTCTAAACCATTAATGCGCGCGATCGTCTCGCGCTCGGCGCCGCCGTCGATAATGGTCGCAATTTGCTCCAGCCGCAGCGGCCCTTCTTTTTTTACGATAGTCTGTGCGATATCGTCGAGCGAACTATAGTCGGCAGCCAGGTTGACGAATTGCTCGCGTTCGCCGTCTAATACTTGCCCGAGAAATCGCCGCGGCCGCGAAGACTGCGACAAACTCGAAGTAATCTGCGCCAGGTCTAGGCTGTGGGCGCGTAGCTCGTCTTCGTCGAGTTGCACTTCTACCGAGCGCTTGCGGCCGCCAAATACGGTGATATTGGCGATGCCGTCGATCTGCTCTAAGTCGCGAATTACGTGGCGGTCGACCACCTGGCGAATTTGGTCTAAGCCCCCCTTGCCGCGGGCCTGTAACGACATGAACTGATTGGTCAACTGCTCGGTATCGATGCGCCAGACCAGCGCATAAAATTCACTGCCTAAACTAGGCCGTATCGCCGCGACTCGCTCCTGCAATTTGAGATAGGCATATTGCTGATCGCTGCCCGCTGCGTAATAGACAAAGAGCGTCGCCTGCTGCGACTGTATATAGGACTCGATGCGCTCGATTTCTTCTAAGGAGGCAATGGCACTTTCGAG
>Ga0055584_100002035_pt1 | contig 19887 bp, 23 predicted proteins | sample OSDHelmetaG_FD_58716 | JGI IMG/M metagenome (GOLD analysis project Ga0055584, IMG submission 58716) | Pelagic marine sediment microbial communities from the LTER site Helgoland, North Sea, for post-phytoplankton bloom and carbon turnover... | ecosystem: Environmental > Aquatic > Marine >... | reverse complement strand
AATCGGGGCGAGAGGATTTGAACCTCCGACCGCCCGGCCCCCAGCCGGGTGCGCTACCAGACTGCGCCACGCCCCGAAGCGCGCGGGACACTAGCACGCGCCCCACCGCCCTCAGGCGCCCGCGAGGCCGCGCCAGAGCGCGAGAATGCGGTCCGCGGCGGAGTCCAGCGGGACCTCGTGCGCCTCACCCGTGCGCCGGATCCGGACCTCGAGGGGCCCGTCGGGAAGGGTCCTCTTCCCCACCGTCACGCGGATCGGGCAACCCAGCAGATCGGCCTCCACGAACTTCTCGCCCGGACGCAGTTCCGGGCGGTCGTCCAGCACCGTCTCGAGCCCGTGATCGGAGAGGGACTGCCAGAGGTCCGCGGCGTACGCACCCTGCGGGCTGTCGTCGTCACCGATCAGGACGATGTGCACGTCGAAGGGTGCGATGCCCGTGGGCCATACGATTCCGTCATCGTCGTGGCCCTGTTCGATGGACGCCATGGCAACGCGTGCGGGCCCGATGCCGTAAGAGCCCATGATGATCACCTGTTCCTGACCATCCTCGTCCAGGTAGCGCGCACCGAGGGGCTCGGAGTACTTGGTACCCAGCTTGAAGATGTTGCCGATCTCGATGACCGGCACGAGATCCAGGGGACCACTGCCATCCACGGCATCCTCCCCGGGCAGGACCGTGCGGATATCCGCCACCTCCGCGGTGAAGTCCCGGTCCAGCACGACGCCCCGAAGGTGGAAGCCATCGCGGTTCGCGCCGGTGACGTAGTGGCCCGTCCGGAGCGTCGGGTCCGCCACGATGCGCACCGTGCCGGGGTCGACGCCCACCGGGCCGAGCGACCCGGGCTCCGCGCCAAACCACTCGCGGATCTCCTCGGGGTGTGCCGCGCGATGCGGGCCGATGATCCGGGCCAACTTCTTCTCGTGCACCTGATGCTCGCCGCGCACCATTGCCAGCACCGGCCCGGCATCCGACACCACCACGACGCTCTTGGCGAGCGCCGCAGGCGGCAGGCCGGTCAGCTCCGCCAGTTGGTCGATGGCACCGATACCGGGCGTGGCGAACTCCTCCGGTGCGCCGGGGGCGTCGTCGAAGGCAGGGTCCGCTGCCACCGACACCGCGAGCTCCACGTTGGCCGCGTATCCCCCATCGGCGCTGCGCGCCACCACGTCCTCGCCTGCCGGGCTTGGCGCCATGTACTCGTGGGCGCCACTGCCCCCCATCATCCCCACGTCGCTCTCCACGCGGTACCACGTGATGCCCGCGCGGTCGAAGATGCGTGCGTAGGCGCGGGAGTGGGCCTCATACGACCGCTCCAGCCCGGCCTCGTCAGCGTCGAACGAGTACGAGTCCTTCATCGTGAACTCGCGCACGCGCAGCATGCCGCTCTTCGGACGCGGCTCATCGCGCAACTTGGTCTGGATCTGGTACCAGCTCTGCGGGAGGTCGCGGTACGAGCGGATCTCCCGGGCAGCGTGCCAGGTGATGATCTCCTCGTGGGTCATGCCCAGCACCATCCGGCGGCCGCCGCGATCCTCGAGGCGGAATTGCTCGGCAAGGCCGTAGCGGCCGGTGGCTTCCCAGATCTCTGCGGGATGCATGACCGGCATCAACACCTCCTGCGCGCCGATGGCGTCCATCTCCTCGCGGATGATGGCCTCCACGCGCTGGATGACGCGCAGCCCCATGGGCGTGACCGTGTACAGGCCGGCGGCGAGCTGGCGGACGAGCCCGGCGCGCACCGAGAGCTTGTGGCTGATGGCCTCGGCATCAGCGGGGTCGTCGCGCACCGTGGGCCAGAAGCGCCCGTGCAATCTCCAGGAGCCGCGGTATGGCGGCGCCGGCATGCGCCACCCGTCGCCGTCCCCGCTCATGGCCGGTTCCCCGCGGGCGCGTACCGACTCTCGACGTACTCCTCGACCATTCTGATGAAGTCCTCCGCCAGGGTCGGACCCTCGAGGGTCGCGACCTTCTCCCCGTCCACGTACACCGGCGCCCGGGGCTCCTCACCGGTTCCGGGCAGGCTGATGCCGATGTCGGCCGCGCGGCTCTCCCCCGGCCCGTTCACGATGCACCCCATGACTGCGACATGCATGTCCACGACGCCGGGGCGCTCCGTCCGCCACGCATCCATACGCGCATCGAGATGGGCCTGTATCGACTGGGCCAGCTCCTGGAACACACTGGACGTGGTGCGCCCGCATCCGGGGCAGGCCGTCACCTCGGGCCGGAAGGCGCGCAGGCCCAGGCTCTGCAGGATGTCCAGGCAGGTGCGCACCTCGATGGTGCGGTCGCCGCCCGGCTCGGGCGTGAGGCTCGCCCGGATCGTGTCACCGATCCCCTCCTCCAGCAGAACCGACAGCGCCGCGGTGGTGGCGATGATGCCCTTTGCGCCCATCCCGGCCTCGGTCAGGCCGAGGTGCAGCGGGTAGTCGCAGCGCGCAGCGAGGTCGCGGTACACGGCCACCATGTCCGGCAGGCGGCTGACCTTGCACGAGATGACGATGCGGTCGTGCCCCAGGCCGATCTCCTCCGCGGCGGCCGCGGAGGACAGCGCGCTCTGCACCATGGCCTCGCGGAGCACCTCGGCGCCGGACACGGGATCCGCCCGGCGCGCATTCTCCTCCATCAGCCCGTCGAGCAACTCCGGGTCGAGGGACCCGGCATTCACGCCGATCCTCACGGGGCGGTCGTGGTCGATGGCGGCCTGGATCATGGCGGCGAAGTTCCGGTCATGGCGCGCGCCGCGCCCCACGTTGCCGGGGTTGATGCGGAACTTCGCCAGCGACTCCGCCATGGCGGGGAACTCCGACAGGAGCGTGTGCCCGTTGAAGTGGAAGTCGCCGACGAGGGGGATGTCGCACCCGTGCGCGTCGCGCAGCCGCGCCGCGATCTCGGGGACGCGCGCGGCGGCCTCCCGGTTATTCACGGTGATCCGGACGACCTCCGACCCGGCTGCCGCCAGTTCCGCGACCTGCTGCGCCGTGGCCACCGCGTCCTTGGTGTCGGTATTGGTCATCGACTGCACCACGACGGGGGCGTCGCCACCGATGGGCACGCCGCCGACGAGACAGCGCGCGCTCATGCGACGGGGCCTCTCCACGGCCCGGGAGTGTAGCGGCCGGAGGCCGGCCTACCGGATCTGGAAGCCGTCCCCGGCCAGCTTGACGATGTCGTTCTGCAGCGCAAAGACGAACACGATGAGGATCACGGCCCAGCCGACCATCGCCGAGCGCTCGTACACCCGGGTGCTGATCGGCGACCCCTTCAGCTTCTCGAGGAGCGCGAACAGTATGTGGCCGCCGTCCAGCGGGAAGATCGGCAGCAGGTTGAAGAGGGCCAGCACAAGGCTGATCAGCCCGATGAAGCGGATGGTCTCGGTGAGCCCGTCACCGGCGACCTCGTTGTACACCGCCCCGATGGCCACCACGGAACCAACCTGGTCGCGGGCCTCCTCGCTGGTGAACAACTGGCCGATGCCCTTCGCATTCTCCTCGACGAGGAACCACGTGTAGCGCCCCGCGGTGGTGAGCCCGCCGACCGCGCCCTCCGACTGGCGGGCGCCCTGGTCGAGGCGGAACTGCACCCCCAGGCGGCCGATGGGCTGTCCGTCCGGGCCCTCGGCGGACTGCAGGGTCGCCGTGCGCGTGACCGGCGAGCCGCCGTCGGTGTACCGCACCGTCACGGGGGCACCGGGGTTCGCCTGAAGCTCGGCCCGCACCCGATCCATGCCCTGCTCGCCGCTCGTGGCAACGCCGTTCACCGCCAGGAGGCGATCGCCGGGCGCCATGCCGATGGCCGCCGCGGGGCTGCCGGGGGTCACGGCGTCCACGCCGTTCGTGGCCTGAAAGGACGGCACGCCGATCCAGAAGTAGAGGGCGAAGCACAGGAACGCAACCACGAGGTTCACGAACGGCCCCGCGAAGATCGTCGCCACCTTCTTCCACGTGGCGGCGGCGTAGTAGGCCCGAGGAACCACCTCCGGTGGCAGATCCTCATCCCGGGTCATCCCCGTGATCTTCACGTATCCGCCCAAGGGCAGCCAGCCGATGCCGTACTCGGTCTCGCCGCGCCGGAACTTCACCCACGGCCTGCCGAAGAAGATCGAGAATCGCTCGACGCGCATGCCGCACCACTTGGCCACGACCATGTGCCCCGCCTCGTGCACCAGCACGAGGAACATCAGGATGACGATGAAGGCGAGGATGTTGATGCCCAGGCTCAGGCGACGGCCCCCATCCCGGCCACGGCCTTCCGGGCGGCGGAATCCGCTGCCATCACGGCGTCGAGCGAATCCGCAGGCCCTGCGTCAACCACGTCGAGGGCATGGGCGACGGCCCGGGGGATGTCCATGAAGCCGATCCTCCCGGCGAGGAACGCCGCGACGGCCTCCTCATTGGCCCCGTTCAGGATTGCCGGCGCGGTCCCTCCGGCCACCCCGGCCTCACGCGCAAGGCGCAGGCAGGGGAAGGCGGCCTCGTCGGGCTCCTCGAACGAGAGGGTCAGCCCCATCAGGTCCATGGGCGCCCGGCGCGGCGGCGGGGCGGGCCAGCGCAGCGCGTAGCCGATGGGCACGCGCATGTCCGGGGGACCCATGTGCGGGAGGATGCTGCCGTCCTCCAGGCGGACCATCGCGTGAATGGTCGACTGGGGATGCACGACCACCTCGATCTCCTCGTAGGCGAGGTCGAACAGGTGATGCGCCTCGATGACCTCGAGGCCCTTGTTCATCAGCGTGGCGGAGTCAATGGTGATCTTCGCGCCCATGTCCCATGTGGGGTGGGCAAGCGCATCACCGGGACGCACATCCTCCATGTCCGCGGCGGCGCGCCCGCGGAATGGCCCGCCGGAGGCAGTGAGGATGCAGCGGTGGACACGCTCCCTCCCCACCCCCTCGAGCAGCTGGAACAGTGCCGAGTGCTCGCTGTCCACCGGTACCAGGCGGGTGCCCGAAAGATCACGGGCCGCCCGGACCAGCTCCCCACCGGCCACGAGGGACTCCTTGTTGGCGAGGGCGACGGGGATGCCGCGCTGGATCGCGGCGAGGGTCGGCGGCAACCCAGCCGCGCCCACAAGGGCATTCAGGATGATGTCCGGCCCGGCCTCATCCATCAGGCGGCCGAGATCGGCGTCGTACGGGACCGATCCCCCGCCGGCCGCGGCGGATGTATGCATCACCCCGCGCACCGTGGCCTGGGTACGCATCTCATCGACGCGCGTGCCGCATGCAAGCCCCACGCACTGCATGTCGGGGGCGGCATCCACGACGTCGAGGGCCTGCACGCCGATCGACCCCGTGGAGCCCAGGATGAGGACGCGCGTCACGCCGTCGACGGTATCACCGGTCACGGCGGCGGACCCCCGCTGCGGGCGCCGCGGACCGGCTCAGCGGAGAAGGTCCTGCGCGGTCTCGCAGAACGCCGCGACAAGGCGCGCGCTCGCCTCCAGGTCCCCCGGGTCGCACGTCTCCACCACCTGGTGCACGTAGCGGGTGGGAATCGACACGCAGCCGGCCAGGGCGCCGTCGCCCGCCAACTGCAGTTCGCGGGTATCCGTGCCGCCCCTCGTCATGATCTCCAACTGGTGCGGAATCTCGCGGGCGTCGGCAACCCGCTCAAGGTGGTCCACCACGGCGCGGGGAACGATCACGCCGGAGTCGTAGGCCTTGATGGCGGCGCCGCCGCCAAGGGTGGTCACGCGCTGGTGCGGCTTCGCACCGGGCCCGTCGTTGGCCAGCGTGATGTCGATGGCCAGGCCGATGTCCGGGCGGATTCGCTGCGCGGCCACCCGCGCACCGCGCAGGCCCACCTCCTCCTGCGTCGTGGCCACGGCCACCACCTCGCAGTGGTGGTCGCCCAGTGCGCGGAGCGCACGGATCATCACGTACACGCCCGCACGGTTGTCGAGGCTCTTACAGGTGATGAGGTTGCCCAGCCGGGCCAGCGTCCTCTCGCGCGTGACCGGATCGCCCTTCCGCACGATGTCCCGCACCTCATCCGCCGGCAGCCCGACGTCGATGTAGTGATCATCCGGCTTCGGAAGCTGCTTCCGCTCCTCGTCGCTCATGATGTGAACCGGCTTGGCCCCCATCACGCCCAGCAGGTCGCGCGTGCCGTGCACGATCACGCGCTGCGCGATCTTGGTCTTCGGATCGAAGCCGCCGAGGGGGACGACCCGGATGAAGCCGTTGTCATCCACATGGGTGACCAGGAAGCCCAGCTCATCCATGTGGGCGGCCAGCATGACGCGGGGGCCCCCGCTGCCCCGCCGGACCGCGACGACGTTGCCGAGCGGATCAACGGAGACCTCATCAGCGCTCCCCCCGATCTCCTCGATGACGACCTCGCGGATGCGCTCCTCACGCCCGGGTGCACCGGGTGTCTCGCACAAACGCCCGAGCAGGTCCAGGTCGACGTCGTCAGAGGCCATCACAGCACCATCCATATCGTGAGGAAGTAAGCGGCAAGCGAGGCGAACAGCAATGAATCAAACCGGTCGAGCACGCCGCCGTGGCCACCGAGGATCGTCCCCGAGTCCTTCACACCGGCGTCCCGCTTGATCATGGACTCGAAGAGGTCACCCGCGTAGGCCGCCAGGCAGATGGCGAGCCCGATGATGATCGACTGCCACCAGTTGATCCAGTCCATGTACAGGCCGGCGAACCACACCGCGGCCGTGCCGCCGATGAGGCCACCGACGAACCCCTCCCATGTCTTGTTGGGCGAGGTGCGCGGGGCGATCTTCCGCCGCCCCCACGCCCGCCCGGAGAAGTAGGAGGCGGTGTCGAACACCCACACGCCGACCAGCAGGTTCACGATCGCCCCTGCGCCGTCGGGCAGGTCCCGGGTGAGGACGAGCACCCCGGCGGGCATGGCGATGTACACACCGCCCATCAGGACCATGGCCACGCGCCCCGTGATGCCTTCCCGGTCCTCCAGCGACAGCGCGGCGATGGCCGCGAGGATCAATCCGGCGGCGAGCGCGACCAGGAGGGCGCGCTCGCCCGGGTCGGCGGCCCATGCGAGGACCACGGCGAGGACGGCCGTGGTGTAGCCCGCCCATTGCAGGCGGGGCGGGACGGTGGCAAGCGCAAAGAACTCGAACAGGGCGGCCAGCGCGACGACCAGGGCGAATGCGGCGAAGACGGGGCCGCCGAAGTACACCGCCGCGAGGATCACCGCGATACCCGGAATGGCGACCAGTATGCGGTTGATCATCGTGCCCCGAACCTCCGTGCCCGTGAGGCGTAGTCGTCGAAGGCGCGCTCGAGGTCCTCCGCGCCGAAGTCGGGCCACAGGCGGTCCGAGAAGACCAGCTCGGCGTAGGCCGACTGCCACAGGAGGAAGTTGGACAGGCGCTGCTCGCCGCTGGTGCGGATGATCAGTTCGGGGTCGCGCATGTCGGGTGCATACATGAATCGCCCGAAGGCGTCGTCCGGGGCGTCGGGCCCCGCCTCCGATGCGAACCGCCGCGCGGCATCGACGATCTCGGCGCGCCCCCCGTAGTTCATCGCGATGAACAGCCGCATGCGCTCGTGATGGGCCGTCCTGGCTTCGGCGTCCGCGATCTTTGCGCGCAGACCTGCATCCAGATCCGCCAGTCGGCCGATGAAACGGATGGAGACGCCCTCGGCGTCGAGGTCCGGCACCTCTCGGTCGATCAGCTCCGAGAACAGGACCATCAGGTCGTCCACCTCGTCACGGGGACGGTTCCAGTTCTCCGTGGAGAATGAGAACACGGTCAGGTCGCGCACACCCATGTCACCGGCGGCGCGAACCACCCGGCGCAGGGCACGGGCACCGGCGCGGTGGCCGGCCGCGGTCGGAAGGCGGCGCCGGCGTGCCCACCGGCCATTGCCATCCATGATGATCGCGACCGACTCGGGCACCGGACGCAGCGAGGGTGATTGCGGCGGAGCCGCGGAGGAACGTATGGCGCGGGCCGCACGGGCGGCCCGCAGGCGCGAGAGGAGCGCCATCAGACCTCCATGATCTCGGCCTCCTTGCGGGCCAGCATCTCGTCGACCGCCTTCACCTCGGCGTCGGTGAGCTTCTGCACCTGGTCCTGCGCGCGGCCGAGGTCGTTCTTCGAGACCTCGCCGTCCTTCTCGGCTCGCTTGAACTCGTTCAGCACGTCGCGGCGCACGTTGCGCACCGCCACGCGGGCCTCCTCGGCCATCCGGTGCGCCACCTTCACCAGTTCCTTGCGGCGCTCCTCCGTGAGTTGCGGCAGGGGCAGCCGGATGGTGGTGCCGTCGTTGCCCGGCGTCAGGCCGAGGTCGGACTCCATGATGGCGCGCTCCACGTCCGGGATCATCGTCTTGTCGAATGGCTGGACCGTGAGCAGCCGCGGTTCGGGCGCGTGGATCTTGGCCAACTGCGGAAGGGGCGTCGGTGCGCCGTACGCGTCCACCTGGATGCGATCGAGCAGCGTCGTCGTCGCGCGGCCGGTGCGAAGCCCGGCGAACTCCTGGCCGAGGTTCCGGACGGCGCCCTCCATGCGGCGCTTGGCGTCGTCGATCCTGTCCTTCATCGTGCGTCCCCTTCCCCCGGGCCCCCGGCGGGGCCGCTGACGATCGTGCCGACGCGCTCGCCATCCAGCAGGCGGCCCAGATTGGCCTCGTCCTGCATGTTGAACACGAGCAGCGGCAGGTCATTGTCCATGCACAGCGTGAGAGCCGTGGCATCCATCACCGCGAGCCCGCGCTCGATCACCTCCATATGGGTGATCTGGGTGATGAGTTCCGCGGACGGATCCTCGCGCGGGTCCGCCGTCATCACGCCCTCGACATTGTTCTTCGCCATCAGGATGCACTCGGCGCCGATCTCCAGCGCACGCAGGGCAGCCGTGGTGTCGGTGGTGAAGAACGGGTTCCCGGTGCCCGCCGCGAAGATGACCACGCGCTTCTTCTCGAGGTGGCGGATCGCGCGCCGCCGGATGTAGGGCTCGGCCACTTCCTGCATGGCGATCGCCGACTGGATCCTGGTGGTTACCCCGAGCTTCTCGAGGGCGTCCTGTATGGCCAGGGCATTCAGCATTGTCGCGATCATGCCCATGTAGTCCGCCGTGGCGCGATCCATCCCGCTGGCGGCACCGATGACGCCCCGGAAGATGTTCCCCGCCCCGACCACGACGGCGACCTCCACGTCCCGGTCCGTGGCGTCCTTCACCACGCGGGCGACACCCGCGATCTGCTCGGGGTCGATCCCGTACCCCTGATCGCCCATCAGCGCCTCGCCCGAGAGCTTCAGCAGCACCCGGGACCAGGCGGCGTGCCCGCCCGCCCCCGCTGCTGCGGGGGCGGGCCCGGGCTGGTCGCTACTCGCCAAGCTGATAGACCGTGAACCGCCGGATGGTGATGTTCTCCCCGAGCTCGGACGAGACCTCGGCGCGCAGTTCCTCCATCGTGCGCTGCTTCTTCTCGGTGGCGTCCCGGAAGAAGGGCTGGTCGAGCAGGCAGATCTCCGAGAGGTGCTTCTTCAGCTTGCCCTCGACGATCTTCTCGCGGGCGTTCTCGGGCTTGTCCTTCGCCTGATCGGCGTACACCTCGCGCTCGCGTGCCAGATAGTCCTCGGGGACGTCGGCCGCCGACACGAACTGCGGCTTCATGGCCGCCACGTTCAGGGCCACATCCCGCGCGAACTCCTGGAAGCGGTCCGTGCGCGCAACGAAGTCCGTCTCGCAGTTGACCTCGACGATCACGCCGAGCTGCCCACCCTGGTGGATGTAGCTGGAGATGGTGCCCTCGTTGACGTCGCGGCCGGAGCGCTTGGCTGCGGCGGCCAGCCCCTGCTTGCGCAGGAGGGTGGTCGCCTCCTCCAGATCGCCGCCGGTCTCCGACAGCGCCCTCTTGCAGTCCATCATCCCGGCGCCGGTCTTCTCCCGGAGCTCCTTCACCAGCGCGGCGGGGATCTGTGCGGTGCTCACGCGGACTCCTCCTGGGTCGGGGTGGCCTCATCGACGGGGGCCTCCTCGGCGGCGGCCTCATCCGCGACGGCATCGGCGGCCAGTTCGGCGGCGGCCTCATCGAGGACGGCCTCCGCGGCCAGCGAGGCCTCGGCCTCCTGCACCACCTCGCTGGCTGCCATCGCCACGGCGGCGTCGGCCTGCTCGGCGGCGGCCACCTCGTCCGCCGCAGGCGCGGGTGCGCGATCGGCGGCGCGGGCGGCGCGGGCCGCATCCGGGTCGCCGGCGGCCTGCGCGGCCGCTGCGGCGGCACGCGCCTCTTCGTACCCGCCCTGCGGGTCGAGGCCCTTGCCCTCGCGGATGCCGTCGGCGATCACCGACAGCACGAGGGAGCATGAGCGGATGGCATCGTCATTACCGGGGACGACGTAGTTCGCCTCGTCCGGGTCGCAGTTGGTGTCGACCAGGCCGATCACGGGGATGCCGAGGCGATTTGCCTCGCGGACCCCGATGGCCTCCTTGTTGAGGTCGACGATCACCACGGCATCGGGGCGCCGCTGCATCTCCGCCACGCCGCCCAGATTGGCCTCCAGCTTGATCAGCTCGGCCTCGGCCGCGAGGCGCTCCCGCGTGGGCAGCAGCTGCAACTGGCCACCCGTCTTCTGGGCGCGCAGTTCGTGGAGCCGACGGATGCGCTGGCTGATGGTGGACCAGTTCGTCAGCAGTCCGCCGAGCCAGCGGTGCGACACGTAGGGCATGCCCGCGCGGATTGCCTGCTCACGCACGGAATCCTGGCACTGCTTCTTCGTGCCCACGAACATCACGGTGCCCCCGCGCTCGGCGACGTTGCGCGAGAAGTGGTGGGCCTTTTCCAGCAGGTCGAGCGTCTGCTGCAGATCGATGATGTAGATGCCGCTGCGCTCGCCGAAGATGAACCGCTTCATCTTCGGGTTCCACCGGCGGGTCTGGTGGCCGAAGTGGACTCCGGACTCCAGGAGCTGCTTCATGGTGACGACGGACACGCGTCACTTCTCCTTGTTCTGGTTGGCAGTGCAGCCCGGGCGCATTCGGGGGGAGCCGGATACACCGGCCACCACCCCCCGGATCCGCGTGCCCGGGGTCGGGTACGTGGATGGGCCCCATATGGGCCCATCCACTGATACTAGCCTGCCGCGCCCGCCTGATCGCGCGCGTCACGCAGGGCAGCGGCGAGATCACCCGGAAGCGGGCTCTCGAATCGCAGTTCCTCGTCCGTGATCGGGTGCCGGAAGGCCAGTTGGTAGGCATGCAGGAACTGCCGCGAGAGCCCGCCGGGGTCGCGCCCCATGCCGTACACCGGGTCACCCACGACGGGGTGGCCCGCGCTCTCGAGGTGGACACGCACCTGGTGCGTGCGACCGGTCTCCAGACGCGCCTCCACAAGGGCAACCGGCCCCAACTGCTCCAGCAGGCGGAAGTGCGTGATGGCCACGCGGCCGCCCGTGACCCTCACGGCCTGCCGCATGCGCCTGCGGGGATCCCGGCCCAGCGGACGATCCACGGTGAGCGCGGGAGGGAACTGGCCGTGCACGAGCGCGAGGTAGCGGCGGTCCACCTCCCGCTCGCGCATCATCCGGCCGAGGCGGCGATGCGCCTTCTCGCCCCGGGCGACGAGCATGAGGCCCGATGTATCCCGGTCGAGCCGGTGCACGATGCCGGGCCGCTGGGGGTCCTCCCCCCCGGCGATCCCGCCGGCCAGCAGGCCATGCACGAGCGTGCCGGTGGAATGACCACGTGAGGGATGCGTGACCATGCCCGCGGGCTTTTCCACCACCAGCAGGTAATCGTCGGCGTGCACGACCGGCACCCCGAGGTCCTCCGGGCGTAACGCGGCGCCTGTGGCCTCGGACGGCAGGCGTGCCTCTACGAGGTCGCCAGGCGACACGCGATGGCGCTTCGCCCGTCCCTCTCCGTTGACCGTGACCCGGCCCGCCTCGATCAGCCGCTGCGCCTCGGCGCGGCTTTCCACCGACTCATGCGCTGCCAGCACCGCATCCAGCCGCCGCGCCGGCTCCCCGGCGCCGACCGTGAACCGGACGACCGGGCCGTCAGTCATCACCGGCCGCGAGGATGATCGACAGGACGAGCAGGACCGCACCGGTCGTGACCGCGATATCCGCCACGTTGAACGGCGGCCATGGACCCAGGGCGATGTAGTCGGTCACGCCCTCCCGGCTGAGGCGATCGATGAGGTTGCCGATGCTGCCGCCCAGCAGCAGCCCCCCGCCCACGGGAACGAGGCGGTGCTGACCGGCGTATGCCATAAGCACGACGGCGATCGCCGCGATGGCCACGAGCGTGAGCACCGCGATCACGCCGGTGCTCCCCGAGAACAGGCTGAACGCGATCCCCGTGTTGATGGTGTGCACCAGGTCCACGCCGGGGAGGACCTCGACCACCTCGCCACGCGCGATGGTGCCCCGGATCACGGCCTTCACCAGCTGGTCGGCGACGACCACTCCCAGGGCGATCAGCCCCATGAGGCGATAGCGGCGGAGGGCCTCGCGCCGCCGACGCGTGGCGATGACGTCCGGAAGGGCCTCGCGAGGGGATCGCCCGGGGCCGCTCATGCGATGTCCGCGAGCAGCCCCGCCATGCGCGCCTCGATGGACGCGGCATCGCCATCGATCTCGATCAGCTTCCGGGCACCCGATGACCCCCGGCGCAACCGCACGGCGGAGGCCCTCACCCCGGCCACGTCCGCGAGGTACTCACAAAGCGCCGCGTTGGACTGACCCTTGTGGGGAGCCGCCGCGATCTGGATGCGCACGGCGCCATCCTGGACGCCGACCGCGGCCGTGCGCCGTGAGCGCGGTACGGCCTTGACCTGCACGAGCACGCCTCCCGGCCGTCGCGAGATCCACCCCGGGACATCCTGCCTGCCGGTCAGAACGCCTCCAGCACGCGCACGGCCACCGCATTGGCCACGTACAGGACGATCAGCGCGACGATCGGCGACAGGTCGAACATCCCGACCGGGGGGATCACCCGCCGGAACGGACGCAGGTACCAGTCGGTGCTCTCGTGGAAGAAGCGGTACATGGCGCCGGTGACGCGGCCCACGGGCGCGGCGGGCAGCCACGACAGCAGGATCCGGATGAGCAGGATCACGAGGAAGATCGTGAACAGCGCGTTCACGTAGTCGATCAACAGATCCATGCGGGCCTCACAACTCGGCCGCGCGTTCCGCGGCAGCGGCGACGGCCGCCGCCAGCGCGGTACCCACCCCGCCCTCCTCCAGCACAGCCACGCCGGCGGCCGTCGTCCCGCCGGGCGACGTCACGCGCGCCTGCAGCCGGGCGGGGTCCTCGCCACCGTCGAGCAGCGCGGCGGTGCCCGCCAGCACGCCCGCGACCATGGCGCGGGCCTCATCCGCGCCCAGCCCGCCGGAGATGCCGCCCCGCTCCAGCGCGGCCGCGACGTAGGCAATGAACCCCGGGCCGCTCCCCGCGATGGCCGTGGCCACCGGGAAGAGGCCCTCATCCATGGGGACGACCGCGCCAAGGGGCGCGAGCACGCGCCCGAGGGATGCCTCGGCGGCCGTATCGAGGCCATCTGTGGCCACGGCCACGACGCCGTGCCCCGTGGCGACGGCGAGGTTCGGCATGAGGCGCACCACGGGGTGGCCGGGGAGCGCCGCACGCAGGCGGGCGATGGGCCACCCGGCGGCGACCGATGCCACCACCGCACCCGCACGCAGGCGTGGGGCGAGATGCCCCAGCACGTCCGCGAGGTCCTGCGGCTTCACCGCGAGCACCACGAGGTCGCAGGACGCCGCGTCGCCCGCCTCCACGCCATGGGCGGCGGCGACCTCCTCTGCGCGACCGGGTGCCTGATCCTCCACGATCACGTGCGCGTGCCGCGCGAGACCGGCGGCCATCGCGCCACCCATCGCGCCCACGCCCACGACGCCGATGGCGGGGGCAGGATGGCTCACGGCATCAATACTGGTTGAAGAAGCCCTTCTCGAGCAGGCGTGCCCTCTCCTCGGCCGATACCTCGACGTTCCTGGGGGTGAGCAGGAACACCTTGTCGGCGATGCGGGACATACCCCCGTCGAGGGCGTAGGTGAGACCGCTGGCGAAGTCGATGAGGCGCTTCGACAGGTCGGTGTCGGCGGACTGCAGGTTCAGGATCACCGGAACCGAGCCCTTGAACTTGTCCGCGATCTGCTGGGCGTCGTTGAAGCTCCTGGGCACGACGAGCGTTACCTCGGAGCCACGGGAGGAGCGCCCGGAGGACGACGGCGCCACGGAGCGCAGGTTCCGCGAAGGCGACGGGATGCCCGGATCGGAGTAGATGTCGTCGAAGTCATCCGATCGCGATGAGTGGCGGCGCGAGTGGCGGTCACGGGACGATCGCTCCTCGCGCTGATCGTCCTCGGGCACGCGTGCGTCGGTCTCGCGGTCATCGTAGTCGTCGTAGTCGTCGTAGTCGTCATAGCCGTCGTCGGCCATGCCGAAGTACGCGAGCGTCTTCTGCCAGTAATCAGTGATCGACATCTACGGCTGCTCCATCCGGGTGCGGTCGATTATCCCCCGTCCGACGCGCACCATCGTAGCGCCCGCCTCCACGGCAACGACGAAATCCTGCGATGTGCCCATCGACAGCTCGCGCAGGTCATGCGCCCCCGCCCAGCGCGGGGCCAGATCATCGCGCAGGGCCCGCACGGCCTCGAACCACGGACGGGATGCCTCCGGGTCGGCGGCGAACGGGGGCAGCGCCATCAGGCCGGCGACCTCCACTCCGGCTCCGGACGCACGCTCCAGGGCCGCCTCGAGCACATCGGGGGCGAACCCGCCCTTGCTCTCCTCCTCCGCGATGTTCACCTGCAGGAGCACGCGCACCGACCCGGCCGCGCGACGGCCGATCTCGTCGATCAGGGAGGCGCGATCCACCGAGTGCACCAGCCGCACGCGTGGCAGGACGTCCCTGACCTTCCGGCTCTGCAGGTGTCCGATGAAGTCGAACACGACGTCGTCCCCGATGGCCTGCTGCTTGGCCACCAGGTCCTGCAGCCGGTTCTCGCCGATCACGCGGGCCCCGGCCTCCACGAGCGCGCGCGCCTCATCCGGTGACACGTACTTGCCCGCGAGCACAAGCTCGGCGGAGCCCGGCGGCCTGCCGGATGCGCTGCAGGCATCGTCCATTCGCGCGCGGGCCTCGTCCAGCGCGGCCCGCAGCAGTCCTGCATCGATCATGCGGCCTCCTCGATCCAGATGATGCCCGCCTGCCGGCCCGTTTCCCCGCCATCGCGGCGATACGAGAAGAAGAGGGACTCCTCGCAGGCGGTGCACCCGCCCACGCGGTCGATGCGCTCAGGCGGCACACCGGCCCCTGTCAGGGCCGCTTCGCAGCACGCGCCGAGGTCCACCGCCTGGCCGCGCCGCACGCCGGCGCCGAAGCGGTCTTGGAGTGCAGCCCGCACCTCATCACCCACCGGGTAGCAGCACGGTCCGATGTGTGGGCCCACCGCCACGCGCACGCCGCCACCGTCGGCAATCGCGGCGATCGCCGCCTCCAGCACTCCTGCCACGAGCCCGCGCCATCCGGCATGCGCCGCCGCGACCCGGGATCCATCGGTGGACCAGGCGAGGACCACGGGGCAATCGGCGCCCATCACCGCGAGGGCGACGCCGGGATGCCGGGTGGCAGCCGCATCCGCGTCGGCCACGCCGTCCAGGGCGCCGGCGAAGGAGTCCCGCCCCCCATGGGCGTCGGCCAGGTACACGGCGGAGCCATGGACCTGGCGCAGTGCCACGGCCCGGACCGGATCGAACCCGAGCTCACGGGCCATGCATGTCCGATTGGCACGGACACGCTCGGGGTCATCGCCCGTTCCCGCGCCCAGGTTCAGCGAGGCCCGTGGCGCGGTGCTCGTTCCCCCTGCACGGGTGGTGAACGCCGCCCGCACCCGCGGAACACCCGTGCCGATGACGATGGGCGCTGGCCCGGTCATCCGTTCCGCCCCGCCTCGTCCAGGGCGATCACCATCTGCTCCGCGCGCCCGGTGGCCGTGCCGTCGAGGACCGCCCGGCGTACCGCGCGCAGCGCGCGCCCGATGCCCGGCCCCGGAGCGACGCCTGCCGCGACGAGATCGGAGCCCCCCACCTCTGCAGCCAGGTCGCGCCAGGTCGCCCACCAGGTGGCGACGGAATCCGCTCCGCCGACGAATGCGCCGATCTGGGCTGCGGCGGGCATGGCGCCCAGCAGGGCGTCCACCTCGGACGGACGCTTGGCGGCGGCCACCAGCCGGGCGCGCTTCACCCCATCCCGCACCTCCCGCGCAACGGCACGTGCCCATGCCGGCAAGGCGGCGCCTGCTGCGGCTGCGGGCTCGACGCCGAGGCCCAGACGCAGCGCCCACGGGGACACTGCCGGGGCCCCGGGCCGGGTGAGCGCCACATCGAGTGCTGCAAGGCGGTCCCCGCGCAGGGTGTCGCGGTCGGGCCAGGACAGGCCGAGCGCAGCGCCCATCTCCAGTGCCACCGTCGCAGAATCCTCCGCAAGGAGCCGCGCCAGCTCATCCGACACCCGGCTGTGCACCAGCGTGACGCCGCTGGCGGCATCCCTCGCAGCCGCCTCGGTCGCATCCTCCATGCGGAAGCCCAGCCGGGACGCGTAGCGCAGGGCACGCACCACGCGGCTCGGGTCCTCACGAAAGGCATCGGCACGCAGTGAACGGATGCGCTCCGCGCGGATGTCGGGGCGGCCCCCGTGCGGGTCGATGATCTCCCCGGCCCCGTCCCCATGCAGGACGAAGGCGATCGCGTTCACCGTGAAGTCCCGGCGCGCGAGGTCATCGGCGAGGTCGCCCGGGGAGACATCGGGCAGCGCCCCCGGGCGTGCGTAGGTCTCCCTCCGCGCAGAGACGAGATCCAGGTGCCGCCCATGGGCGAACTCCACCCGGGCGGTGCCGAACCGCTCGTGCGTGACGACCCGACCTCCCAGATCCCGGCCGATCCCGGCGGCGAGGGGGATCGCCTCGCCCTCCACGACCACGTCGACGTCCGGGCCGTGCGGAACGCCCAGGATGGCATCCCGCACCGCGCCCCCGACGAGGCAGATGCGCGGCGCCGCACCGGGCCACTGGATGCGCGAGAGAATGGGATCGCGCGCGACCCACGCGACCACCGCGCTAGCATCGGAGCCGTGGGAGATCACGTCGCGCACAACCTTTCCGCCGCCGCGCCAGTGGCGCTCGACGGGCTCGCCGAGGCCATTGCACGGTGGGAGGAGCGCTCCCTCGACGAGCTGCAGCAGGCCTCGGATCGCATGCGCGCCGACGTCCGTTCCTGGGCGGAAGACCCCGCCAACGCCGACCGGCCCATCTCCGACGCCCCCGTCTACCTCGACCGGATGGCGGTCGAGGTGCTCATCGAGCGCCGGTTCTTCACGGAGTAGCCGTCCGCGCTCCGAGGAGCGCGACCGCCTCGATCTCGACGGACGCGCCGGCGGGCAGTGCGGCAACGCCGATCGTTGCCCGGGCAGGCGGCGACGACCCGAACCGGGTCCCGTAGGCCTCGTTCATCGCCGGAAACTGGGTCAGGTCGGTCATGAAGACGGTCGTCTTGACGATGTCCCCCATGTCCCCGCCTGCTGCGCGGAGGATGGCGTCGATATTGGCGAGGCACTGGCGGGTCTGCTCGGCCACGCCGCCCGGGACGAGCTCGCCGTCCGCGGTGAGCGGCACCTGCCCCGACACGAACAGGAGCTCACCGGCTGCTGCCGCAACCGCTTGGCTGTACGGCGCGCCCGCCACGGGGGCGGGGGCATCCTCGGTGCGGATGACCCTGCGGGGCATGCCCTACCTCCTCACCGGCACGCCGTCACGTGCCATCGCCGCCTTGACCTCGCCCACCGTATAGACGCCATCATGGAATACCGAGGCAGCGAGCACGGCGTCGGCGTGGCCGCGGGTCACCGCCTCCCCGAAGTGCGCGAGCGTGCCGGCGCCGCCCGAGGCGATGACCGGCACGGGTGCCGCGGCGGCAATGGCGGCCAGCAGATCGGTGTCGAAGCCCACCTGGGTGCCGTCGCGGTCCATGCTCGTGACGAGCAGCTCCCCTGCACCGCGCCGAGCTGCCTCGGCGGCCCACGCAACGGCCTCGATCCCGGTCTCCCGGCGTCCACCGGCCAGGTAGACCTCCCACCCGGAGCCATCGTCCCGCCTCTTGGCATCGATGGCGACGACGATGCACTGGTCACCGAAGCGCATGGCGGCGCGCTCGACCAGATCCGGATCGCGCACGGCGGCGGAATTCAGTGAGACCTTGTCCGCGCCTGCGGCAAGCACCGCCCGGATGTCCTCCTCGGTCCTCAGGCCGCCGCCGATGGTGAAGGGGATGAAGACCTCCTCAGCGGTCCGCTCGACGAGGTGGATGATGGTGTCGCGCTCCTCGTGCGTCGCGGTGATATCGAGGAACACGACCTCATCGGCACCCTCGGCGTCGTAGCGGGCAGCGAGCTCCACCGGATCGCCGGCATCCCGGATGTCCACGAAGTTCACGCCCTTGACCACGCGCCCGCGGTCGACGTCGAGACACGGGATGACCCGGATCACGGCGCGGCGGCGGCCAGCGTGGCCACGGCGTCGGCCACGGTGAAGCGGCCCTCGTACAGGGCCCGGCCCACGATGACGCCCCGGATGTTCGGCAGGCCCAGCCGGGACAGCGCCACGAGGTCGTCGAGCGACGAGATGCCGCCCGACGCCAGGATCGTCAGCGGCGGCGCGGCGTTCGACAGGCGCCGGAGGGCCTCGAGGTTGGGTCCGCCAAGGGTGCCGTCCCGGCCGATGTCGGTGTAGAGCAGGTGCCGCACACCGGTGCGGGCGAGCTCAGCCGCGACGTCAACGGCGGCGCGGTCCGACACCTGCGTCCATCCGTGCGTGGCCACGCGGCCATCCCGGGCGTCCAGGGCGACCACGAGGCGGTCGCCCAGCCGGCCGGTGGCCCAGCGCAGGAACTCCTCGTCCTCGATCACCGCGGTGCCCACCACCACGCGATCGACACCCGTGGCGATGGCGGTCTCCACGGCGGGCTGGTCGCGCAGTCCGCCCCCGAGCTGCACCGTTCCGGGGAATGTGGCGGCGAGCTGCGCGATGATCGGAGCGTGCACGGGGTTCCCCTCGAGCGCCCCATCCAGGTCCACGACGTGCAGGTTCGTCGCGCCCTCACGGGCGAAGGCCCGCGCCTGCGCCACCGGGTCGTCGTTGAACACCGTCGTCCGTGCGAAGTCGCCCTGCACCAGGCGAACGGCCGCGCCATCCCGCAGGTCAATTGCCGGATAGAGCTCGATCACGACGCCACCATCTGGCCGGACTGCACGCCGGCGAGCCAGCGGTCGAGCAGCGCAAGGCCGGCGGCGCTGGACTTCTCGGGGTGGAATTGCACCCCGCATGCGCCTCCACGCGCGACGGCTGCGGTGAACCCGACGCCGTGCTCTGACGTACCGATGACATCAGCGGGGTCGTCGGGGATGCACGAATAGGAGTGAACGAAGTAGTACGTCCGCTCGGCCGGCCCGCCGGAGGCCGGGGCGAGCGCCGCGCCTTCTCGCCAATGCACCTCGCTCCATCCGATGTGCGGGACCTTGGCCGACGTGCGCAGCCGTTCGACGTGCCCCGGGATGAGCCCCAGGCCGCGTGCGCCCGGGCTCTCCTCGCTCTGGTCGAACAGCAACTGCATACCGAGACAGATGCCCAATACCGGGGTGCCGGAGGCCGCGACCTCGCGCAGCATCGCGGTGAACCCGCGCTCATCCAGCCGCTCCATGGCCGCCCCAAAGCGGCCGACACCCGGGAGAAGCACGGCGTCGCTGCCCCGGGCCGCCCCCGGATCGCGGCACACCTGCACGCGGGCGCCCAGGCGCTCAAGCGCCTTCCCCGCGCTGCGGAGGTTGCTCATGTCGTAATCAAGGAGGGCCACCCGCGGCCCATCACCCGC